>SPJL01015577.1_pt1 | contig 34700 bp, 32 predicted proteins | sample 3741751 | NCBI WGS metagenome assembly SPJL01 (sample SAMN10925998, study PRJNA522277) | cold seep metagenome | isolation source: Elba SIP-enriched marine methane seep metagenome, extraction at timepoint T3 | place: Italy: coast of Elba, Mediterranean Sea | reverse complement strand
TTTTCTTCAAAATGCAGGTTAATAATGAACAGCTACGAATTAAGGATGATAATTCAAAACAACCTCAGCAAAAGATAAGCCATTCTGATGTAACAGCAAATATCGCTAAAGGTCATGACAATCACTCCTCAGTCGTTCAAAGCTCTATACGACAGAGGGGGGCGGATCAGCCTAAGTCTGGTTTATCAACAGAGCATTATTCATTTGAAGAAACAGGAACTAATTGGGAGTTTGTGTATGATCAATTAGTGAATGAAATTAGAATTCGGCACTATTCGCCCAAAACACTTAAGGCTTACCGAGGCTATATTCGCCAGCTTCAAACCTTTACCAAAAGTAAAGATTACCAAAAACTTTCACAGCAGGATGTAATTGATTTTCTAACTTTTCTGGCTGTTGAAAAACAAGTTTCTGCCTCTAGCCAGAATTTAGCCTTTAATTCGTTATTATTTTTATTTAAGCAGGTGCTTAAAAAGGATTTCGGTGAGATTAAAGGGGTTGTGCGGGCTAAGCGCAAACCTTATATTCCTGTAGTGTTATCTCGGCAGGAGATTGACCTCATTTTTGACCATTTAGATGATCCAGTCAATTTAGTTGCTAAACTGCTCTATGGCTGTGGATTAAGGCTTTTTGAATGTTTGAAATTACGGGTACAAGATTTTAATCTTGATACTGGCCTCGTTACTATTCACGATGGTAAAGGTAAGAAGGATAGAACCGTTCCTGTTCCACAAAGTATTGTTCCTGAGTTACTAACACAGTTACGGGAAGTGACTACTATTCATGAGGCTGATTTAAAAGCCAAATATTCAGGTACTTTTTTGCCTGATCAATTGGATCGGAAATATAAAAATGCAGCTAAAGAATTTATCTGGCAGTGGTTTTTTCCTGCTCGATCGTTAACCCTATTACCAGAAACAAAAGAACAGCGCCGATATCATATTCATGAAAGTGTGGTGTCAAAAGCGATTAAAAGGGCGGTTAATGATGCTCATATCACTAAACGGGCAACGGCACATACCTTTCGCCATTCGTTTGCCAGTCATTTATTGCAAGCAAACTATGATATTAGAACAATTCAAGAGCTTTTAGGGCATAGTGATGTGAGAACAACTATGATTTATACCCATACGGTGCAAAGTAGAACGCTTAAACAAACCAAAAGTCCACTGGACTTTGATCATGATTGATATGTGAGAGATTCATATTTTGTCCGCCTTTGGCTGAAACCAGCTATTCGCTAGTGTTCAAAAATCTGTATCATTTCATTAAAATCAATGCATCCGCATTAAGGCGTGACACATGTCTCAACCCTTTAATGTTGACCAAGCCCTTAAAGACCTGCAATCAGGTAAAGATCTGACAGGAAAAGATGGCGTACTCATGCCGTTAATCAAACAGTTAACTGAAGCGGCTTTGCAGGCCGAACTAGATAGTCATCTAAAAAATACAGAGGATGAACCCAATCGGAGGAATGGGACATCGAGCGGATTTTTTTGATCTTTTAAGGCGTGTGGTGGGGCTACGTAACGAAAAAGAACGGAAAAACCAGTCGATGTCCCATCGCCGCAGTAGAATTATCCATAACCCAACAGCCTTCTAGAAGAGATCGGTTTTGCTCTGCTAAATTCACGCTAAAAAAGTGACACGCCCCCACAATATTGGCCCGTCGATATTGCATGGTATTATGTTTCCATGTTCATGAAAATGTTGGGGGCCGTTCCTCTCCCCAATCTACGGCTAACAAAGTAATTGTAACGGTAATCAATATGAAATTTATCCCTTGTCAGGATCAATGCACTAAAGAAGGCACACACTGTGAAGGTTGTGGTCGCTCATTTGAAGAAATTAAGCAAACCAAACAGTTGGTGGCCTCTGTAGTTAAGTTTGCACGCGAACAAGGCTATGAAAACAGCAATGAATTTGCCCGTTATTTTGGCAAAAAGGTAAGTAAAAAGCTGGAGGAATAATGTCTCTTATCTTGGTGGTGGTCAGCGTAGCAAAGCCAACGTTTGGCTGTAGGGTTACGTTTATAGCTCAACCAGTGGATAACAGATGATGCTTGAGCTCAACATTGTTTAATCTCATGCCTAAACAGGTATTCTTCCAATAGAATAACGGGGTAGTGGTTTGACCAGAATTGAACAACGCGCGTTGTTTGAGTCAGGTGTCAGTTCGGGGGCAGCGATGTGTTGGTGTTTCAGGGAAGGGAAGTAACGCTGCAGGGTTTGGGCGTTGATGAAATCAAAAAGGGTTATGTTTGACCTGAGAATCAAAGCTCAATTGACTTTATCTAACTTATGTTCCACAAAATGTACGATAACACGAGGTAAATGAGTCACTGGCGGGCGTTTTGTATTGTTCGGTATCCGGGGTTTCCTGGTAGGGGTGTTTCAAGGTGTCCAGCAGGTTTTCAAAAGGTGTGAGGTTGTTGTCTTGGGAGGCGGCGTTCAGTGCTTCTTCAACCAGGTGGTTGCGTGGAATATAGAGTGGATTGTGTTTGCGCATATGTGTTGCACGGTGGGATGTTGGCTTGGCATCAGGTTGTTGCCATCGGGTTAACCAATCTTTGATGGTCGCGGGGTCGCTCGCTAAATCCAGTAATGCTTCGGGTTTTCCTTCAGCGGCATCAGCCAGGTAGCGGAAGGCCAGGGTGAAGTCAATATTCTGGGCGTGCAGGAAATCCAGCCAGTCTGAAATTAACTGGCTGTCTGATTCAATGGTTGCAATCGAGTCTGTCAAACCGGCTTTTGCTCTGAACTTTTGCTGCCATTCGTGTTGATATAGTTCTGGAAATGATTCTATGACTTCGGTGGCTGCGGCGATGGCCTGGGATTGCTCAGGGTGGATCAGTGACAGGAGGGTTTCTGCCAGACGGGCCAGATTCCACTGGGCGATCAGGGGCTGATTGCCATAGGCGTAGCGCCCGTGTTCATCAATTGAGCTGAACACGGTATCCGGTTTATAGCTATCCATGAATGCACAGGGGCCATAGTCTATGGTTTCACCGGAGATGGTCATATTATCGGTATTCATCACGCCATGAATGAACCCTACGCTCATCCATTGCGCAATTAATGTTGCTTGCTTTTGGCTGACAGCAGCAAGAAAATTTAAGTAGCAGTCTTCGCTATCGATGAGCTCAGCATAGTGACGGGCTATTGTGTAATCAGCCAGTTTTTTTACATAGTCCTGCTGGCCGCGCGCGGCAAAATATTGAAATGTGCCAATACGGATATGACTGGAAGCTACACGGGTCAGCACCGAACCGGGGAGTACCTTGTCCCTGACGACCTGTTCGCCGGTGGCAGTCACTGCCAGTGCGCGGGTGGTCGGTATGCCCAGCGCATGCATTGCTTCTCCCACCAATACTTCACGCAGCATTGGACCAATGGCCGCTTTGCCGTCGCCATTGCGCGAGAACGGGGTGCGGCCGGAGCCTTTAAAACAAATGTCGTAGCGTTGTTGCTGTTTATCCAGCACTTCACCCAGAATCAGCGCGCGCCCATCTCCCAGCTGTGGACTGAAATGTCCAAATTGATGGCCGGCATAGGCCTGTGCGATCGGTTCAGCACCTTCAGGAATCAGGTTGCCGGTGAATAAGGCAGCGAGAAGTTCCGGGGCGTCTTCAGGTAATTTGAGTAACAGTTCGTCAGCAAGAGGCGAGTTGAAATACAGTAACTGAGGTGTCGCGCGTTGTTCCGGCTGGTGAGGGATATACAAACCGGGGAGTTCGCGAAAATAGCTGTTATCGAACGGGAAGGTAATTTTATCTGTCGGGTATGCTTGGCTATCCATTCAATTTCAGTAGGTTTGGGTTATTAGGTTCTAAATGACAGGGTTTGCCAGCCTTGTTCATTGGCAACTGTCATGAGCTTTTCATCGGCATCCACGGCCACCGGGTTGTCAACAATATGCAACAAGGGTAAGTCGTTGTGTGAGTCGCTGTAAAACCAGCTGCCACTGAGCTTATCACCTGATTGTTGCAGCCATTGGTTAAGGTGGGTAATTTTGCCTTCCTGAAAACACGGAGTATTGATAAATTTGCCGGTATATTGTCCGTTGACCTTTTCCGGCGTGGTCGCCAGCAAAAGGTCTATGCCGTACAGTTTTACAATGGGTGCGGTCACAAATCGATTGGTTGCGGTGATGACCATCAATGTATCGCCCTGGTCACGATGTCGATTGACCATATCGGCGGCACGCTGTAAAAAAATGGGCTTGATCAATTGCTCTACAAACTGGTCGCGCCACTGGTACAGTTGAGCGGCATCGTGTTGGGCCAGGGGGGCTAGCGAGAAATCAAGAAAATCTACAATATTCAGCATGCCTTGTTTGTATTCTTCGTAAAACCGGGCATTACTTTCTTCATAATAGGTTTTGTCTACAATGCCCTGATCTACCAGAAATTGCCCCCATAAAAAGTCACTGTCGCCAGCGATTAATGTATTGTCCAGATCGAAAATGGCTAAACTCACGTCATGTCCTGATTTATATTAAGGTCGTTTGAAATCAAGCTGTAGCTAAGATGACAAATATATGAAACAATGGCGTCAACTAATGCATATAACTTGCTGATTTATTTTATCATCGACCATAAAAATAGATCGGCTAAATTTTAAGGTTTTGACATGATTGACTCAAAAGGATACCGGCCGAATGTCGGTATTATCCTTTGTAATGATGACGGTCGTGTATTTTGGGCAAAACGTAAGGGAGCGAATTCCTGGCAGTTTCCGCAGGGCGGGATTGATGAAAATGAAGATCCTGAAACCGCAATGTTTCGGGAATTATGGGAAGAGACTGGTTTATCAAGTAATGATGTTCAAGTGTTGGGAAGAACCCGTTACTGGTTAAGATACAGGCTGCCAGAGCGCTATATTCGCAAGAATGCAGTGCCCAGATGCATAGGCCAAAAACAGATCTGGTTTATTCTGCGCATGGTATGCGATGAATCAAAAGTCAGGTTCGATTGCGGACAAAAACAGGAGTTCGATAACTGGAGATGGGTGACCTTTTGGTATCCATTGGAAGACGTGGTCTATTTTAAGAAAAAGGTATACCGCAAAGCGTTAATTGAGCTGGGCTCCATGTTGATGCCGGATCATGTGCCTGTGGATGCGCAGGGGTTTCTGGCCAACATCCGGTTCAGTAGCCCTGAGAATTCAGGTCAAGTTCTTCTAGACTGACCGGTAGCCAGACAACTTCAGTTTCTATTGCGCCATCATCGTGGAATTCCAGAACTCTGTAGCCGGGGGGCTTGTCATCCAGGGCAAACTCAACTTGCAGCGGTTTGAACTGAAAGCAGCTTGATGGCGTACCTAAATACAAAATGCCATCCTGTGTTTTTTCCATTTCCTGATGGATGTGCCCACACACAACTGTTTTGACTTGTTTGTGGGGGACGATTAATTCAATGAAGTGTTCGTGATTTTCTACTTGCATGGTATCCATCCATCTACTGTCGGTAGGCAGAATATGGTGGTGCATGAAGATGGCAGTTTGAACCTCTTTCTTTAAGTTCAGTTGCTTGTTAAGCAACGCTAATTCCTCTTCTGCTAAGTGCCCTCCAGCACTTTTTGGTTTTTGACTGTTTAAAAAAATAAACTGCCAGTGTTCTGATTCAAAAATCGGGTTGCAATTGATTTGGGCAGTGTTGAAAATTTTCTGCATTAACGCCGGGTCATCATGGTTGCCGGGCAAGCAGCGGCAAGGTGTTTGTACTTCAGATAGCATTGCAAAAACGTTCTGGTAAGACGTTTCCACAGGCGTTTGTGCAATGTCGCCGGTTAGCAACATCAAATGGGTATCGGGATGATGTTGTTCAGCATGCTCGAGTACTTTTCGAAAATATTTTTCTGTTGCAATGCCAAGCAGAGCATCGCCTGCATTGGGCATAATATGCATGTCAGTTATTTGTATGACTTTAAGCATCCTTTTTTATATTTCTCTGTAGAATATTTTCGAACTTCGTTGATAATTATAGAAAATTTTTAAGGCGTCCGGCAGAGAATTTATTTCTCCCTGCTCAAAACCCTGTTCAATAAACCAATGCATGGTTTGGGAAGACAGGGCATACAGCTTGTGAATGGCTTTTTTTCTGGCCAGATTAATCAGGAAATCCAATAATTGGCGGCCACGATGTTCACCGCGGTACTCCGGATGAATTGCCAGGCAGGCGATTTCCGCCGCACCGTTTTCCAGGCAGTGCAGGGCGGTACAGCCCAGGATCAGACCGTCGCGTTCAATAACGATATAGTCGGTCAAATCCATTTCCAGCTTTTCCCGCGAACGTTTGACCAGGATGCCTTGTTTTTCGAGGGGTGTGATGAGTTCAAGTATGCCGCCAATGTCATCAATCGATGCAGGGCGAATACGTTCAAATGAATTTGCACTGATCAGAGTACCAATGCCATCGCGACTGAATAATTCCAGTAACACGGCCCCATCTGTATGCTGATTGATAAGATGCACTCTGGCAACCCCGCGCCGGGTGCAATCTATGGCGGCTTTGAGTGAACGGGTGATTGAATCCTCCAGCTGCTGCGCATCAACAAAAGCTTCGGCTTCACTGGTCGTCAATTGTTTTATGGTGTGTGCACCCTGTTGACAATGTTCTTCTGTCAGCAGGATCATTTTTTTTGCGCACATGGCGACAGCCACTTCAGTGGCCACTTGTTCAGCATTCAGGTTGAAGATTTCACCCGTCACTGAAAAGCCAATCGGCGAAATGAGCACAATATTATCCTGCTCAAGCTGCTGCTTAATACTGACCGTATCAATGCGGCGCACAATGCCGGTATAGCCAAAATCAATGCCATCAATCACCCCTTTCGGTTGCGCAGTGACATAGTTCCCGGATGAGACTTTGATACGGGCACCAGCCATTGGTGAATTGGGGAGTCCCATGGATAACAGGGCTTCGGTTTCCAGTCTGACCTGACCGGCGGAGGCTTTGATCAATGGCAAAATCTCCGCCGGTGTGACGCGGTTATTTTTATGAAATACCGGTTTTATTGCGGATTGCTGCAGGTATTGATCAATGTGGTGGCGTATGCCGTGAACCAGAATCAGCCGGATACCCAGGCTTTTAAGCAGGGCGATGTCATGAATAAAACTGGCAAAGTCATTTGCAATCAGACTGTCACTGAAAAAAATGACAAAGGTCTGGTTGCGGTGGGCATGAATATATGGGGATGAACTCCTGAACCATTTAACGAATTCGGGTTCGTCAGCGTGGGGTGGCTCAGGATTCACAGGCATATGCACTTGATAGCCGGTTGATGACGATCAGTTATCGGTTACTGCACCTTGCGATGCAGAGTTTACCAGTTTTGCATATTTTGCCAGTACGCCACGGGTATAACGCGGTGCCGGCTGTTGCCATTTGCTTTTACGCGCGGCAATTTCTGCGTCATCAACATGCAATGTCAGGATTTTGTTATCCGCATCAATGGTGACTTTATCACCATTTTCAACAAGTGCCAGCGTGCCACCAACCTGTGCTTCAGGCGTGATGTGTCCGACCACGAAACCGTGTGTGCCGCCTGAAAAACGTCCGTCAGTAATCAATGCAACGTCTTTACCCAGGCCTTTGCCCATTATTGCAGAGGTGGGCGACAGCATTTCACGCATGCCCGGGCCACCTTTAGGGCCTTCGTAGCGGATGACAATCACATCACCTTTAACAATGTCGCCATTCAAAATACTGTGCAATGCCTGTTCTTCGGCGTCAAATACTTTGGCTTTGCCGCTAAACACCAGGCCTTCCTTGCCGGTGATTTTAGCCACAGCGCCTTGCTCAGCCAAATTGCCATATAAAATGGCCAGGTGACTGTCTTTTTTGATCGGGTTGTCCAGTGGACGAATCATATCCTGTTGATCAGGATAAGGTGTGACATCAGCCAGGTTCTCGGCCAGCGTTTTGCCGGTGACTGTCAGGCAGTCGCCATGCAGCAATCCTGTATCCAGTAATATTTTCAGCAAAGGCTGAATACCGCCAATTTCGATCAATTCCGCCATCTGATAACGGCCGCTGGGTTTTAAATCAGCCAGCATCGGGACGTTTTCACCAATGCGGGTGAAGTCATCAAGGCTGAGGTCAACGTGGGATGCATTGGCCATGGCCAGCAAATGCAGTACGGCATTGGTTGATCCGCCCAATGCGATGACGACGGTAATCGCATTTTCAAACGCTTTTTTGGTCATGATGTCGCTGGGTTTTATATCTTTCTCCAGCAGGTTCAGTACAGCGGCTCCGGCGCGTTCGCAATCCACACGCTTGTCATCAGACACAGCGGCCTGGGCAGAACTGTTGGGCAGGCTCATGCCCAGGGCTTCGATCGCAGATGCCATGGTGTTGGCCGTGTACATGCCACCACAGGAACCGGCACCGGGAATGGCTTTTGATTCAATGGCCGCCAGTTCAGCGTCATCTATTTTATCGTTGGCTCTGGCTCCAACGGCTTCAAACACGGAGACCACATCCAGTTTCTTGTCTTTATGACAACCGGGCAGGATGGTGCCGCCATAAACAAAAATAGCAGGGCGATTAAGACGAGATAACGCAATCATGCAGCCCGGCATGTTCTTGTCACAGCCGCCAATGGCAACGACACCATCAAAGCCCTGGCAACCGGTTACTGTTTCAATCGAGTCGGCAATCACTTCTCTTGAAACCAGAGAGTATTTCATGCCCTCAGTTCCCATGGAAATACCGTCGGAAATGGTAATGGTATTGAAAATGACCGCTTTCCCCCCTGCATTATCAACACCTTGAGCGGCATTATCAGCCAGGGTATTGATATGCATGTTGCAAGGAGTAACCATGCTCCAGGTTGAAGCAATGCCGATTTGCGGTTTTTTAAAGTCTTCTGCAGTAAAACCAACGGCATGGAGCATGGCGCGGCTTGGCGCACGCTCCATGCCATCAACGACCTGAGATGAAAAGGTGCGGGTGTTTTTTCCGTCTGAATTTGCCATTTAAGCGATTTCCTGGTGTATTTTTAAAAGGTATCCCATTTGCGGGTTTTCTGACGCCAGCCAAGTTTAGGCAAAATGAAGCCCAGAATGACGCCACACAGTGACAAGATGCCACCGTATAAAAACCAGTCCTGATTGGAGCTGTCAATCATGGCCTGGTTTTCACGTTTTAACTGTTGTAGTTCACGTTCGACAGAAATGACGCGTTCCTGTAACTGGTCTCTCTGATGTTTTAGTTGAACCGCATTGGCGGCGGTTTGTTTCAGCTGATTAAGTTCTGTGCTCAGTTTGTCTCGTTCAGAAGCCAGCGACTGGTGAGAGGTGAGTGTACTCTGGTTTTCCCCTTTCAGGCTGGATAACTCCTGTTTAATCAGGTCATTCTCTTGTTGTAATTGTAGTAATTGCTGATTGGCCTTATCCAGAAAAAATTTGCTGATAGGTTTGTCAGAAACGTGCCGGTTCAGGATAAATCCTTCTGTACCACTCCGGGTACGTACCTTTATGTAGCCAGAACCGCGCTTATCATCCAGTACAGTTAATGCTGTGCCGCTGGGCAACATTTTTACAATCTTGCTGCGATTACTTTCCGTGCTACGCAGGGTAAATTTAATGTGGTCAGTCACATAAACGGTACGCGCCTGTGACAGGCCGGGAATCAGGGTGCAGAGAATTAAAGCAAAGACGAGTTTTTTCACAAATTGTTTTGAACGTGAGGGAATAAACCCTGATTTTATCGAATTATTAGGTTAAGAGAAACTCAAGCAGGGCTTTTTGTGCATGCAGACGGTTTTCCGCTTCTGCAAACACCACGCTTTGTGGTCCGTCAATCACCTCAGCACTGACTTCTTCGCCACGATGAGCGGGTAAACAGTGCATAAAAACTGCGCCTTTATTGGCTTGAGCCATGGTTTCACTCGTGACCTGATATTCCTTAAATGCCTGGACACGTTTTTGTTGTTCTTCTTCCTGCCCCATGCTGGCCCAGACATCAGTAACAACCAGGTCTGAATTTTCACAGGCTTCCAGCGGGTTGGGGACGATGCTTATCCGGTTTCCAGCGTGCTCAAGAATGCCTGGGTCGGGTTCATATCCTTGCGGGCAGGCAATGGTTAATGTGAAGTCAAATGCTCTGGCGGCGTTAATATAGGAATGACACATATTGTTGCCATCGCCCACCCAGGTGACTTTTTTGCCCTGAATGTCTCCACGATATTCAAAGTATGTCTGCATGTCAGCAAGTAACTGGCATGGATGCAACAGATCGGTTAAACCGTTGATGACCGGCACGCTGGAATGCTCAGCAAAGGTGGTGATTGTCGTATGGGCATGCGTGCGTAACATGATGCAGTCTACCATGCTGGAAATAACTTTGGCGCTGTCTTCCAGAGGTTCTCCTCGACCTAACTGGGTATCTCTGGGCGACAGAAATATGGCATGGCCGCCAAACTGGGCCATCCCGGCTTCAAATGAAATACGTGTGCGGGTTGAGGATTTCTCAAAGATCATACCCAGTACACGGCCTTTCAGAGGCTGGTAGTTATAATCCCGATTGTTTTTCAATTCGATAGCACGTTGTACAATCTGATTCAGTTCCTGCGGTGATAAATCAAGCAGACTGATAAAATGTCTTGTTTGCATAGGCTTGTGCGATTTTTAGGCGTTCAGTATGTCCGCCAGCGTGTCTGTTAACAGTTCAATCTGGTCGGGTTCTATGATTAACGGAGGTAACAGTCGGATGGTTTTCTCAGCTGTTACGTTAATGAGCAGTTTTTTATCCAGTGCCTTTTGTACCAGATCAGGGACCGCTTCAACCAGATCAATGCCAATCATCAAACCTTTATTTCTGATATTGGCTACATTGTTGTTGGTTTTCAGTTTTTCGCTAAATTGCTTTTTGATTAATGCCCCTTTTTCTTCAACCTGGGTCATCAATCCAGTGGATTTAAGTTTGTGGAGGACTGCCAACGCAGCGCTACAGGCCAGCGGGTTGCCTCCAAAGGTTGAGCCATGTGTGCCTGCGGTAAGAATTTCAGCCGCTTTGCCTTGCGCCAGACAGGCCCCGATTGGAACGCCGTTCGCCAGACCCTTTGCCATTGTGCAGACATCCGGCAGGATGCCATTATGTTGAAAGCTGAGAAATTTGCCTGTACGGCCGACGCCCGTCTGAATCTCATCCAGCATCATCAGCAAGTCATGCTGATCACATAGCGCGCGCACCTGATTGAGGTAGTCATCTGCCGGAATGTTGACGCCGCCTTCACCTTGAACCGGCTCAAGCATGACGGCAACCACGGACGAATGTTCAGAGATGGCCTGGTGCAGCGCGTCAATATCGTTGTAAGGGATATGAATAAAACCGGGCACCAAAGGAGAAAAGCCGTTGTGTATTTTTGCATTGCCGGTCGCACTGAGGGTTGCCAATGTGCGGCCATGAAAGCTGCTTTGCATGGTAATAACCAGCGGATTCTCTATGCCTTTTTCATGTGCGAATTTGCGTGATATTTTAATTGCAGCTTCGTTGGCTTCTGCACCGGAATTGCTGAAAAAGACATTATCCATGCCGCTCAGGCTGATTAATTGATTCGCCAGTGTTTCCTGATGTTCGATCCCGTAGATGTTTGATGTGTGGATCAGTTTGCTACTTTGTTCGCAAATGGCCTGGTGAATGTCGGGGTCTGCATGCCCCAGATTACACACAGCGATACCTGACAGCGCGTCAAGATAACGGTTGTTATCTGTATCCCATAGCCATACGCCGTTACCTTTTGTAAATGTGACTGGGAGCCGCCCATAAGTTGGCATGATATGACTTGTCATTATTGTTCTGAGGCGAATTAAAAAAACCGGCTATTATATTTTTTACTGTCCTTGACTTCAATAATTTGTTTCTAAAGTTGTCTTTTATCTCCTTTATATACCTGATAAAATTGCTCGGTATTCAGTTTTGGAGTTAAGTTATGGAAGTTGTTGAACGAATTAAAGACCAATTAAAAAACCCGGTTGTGCTTTATATGAAGGGCACACCAGATTTCCCGCAATGCGGGTTTTCAGGGCAGGTGGTTCAGGTATTGTCTGCATGCAATGCAAAGTACATGTTTGTCAATATCTTTGAAGACCCTGAAATGCGTGAAGCATTAAAGCAATATTCTAACTGGCCAACGTATCCTCAGTTATATATTAACGGTGAGTTGGTTGGCGGATGCGATATTATCATTGATATGTTTAATAAAGGTGAATTGCAAAGCAGTTTGGCAGCTTCAGGCAACGCTGAAGCCTAAGAGGCTGTCGGGTTATGAGGTTCGTCGCGAGGCGAGAGGGACATCGAGCGTATTTTTTTGATCTTTTGAGGTGCATAGTGGGGCTATGTAACGAAAAAGACCGGAAAAATAAGCCGGTTTCCCATCGGCACAGTAGAATTATCCATAACCCGACAACCTCCTGGCATGTTTTTATCCGGGAAGCAGGGAGCTCATTTGTTTCCAGCGATTAACAATGATGCAGAACAATTCAGCGGTTTGTTCGGCATCATATAAAGCAGCGTGGGCTTTGTCGCTGTCCCAATCAAAGCCCGCCGCAATGACAGCTCTCGCCAGTACAGTTTGGCCGTAAGCCAGGCCGCCCAGTGTAGCCGTGTCAAAACAGCTGAACGGATGAAAGGGACTGCGTTTAATTTTGGTGCGTTCTATCGCAGCATTCAGGAAGCCGATGTCAAAAGCAGGGTTATGACCAACCAGGATGGCTCGTTTACATTCATTTCTTTTGATAGCATCGCGCACCGGTTTGAAAATCTGGCTTAACGCCTCTTTTTCTTCGATAGACATGCGAAATGGATGGTAGGGGTCTATGCCGTTAAATTTAAGCGCGGCCTCATCCAGCTCACTGTGCTTAAATGGAATGATGTTGCAGGAATGACGTTCGGTGATATGTAATTCCTCATTCTCATTAAATTCGACGATGACAGCAGCAATTTCCAGCAACGGATTTTTTTTGGCGTTAAAGCCAGCGGTTTCAATATCAACAATAACCGGCAGATACCCTCTAAAACGATCCCCTAGAGGTTTGTGAGCAACTTCCATGAATAATTGTGTGTAGCTGATAATGGTAATTTTGTGATATGTTACGCGATCTTTACATAATATAAAAGAAATGACTGGCTAAGCTATCAGTTAACAAGAATACATTTATGTAATGTCGATAATATTTGGGAACTTAAGATTTGGATTCAGACTGTAGAGGATACATGATGCAGAATAATTTTCGTTTATTGATTTTGTTAGTACCCCTTATTTTTTTGGGTGGCTGTGCAACAACTCAGAATGGTGAAAGCATTGACCCGTATGAGTCATGGAACAGGGATGTGCAGTCTTTTAATGATGGCCTTGATGAATATGCAATGGAACCCGCTGCTAAGGGTTATCGCTGGGTTATGCCCAGTTTTGCCGATAGTGCAGTTTCCAATTTTTTCAGCAATATTGATGATATCGGTGTCATTATCAATAGTCTTCTGCAGGGAAAGTTTGAACAGTCTGGTTCTGATACCGCACGTTTTATTGTTAATTCCACAGCGGGTATTGGGGGGTTGATTGACGTCGGCACCATGATTGATTTGCCAAAACATGATGAAGATTTTGGGCAGACACTTGGTTATTGGGGGGTTCCGAGCGGCCCTTATCTGGTGTTGCCATTCTTTGGGCCAAGTTCTCCAAGAGGGGTGTTAGGTTTGCTTGGTGATGCAGCGATGAATCCAATCAGTTACCTTGACAGTTATATTTCTTTAGGTCTATTTGGCCTTAATGCAATTGATCAACGCGCTGATAATTTAAGCCTTGAGAAGATTGCCAGTGAAGCGGCAGTTGATCGCTACAGTTTCTTTAGAGATGCATATTTGTCCAGACGTAACTATTTAGTACTGGATGGCAATGTGCCTGAAGAAGATATTGATTTTGATGAGGATTTTGAGGCTGAGGAGTTGTCTCCTATAGTGCCTTACTAAGTTTTCCACAGCGTTGGAGAAAAGCCGATTGGATAATGTTCAATCGGCTTTTTTATGTTAAACCTGCGAGCATAAAATCATCTTGTGCCTTAACCAAATCCACTGATTGAATCGTATTCTCTACTGACGTACTGTCATCAATTTCACAGGCAACTTTTATATAATTTGGGGTATAGCCAAACACCCGCTTTTTACCGTTATCCAGTTGTACAGCATGTCCTTCCCACAAAACGGGATACTGTTGTCCCAGGTTTTGCTTAAAAAACTGTTGTTTCATCTGTTCGGCACATTTATGCAGCTGCTGGCTGCGTTGCTTTTGTATCGGTTTGGCAACATGATCGGGTAGCAGGGCTGCTTTGGTACCTTCCCGTTTGGAATAGCTGAAAATATGGATGTGGCCGAATTTCATTTCCTTGATGAAGGAAAAACTGTCTTCCCATTCGGTGTCCGTTTCCCCTGGAAAGCCGACGATAATATCTGTCGTAAGATTGAAATGCGGATGATGCTTTCTTATGTGCTGAACCAATTGCCTGAATTCAGCTGTTTTACAGCGTCTGGCCATGCGCCTTAAAACAGAGTCTGAACCACTTTGCAACGGCAGATGCAAATGAGGCATCATGCGGGGGGTATCGAAAAGGGTGAAAAAATTATCATCCAGTTCCCATGGTTCCAGAGAACCGAGACGCAGACGCGGAATGTCGGTGTGTTGCAGAATATGGGTAATCAATGTAGAAAGTCTGGTATCGATATCACTGCCATAACCGCCTAGATGGACGCCGGTAAGAATCACTTCCTGTACGCCCTGTTGATGAAAAGCATTGATTTCATCAATAATTTCACCGATTGTACGACTTTTTTCTTCACCACGGGCAACAGTGACGATGCAAAAAGTGCAGCGATAGCGGCAACCATCCTGGACTTTAATGAAGGCTCGCTGACGCCCCCGATTGAATAGGGAAATGGTCGCAGGCTCTGTAGACATGGCAGGCATGCTGTTTAAATCAAGATTGTTCAATACATCATCAACCAGCTCGTTCTTGGCGCGGTTGGGAATGACCATATCCACACCCAGCAATTGTTCGGCTTCTTCTGTATTCAACGAGGCATAACACCCGCTGACGACCAGTTTTGCGGTCGGGTTTTCGCGGTGAATTTTGCGGATAAGATGTCTTGATTTGCGCGCCGCATCCTGTGTGACAGCGCAGGAATTGACAATTATAAGATGGGCTGTCGATGCGTCGCGGGTGACTTCATGTCCTGCATTTTGAAACTGTCGCCCCCAGGTTTCCAGTTCTGCTTCGTTTAGCCGACACCCCAATGTTCTTAAATGTACCTGCATAGTTAAGTAAAAAACCAGTAGGCCACGATAATCGCAGCCAAAATTCCAAAAAAGTCGGCAATTATCCCACATAATGCGGCATATCTGATATTTTTGATGCCTACAGCGCCAAAATACACGGCCAGTACATAAAAGGTCGTTTCCGTACTGCCCTGGACTGTAGCGGCAATTCGGCCAGGTAAGGAATCAACACCATGCGTTTGCATGGCATCGACCATCATGGCGCGTGCTCCACTCCCGCTAAATGGTTTCATAAAAGCCGTAGGCAGGGCGTCAACGAATTGAGTGTCGAGACCGGCTTGTAGAACAACAAATTTGATCAATTCAGCCAGAAAACCGAGTACACCACTGGCCCTGAATACCGCAATCGCGACCAGCATGGCCAGTAAATAGGGAATGATAGTAATCGCAGTATTAAATCCTTCCTTGGCACCTTCAATAAAGGCTTCATAGGCATTTGTGCGCGTGTAAATAGCACCGCAGAGAAACGTGATCACCAGACTGAACAGAATGAAATTGCTGATAATGGCTGATTGGTGCAGCATTTGCACCTGCTCAAGAGAGCTGAAATAAGTCACAATAGCGACGATGCCTGCTGTAAAAACGCTCATGTAGGCAAGAATAGTGCGATTAAACAAGTTGATCTGTTGCTTGATGGCGACAGCGATTAATCCCGCCAGGGTGGACACATAGGTGGCAATCAATATCGGGATAAAAACATCCGTCGGGTTATTGGCCCCCATTTGCGCGCGGTAGGTGAAAATGGTGATCGGAAACAAGGTGACCGCTGAGGTGTTAATGACCAGAAATAGAATTTGTGCATTGCTCGCCTTGTCAGGTTCTGGATTTAGGCGTTGCAGTTCATGCATGGCTTTGATGCCTAAGGGTGTTGCCGCATTATCCAGCCCCAGTGCATTTGCCGCCATATTCATGGTAATTGCGCCCAATGCCGGATGATTTTTGGGGATCTCTGGCATGAGCCGGGTGAAAAGAGGAGAGAGGACATGCGTTAACAACGTGATGAAACCGCTTTTTTCTGCAATTTTCATAATGCCCAGCCACAAGCTGAGTACCCCGGTTAAACCGAGTGATATTTCAAATGCGGTTTTAGCCATGGCAAACATGGCCTGGATAATTTCATTATAAATTTCGGGGTGGCCGAGAAATAAAGCTTGATACAGTGAAGCAACGAAGGCCAGGATAAAAAAAATAATCCACAGGAGATTTAACACAGTTGATAACGAGAGGTGCGATTAAACACGCAGTATAACGGCAGTTGTTTTCGACAGGCAAAAAAAAGGGCTGTGAAAACAGCCCTAAATGATGGATTGCTAAGTTACTAAATGAGGGAGGAAAGGAACTTATGTAACAACCTCGGAATTAATTATGTCGCAAACACAGGGGATAATCTGTGAGTATTTTCACAAAAAGCCGCTGAGTTTACAGATTAAACTGTGAGTTGTTTAACATTCTTCACCTTGTGACGACGCTAACAGGCTATTAAAAAACTATTGCGCGTGCCAATTCGGCGCTAAAAAATGATTCAAAATGCTCATTTACGTCATGTGAGCTGTGTTTATTCATCACAATTATTGCCTTGACGGTGTTCATAACGTTTTTTAACCACAGGCTAGGAGGCTGTCGAGTTATGGGGTGCGTAACGATGTCCCATTGCCGCAGTAGAATCATCCATAATTCGACAGTCACCTAGCCGGCAAAATTATATTTTCTTTGCCAAGTCTGCAGCATAGCCGGTATAGCTGCGAGGTGTCAGTTCACGTAGTTGCTGCTTGGCTGACTCAGGAATTTCCAGCGTTTCAATAAACGTCTGCAGCGACTGGGCGGAAATCTGCTGGCCGCGGGTCAGTGCTTTCAGTTTCTCGTAAGGCTGTTCGACACCATAACGGCGCATGACTGTCTGGATGGCTTCGGCAAGAACTTCCCAGTTATTGTTCAAATCATCTTCTATAACCTCAACATTCAGTTCCAGTTTTGATATACCTTTTAATGTGGATTGAATCGCAATACTGGTATGGGCGATGCCGACACCCATATTTCTCAAAACGGTAGAATCGCTCAAGTCACGCTGCCAACGGGAGACGGGCAGTTTATCTGACAGGAAATGAAAGATGGCGTTGGCCAGGCCGAGATTGCCTTCTGAATTTTCAAAATCAATCGGATTGACTTTGTGTGGCATGGTGGATGAGCCCACTTCTCCGGCCACTGTTCTCTGTTTGAAATAGCCAAGCGAAATATACCCCCAGATATCACGATCAAAATCCAGCAAGATAGTATTAAATCGTGAGATGGCTTGAAAGAACTCGGCAATGTAATCGTGGGGCTCTATCTGAATCGTGTACGGGTTCCAGGTCAGGCCCAGTGATTGTACAAAGTGTTGGGAAAATGCTGGCCAGTCAATCTCAGGGTAGGCAATATGATGGGCATTGTAGTTACCAACGGCACCATTGATTTTGCCCAGCAATTCAACTTCAAGCATCTGTTGGCGCTGTCTTTGCAGACGAGCAACCACGTTGGCAAACTCCTTGCCAATCGTGGATGGGCTAGCTGTCTGGCCATGGGTGCGGCACATTATGGGTTGATTCGCCGTTTCATGCGCAATAGTGCGAATTGCTGAAATGCAGGCATCAATTTCCTTGATCAGAATTTCGCGACCTTCTTTTAGCATCAAGGCATAAGACAGGTTATTGATATCTTCCGAGGTGCAGGCAAAATGAAAAAACTCGCTGATGGCTTCCAGTTCTTGATTGCCAGTAATCTTTTGTTTTAGAAAATACTCAACCGCTTTAACATCATGATTGGTCGTTTTCTCGATAGCTTTGACGGCCTGGGCGTCAGCTTCAGAAAATCCGGTGACAATGGCATTCAACCACTGATTTGCAGTTTCGCTAAATTGAGGAACTTCGGCTATGTCAGATTGCTCTGCCAGTGCCTGCAGCCAGCGCACTTCTACTTCAACCCGGAAACGAATCAGTCCGTATTCGCTGAAAACCGGGCGCAATGCTTCGACTTTACCAGCATAACGGCCATCGATAGGAGAAAGGGCGGTGAGAGCTTGAGTCATGGTAATTCCTGTATTTACGGGTTATATATGTTTATTGGTTATAGTTGTGTTCAATGATACCGCCACCCAGGCAGACTTCATTACTGTAGAACACGATAGACTGACCCGGGGTGATCGCGCGTTGCGGTACTGAGAAAGTTACTTTCAGGCGTTGATCATCCAGCCTGAACACCTGACATTCCTGATCCTGTTGACGGTAACGAATTTTAGCCTGGCAAGACATACCGTCAAGCAATGGAAATTCATGGCACCAGTCAAGTTGAGCAGCCTCCAGGGTATTGTGCAGCATGAGAGGATGATCATGTCCCTGTCCGACGACGAGAACATTATTGTCCAGATCTTTTTCCAGTACATACCACGGTTCATAAGGTGCATTTTTTACGCCGCCGATGCCGAGCCCCTGGCGTTGGCCCAGGGTGTAATACATTAATCCCTGATGTTGTCCTATGTATTGGCCCTCTGGAGTACGCATCTCGCCAGGCTGAGAGGGCAGGTAACGCTGCAGAAATTCACGGAATTTTCGCTCCCCGATAAAACAAATGCCGGTACTGTCTTTTTTGCGGGAATTATCGAAACCAGCTTTATCCGCCATTGTTCTGATGTCTGATTTAAGCAGATGCCCGATTGGAAACAGGGTGCGGGATAATGCTTTTTGTCCCATAGCGTACAAAAAATAACTTTGTTCCTTGTCCGGGTCTAGCCCTTTCAACAAATGATATTGGCCATTGGATTCTGTTACCCGCGCATAGTGCCCCGTGGCAATGTAATCTGCACCAAGGTCTTCAACGGCATAATTGAGAAAGGCATTGAACTTAACATGCTTGTTACACAGAATGTCTGGGTTAGGCGTGCGGCCTTTTTCAAACTCGGATAAAAAAACTTCAAAAACCTCATCCCAGTATTCAGCCGCAAAATTGACGGTATTCAATTCAATGCCCAATTTATCGCAAACCTGTTGCGCATCTTCCAGGTCCTGCATTGCAGTGCAGTATTCGGTGCCGTCATCTTCTTCCCAGTTCTTCATGAACAGGCCGGACACCTGGTGTCCTTGTTCCAGCAGGGCGAGTGCGGTGACAGAAGAGTCTACGCCGCCTGACATGCCGACAATGATATTTTTTGCCATCGTTTAATGAATCAGACTGTTAATCAGGGATAAGGGGTAATGTTGTCCGCTTAAATGTTGTTTTACGCTAAGTAGCACCAGCGGGCTGCGTAATTGGTCCTGCATGGATTCAAGTTCAAGTAATGTCAGCCAGTGGGTGGCAATAATGTCGGGGTCCAGCAGACTATTTTCATCAAAGCCAGAAACTTTGCCGCCAAAGCAGAATCGTATGAAGGTCGGTTGCTGATCGGATTTTTTCCAGTGTTGAATGGCCAGCAAATGATCAGGGGAAAACTGCCAGGCTGTTTCTTCTTTGACTTCGCGTTGAATGGCTGTGAGCAGATCTTCGTTTGCTTCCAGGTGACCTGCGGGTTGATTAAATCGTGTACCTTGTTCAGTATGTTCTTCAACCATCAAAAATTTTTGCTCATGCTCAATGACAGCGGCAACCGTCACATGAGGTTTCCACACTGTTTCTGTAGAATTTACGTAAAAATTTGTTGTATTATTCACTCTGTGTTAAAGATATGCAAAGCTCGGAACGCTTTATTTATAAATCTGAATCAGTGGCTTCAATACGGCACATGACGCGAGTTCTTGATTTTACAGCGGTCAAAATAATATTCGCTTAACCTTTGGGTGAAGCCAAAACGTTTTTAAATCCCTGTGAAACCAATATCTTACGTCCTGTTAACCGCATAGAACCAACAGGATCAGGATAACGAAAAAAAGGGCTGTATATTCTACAATATTTAATAAGCAGAGCGACTTAATCGTTGAAATTTTTTTTTTAAACCACTATGTTAAGGACTAACTGATCTGAATTTTTGAATATGTCTCATATAGATCCTTTTAAAGATAATGACGGTGGATTAGCTGTACAGGAAGCCAAGCCGAAACTAAAACGACCTCCCCTGTTCAAAGTGATGTTGTTGAATGACGATTTTACCCCTATGGATTTTGTTGTTGAAATTCTGAAAGAGTTTTTTGATATGTCAGAAGAGAGAGCAACGCAGATCATGCTGCAGGTTCATACCCAGGGTAAAGGCGTGTGTGGTACTTACAGCAAAGATGTAGCTGAAACAAAAGTACATATCGTTAACGAATATTCCCGTGAACATCATCACCCGCTGATGTGTACGATGGAAGAGGCCTAAGAGGATAGCCATGCTGAGTAAAGAACTTGAAGCAACCCTGAATGCCGCGTTCACCAATGCGCATAATAAACGTCACGAATTCATTACAGTAGAGCACTTATTACTGGCGCTGCTGGACAATGAATCAGCCGAACCTGTGCTTCAAGCCTGTGGATGCGATGTAGGATCATTGCGTGGTGAGTTGACTCAGTTTATTGATGAAACCATTTCCCTGATTCCTGAAGGCATACAACGTGAAACCCAGCCAACACTTGGGTTTCAACGTGTATTGCAGCGTGCTGTTTTTCATGTACAGGCGTCTGATAAGAAAGAAGTGTCTGGTGCCAACCTGTTTGTGGCGCTGTTTAGTGAGCAGGATTCACATGCTGTTTACTTACTGAACCGGCAAAATATTACGCGCTTGGATGTCGTTAATTTTTTGGCGCATGGAGTGTCTAAAAAAGAGGTGGAAAAAGAACAGGAGCCTGAAGAGACGACAGAAGAAGTCGGTGAGACAGAAGCGAATAATTCTCCACTTGAAAAATACGCAACCAATTTGAACAGGGAAGCTGCTGCTGGAAATATAGACCCGCTGATTGGTCGCGATGAAGAAGTCGAGCGCACTGTACAAGTCTTATGTCGTCGCCGTAAAAATAACCCGTTGCTGGTGGGCGAATCCGGTGTGGGCAAAACGGCTATTGCTGAAGGACTGGCAAAGCGCATTGTTGAAGAGGATGTGCCTGAAATCCTGATGGAAAATATTATTTATTCGCTGGATCTTGGCGCATTGGTGGCGGGAACCAAATACCGCGGGGATTTTGAAAAACGTCTGAAAGCGCTAGTTAATCAACTTAAAAAAGAACCGCAATCGATCCTGTTTATTGATGAAATCCATACGATTATCGGAGCCGGTTCAGCCTCTGGTGGTGTAATGGATGCCTCCAATCTGATTAAACCGGTATTGGCTTCAGGCAAGTTACGTTGTATTGGGTCTACTACTTATCAGGAATATCGAGGCATTTTTGAGAAAGACCATGCCTTGGCCAGACGTTTTCAAAAAATCGATGTGATCGAGCCATCTATCGATGACACGATCAAAATTCTCAAAGGATTGAAATCGCGCTTTGAAGAGCATCACGATCTGCAATATTCATCTGATGCATTAAAGCTTGCCGTCGAATTGTCTGCCCGATTCATTACCGATCGCCATTTACCGGATAAGGCAATCGATGTGATTGATGAAGCAGGGGCCAGACAACGGTTGTTCCCGATTGAAGAACGTAAAGCACGCATAGAAAGTACTGATATTGAGGAAATCGTGGCAAAAATTGCCCGTGTTCCAATTCAGTCGGTTTCTGCTGATGACAAGGAAAAACTGGCAAATCTTGAGAAAAACCTCAAGATGCTGGTATTTGGTCAGGATGAGGCGATTACAGAACTGGCCAATGCGATCAAATTGACCAGAGCCGGTTTGCGCGATACCAGTAAAACCATTGGGTCATTCCTGTTTGCCGGGCCTACAGGGGTGGGAAAAACAGAAGTGACTCGCCAGTTGGCAAAGGTACTTGGCATCGAGCTGATTCGCTTTGATATGTCTGAATACATGGAACGACATACAGTGTCACGTCTGATTGGAGCTCCCCCAGGTTACGTGGGCTACGACCAGGGTGGATTACTGACTGAAGCGGTGACCAAACACCCGCATGCCGTGTTATTGCTTGATGAACTTGAAAAAGCGCATCCTGATGTATTCAACCTGTTGCTTCAGGTTATGGATCATGGCACCTTAACTGATAACAACGGACGCAAAGCCGATTTCAGAAATATTATTCTGGTCATGACGACCAATGCAGGTGCGGAAGAGGGAAGCCGAGCATCTATCGGTTTTACTCAACAGGATCACAGTACCGACAGCATGAAGGTCATTGAAAAAGGTTTTTCACCGGAATTCCGCAATCGGCTGGATGCCATCGTGCAATTCAAACCACTGGATATTTCCATTGTCGGTAATGTGGTGGATAAGTTTATTTTTGAACTGGAAGCCGTTCTGGCTGAAAAACATGTCAGCCTTGCTCTTGAGCCAGAAGCGCGCTTATGGCTGGCTGAAAATGGCTGTGACCCTAAAATGGGGGCACGTCCCATGGCAAGACTGATTCAGGAGAAAATCAAAAAACCGCTGGCCAACGATTTGTTGTTCGGCAAACTGGCGAATGGCGGGCATGTACGCGTTTATGTTGCGGAAGATAATAAACTGGCGTTTTCCATCGAAAGTAAGGAAATTGCTGTTTCACCCAGCAATTAGATTCAAGCGAGGCGGTTAAGCCGAATATATTTCGGCTTAACGCATACGGAAAGTAATACGGCCTTTTGTCAGATCGTAAGGTGTCAATTCAACTTTGACTTTGTCGCCGGTCAGGATGCGGATGTAGTTTTTGCGCATTTTTCCGGAAATATGTGCAGTTACAATATGTCCGTTTTCAAGTTCCACCCGGAACATGGTGTTGGGAAGGGTGTCGATTACCTTTCCATCCATTTCTATTTGATCTTCTTTAGCCATTTACCCATAAGTTAATAATTGAAAGCGGCGAATAATAGCATAATCTTTGTGGATTGTCATAAACAGGATGTTAGGATTCATGCCCGAGACATAAATTTGCTGGTGTCACTGTTTACCTTGACCATTTCCCCGGTTTCAATATATTCAGGCACCTGAATTTCAAGGCCTGTCGTCAGTTTTGCTGGTTTGGTCCGGTTGGTTGCACTGGCGCCTTTCATTGCCGGTGGGGTTTCCAAAACTTCCATCACGATCGTGGTGGGGAGTTCTATGCCCAGGGCCGTTTCGTCAAGCAGCAGCATGATAATGTTTTCCTGGCCGTCAACTAAGAACTCGGTTTGGCCTTCAAGGTCAGCCGAATTCAGGCTGTATTGATCATAGGTTTCCATATTCATAAAATGATATTCATCACCATCCTGGTAGGAAAACTGGGTCATCACCCGGCTGCAATCTGCGTCTTTGAGAAAGTCGTCGCCTTTGAACGTGTCATCCAGCTTTTGCTTGGTTTTCATGTGAGCAAAGCGCACTTTGTACAATGTTGATGCGCCGCGCGAAGTAGGGTTTCTGACGTCAATGGTTTTGACGACATACGGTTCGCCATTGATGTCTACTGCACTGCTTTGTTTTAATTCACTGGCTTTAGGCACGTTTATCCCTCAATCGAAAAAATGAAAAGGGCAATTATAATTTGATTTGCTGCCATTGGTGATCAAAATATCCCTCAATTGGCTGGTATTGCGTTTTATAGGTCATTTTGGGGCATTGTTCTATCCAGTAGCCCAGATAAAGAAAATCCAGATTCATTTGTTGAGCGTAGGAAATTTGCCACAGAATCGCGTAAACCCCCGGGCTGAGGTGGGCAAAATCCGGATCAAAAAAAGTGTAGACTGCAGACAGACTGTTTTGCAACAGATCGATGGTGGCGACGGCAAACAGGGCATCGCCGGAATGAAATTCAACAAAAGCGGTCTGGCACCAGCTGGAACTCAAAAAATTGAAATAATCTTCTTCGGTAGACTCGGCCATCACGCCCCCCGCATGTCTATGCTTTTGATACTTCAGATACAGATCATAATGGCGCTGATCAAAGCTGGCGGTTTTGATGATTGTCGTGGTGGCATTATGTTTCTGTTTGCAACGGCGTTGCCTGCGATTTGGATTAAATTGTCTTATGGGGATGCGCACGGAAACACACTGCTGACACTTGGCGCAGTAGGGTGAATACAGTTCATTACCGCTGCGCCGGTAGCCCTGGGTAATTAATTTGGAATAAAGTTGATTATCAATGGGGAAAGCCGGATGCACAAAAGCGGTTTTTGCGTTTTCTTTAGTCAGATAACTGCACTCGTGTTCGTCAGTCAGGATTAATGGAATGGAAATCATTGGACGGGCCAGGAAATTTGCAGGGCCTTATCCTGACAATACTCGCTCAGGTAGTGTTTGAACTGTTTGCGAGGGATTTCAACGGCACCGAGGCTGGCCAGATGGTCACTGTATACCTGGCAGTCAATAAGTTGAAAACCACTGGATTTCAGTGATTCAACACAATGAACGAATGCGATTTTGGATGCATTACTGCGAAAGCTGAACATTGATTCACCAAAAAAAACCTGACCTATAGCGATGCCATAAAGACCGCCGACGAGATCACCATTAAATCGTGCTTCAATAGAATGTGCAACGCCAAGTTCAAACAGTTCAGCATAAGCAATCAACATTTCTTCAGTAATCCATGTTCCTCCTTCATCTTCTCTAGGTTGCGAACAGGCGGTCATAACCGCAGTAAAGTCCTGATCATAAGTGATTTGAAATTCATTTTTTCTCAGCGCTTTGTTAAGGCTACGTGAGACATGCAGATGGTCAGGAAATAAAACCAGACGCGGGTCAGGACTCCACCATAAAATCGGTTCGTCGGGACTGAACCACGGAAAAATGCCTTGTCTGTAGGCATTGATCAAACGTTGCGGGGAAAGACAGCCGCCAATGGCCAGCAGACCATTGGGATCGACTAAAGCTGTTTCAAGGTGAGGAAAGTCCTGTTCCGGTGTTAACGGATTCAGTATTTGAATCGACATTAAAAAGTCGGCCTATCTTGATCATAGGCCGATTAAAGACTTAACCTTCCAACTCATCAAGATATTTTTCAGCATCCAGCGCCGCCATACAGCCTGCACCTGCAGATGTGATGGCTTGTTTGTAGTGGGAGTCCATGACATCACCCGCAGCAAACACACCTTCAACACTGGTTGCTGTTGCGTTGCCTTTGATACCGCTGTTGACGATGATGTAACCGTTTTCCATGTCCAGTTGGCCGTCAAAGATGCCGGTGTTAGGTGTATGGCCAATGGCAATGAATACACCGTGGACATCAAAATCTTTAGTTGATTCGTCCTGAGTACTTTTTACCCGCATGCCCGTCACGCCCATGTCGTCACCGAGAACTTCATCCAGGGTGTGGTTCCATTGCACTTCAACATTGCCGTTGGCTGCTTTATCAAGCAACTTGTCTGAAAGGATTTTTTCCGAGCGGAATTTATCGCGGCGATGGATAACGGTGACTTTCGATGCAATATTCGATAAATAAAGCGCTTCCTCTACTGCAGTATTACCGCCGCCGATCACGGCAACCGGTTTATTGCGGTAAAAGAATCCGTCACAGGTGGCACAGGCAGAAACGCCTTTACCCTTGAAGGCTTCTTCAGAATCCAGACCAAGATATTTTGCAGAAGCACCTGTTGCAATAATCAGTGCATCGCAGGTGTATTCGCCCGAGTCACCTGTCAATTTGAAGGGGCGTTGAGACAGATCAGCTTTATTAATATGATCGAAAATAATTTCCGTATCAAAGCGTTCGGCATGACGACGCATTCTGTCCATCAGATCCGGGCCTTGCAGACCTTCGACATCACCGGGCCAGTTATCAACTTCGGTTGTTGTGGTTAGCTGTCCGCCTTGTTGCATTCCGGTGACCATGACAGGGTTCAGATTCGCACGCGCCGCATAGACTGCAGCAGTATATCCGGCAGGGCCAGAACCCAGAATTAGTAATTTACAGTGTTTTGCTTCTGACATTGATTAATTTCTCACTTTCAAATATGTCAATCATTATACGAGTATGTGCTGTTTTTTAAACAGATATGAAAAAAAACATTGTCAATGGACAATAAACGAAGCAATAAATTCAAACGCTTAATCCTATAGTTATCGAAACAATAACAGGCAAGCTGGTTGAGTAAAGTTTCCGCTCATGTTTAGACTCCGCCACGTTGTTTTACTGGAGAAAAAATCAAGATATTTCTGAAGCCCCTGTGAAACCAATAGCTTACTCCAGGCTATTTACATTACAGTCTGGGATTAAAGTAATAATTAATGTATTTTATAGTTTTTATGATCTATAATTTTGTTTTATATAGGTTTTGGTAAGTTGATATGGTCGCTGTACTTGAAGAAAAAACGGTGCGTGGGCTTAGAGAAGTCGTATTGCTGATATTGACAACAGCAGCGATCGTGTTTCTCATCGCCTTACTTACTTTTGATCATGATGATGCCGGCTGGACTCACAGCGGCACGGGACAGGGCATTCGAAATGCCTGCGGTGTGATAGGGGCATGGGTCGCTGATTTCTTTCTCAGCTTTTTTGGGCTGATGTCTTATCTGTTTCCGGTGATGATGGTATGGCTGGGTTATTTGGCCTACAGCTATTCGGGTATTCACGGTGGCCATTTGATTCTTGCGCTGCGCGGTTTCGGTTTTCTGGCGACGCTGGTTGCAGGATGTGCTTTGTTTTATCTGCATTTATTGCGCACTGTTTTAGAACTTCCCGGCAGTACCGGCGGTGTACTTGGCCAGGAGTTGGGTGATTTTCTGCTGATTTTTATGGGCAATTCCGGCGCGACCCTGTCATTGCTGGCCGCTTTTCTTGCCGGAATTACCTTGTTTACCGGGCTGTCCTGGATAAAAACCATGGATTGGGTCGGAGCCCTCACGCTGAATGTATTCGATTATTTGACCTGCCAGTTTTTAAATGTGCTGGAAAAGCGACAGGTTTCCTCACAGGCTCGTAAACAGGAGAGGGTGCCGCTGGTCGATGAGACTGAACGCGTCAGCCCTTTAAAAAAAGCAAAACGCAAATCGTCTTCTTCGAACACCACGGTCAAAATTGAACCCGCCATGCCTGAATTAAAGCAGGGGGAACGTGAGCGCCAGGAAATTCAGGAAGATCTGTTCGAGGCGGATATAGAGGAAGGCGCATTACCACCATTATCCATGCTGGAAAAAAGGACTTCACGCGTCCATAGGTTCAGTAATACCGAACTGGAAGACATTTCCCGTCAGGTAGAAGATGTGCTGCAGGATTACAATATTGTCGCTGAAGTAGTCGCAGTACACCCGGGGCCGGTGATCACCCGCTTTGAATTGCAATTGGCCGCCGGCGTTAAAGTCAGCCGCATTTCCGGTTTGTCCAAAGATCTGGCGCGTGGACTATCGGTGCCCAGTGTACGTATCGTTGAGGTGATCGAAGGCAAAAGTGTTATCGGGTTGGAAATACCCAATCAGGAACGTGAAATTGTGTGTCTGCGCGATTTGCTGGCTTCGCACGATTATGAAAAGAGCAAGGCTCGCCTGGCGCTGGCATTGGGTAAGGATATTGCCGGTGTGCCGGTGATTGCGGATCTGGCCAAAATGCCGCATGCTCTGGTGGCGGGCACCACCGGTTCTGGTAAATCGGTGGCTATCAACACCATGATTTTGAGTTTGCTGTACCGCAGCCAGCCGGAAGATGTGCGGATGATCATGATTGACCCCAAAATGCTGGAGCTTTCAGTGTATGAAGGCATTCCGCATTTGTTGACACCGGTTGTTACCGACATGAAAGATGCGCAGAATGCACTGCGCTGGGCGGTTGCCGAAATGGAGCGGCGTTACAAATTAATGGCCAAAGTCGGGGTGAGAAACCTGGCCGGATTTAACCAGAAGGTCAAGGTGGCAGAGGCAAAGGGTGAGCCCATTCGTGATCCATTGTTTCAGCTGGAACGGCCTTTGGAAGAAGGCGAAGAATTTCCTGTGTTGACGACGTTGCCGAGCATCGTCATCGTCATCGATGAGCTGGCTGATATGATGATGATTGTCGGCAAAAAGGTAGAAGAACTCATTGCACGTCTGGCACAAAAGGCACGCGCAGCGGGCATTCATTTAATTCTGGCGACCCAGCGGCCATCTGTGGATGTGTTAACCGGCCTGATCAAAGCCAATATTCCAACGCGTATTTCATTTCAGGTGTCATCGCGTATTGATTCACGTACCGTACTCGATCAGGGCGGTGCAGAAACCTTGCTGGGCAATGGTGATATGCTGTTTTTGCCCTCAGGCACCAGCATCCCGGTCCGAGCGCACGGGGCTTTTGTCGATGATCATGAAGTGCATAACGTAGTTGATTTTCTCAAACAAACCGGCCCGGCAAATTATCTGGACGAAATTACCCAGGAACGTAATGATCAAGGCGATGTTGCGGGGGATGAATTGGCCGGCGCCGAAATGGACAACCTGTATGATGAAGCGGTGGAATTTGTTACCCAGTCTCGCAAAGCATCCATATCCAGCGTGCAAAGACGTTTTAAAGTGGGTTATAACCGTGCCGCCCGCATGATTGAAGATATGGAAGCGGCCGGTGTGGTCAGCCCGGCAGAAGGCAATGGCAGTCGCGAAGTACTGGCACCTCCGCCGCCAAAAGATTAGCAATGAATATTTACGTGACAGGCCTGTTGGTCATTCTGACCACTTCTTCCCTGGCCGGCTGGTGGGTAGCGTCAAGAAAACAGGTCGAGAAAGCCATTAAAATAATGGTGTTCCTGCTGTATTTCTGGATCTTCGCTTTTATTCAGGTCGCGTTGTTTGCCCTGGTGTATTTCTTACTTTTTTAGTCCTAAAGGACACTTCAATAAATGCACTTTTTTCAGCGATAGGGGTGTGCTTGCTAACTGAGCAACTTCAACCCGGGCGGCAAGGCTTCGCCAAATACTTGTTTGGCTTCTTTTTCATCCAGTTGATGCACTTCGGTGACCATATTGATCCAGCTGGACGGTACTTTTGATTGTTGCAGTTTTTTGATCACCTGATCGCGGAGTTCGTCATCAATATCAAGAGCGCGGTCGCCACTTTTGCGGGCAATCAGGGTGGCAGCAAAGGCGGCCTCCGGGATTTTCTTCCAGTCACTTTTCATGATATCGACCAGCCATTGCTGTGCAGTGTGCAGGCTGATTACTTCATGCCGGTCGCCGTAAAACGGCATACGCGATCCAATCCGGCCCAGTGCCCACCAGGTTTGGCGAGGTTCGCTGGTTTTTTGCAGGCGTTTTAACAGCCATGTGCCCATTTGTTCCTTGTTTTCAACCGGCAATCGTTCCATCGTGCCTGCCAGACGCACCATATCCTCATAGCCACGGGTTTTGATTTGTTTGGCAATATTGCCCTGGCGTGCCGATGCCGGGTCGAGAAATTTACTGATGTGCTTGAACAGCAATTGCTGGGCATCGCTGTCCAGACCGCCCGCCAGTCGACGCCATAACGTCCACCATTCACTCCAGTTCTGTTGTGAATTAACGTATTGAATGCTGTTGCTGTAGATTTTCCATAATTGCTCCACGCGCCAGTCATCCAGGGGATAGCCGTAACCGGGGCGCAGGCAGAAGCCGGTCAGATTTAGCCACAGGCGTTCATGGTTTTCACTGCGACGGCGGTTTTTGATGCAGCTTAATAATTCATCAAACAGGGCGCGCAGCACATGAGTTTCCCAGTCATTACGCGGCTGGTTCAGCGTTTTTTCAAGATCGGCGCGTAATGATTTTACCGCTTTCGGGTTGGCGTCTTTTGATCTGGAACCGAATACTGCTCGGATAGCGTCAAGTGCCGGGATAATTTGCGCAGGTAACTGGGTGGTTTGCAGATTGACCGCGGCACTGCTTTTGCGCAATTGAAATTCCACATCCCAGCGTTGTTCGGGATTATTTTGTGCCACGCATTGAATTTGCAATGTTCCCAGTTCGCTGTGGGTAACAGCCAGTTGGACGATGACTTCACTGTTTTCCTGGCCTTCCAGTGCGACAGCGAGAGGCGGCAGTGAGTGGAAGGTTTCATTTTCCAGAGTGTAAATCTGCCCAGGTTTGAAGTCGCCATCCGCACTGCAGGTCATCAGGTGAAAACGTACCGGCTGGCCAACGCGCAGGGCAAAGGATTGATCCTTCAAGACATGTTCTTCGCCTTCCGCTGTGCCTTTGGTTAACAGGCAAACACCTTGCTTTTGTTGCTGCTGATCATCCAGTATCAGAAAATAGCTGCGCGCTGCACCTCCTCCAATGGTTGAGGTTTTATGCTGTTTAGCCAGCGCATAACTGACCGCGCCATAGGCGACGGCAAGTTCCGGGTAGGTATTGTCAAGCAGTAACGGGGGATGTTGATTCCACGATGCTATTAAATTCTGTAGTCGCCTGGCGATGGGTCGACTGCGAAAAACACCGCCATTAAGCAGCAGGGCATCAGGCACGATATGCTCATCACCTCGTGCATCGCGCGCGCTTTGCGCATGGTGATTCAGAAAAGCGGCAATATGTTTGCTGACTGCGGGTTCAGCCGCATAGGGGAGGCCAAATTCAACCACGCCACTGCGCTTTTTATCCGGTAATTCATTGATCGCAGACAGTGGAAAAAAACCATCCAGCGCAATGTCTTGCACTTCAGCACGGCTAAATGATGCGCTGCGGCTGCCTCCAATCAGTTTGGAGCCGCCTCCAAGCAAGGTGACAGTCAATTGTTCAGGCGCATTTTCGGCCAGCAGCTTTTCCTTGGCTTGACGGCATTGTTCAATTAATTGGGAAAACTCGGCCGCCGGTAGTTTTTTGTCCGGGCTGATGCGTTTCTCCGCCCGATGTGCCAGTGCCAGATCAATATTATCACCGCCAAGCATTAAATGGTCGCCCACGCCGATACGTGACAGTTGCGGTTCTGTGTGGTTATGATCCACTTTAATCAGCGTGAAATCGGTGGTGCCTCCGCCTACATCACATACCAGTAGCAGATGCGCATTATTCAGTGCTGCGCCGGTTTTCCCCTGATGCCGGTGCAGCCAGTCATAACAGACGGCCTGCGGCTCTTCCAGCAGCCGGATCTGTGTTAAACCGGCCAGTTGCGCGGCTTCCAGGGTTAAACGGCGTGCCGCTTCATCAAAGGATGCCGGAACGGTAATGATGATGTCCTGTGCTTCCAGTGGCGCTTCCGGAAACTGGTGAGACCACACGCTGCGAATATGTTTTAGATAACTGGCGCTGGCTTCCAGCGGGGAAACCTTGGCCACTTCGTCAGGGGCTCCCCACGGCAGAATTGCAGCGCTATGATCAACCGAGGGATGCGACAGCCAGCTTTTGGCACTGCTCACCAGTCGCCCCTGCGATTTTGCCCCCAGCACACGCGCCGCCTCACCAATCACCGCCTGATCATCAGCCGCCAGAAATGCAGTATCGGCATCTGATAATTCACCCACTGCAGGATGGTATCGTGCTGACGGCAGCAGGGGTTGACTGGCAACCTGACCGGGTGCAGTCAACTGTGCAATCTCGAATAGTTTCGCCTCGCCATCTTTTGCCGCAAACGGACAATAGGCGACCACGGTATGGGTGGTGCCCAGGTCTATGCCGACATGATAATGCGCTTGTTTGCTCAAGATTAATGCGCGGGGTAGACAAATTTGTAAATAAGCCCGCCGATGACAACCAGCGCGACGACAATCCAGCCCAGCATATCCATGTATTTACGCAGGCCTTTCTCCAGCTTTTCACCGCCAGCGGCAATCAGCAGGGCGACCAGGAAGAAGCGCGCTCCGCGGCCGATAAAGGAAGCGAGAATAAAAGGCAGCAAGGCCATGTTGAGGGCACCGGCGGCGATGGTGAAAACTTTGTAAGGTATTGGCGAGAAACCGGCAATGAACACGGCCCATACGCCCCATTCGTTAAAAAACTCTTCAGCCAGCAGGTATTTTGACCAGTATTTGGTTTCCTGCAGCCAGGGGGCGACCGCATCAAACAGGAAGTAGCCGATGCCATAGCCCAGTATGCCACCAAGTACTGAGGTGATCGTGGTCAGTAAGGCCAGTTTCTTGGCTTTCTCAGGTCGAGCTAGTGACATTGGCGCAAGCATCACATCGGGTGGAATCGGGAAAAACGAGGATTCTGCAAAGCTCAGGGCACCCAGGTATTTATCGGCGTGTTTGTGGCGTGACCAGGTCAACGCCTGGTCGTAAAGTTTTTGGAACATATTAATTTTTACCAGAAAGAAAAGGAACAAAAACGACATTATCAAATAATTCATCCTCAAAGCCTGAGGAGGTGCGGGTGATTCTGTGCAATTGCTGGTGTTTGCCTTTACCGGTCGGGATAATCATCACGCCGCCAACGGCCAGTTGTTGCAACAGGGTTTGAGGGATTTCGGTCGGGGCAGCGGCTACCAGTATGGCATCATACGGCGCATGTTCTTCCCAGCCCAGGTTGCCATCGCTGTATTGAAAACTGATGTTTTTTAATTTTAATTCCCAGGTATGATCGCGTGCTTTTTTCAGCAGGGGTGCCAGTCGTTCAATTGAATAGACCTTACCAAACAGTTTGGCCAGGATGGCCGTTTGGTAACCGCAACCAGTCCCTATTTCCAGTACCGAGCCGGTTTTGCATTTCTGTACCAGCAGCTCGGTCATGCGGCCAACGATATAGGGTTGCGAGATGGTCTGGTTATGACCGATGGGCAGGGCGGTATCTTCGTAGGAGCGGCTGGCCAGTGCTTCATCAACAAAAATGTGACGTGGTATGTCCAGCATGATATCCAATACGCGTTGATCGCTGACGCCTTGTTGCTGCATTCGATCAATCATGCGTTGGCGGGTTCGGCGTGACGTCATGCCGATGCCCTGTATGCGGTAGTTCATGGATGAACCTCTTGTTCCAGCCAGTGACCAATGGTATCAATGCGGTCGTAGCGGGTTAAATCAAGTTGTAATGGCGTGACAGAAACAAAATGGTTCTGGATAGCAAAAAAATCGGTGCCGGGGCCAGCATCCTGTTCACTGCCTGGCGGGCCAACCCAGTAAATATCGCGACCGCGTGGATCCTGGCTGCGAATTACCGGTTCTGCACGATGGCGCTGTCCCAAACGTGTGGATTGATATCCCTTGATGTTGGATAAGGGGACGTCCGGCACATTGACATTCAATAAGGTATCTTGCGGTAGCGGATGCTGGGTGATTTTCTGCATTAACACGACAGCGACTTCGGCAGCGGTAGCAAAATGTTGTGGATTGTTTGATGCCAGAGATATGGCCACGGCAGGCAGTCCAAGAAAGCGGCCTTCGGTTGCGGCGGCGACAGTACCTGAATACAGTACGTCGTCGCCCAGATTGGCACCATGATTGATGCCGGCAAAGACCATGTCCGGTTCCTTGTCAAGAAATCCGGTGACGGCCAGGTGGACGCAATCAGTCGGAGTGCCATCCACACGGATATAGCCGTTTTCAGAATGCTGGGCACGCAGGGGCATTTCCAGGGTCAGGGAATTACTTGCGGCACTGCGATTTCGGTCCGGAGCAACAACAGATATTTCGGCATACTGTTGCAGGGCTTTGGCCAGATAATCAATCCCTGTGGCAAGATAGCCATCGTCATTGCTGATAAGAATGTGCATGCTGCTTTAATTCACTATAAAATCGACAATACTAGCAAATTTCATTAAGCAAATTCATTACCGTGACAAAAAAAACACCTGATTCTGACGATGCAGCCTTGTTTAGACAGTCTGTCGGCAGGGTCAACAAGATCAGGCAGGACAAGATCTGGCTGACGCCGGGCGACAAACCCAAAGCGCGTCCCAGGAAAAAAATGCTGGAGCCGGAAAATCCGCTGCAAAACACGCTGGATGAAGGCGTCGAGCGGTTAAGCCATGAAGACAAACAGGGGTTTTTGACCCCGGGCATGCAGAAAAATGTGCTGAAAAAACTGCGCAAAGGGGTGTACGGGCTGGATGCGACGATTGATTTGCACGGGTATACCAGTGCCAAAGCCAAATTGATGCTGGTGAAATTTATGCATCATTGTGTGGAAAATGGTTTCCGCTGTGTACACATTATTCATGGCAAGGGTTACCGTTCACAGGACAGCCATCCGGTATTGAAGAATGATGTCAATGTGTGGCTAAGACAGCATCGAGATGTGCTGGCCTTTTGTTCGGCGCCGCCCCGGGAAGGCGGAACGGGTGCCGTGATGGTGTTGTTACGCTTGTCCGAGAAATACCGCGAAGAGGACGAGGCCGAGTACTAAACGGTAATACACAAACGGAATCATGCCGATGTTGTGCAGCAGTTTTAGAAACCAGCCGATGGTCAGATAGGCGACGACTGCGGAAACAATCGCGCCGACCGCCATCATGTCCCATTGCACTTGGGCCTTACTTTCTACCAGGTCTTTGGTCAGCATGAATCCGG
>SPJL01014878.1_pt1 | contig 34916 bp, 37 predicted proteins | sample 3741751 | NCBI WGS metagenome assembly SPJL01 (sample SAMN10925998, study PRJNA522277) | cold seep metagenome | isolation source: Elba SIP-enriched marine methane seep metagenome, extraction at timepoint T3 | place: Italy: coast of Elba, Mediterranean Sea | reverse complement strand
TATTGTTGCTGAGCACTTCCAGGGTGATTTTGCAGCAGTTTTTGCTGCAGGCGATGTCTTCGATACAGCCGAGTAATTGTTGACTGATGCCTTGACCGCGGTAGGGCTTTTCGACCATGAAGTCGTGGATATTGAGGATTGGGCGGCAATAAAAGGTGGAGAACGATTCAAAACAGGTAGCCAGAGCAATGGCATTATCACTTTGATAACACAGAACGGAAAACGCATGCGGTAGCGTAGCCAGGGTTGGAACAAGGTTGTCAAGGACGTGGAGAGGCAGCGCTTGTCCGCCACCCATCGGATCGCAGGCATAGTTATTCAATAAGCGGCGGATGTCTGCGGCGTGTTGCGGGTTGTGGTAATCCGCCTGAATCAGTTGAAGGTCGTGCAAGGGTCTTTCCCTCAAGTTGAGAACGTTGTGTCAAGGTTGACCGGAGGATGACGAATGTCTGCGTGGCCAGCCAAACAGCATAATAAACCAGAACACCAGCCCGCTGACAACACCAATGATAACGCGTGTGGCCATTGAATAACTGTCATTGGGGGAAATATAGCCTTCAATCAACCCGGCCAACAGCAGAAACGGAACGGAGACCAGCATGATGATGCCGGTATTGCGGCAGCTTTGCTGGAATGCCTGCAGGCGATTCCGGTTGCCCGGCCGAATCAGCGACTCGCCCAGTTGCAGGCCCATGGCACCGGCAATAATGATGACACTGAGTTCCACCACGCCATGCGCGATGACGAATTCAAACAGGCGGTCGGCCATGCCGTAATGTGCGGTAAAGGCGAAGACGGCACCAAGCATCAAGCCATTTAGTCCGAGGATGTACAGCGTGCCCACGCCGTATAATGCACCCAGCGCAAAGGCGGTTAATGATACGGCAATATTATTGGCGGCTATGCTGAAGGATAAAAACGAGGACGGCATGATATTGAGCAGGTCGTCTGTCCATAATTCACCGGCGTGCACCTTGTTGATCATTTCGGCAGACGCAAACAGGCTGGCCAGATCCGGGAAGCGATCAACCATAAACCAGCCAGCGGCGATGCCTGCGCAAAAAATTAACAGTGCGCTGATCAATGAGGTTTTCAACTGGCGCATTAATAACGGTGTTTCTACCTGAAACAGATAGCCAAGCTGTTCAAACAACTGCTGGCTGGGTTTGTGGATATCTTCGTTGAGCTTTAAAAACAGGTTTTCCAGATAGCGGGTGATCAGGGCGTTGCCATTTACTCGGCGCGATAATGACAGGTCGTTCATGACCTGTTTGTAGGCGCTGAGTTGTTCGCGGCAGTTTGTCAGTGCGCGGGGCGGGGCAGGTGCCCGGCCATTCAGCGTATTTTCTATCGTTTCCCAGTCGGGTTTACGGGTGTTCAACCATTCGCGCAACGCCTGCTTGCTCATGCCGCCCTGTTTCATTGACCGGACTCCCCGGCCAGGAGCTGCTCCAGAACCTGTTTATAGGTCTTGTCGTGTTTTTTTTCTGTAGCCGGGATATGAGCATCATGGCCAATGCGTTGAAGAAAGTGCCGGGCATATTGAATACGGGTGTCTCTGGAAAGCTGCTTCCAGCGCTTGAGCAAATCTATCAGCAGCGCCTGATCGTCATTGGATAGTTCGGAATGCATCGCCAGACGGGTCATTTGCTGTAATTCCTTTTGTTTGACTGCGTCGTCATACACCAATACCAGACCACTGGCCAGATCGCCGATGCGTACATGATGCCGGGTTAATCCGACACAGATCAGGCCAATGGCATAAAAGCCGGGGAGAGCGTCGATCAGGCGAAATACATTGCGTAGAATTATGGCCCCCGCCCCCGGTGTTTTGCCTTGCAATGTAACCAGTTTGACCCCGGCCATGCGTTTCCCGGGGGTGCGCCCACCCATTACGATTTCCAGTACGATGTGATAAAAAAGATAAATGAACAGGGTGGATAGCCATAACATGATGAATGGCCAGGCCATATCATCAAGATCAAAAATGCTTTCCAGTTCAGACAGGGAAAATAAAGCTGTCCCCATGCCAAAAAGCCAGGCAGTGGCTATCAGCAGGCGGATGTGCCAGTCGATAAGAAAAGCATGGCTGCGTGCGCCCATATTGGCGATTTCCAGACGGTAATCCAGTCCGTCTGGGGTTTGAATATGCAGGTAGCGGTCGTCTTGACCGGGTTGCGTGGACATTGTTTCATTCATAGTGAATCAGGCACTGCCAATGATGCCTCTGTGTTGTTGATAATAATGCATGACGCGCTGGTCCAGGTGTTCCGCAGGTGCTCTCACGATGGTCACACCCTGGCGGATTAAATGATCCTGCGACAACTGCCGACTGCGTTTGTATTCCAGTGCGGCCAGCTGCTGATAGCTGTCCAAGGTTCTGTTGACCGGTGTATCCAGAATGTCGTCGATGCTCGGCTCTTCCAACGTGGCAACCAGCATTTTGTGCTTGCGTGATAACAAACGGGCCGCCTGGGCCAGTTGTGAGCTGGCGTCAATATGTTCAATATCGGTTAAAAAAATGATCAGGCCACGATGTTTCAATAAGCGTTTGATGTCCAGTGCTGCATTCAGCGCATTCGACGTTTCATTATGCACATGCAGCGAGGACAGCATATGCCGGATGGCCATACTTGCTTTTGCGCCGGTGGCTATAGGCGTCATATTGATGATTTGTTGCGCATAGCCGATACTGGCAATGCGGTCGCCTTGTATCGAAGCCAGCTCGCTGAAACGGGCGGCAACATTAACATAATGATGAAATCGGTTGAGCGCACCACATTGGTTGCGGCTGCTAAGTCCACAGTCGATTAACACCACAACCTCCAGATGTTGTTCGCGCTCGAAATGACGTACCACCGGCTGTCCGCGTTTGGCGGTGGCTTTCCAGGCGATGTTTTTGACTGGATCTCCGGGGCGGTATTCGCGTAACTCCAGCAGGTCTATCCCGCTGCCCTGGGTTCTCAGGTTACTGCGATGGCCACTTTCGCTGAGGCCGTGCATCCCATTATTGTGATTGAGGTGGGCCGGTTCAACCTTGAACCGGCATTGATCATCCTGATTAAAATGCCACCAGCATAGACCAAAGCGCCCGCGTTGTTTGTAGTAGATGCGTCCCAGCGACACCGGGCCGAGGGTGGTCGGGGTCAGCGGCAGACGGTGGCTTTGTTTGTCCTGTGCGTTGATACGGCTGCGTTGAATACACGTATCGCCACTTAATTGATCAGGGTAGGCCGGTTGAAATTCGACCGTTACGGGGGCGTGAGACGCATTGAGGATATTAAGTTGATAGTCAGAAGTTTCACCCAGTTGAATGACCGGCTTGACTTCACGTTGCATGCTGAGTTTGCCTGCAGCCAGGCTGTATTCCATCGCGATCAGCAAAACCAGCAAGGCGACGGGTAGGCGCCATAAGCCTTCCAGTGGCGGGCCTGCCCACAGGCCGGTGATGGCCAGCAAGGCAATGATGACCAGCAGAAAAAAAGTGGAATGTGAAATCGACATCAGGCTGGGGTGTCGGCACCGGGCAGTTTGACCTGCTCCTCCAGGGTGGCGAAGACCTGCAGTGCATTCTGGCCTTCCAGCATGGCCTCTGCGGTCAGGATTAGGCGGTGGCTGATGGTGAGTGGGGCGGCTGATTTTATATCATCGGGGATCAGGTAATCGCGTCCATCCAGCGCTGCTTCAACCCGAGCACAGCGCATAAGAGCCAGTGCGCCGCGGGTGGAGAGTCCCAGGCTGATGTGTGGGTGGTTGCGGGTGGCGGCTGCCAGTCGAATCGCATATTGATACAATTCAGGTTCAACATGCACCGCCGCAACCTCATTTCGTGCCTGTTGCAGCAGATTTTCCGGCAGGGCATTTATCCCGGCCACAGGCGCAAGATGGCCGCCGCCGGGTTTGTCATAACGGCTGAGAATTTCAGCTTCGGTTGCCGCGGCGGGGTAGTCGATGTTCAGGCGCACCAGAAAACGATCCACCTGTGACTCCGGCAGCGGGTACACGCCTTCAAAGTCGAACGGGTTTTGTGCGGCAATGAGAAAGAAATTCTCGCTTAACGGATAGGTTTTGCGATCCAGCGAGACCTGGTTTTCTTCCATGGCCTGCAATAAGGCGGATTGGGTTTTCGGGCCGGTGCGGTTGATTTCATCGACCAGCACCACGTCATTGAACAGCGGGCCGGGCATGAAATCAAACTGGTGGCTGTCTGCATTAAATGCATGGATGCCGGTAATATCAGAGGGCATCAGGTCTGCTGTACCCTGGATGCGGCCAAAACTGCCATGTAGCAGACTGGCCACCGATTTTGCCAGCAGTGTTTTGCCCAGCCCGGGAGCTCCTTCCAGCAGCACATGGCCTTGTGCAACAATGGCCAGGGTCAGGCCATGCAGAATATCCTCCATTCCATAAACGACGTTGCCGATTTCATCATGCAAAAGAGTTTTCAGTTGTTGGGCTTGGGTTTGGCTCATAAAACAAGTGTCCTGATGTGGGTAATTGTTCGGGTTAATCTTAGCAGCGATATGCGTTTGTTTTGGCGGGCAGTGTGTAGAAAGTCAAGCTCAGCCGGGTGGATGCGGTTATGCGCGGCCAGCCATGTCCACACTTGCTGTTCCTGAGTAAAATGCCGTTGACGCATGATGTCTTCACAAAAATGACGGATCAATTCATCCCTTAGCTGGGTTTTATTCAGATGACGGGCAAGGAAATGCGTCATCATGTTGATGGTATCTCTGGCGGACACGGGCGCAGTTTTTTCTCGTGCCGGGGCAAGACGGAGGCTATAACCGATGACATAGCACAGCCAGATAAACAGTATCCAGGCCAGCGTCCAGTGTAGGCGGCTGTCTTTAAAAAAACGCTGTGGATCGTATAAATCCGACAGGCCAAAATGATAATCGTCTATCAGCAGCTGGCTTCCTGCCGCCAGTCCCTGATTGATCAGGTTGCTGATGAAGCGGGCATTTTCTCCCTTATCCAGTTGGGCGTTACCCAACATGTCAGCGTGCAGTAAGATGATGATCTGGCCTTTGCCTGCGCTTAACAGCCAGGCCATTGGCGTGCCCAAATGGGCATGATGCAGCAGCTGCAGGGAAAAATTGTGCTCATTATCAGTGGATAATGTCCAGTATTCGTATTGCAGATAATTAACAGCCTTCACCTTGATCTGGCCGATGCCTGAAGTCAGCGGGTGTGTCAGCGAAGCATGCAGTTCGATGTCTTTGGGAATATGTTCAGACATGCGCGCCTGCAGCTGATTGATTTCTTCTTTCAGCGAGTCTGGTTTGTCATTCTGTTCTTCTTCAGTGTGGTCGAGATCTTTTTTATCAAGCTGCCAGCCAAAGCGGGAAATAAATTTTTTGAGAGCACAATAGCAGTCATCTTCTGCATTCCAGGCAGGATATTGATAAACATTACCTGCAGCAATCAGCGTGTTGCCACGTCTTACCCATTCATATAAACCGTCCCATTCCTTGTCGAGCACAGTAACTTTTGCAGGTAACACGCTTAATAATATATTGCCGGTGGCAGGCAGCTTGTCACTGGATTCAAGATCGCTGAATCGTGTTCTTAAGCGGGTGACCGGAATATTGCTTTGCTGCAACCATAGATACACGCCTTTTAAACCGGCAGCCCCGGTATCCTCAGTGGTTGGCAGGGACAGCTGTTTATCCGGCGCAGGTGTTGGCCGGGAAAGCAGTGCATAGGCAATCACTGCTGCCAGGATGGCAAAACACAGCGAGACCAGGCGTTCTTTCATTCTGTTTTCTCCAACAGACTGTTCAGCAGCTGATGGCACTCGTTTACCTGCGAGTCAGTACAATCCTGAGGGCTGTACAGGCAGGGTTCTGAATAGCTGACCAGATGAGAAAACGCACTGGATTTGGCGTTTTTCTGGTTGCTTAAGCGCTTGGCAACCTGGCGATAGGTCAGGCTGGCATCGCATGGAATATATTGTTTTTGCACCAGAAAATTCAGTGCTTGTTGTAATTGATGATTAATTTTCTGGCGCGGGGATAATGTCGAAAAGGGCTTGCCGTTTTGATCGGCGGATGCTGTTGGGTGTTCAGCCAGGGACGGGTTGGCTCCGCGCTGAAACAGTCTGAGAAATACACCTATTTGATACAGTTCATTCAACACCATCCACAAGGCGGTCAATACCAGCAGGGCCAGCAACACATAAAACGTGGATTGAGCCGCTTCAGGGGTAAAATTAATACTTTCAAGAAATTGTTTAAGCCACTGGAATTCTGATTCATAGTCGCTGGTGTCCAGGCTTTTTAACCAGTTCATAAACGCTTTCCACCATTCCCATTCGCTTTCCACCTTGTCAGGTGTGCGGATTAAATCCAGCAGCGAAGTCAGGTTATTGTATTGAACAGCTTGATGGGGACTTTGGCGCTGGAAGCTGTTGTGCAAAAATTCCAGTTGCGATCGCGACATAAATACCGGCAAATCTGCCCTGAATTCAGTTTGATCAAGTGGTTGAATATAGTGTACAAGCGCAGGGCAATCAGCGGAAATGTCGATGTTTTGCTGGCCCGAGTTTGACAGGCGTTGCAAACAGGCTGCAACACCGACACTATCAGCCTGAACGTGACATACAGGAATAAGCAGCAGGGCGAGCAGCCAGCGCATTATTGTGCCAGTCTGGCTTCCAGGTCAGCGCCTGATTTACGCAATTTCAGGTCATGAAACTGTGCGTAGCCGACGACCATAAAAAACGGTGTGGTGAATGCGGACATCAGGCTGGTGACAATATATAAAATCATGCTGCTTTCGGTATCAATCAGTGCCGAGACAAAGCCAAGAATGAAATAAACCACGGTCACCAACACACCGGGAGCCAGAAACACGGTCATGGTGCGCCACCAGTTGCCCCAGACCAGCATATGGCTTTCTTTCAGGGCCTGAAACGGGCCCGCTGAATCCAAGGTGATAAAGTACAAAAAGAATAACAGCGATAACCAGAGAATCAGGCCGGGAATGACAAGTAACAAGCAGCCTGTTAGGAACGCAATCATATACAGAATGCTTGACCACGCGGAAGGCAGAAACTTTTTCAAACCCAGTATAAATGCATCGGTTAATGAGTCTTCAACATCTTGTGCCACATTGTCAATGCGGTAAATCATGGCGATATACACAATTAATAACAGGAGTGATACGATGCCAATTACACTGAATGCTGCGATTAAATTTCCCATGTTTGGCTCGCTGGGAATAGCCATTGCATCAAGCAGCAATGCTTCATTCGTCAGGTTCATCCCCACATAGGACAAGGCCAGGATAATTGAAAATGCCAGCAATTTTTTAAAGCATGCAACATACAGACGAATACTGCTGTCCAGCACCTTGCCAATGCTTGATGGTTCCGACGCTAAAAGACGCATAAGCAAATCCTTACAGTTAAGGTTGAATGTATAGTCGGCAATTGAAGAAAATCAGTTGCCGCAAGAGCAAGCCGTCATGTGTTGATCACGGTGCTGAAAATCAGCATCTGCAGGCCAGAATTCGACGCGTGACGGACTATCGAAAATTCACTTGAGTATAGATGTTTTTAAACTTTATGTTATTACATTTGATCCACGGCTTGCCCGTGGAATAAAGAGCCGTTACTGTAGGCGATGAAAAGGTGAGAAAACGGCTCTTTAGGGTTTTGATTATTGATATTTTTGCATGCCGCGTAATTGCAGCAGGGCGGCCTCGATTTTAGCGGTTGCGGCATCATCCAGCTCATTGTTTTTATACACTTTATCCAACAGACCTTCTTCTACCAAAGCATCTTTAATCCAGCGTTTCGTGAAGCGGTAGTTACTGGCGACTTTGGATTCTTCTCCGGTAGCCGGGTTTCTCAGGGTTTCCGGAAGCTCGGCTGATGATGCAGGTGCTGATGCGGTGACTTTTTTGGCGGGTGTTGGTTTTTTTGCTACCGGAGCTGGTTTTGGCTTACTTGCCGGTTTAGCTGCAGCAGATTTGGGAGCAGGCTTAACCGGGCTTGCTTTTTTTGCTTTAGCTTCTTTTTCACATTCCAGAACGTGATAGACAACATAAGCGACAAACACGGTGGTTAAAATAAAAATAATTTCAGCCATGGAAACTCCTCTATTGTTTTAGTTATGGGATCCTCTATAAGGTGTACTGTTTCGTGAGAGTAAGGCGGAAGTACATGTTGTCAACGCCGCTATCGCGGAAAAGTACATTTATAGAGATGCCCTTATACGGGACAGCTCATGCGCGGACTATACCAGATGCACATGATGCAGGTAAAGATGCGGCTACCAGCAGGGGAGGCTTTGCGCCAGCAGTGGGATATCACTGCGTAACCCCATCGCATGCTGATTGAACATATTTTTGATCTGCGCGCTATGATTAATCCAGTTCATGCCGCCAGAGCGTAGTTTGCTGAAGGCCGGGTTATGATGGGCGAATGTTTTATTCAGCACATCCATCGCCGACATCATCAGCAGATTGTCACCTTTACGCTGGCGTTCATACTGACGCAATATTTTTTGACTGCCCATTGGCCGACCGGCCTGTTTTCCCTTGATGACAAGCTCGGCCAACGTTGCGGCATCCAGCAAACCGGCATTGGCGCCTTGTCCGGCAAGCGGATGCATGGCATGCGCGGCATCGCCTGCCAGTACCATGTGTGGTGCACAGTAGTGGTTGGCATATTGAAACTTCAATGGAAATGCGGCACGTTGACTGGTTGCCAGCATATCTCCGAGGATACCGCCCGATGCCTGATGCAGCTTGTCCAGAAAGGCCTGTTCATTCAGTTGCAAACAGGATTGAGCGGTTTCGGTGGATAAGGTCCACACGATGGAGCACTGCCCGTTGTGCAGAGGGAGGAACGCCAGTGGGCCTTCATCCAGAAAACGTTGCCATGCGGTGTGTTGATGCGGCCGGTCTGTTGTAATGGTTGCGACCAGGCCATCCTGACGATAAGGCCAGCCGGTCACAGAAATTCCGGCTTGCTGGCGTAAAAAAGATTCACGGCCGTCAGCTGCGATCAATAGCGGGGTCGAGAGTTGCTTGCCGTTGTCCAGGGTGAGCTCGGCCTGCGAATCAGCCAACTGTAATGAGCTGATTTTATGCCCGGTTAGGCATTGTGAAGACGGCAGCGATTGCAATTTATGCCATAATGCAGCAATTGTGACCCGGTTTTCCACAATATGGCCGAGCTCGTTAAAATCTGTATCTGCACAGTCGAAATTAAGGTAGCCGTCACCATTACCGTCCCAGACTTTCATGTCGCGATAACAGCATACGCCACGTTGAATCATATCCGGCCAAACATCCAGCGTTTTTAAAATATTGGCGGAGGCCTGGGTGAGTGCGGAGACTCTGAGGTCAGTTGTGTTGCTCTCCCATTGGATGTGCGGGGCATGCATATCCAGCAGGATGACGTCTATATCCGCATGCGCCAGTGCACAAGCGGCGGTGGCGCCGATGATGCCGCCACCCACTATAATTACTTCAGCGCGTTCAGCCATTAACGTTTGGTACCGATTCGGGGTTGTCTTTCAGCCAGTCCCATCGCATGACGGGTCAGCCAGGATTTGGCAACGGGCAGGTGATCCAGTGTGGCCAGCCCGGTATTTCTTGCCAAAGCCATCGGCATCCAGTTGTTGGAGAAAATTTTAACCAGATTATCGGTAAACCGGATGGTATTGTCATGGTCCTGACGACGCAGAGAAGCGTAGTCAGCCAGCAAATCGTCCTGGCCAATATCCTGCGGCTGGTCGAGTATTTTTTCCGCCAGCGCGACGACATCTCGCAATCCCAGGTTAAAGCCCTGTCCGGCGACGGGATGTAATTGATGAATCGCATTTCCGATCAGAACCACCCGCTTATCAGTCATCTTCTGCGCACGGATTAATTGCAGCGGAAACGCGCGGCGAGGTGCAGACAGGGTTAATTCTCCCAGCATATAGCCAAAGCAATCTTGTAGCTGGCTGATAAATAAGGCATCATTTTCCAGTTGCATCGTTTCGGCATCGTCATGCGTGCGCGTCCACACCACAGACATTTGATGGCTGCCGATAGGAAGCAAAGCCAACGGGCCGGATTCGGTAAAGCGCTCATAAGCCGTGTTATGGTGCGGGCGAGAACAGGTGACGCTAGTGACCAACGCGGTTTGGCGATATTCCGTGTTGCTTAACGCAATGTCTAGCAGATTTCTGACGGTGGAATTGCCGCCATCGGCACCGACCAGTAATCTGGCGCTCAGGTTATCAGGGAGTTGATCAGATTTCAGGTGTACATTGATGCTGTCCGGCCCTGCCATGATGCCTGCGACCCGCGCCGGACTAAGGTCTTTGGCACTGGTTTCTGCCACCCTGTTGGCAACATGGGTTTCGATATCACGAGCGCTGATCACATAGCCCAGGGCAGGTACGTTTTGCTGGTGTGCAGACAGGCGAGTTTTGCCAAAATGGCCTTTGTCTGAAATATGAATATCCTTGATCGGCGTGGCTTTATCAGCAATGTCCTGCCAGATGCCCATGGATTTCAGCATGTTGACGGTACCGGCAGCCAGCGCCAGAGCACGGTCACCGGCTGGAGATGTGGCCAGCTGTTGTTTGCTTTGGGCTTCGATGATGCCTATGTTAAGGTCGCTGTCACGTAATGCCAGCGCCAGACAGTTACCGGCCAGCCCACCACCGGCGATTAACAGGTCAAAATCATGCGGCATGTGTGGCCTGCATTAAAGCTTCAATTTCATTTATTTCCTTAGGCACTCCAGAGGTTAACACTTCGTATCCCTGTTGGGTTACCAGGACATCATCTTCAATGCGAATGCCGATACCCCGCCATTTTTTGGCGACATCGGTGCAGTTGGGAGAGATGTATAGACCCGGCTCTATGGTTAACACCATGCCGGGTTCCAGCAAACGCCACTGGTCATCCACTTTGTAATCACCGACATCATGCACGTCCATGCCCAGCCAATGGCCGATGCGGTGCATATAAAACTGTTTATATTTCTCTTCTTCAATCAATGTATCGACATTGCCTCCCAGCAGGCCCAGTTTGACCAGTCCCTCGGTTAACACCGTTACGGAGGCATCATGTGACAGGTTCCAAGGATTGCCGGGTTTGACCTGTTCCAGTGCGGCATATTGCGCATCAAGCACCAGCTGGTAAAGTTCACGCTGAGCCGTGCTGAACAGACCGGAAGCAGGAAAAGTGCGAGTAATATCCGCCGCGTAATGATCGCATTCCGCGCCGGCATCAATCAATATCAGATCGCTGGTGGAAATTTTGCAGTTATTCTCGGTGTAATGCAGTACGCAGGCGTTTTTTCCAGCGGCAACGATGGACGGGTAGGCGACATGGCGAAGTCCATGATGCATGAATTCATGCACCAGTTCGGCTTCTATTTGAAACTCGGTCATGCCCGGCTGACAGGTTTGCATAGCGCGGACATGAGCCTGTGCAGAAACCTTGGCCGCCTTGCGCATTTTGTCCAGCTCCGTCCTGCTTTTGATCAGGCGCATTTCGTGCAGGATATGTTCCAGCGAGACCAGCTCTCCCGGCGCACTGATTCCCTGGCGAGATAATGTGCGCAGGTGATTGATCCATTCTAGAATTTTTTGATCAAGCTCGGTATTGCGCCCCATCGGGTAATACACGCGCTGTTTGTTTTCCAGCATGCCCGGCAGAATATCGTCCAGATCGTCGATAGGAAAGGCATCATCTGCGCCAAAGTGCCGGGTTGCGCCTTCCAGTCCTGCGTGAGCGCCTTCCCACAGGGCTTTTTGTTCATCAAATTCGCGGCAGAACAAAATGTATTCGCCTTCTTTGCGCCCCGGAATAAACACGGCAAGTGCATCGGCTTCCTTGAACCCGGTCAGGTAATAAAAGTCGCTGTCCTGTCGGAACGGGTAGTCAACATCACGGTTCCGGGTACGAACACTCGCGCTGGCAATGATCGCGATGCAGCCTTCGCCAATGTGCTCCATCAGTTGTTTGCGGCGGGATTTGAATTCACTTTGTTGCACTACTTACACCTTATCTTAATGCAGTTGTCGAGAGCGGGTCTGTTCCGAGATTTGTTCTTTTAGCATTAATACAGCAGAACGCAGGTATTCATGGATTTCCATCAGCAGATATTCTTCTTCATCACCGGAAACATCCGTGTCCATGCGAGAGATTTCTACGATGTCGCGCATGATATCATCACTTTCTCCCGGCCATTGGCCGGATGAAGCCTGGTGGCCCATGCCAAATAAAAAGCCGAGGCACCAGCATCTGATGGCTTCAGCCTGGTCAGCGGCATCCGATGCATCATAGGGCAGAAACAAATCAAATTCAAACTGCTCATTTTCCGGGTTTAATAACTGGCTGGTTTGCTGATACAAAGCCAGCATGATTTCACGGTCTTCATTGATTAATTGACCGGTATCTGCAAACACTTCTTTCAACCAGTTTCCGCTGTCAGACTGAATATCGACACATAACATGCCGGTGGCTATTCCATGCGCTTCGGAGGGGCCGAAGTCGGCATCATGTTTTTCTAAAATGTGGGCAACGGCCTCATAGTCCATAGGATTAAAATTTACCTGTAAATCCCAAAAAAATAATCCCTATGCTAACATTGTTCAGTAGCAGGATGCTAACTGCACTATTTTTAATTTTTCTCTCCTAATTCCAATGGCTTTGCTGATTTTCAATGAGTGAATGTCCGTTTTATTTTTTAATGTTTTTATCATCGTAATGACTGAAGCTGAACAAAACGCATCGACAGAAATTAAACAGCTTGAAAACAGAATTGACTCTTTGATTGTAGCCTATGACAAAATCAAAAATGAAAATTCATTGTTAAAAGACAAGCAGGAAGAACTGGTGAGAGATAAAGCACGCCTGTTGGAAAAAACGTCATTGGCCAGAACCCGTGTTGAGGCGATGATTAGCCGTTTAAAAGCGATGGAGAATGGCTGATGAGCAAGGCTGCTGGGGCGGTGACTGTCACCATAATGGGTAAGGAATACAAAATTGCCTGTTGTGAAGATGAAAAGGAAGGCCTGTTAAATTCTGCGCGTGAACTGGATAAGCAAATGCGCGAAATACGCGATAGCGGTAAAGTGACCAGCCCGGACCGGATTGCCGTACTGGCAGCCCTCAACTTAACGCATGAAATCAAGCAAATGCAGTCGATGATGGCAAGCCCTGCGCAGGGGGTTGTTGACAAGCTGCAACAATTACGCCTGAAAATTGAAAAGACTTTGAACGATTAGAAAAGTGTTAATTCAATCAAAGGTGATGATATTTTTACCTGTAAGAAATTGCTGAAATCGTCTAGAATAATTAACAGTGTTTCCTGCGGCGTTCGATTAGTGCCGGGTGTTTCCTGAACCTAATATTACCCCGGAGATTTACTTCTGTATTGGTGTGCATGCCTGATTTAACAGGAAGCCTGATGTACAGGATCTGATTTCCACTTGAACCTTTGGTTCAAGGACGAAGGTACGAGACGGCGCAGGCGGGAGATACTATTTTTTCTGAGCATATAACTGGTCGACGGTAAGATGCACGGCGGGCAGAAAATGCGTTCTGAAATAAGCCACTTCTGGCAAATCAATCAAATCCAGCCGATTTTCGATATCCTGCATAGCGTCGGTAAATTCCTTGTTGCCTGCCTGAATTTCTTCTGCACATTTTACGTAAGCACTGAACGTATCGGCCGCTTTAACCAGCGCCTTCACTTCCGGTGCACAGGATTCAGTCACGTAGTTGTACATATCATCCTGTAAAGGGGAGGGCAGTGTGTTGATCAAGGCATTGGCGGCAATAGATTCAACACGTTTATAACTGTCATGAATGTGTGAATTAAAACGTTTGATGGGTGTAGGCAGGTCACCCGTAATGCTTTCATGCGCATCATGGTAAAGCGCGGCGAGCACGACTTCGCCGGGATCAATTTCTCCGCCAAAAAACTCGTTGCGTATCACGCATAATAAATGGGCGATGACGCAGACATCAAAGCTGTGTTCTTTGACATTTTCGCTGAATGTATTTCGTTTCAGTCCCCAACGTTGTATGTTTTTCAATCGGTTTATGGTCGCAAAAAATCCTGACATGGTGATTCTTCAGATTAGATTAATGAATTGCAAACATGGTAAGTGAATCGTGGATTTGTTGGAAGCAGGATTAGTAAATGATGATCAGGCGAAAAAAGTGTTTTAATGCACCACATTGTTGTATTTTTTAGATATTATTAGAACGTCGTTTCAATATCGGAGTAGCGTTATGACAACCATTACTGACCCGGTGATAGGCCGCTGGTATAAAGATGTTGAAAATAATCTGATGTTTACCGTGGTGGCGATTGAAGAAGCGGGTGACCTGATTGAAGTTCAGTACGTCAATGGGGACATCGGAGAGTATGATAAAGACTCGTGGTACAATTCCACCTTCGATTATGTGGAGGCCCCGGAAGACTGGAGTGCTCCTTACGACGAAATGGAAAAAGATGATTTGGGTTATTCTGACCCGGATTCCAATGGCGGAATAAATCCGGATGATCTTGATATTAATGACTTTTATGATGATTAAAGGATAATTCATGAAAATGTCTCCCCAGCAGTTTCTCGACTGGGAATCAAAAAGCATAACGCTATTGGCCATGTCGGGTGCGGGGAAAACCACGCTTGCCAACAAGTTGCCTAAGGACAAGTGGTTTCATTATTCGGGGGATTACCGCATTGGTACCAAATATCTGGAAGAGCCTATTTTGGATAACATCAAGCAGCAGGCAATGGATGTCCCTTTTTTGCGCAACCTGTTGTTAACCGATTCCATTTATATTTGTAACAATATTACGGTGAATAATCTGGCCCCCATCTCCAGTTTTCTAGGCAAGTTGGGAGATCCAGCGATTGGCGGGTTGCCGTTGAAGGAGTTTAAACGGCGCCAGGCATTGCATCATCAGGCGGAAGTCAATGCCATGAGTGATGTGCCGGAGTTTATTGAAAAAGCCGAAAATATATACGGTTACAAGCATTTTTTAAATGATGCGGGTGGGAGCGTGTGCGAGCTGGATTCACCAGAAGTGATTCAAACACTGGCTGAGCATACCTTGATCCTGTATATACAGATTCCCGCTCAAATGGAACACACGATTATCCAGCGGGCAAAAAGTGATCCTAAACCGTTGTACTATCGAGAGTCCTTCCTGGATGAAAAACTGGCGGAATTCCTGGCCTTAAAACAGTTTGATGATGCGGATGCCATCGTACCCGATGAATTTGTCAGCTGGGTATTTCCGGAGCTGTTTCAGTCGCGCCTGCCTCGTTATCAGGCCATTGCTGACCAGTTTGGGTACACGGTGTCGGCTGAAGACATCGGTCATGCTGAAGGTGAAAACGATTTCCTGCAGCTGGTTTACGATGCAATCGTAAAACAGTCTTAAGGGGGTGAAAGCATGCCCTTAGTCGCTCATACCCAACTTCCCACTTTTGAACGCCTCCAGCAGGAAGGTGAAGATGTGTTAAGCCCAGGGCGTGCCGACAGGCAGGATATCAGAGAGTTGCATATCGGCTTGCTGAACATGATGCCGGATGCAGCGCTGGAAGCCACTGAACGGCAGTTTTTCCGTCTGGTAGGAGCGTGTAATAAAATCGCTCAGTTTCATGTCCATCCGTTTACCATAGATGGGCTTGAGCGAGGTGATAAGGCCAAAGCTTATATCGAAAAATATTACGAGCCTTTTGAAAAAATACGTGAAGAAGGGCTGGATGCCCTGATTATCAGTGGCGCAAATGTCACGCATAATCGCCTGCAGGAAGAGGACTTCTGGCAGCCATTGACCGAAGTCTTTGACTGGGCCAAGGATAATGTAACGTCCATTTTATGCTCCTGTCTGGCTACCCATGCGCTGATTCAGTATCAATACAACATCGTCAGAACGCCGTTGCCGGCAAAACGCTGGGGAGTCTTCCCGCATAAAGTGCTGGATCGTCTGCACCCTCTGGTGGCAGAAATCAATACCCGGTTTGATGTTCCGCATTCCCGATTTAATGAAATTTTTCGTGATGATCTGGAGCAACAAGGCGTGCAGGTTCTGGTCGACAGTAAAGAGGCCGGGGTGCACCTGGCAGTGAGTCCGGACGGCTTTCATATTGTATTTTTTCAAGGGCATCCCGAATATGACGATATTAGTCTGCTAAAAGAATACAAACGAGAAGTGCTACGCTTTTTTAATGGCGAGCGCGACGATTATCCACCTTTCCCGGAACATATTTTTAATCGCAAGGCATGCCGTATTTTTGAGGCATACCGGCAGCAATTGATCGCAGCTAAAGAAAATCAATCGGAGATGCCCGCATTTCCGGAAGAGCAGGTATTGCCGTATATGGACAATACCTGGCGTGATTCTGCCAAAGCCGTATTTAACAACTGGCTGGGTATGGTTTATCAATTAACAAACCGGGATAGACTATTACCCTATATGGAAGGGGTGGATTTCGATAATCCATTAAAATTACCACATAAATGAACGATTTAGGGCTGGATAAGCATCAGCGTTTTTTACAGCAGGCAATCAGTATTGCCACGGAAAATGTCAATCGTGGAGGAGGCCCCTACGGCGCGGTTATTGTTAAGGCAGGCGCGGTGATTGCCGGGAGCGGTAATCGTGTGACGGATAATCTGGATCCCACTGCACATGCCGAGGTGATGACGATCCGGTTGGCCTGTCAGGCGCTAGGTGATTTTCAGCTGGATGGCTGTATCCTGTATAGCAGTTGTGAGCCCTGCCCAATGTGTTTAGGTGCCATTTACTGGGCGCGCCTGGACCAGGTCTATTTTGCGGCAAACCGTTTTGATGCGGCGCATGCCGGATTTGATGACAGCTTTATTTATAACGAGCTGGATAAACCGGCATTACAGCGACGCATCCGTATGCAGCAATTGACAATGGATGATGCGGGCATGCCGTTTAATGCCTGGCATGCCAACGCCAATAAAGTGCGATATTAATTGTCCGCTGCTGATTCACCGCTGTTTTCCGGTTCTTGATCAGAGCTTTGTTTTTCCTTAATCTTGATTAGCCAGCCATCTTTACCTTTGCAGTAGCCTTCTTTGGCGCGTGCGGCAATAGAAATGCGGGCGTAAGGGCCTTTTAGTTCTCCGGGAAGTTTTGCTGTAACAACAAAAAAACTCATTTTGTCGACAACATTAACTTTCATCGGAATCTTTTTTACCGTTGCAGTAATGTGCTCAGGATCAGCCCAACCGGAGACATGAAATGAAATTTCACTGCCCGCGACTACTTCAGTCAATTTCGGAGGTTCCATTTCTCTGAATTTTGGTTTTCGACAGCGTTTGTTTTCCTCGTATGAATAAGCATGGACGACTTGGGTGCCAGCCAGCACTGTCAGGAAAGAGATTGTCACAAGTTTTTTGATGGTTTTCATAGGCAGCCTCATTGTTATTCTTCTTGTTCAACAAGAGCACTCTAATTTTTTTTACACTGGATTTCAACATGCAAAAGTAAAATTGAGAGGACTAATTCATTAATTTTTATATGGTTTTGTTAGAAAAATGTTAAGCATTTATACTGAACTTAGACCAATAACTATTGACTATGATTCAAAACCGGGAGCCATTAATGTTGATAAAAAATGATGATGCATCACTGACTAAAGAAGTGACTGATCCGCAAGTATTTAAAGCGCGACGAAAAATTATTCAGGCGGCGATTGCATTGGGGGCGACGGCAAGCGTGAGCGCTGCTGCAAACGAAAAAAAGGCTTATCAGCATGTGCCAATAGGACCTTATTCAAAAAAATTGCAGGTCACTGATTATGAAGATGCCATAAATTATACAAATTTCTATGAATTCAGCACGAATAAAAAAGACTCAACGGTGTTGGCACAAGCGCTAAAAATATCACCCTGGCAGGTTTTGATCGAAGGTGAAGTTGATAAACCAGGGCTGTACGATTTTGAAGATATTCTCAAGAAGGTCAATCTTGAAGAAAGGATATACCGGTTCAGGTGTGTGGAAGCATGGTCAATGGTTGTGCCCTGGATAGGCTTTCCGTTACATCAATTAATAAAACAGGTTCAGCCGACATCTCGTGCAAAATTTGTTGAATTTACTACGGTGCTGCAGCCGGATGTTATGCCTGGTTTACGTTATTCTTCATTAAAGTGGCCATACACCGAAGGGTTACGTATGGATGAGGCGATGCATCCGCTTACATTGATGGCGACCGGTATGTATGATGAAAAGCTGCCAAAACAAAATGGCGCGCCGTTGCGTCTGGTGGTGCCCTGGAAGTACGGTTTTAAGAGTATCAAATCTATCATCAAAATCAGATTTCTTGAAAATATGCCATCGACAGCATGGAATACATCTGCGCCTGGAGAATACGGATTTTATGCCAATGTCAATCCAGCGGTGCCGCATCCTCGCTGGAGTCAGGCAAGGGAAAGAGTGTTGGGAGCCAGTATTTTTACCCCTAAACGTAAAACAGAGAAATTTAATGGCTATGGAGAACAGGTGGCAGCCTTGTATAGCGGAATGAACCTGAAGAAATATTATTAATGGCGATGTACAAATATCAATGGGGCGTTATAAAAAGCGTTGTTTTCATGTTGTGTTTATTACCTTTTGGCATTCTGGTTAATGATTTGATTAATGACCGGTTAGGCGCCAATCCGATAGAAAGCATGCATGTGACGCTGGGCGAATGGGCTTTAAGGTTTTTATGTCTGACCTTGAGTCTATCTCCTTGCAAGCAAATATTTGGCCTGACATGGTTAAATAAATTCCGCAGAATGTTGGGGCTATATTCCTTCTTTTATGCATTAATGCATTTTATGGTTTATATCGTTTTAGATATCTCTTTAGATTGGATGGTGTTTGTAGAAGAGATTAATGATGGCCCTTATATACTCTTTGGGGTCGTTACTTTTTTGATATTATTGCCTTTGGCAATAACTTCCTTAACAGCCATGCAGAAATTATTGGGGAAAAACTGGAAAAAACTGCATAGTCTGGTGTATTTAGCCGCAATCACTGCATTACTGCATTATTTCTTACTAGTTAAAACTGAGTTTGGTAAGCCCTTGTTTTATGCGGCTATTATCTTGTTGTTACTTGGTTTTCGTTTAGTCAGGCGGGCATTGAAAAAAAACAAAATAAAATCGGTATATAGCAAGCGAACAAGCAATAGAGAAAAGCTGGTGTAGGCGAGGAATGATTCAAGGATAATGAATATTCAGGAGAATAGCGTGCGTATAATGCAAAAAAAAGGCAACAAGGTGGTTCCTTGCTGCCTTAACTATTAGGAAGAATATAACGCAACTTAAAGCTTAATGACTTTAAAAGTTGCATATATATTAACAATGCAAAATTGAAATTAAAATGTGGCATATTGTCGCATATGATATTAGGCTCACAATAATTCGAATAAATCAGTGTCGTCATTATGATTTCCCAAGTGTTACCCAAGTCAGAACTATCTATCAGAGATAACCTTAAGTGGTTATTCATATTGCGGAATATGATAATCACAGCAGAAATTTTTTTAATTGTTGTCGCATCGTATGGCTTGGGCATCGAGCTGCCTCAGGAACAACTATGGCTAGTCATTATTTCCAGCGCTGCCGTTAATCTGTATACTTGGTTGCGATTAAAAACTGAAGAAGCCGTGACCGAGCTGGAATTATTTTCCCAAATATCAATTGATGTACTGGCGATGGCTTCCATGCTTTATTTAACCGGGGGGGCATCCAACCCGATTATCTGGGTATTCTTGTTGCCGCTTATTGTTACAGCCATTATGTTACCGCAATCTTATGCGTGGAATATGGTGATCATGACCTCCAGTATTTATACGGTTCTGGTTGCTTACAATATCCCATTACCTGCCATAGAACCGCATATGCCGCAGCCGGATAATATCTCTCCTGAGCTGTATCACCAGCTGCATATGATCAAGGATAATAATTATTATGATTTGCATATTTTCGGCATGTGGTTCGGTTTTGTATTCAGTGCCGGGCTAGTCGCATTTTTCGTGGTGGAATTGTCCAACACACTGAAAGAGCGTGAGCGCAATCTGGCTGAAGCCCGAGAGCGGGCGTTGCAGGATGAGCGGGTGGTCTCATTAGGAACGCTGGCTGCCAGCGCGGCACATGACATGGGAACGCCGCTGGGTACGATTGCCATTCTGGCGCATGAGCTGGTGCAAGACTTCCCTGAACATCGTTATCCTGATCTGCATCACAAATTGCATATTATGTCGAGACAGATTACGCGCTGTAAGGCGGCATTGTCAGTTATGTCGGCATCCGCAGGCGAAATGCGGGCCGAGTCTGGTTCGGTAATGTCTCTGGCTGAATATATTGATTCGGTGTTGAACCAGTGGAGGGCATATAACCCAAGGGCAAAGCTACAATTGTTGATTGAACCTGATGTATTTATAGAGGCAAAAATACTTGCTGAGAGGACGCTCTCACACTCATTTATGAATATTTTAAACAATGCTGCTCAGGCATCTCCTCAAGATATTGGGATTGAGTTTTATGCCCACTGGGATCGCGAACAGGCGCATATCAGGATCAGGGATTTTGGCCCGGGGTTACCGGTAGAATATCTCGAGTATATTGGAAAATCACCAGTGGATAGCCATAATCAGGGGATGGGCGTGGGCTTGTTTCTGGCGCACTCTACAATAAACCGGCTGGGAGGAAAAATTGAATTCAGCAATCTGGAGTCGGGGGGGGCATGCGTAGATATTTATTTGCCGGTTTTGGCAGAGGGTGGGCACTTTGAATAAACCATCTGATAAGCCCGTCCTGTTACTTGTAGATGATGATGAAACTTTTTGTTCAGTATTGCAACCGGCATTGGAAAAGCGGGAATTCGAGGTATTGACTGCGTATGATATTCAAACGGGCATAGAACTGGCAGAGCAGACCGAGCCAGAATATGCTGTCATTGATCTCAGGATTGGTTTTGATTCAGGTCTTGAAATGGTGAAAAAACTGATTTCGCTCGACAGTAATACCCAGATTGTTATTCTCACAGGCTACGCAAGTATTGCTACGGCGGTTGAAGCCATTAAGCTGGGGGCTATCCATTATTTGACCAAGCCTGCCAATGCCGACGAGATTGTGGCAGCCTTGTATAAGAATGAAGGGGATCCTTCGGTGGCGATCAGTGAGAACCCGTTATCGGTTAAACGACTGGAATGGGAGCATTTGCAAAAGGTGCTGATGCAATATGATGGAAATATATCTGCAGCGGCCAGAGCGTTAAACATGCATCGCAGAACATTGCAAAGGAAGCTGGATAAACGCCCGGTTAAAGAATGATTAGACGTGGATATCCACTTTGTTTGGTCCGCTGACACCGGTAGAAGAAAGCAGTTTCATGGCGGCTTCTCCCGCTTGCTTTTGATTGTCCTGTTGCAGCTTTAAAACTGCAATCTCTTGTTTCTGCGCATTTTGCTGGTGCACGTGTGCGGAGGCAAACCCTGGCGTCCCAACGGTTAAGGATAAATCTGACATCATAATTTCCTGTATTTATAGTGGTACACTATAGCGTGTAGCGGCCATGACTGGAATGAGTTTAGCGCAGTGGTCGTGTTTTCCCGTAATGTGTTACCGCTGTAACAAAATAGATACCTAACGCCCCATATCCCGATACACCGGCATTCTGCACTAGCGACTCCCGGATGGTCTGACTTTTTCAATTACTTCAAGCAGTGATTGGCTGGGGCTGCTCATCCATTCCCGCCCAGCATGGAAAATGGGCAGATCAACACCCGAATTTAATTGCTGAGCCCGTTGCAGCATTTTCTTTGAAATGTCACGCAAGGTTAGCCGGTGACCTTGCTCGGCCAGTCATTGACTGATTTGAGCAAAGCCGCAACCGGTATCCCAAATGTCAAGCGAAGAGTTATTAAGAAAGGAGGGGTCTTCTTTCAGCAGGCACCATCCTCTTAGGCTGTCGAAATGTCGATCTTCTTTTAAGCCCATGTTAAGGTTAGAAATTAACTATATTTTGTAAAATATTGATTATTTGAACTTTAAAATATTATAAAGTATGTTGGTTGGCTGAACACAACGCTGAAGAGAGGGGGATGAACAATGAAGGCTGAGGATTGGAAAGAAAAATTGACAGCAGAACAATATGCAGTATGCCGCGAGAAAGGGACGGAACGTCCATTCACCGGTAAATATGTTGATTGTAAAGAAGATGGCGTATATCACTGTGTGTGTTGTGGTAACCCATTATTTGATGCAGCAACTAAATATGATTCCGGCTCGGGATGGCCTAGCTTCTGGCAGGTAGTGGGAAACGCCAGCTTAACCGAGATTGAGGATACCAGTCACGGCATGCGCAGAGTGGAGGTTGTTTGTCAGTCATGCTATGCACATCTTGGGCATGTGTTTGAGGATGGGCCGCAACCCACCGGATTACGCTACTGTATTAATTCTGTTGCGCTGGATTTGAAGCAAAAAACATGACGCCACATCAACAGGTCAAAAAACTACTTGATTTTATCGACCACAGTCCCAGCCCCTGGCATGCGGTGGAAAATGTGGTGGATAAGCTTAACTTGCATGGTTTCGAAGCATTGCAGGAAACCGATAGCTGGCAAGTTCAACCGGGAGGGAAATATTATGTGGTCAGAGATGATTCATCACTTGTCGCACTGGTTGTTGGGCATCAGCCGTTAACCAAAGCCGGGTTTAACATTGTCGGGGCTCATACTGACTCGCCTGGTTTGCGCATCAAACCCAATCCACAAATAAATAAAGAAGGAGTTTATCGGCTTGGCGTAGAGGTTTATGGTGCGCCCATTCTGGCGACTTTTTCAGATCGCGATTTAAGCCTGGCTGGAAGAGTCAGTTATCTTGATGAAAAGGGTGATGTTGACCGTTGTTTGATTAATTTTGAAGAGCCCTTTCTTAGATTACCTAATCTGGCTATTCATATGAATAGAGGGGTTAATGAGAATGGCCTCAAATTTCATAAACAAAATGAACTTCCATTGATTATGGGGGGAATTCATAATCAACTTGACGACGCCCGTTTTTTAAACCTGCTTGCCCAACAATCGGCATGTCAGCCTGAACAGATCCTGAGTTGGGAATTAAATGTGTACGATACACAAAAGGGCGCATTTTGGGGGATAGAGCAAGAGTTCTACTGTAATAGTCAGCTGGATAATCTGGCGTCCTGTCATGCCGGGATAACGGCATTATTAGCGCTTGAAGAAAATAATGCGGCAACTATGGTGTGTGCATTATTTGATCATGAAGAAATTGGTAGTGAGAGTAACAAAGGCGCAGACGGGTCTTTCCTGCCGGACGTGTTGGAAAGAGTAGCAGTTTCATTACACATATCGCCTGAGCAGTATAAACAGGCATTAGCTCATAGTTTTATGGTCAGTGTCGATATGGCGCATGCCTATCAACCCAATTTTCCGTCAGCATACGATCCGGAACATAAAGTTCAGGTAAATAAAGGCCCTGTTATTAAAATAAATGTGAATCAGCGCTATACTTCCGAGAGTGTTTCTGAAGCTATTTTTAAAAAACATTGTCAAAGTGCAGGAACCCCATGGCAGCAGTATGCGCATCGCGGTGAAATTGCCTGTGGGAGCACGATTGGTCCAATGCTGGCCTCAAGGCTGGGGATTCGCAGTTTGGATGTGGGAAATCCGATGTGGGCTATGCACAGTGCAAGAGAGACAGCCGGAGTTCAGGATCATGCTGATTTAATTAAAGTGCTGAAGGAAGTGTATCGCAGTTAAAATACCTCCAAAGATTAAAAACTATACTGTTTTTTGGGAAACCAATCCTGAACCCAAAGCCTTCTCAAAGACTCAGGAATATTTTGAGACGTTATTATTGCTTCATTAACATTATGCCTTATATGCGGTTAGCGGTTATTTTTATAGGCTTCTTTTTCTGCCTGTTTGCTAAAGCCGGTTTGGGTCAGTCTTTGGTGGAATATAAAGTCAAAGCTGCATATCTCTATAATTTCACCAAATTTATAAATTGGCCTGAAAAAGAATTGGACTCATTCCGGATATGTATTCTTGGAAAGGATCCTTTTGGTTCTGTTATCGACCCCATTACCAAGCGCAAAGCCCTGGGAAAACCAATCAATCTGGTTAGAGCGTTAAAAGGGCAGGATCTTGCGCAATGCCAAATTGTTTATGTTGAAAATGTTAATGATCATGCACGGGATTTAAACAGGCTAAAGCATCCAGGGGTATTGACTGTAACCTCGCTGGAAACAGGAAACGAAAATGCATCGGTTCGATTTTTTTCTGAATACGGAGGAATGATTGGTTTTGTTATCCGGGGTGGAAAGGTGAAGTTGCGTATCAAGCTCTCCGAGTTAAAGAAAAGTGGGTTGGAAGTCAGTGCAAAATTGCTTGAATTAGTTGAACTTGTAAAGGAAGACGGGGGAAATTAAATGTTGCAACACATGAGTATTAAATGGAAATTACTGACCATTCTTATATTTTCCAATGTGTTATCGCTGCTATTGGCATTAATTTTTCTGTTGGTCAATAGTGTTTCAGAAATGAAACAAACAGCCATGAGTGATTTGAATGCGATGGCTGATCTCATTGCTAATCGCAGTACAGCGTCGCTGAGTTTCGATGACAGTTCTGTCGCCAAAGAAAACCTTGCTGTGTTGAATGATATGAGGGAGGTTAAAACCGCGTGTATATTTAACCAGGAGAAATTATTATTTGCGCAATTAGGTCGTCAGATTACCCATTGTCCAGATGAGTTGACTTTTTTTTCGAGTTATTTCGATGGCTTCCTGTTGCATATTGTTAGAAAAATTGTGCTGGATAACGAAGAGATCGGCAACGTATATCTAAAAGCTGATTTAACGGATGTATTTTGGGATAAGCTGCAATTCATCGCTTTAATATTGACCTTCCTGTTTTTTTCCTCATTGATTACCTTTTCATTGACGGCTCCCATGTTAAATACAGTCTCAGTCCCGATCACGCGTCTGGTTCAAACTGCGCGAAAAGTAAGTCGGCAAAAGAATTATTCCCTGCGTGCGCAAAAATTTGGTGACGATGATCTTGGGGTGTTGGTCGATGCATTTAATAAAATGCTGGAAACCGTCGAGCAGCAGAATAAGGCGCTGGTAAATGTCAAAAACAATTATCTCACCTTGTATGATAATAATCCGACCATGGTGTTTTATCTGAATATGGAAGGGATGATTTTGTCAGTCAACCGTTTTGGAGCAAGGCAGCTGGATCAGACGGTGGAAAACATTCAAGGTCGGTCGATCTATGATTTTACTCACCCGGAAGACGGTAATTTGACCCAGGCATTGTTTGATCTCTGCCAGCTTAACCCACATAAAGTGTACAAGCAGGAACTGAGAAATATTTGCCGCGATGGTCGGGTCATCTGGGTCAGGGCATCCGCAAGATTGCTGGTTAATGAACAGGCGCAATATAACTTTTTGCTGGTATGTGAAGATGTTACCGAAACGAAACGTCTGGCTGAGAAAATTGAATATCAGGCCAGTCATGATGCATTAACCGGGCTGGTGAATCGTCGTGAATTTGATGCGTATGTACTTAAAATTGTAGAGCAATCGCAGCAGGATCACTCGCGGCATGCATTATGTTATCTGGATCTGGATCAATTTAAAGTGATTAATGATACCTGCGGGCATATGGCGGGGGATGAACTGCTTCGTCAATTGGGTGATGTGCTACGCCATAATATTCGCCAGAACGACATTCTCGCGCGCCTGGGGGGCGATGAATTTGGCGTGTTGATGTACAACTGTTCGCTGGAGCAGGCGCTTAAAGTCAGCGAAGAATTGCGTAATGTGGTGCGTGATTTTCAATTTGGTTGGGAAGATAGAAGCTTTAGTGTGGGGGTCAGCATCGGAGTGACTCTGATTTCACCCACCAGCGGCAACGCGGTTGAATTGTTGAAAGAAGCCGATGCCGCTTGTTATGCTGCCAAAGAAAAAGGCCGAAACCGGGTGCATTTATATATGCCGGACGATGAAGAAATGGCGTCCCGCCAGGGTGAAATGCAGTGGGTTGAAAAACTTCAGCGTGGCCTTGAAGAAGACAGTTTTTGTTTGTTTGGTCAGTTAATTGTTCCGGTGACCGAAGATGATGAAGGGGTGCATTTTGAAACCCTGGTGCGTTACAAGGATAAGCAAGGAAATACCATTCCTCCTGGGGCTTTTCTGCCAGCAGCAGAACGCTACAATATGGCATCTGCGCTGGACCGCTGGGTGATCAAAAATCTTTTGTCCTGGCTGTCTAAGCACCCTAAGCGACTGGAAAAACTGTCTTTGTGTTCAATTAATCTGTCCGGTTTATCCTTATCTGACGAGTCGATGCTGGATTTTATTGATGAGCAGTTTGAAATATGGAATGTCCCAACCCATAAAATCTGTTTTGAAATTACCGAGACAGCGGCGATCAGCAATTTGAGTTACGCCCGCCAGTTTATTGAGAGTCTACGTGATCGTGGCTGCTATTTTTCACTGGATGATTTTGGTAGCGGGCTGTCTTCATTTGCGTATCTGAAAAATCTTCCGGTAGACTTTTTGAAAATTGACGGTCTGTTTGTCAAGGATATCCTTGAAGACAAGGTCGACCGGGCAATGGTCGAGTCCATTAATTCTGTGGGTCATGTAATGGGTAAGCAGACCATTGCCGAGTTCGTTGAAAATGAAGCTATTCTGCAGCAACTGAAAGACCTCGAGGTGGATTATGCCCAAGGCTACGGTATCGCCAAACCGGTGCCTCTGGATGAAATCAAGTTTTAAAATGTTGAGGTTTCAGCATTAGCCTGGTTGAAAACAATAAGCATGCGAACAACATCCTGCCTGATGATGGGCTGCTTTTGTACTATCCCGCCTTTTATTCATCTGATATTGCCGAAGTTTTTGCCTCTAACTTTTCTAAAACGATCGCGTGGCAACAGGAAAAAATATGGGTGTACGGTCGTTGCCACTTAGTGCCGCGATTGATGGCCTGGTATGGTGATCCAGATGCCAGCTACGCGTATTCCGGTGTTGATCATGAACCACTGCCCTGGACTGAAGAACTGCTACATGTTCGTAACGATATGCAGAACTTGAGCGGGCATGGGTTTAATAGCGTTATGCTGAATCTTTATCGCAACGGACGCGATTCAATGGGGTGTCATGCGGATAATGAAACAGAACTTGGGCACAATCCTGTGATAGCGTCTGTGAGCCTGGGCGAAACTCGTTTAATACGCTTTCGGCATAATAAATCCAGGAAAAAATTCGAGCTGGAACTTAAGGATGGAGATGTGTTGATTATGGGGGGAGAAATACAGCATCATTGGCGGCATGAATTGCCAAAAACAGCTAAGGAAAAATCTGTCCGAATCAATTTAACATTCAGGCAGATCATCGTTAGGGCAATTTAATGGGCGGGTTCGCCTGAAAAGCTGAAAAGCATAGTTAATCAGCTTATCAGGCCTCTAAAGACAACATCTAACGTATTGCCTTAAAACCGATATCTGTCCGGTAGTAAACATTATTCCAGCTAATCTGGCGGGTCAGCTGGTAGGCGTTCTGCTGAGCCTGGGCAATATCGTCACCCAGAGCGCAGGCGCATAAAACCCGGCCACCTGCAGTCACAATGGCTTGATTCCGTTGCCGAGTGCCAGCATGAAACACCTTGCTGTCGCTGGAATTTTCCTGCGGCAGGCCCTTAACTTCGTCACCTTTGGCATAACTGTCTGGATAACCACCGGCAGCCAGTACGACGCCTAGTGCGGCGCGTTCATCCCATTCGGTCGTATGTTGATCAAGTGTCTGTTGCAGCGCGGCAGAGCATAACTCAACCAAATCACTTTTCAGGCGCATCATGATTGGTTGGGTTTCAGGGTCGCCAAAGCGGCAGTTGAATTCCAGTACTTTGATGTCACCTTGTGCAGTGATCATTAAACCCGCGTATAAAAAGCCGGTGTAGGTATGACCATCAGCCTGCATGCCCTGCAATGTCGGGTTTATTACTTCAGCCATGGCTTTTTCGTAAACCTTATCTGTAACCACGGGCGCGGGCGAATAAGCTCCCATACCGCCAGTATTGGGGCCAAGATCACCATTATCACGGGCTTTATGATCCTGTGATGTTGCCATAGGCAAGGCCTGCTTGCCATCGGCGATCACAATGAAGCTGGCTTCTTCGCCTTCCAAAAACTCTTCGATCACCACGCGATGCCCGGCTTCGCCGAAGCGGTTGCCAGCCAGCATGTCGTTGACGGCATCTATGGCTTCCTGTTCGGATTGGGCCACAATGACGCCTTTACCCGCTGCCAGACCATCCGCCTTGACCACAATCGGGGCACCTTTTTGTTGAATATAGGCAATGGCTGGCGCGGTTTTGGTGAAGGTCTGGTAATCCGCAGTAGGAATGTTATGGCGAGCCATAAAATCCTTGCAAAAGGTTTTTGAGCCTTCCAGTTGAGCCGCTTCTGCCGTTGGGCCAAAGCAGTTCAGTCCGGCCTGTTGAAAACGGTCCACAACGCCTGCTACCAGGGGCACTTCCGGGCCAACAATGGTCAGTCCAATATTTTCCTGTTGTGCAAATGTCAGTAGGCCATCAATATCATCGGCATTGATAGCAACATTTTGCATATTTGATTCAAGCGCAGTACCCGCATTACCCGGGGCGACAAACACCTGCCCGGCGGAAGGCGATTGTGCTGCTTTCCAGGCCAGTGCATGTTCACGGCCACCGCTGCCAATTATCAGTATTTTCATCTCGCTACCTGTTAATGTCTGAAATGACGCATGCCGGTAAAGACCATGGCGATATTATGTTCATTGGCTGCTGCAATTACTTCATCGTCGCGTACCGAGCCGCCGGGCTGAATCACTGCGGTGATACCGGCCACTGCGGCTGCATCAATACCGTCTCGAAACGGAAAAAAAGCATCAGAAGCCATGACTGAGCCGGCAACTTCAAGGTCTTCATCAGCGGCTTTGATGCCGGCAACTTTGGCTGAATACACACGGCTCATCTGGCCAGCACCGACACCAATGGTGCGGTTGTTTTTACCGTAAACAATGGCATTGGATTTTACGAATTTGCCTACGTTCCACACGAACAGCAGGTCACGAAGTTCTTCATCTCCTGGCGCGCGCTGAGTGACGATTTTCAGGTCCTGAGTTGTAATATTTCCGAGGTCGCGATCCTGAACCAGCAGGCCACCGGCGACGCGTTTATAATCAAACGCAGCCGCTGGTTCAGTGGGCCATTCGCCACATTCAAGTACCCGAACATTGGTTTTTGCGGCCAAAACATTACGTGCAGCATCACTTACAACCGGCGCAATGATCACTTCAACAAACTGGCGTTGAATAATTTCTGACGCCGTGGCTTCATCCAGTTCGCCATTAAAGGCGATGATGCCGCCAAAAGCCGAGGTTGGGTCGGTAGCATAGGCCAGGTCATACGCGGCGAGCAGGCTGTCTGCGACAGCAACACCACAGGGGTTTGCATGCTTAACAATGACGCAAGTGGGTTGATCACTGAATTCCTTGACGCACTCCAGTGCGGCATCGGCATCGGCAATATTGTTATAGGATAAGGCCTTGCCTTGTAGCTGAGTAGCTGCGGCAATGCTGCCTGCAGATGGTGTTTTTTCTGTATAGAAGGCTGCCCGTTGATGTGGATTTTCGCCATAACGCATGCTTTGGCTGTGATGAAACTGCAGATTTATCACTGGCGGAAACGTTTGCTCCAGCGTGTTGCCCAGATAGCTGGAGATGGCCGTATCGTAACGCGCAGTATGCTGGAAGCTTTTCAGTGCCAGGTTAAATCGGCGTTGTTGAGACAGGCAGCTGTCACGTTCATGCAATTCGGCCAGAATGCTGTCATAGTCAACAGGGTCTACCACCACGGCGACATCGTTATGATTTTTGGCTGCGGCACGGATCATGGTTGGTCCGCCAATATCAATATTTTCGATGGCCATCTCCAGGTCACAGTCAGCACGCGCGATGGTCTGTTCAAAGGGGTACAGATTAACAACCACCATATCAATCGGCGTGATGCCATTTTCAGTCATCACGCTGTCATCCACGCCGCGACGTCCCAATATGCCACCATGAATTTTCGGATGCAGGGTTTTAACGCGGCCAGCCATCATTTCAGGGAAACCGGTGTAATCAGAAACTTCGGTGACAGCAACATTATTGTCCATTAATAATCTGGCAGTGCCGCCGGTTGAAAGCAGTTCGATGCCCAGTTTTTCGAGTTGCTGGCAAAATTCGAGCACACCTGATTTGTCGGAGACGCTGATTAAAGCGCGGCTGATTTTCTTATTCATGAATAGTGTGTAAAGTTGTTAAATGGGATCTACTGAACTAATTGTCTTTAGCCTGAGAATCAATCAATGTTATACAACGCCATTTTTTTGCGTAAAGTGCTTCGGCTTAAGCCAAGTGTCTTGGCGGCTTTAGACTGATTTTGTCCGCAATGCTTTAAAACAGTTTCTAATAATGGTTTTTCTACTTCAGTGAGTACCATTTGATAGACGGCACAGGCATCGTGTCCGTTGAGCTGGGAAAAATAATTTTCCAGCGAATATTTGACATGCTCTGAAAGCGTACATGACGGTGCCTGGTCGGGGCGATCTGTATTGTTATTATCGTTACTTGGTTGCATGATGGTGTGTGCGTTACAGATTAAAACAAGGCGTTGACAAGCGCGAGTTGATTTTGGGGGTGTTCAGCTTTGAAGATAAGCTGTATATCATGTTTCGATGTATGAGGTAGATGCCCAAAATACCAGCCAATATGTTTTCGCGCCATGTGCACCCCTTTGGTGTTACCGTAAAAGCTGTATAAAGCGTCTAGATGTTGGTTAATGAGTTGAAGAATTTCATTTTTCGTCAGACGTGTAAGCGAGCAGGTGGCGTCCATTTTTTGCAATATTTCTCGGAAAACCCACGGCTTTCCCTGAGCTGCACGGCCGATCATAATGCCATCAGCGCCGGTATGCTCAAGTACCTGTTGAGCTTTTTCGGCGGTGGTGATGTCACCGTTGGCAATGACCGGTATACGGATGGATTCTTTAACGGCTTTAATCGTGTCGTACTCAGCATGTCCATTGAATTTGCAAGCGCGAGTTCTTCCGTGGATGGTCAGTGCCTGGATTCCGCTGTTTTGTGCAATGTTGGCAATGCGCACGGCGTTGCGATTATTCTTGTCCCAACCGGTACGAATTTTCAATGTCACGGGGACATCAACGGCTGATACCACGGCATCCAGAATGCGCACTACTTTGTCTTCATCTTTCATCAGGGCTGATCCTGCTGCGACAGAGCAGACTTTTTTAGCGGGACATCCCATGTTGATGTCAATAATTTGAGCGCCTCTGGCGACATTAAGGCGTGCCGCATCAGCCATCTGCTGAGGTTCGGTTCCCAGGATCTGTACGGAACGGATCCCGGAAACGCCCGAGTGATCCGTTTTTTGCAGCGTGCGTTTATGTTGCTGTAAATGGGGGTTGGAGGCGACCATTTCAGAAACGGTCAGACCCGCCCCCATTTGCGTGCACAACTCGCGAAAAGGCCTGTCGGTCACGCCCGCCATCGGTGCAAGAATGAGATTGTTGGGTAATGGGTAGGGGCCAATCCGCATGGGCGTTTTTTTACGGGAAAAACTCCCTATTATAGGCGTATTTTGATTGGGATAAAAGAACCCTTTTTAAGAACAATAGCGTTTAAAAAAGAATTATTTGTTTGGGGTATCGGTAAAGTAAGGGTTGTTACGGTCATCCTCGTGCAGTTTTGCCTTGTTCTCTTCACTAATGTGCCAAAAAGACTGATCAATTGAACCATCCTGATAATGTTTTTTACGTTCGTGAGTGAATGGGCACCACCAGTTTTCAACCACTTTTACCAGATAGGTATGCCATTCAAACAGGGCGACACTGTAGGGGCAATACCAGTTGCAGTTAAAAATCCAGTACAGTTTTGACTGGGCAAAGCTGAAGCGGGTTAAAAAGGAATAACTGCGCATGGTGATCTGGCTTTTATATGTATAACGATGACTTGAATGATCCGGAATAAAATCGCGCCACGTCTTGACATTTTCGCCGCCCACCAGGCGCAGGCTCCAATAGGTTAAATAGGCACTGAGAATGACAAATGGCAAGGTCAGTATCGGAAGATAAATGAATAACAGTCCGACACCTCGAGAGAGCATGGATCGTTTAGTGTAATTGTATCCGATGTTGACGCGGTCTTGGCATGAGTCACAGGCTTTCATTGGTTCTCCTCTTTGTAACAGTTTGTCTTTTCCGGGCTTGCAGGTTAAGACGTAAATGAAAAAAGCCTGATACTCAGGCTTTGCTATTCGAACACGTATTATAAGCTGGGAGAAACAGAGCAGAAAAAGGTTTTTAAATAATTTGTTTCTGTCATGGCGGGATGGATGGGGTGGTCAGCCCCCTGGCCTTCCTGGGCAAAAACTGTCAAGTGGCGATCAATATGGCGGGCACTGGAACGGAGAATTTCATGCAGATTCTCTCGTTGCAGGTGATGCGAGCAGGAAGCAGAAATGAGTATGCCGTTTTTATTTACAAGCTGTAAGGCCAGTCGGTTAAGTTGCTGGTAGGCTTGATAACCGTTTTTAAAGTCTTTTTTACGTTTAATCAAGGCGGGCGGGTCGAGAACAATGATGTCAAAATGCTGGTTCTGATCGCGGCATTGTTTCAAGAAGTCAAAAGCATCCTGGCGAATAGCCGTGACTTTATCAGCTACGCCATTGAGCCCGGCATTTACGCCAAGTTGGTCCAGAGCGGGTTGCGAGCTGTCGACAGCCGTGACATGTGTCGCCTGGTTTAAGGCAGCAGGAATACCCCAGGCCCCGGCATAAGAGAATACATCGAGTACCGTTTTGTCTTTACAAAGCGAGGCCAGTTTAGCCCGGCTGTTACGATGATCAAAAAACCAACCGGTTTTTTGGCCATGTTCCAGGTCGATCTGAAATTGCGCCTGGTTCTCCTCAATGAGAATGGACTCCGGCAAGGTGCCGTAAGCAATTTCATCCGTTTGGGGTAGATTTTCCATTTCTCTGAGCGAGAGGGCGTTTTTTAGGAAAATGGTCTTGGGTGAGACCAGTTCAATCAGAGCATCAAACAGGAGTGGTTTTAACGCGTCCATGCCGGCCGTGGTGATTTGTACGCACAGCACGTCACCATAACGATCAATGACCAGGCCAGGTAACCCGTCGCTCTCACCAAAAACCCAGCGGTAAAATGGGGCGTCAAACAGTTGCTCACGCAGTGAAAGTGCTGTTTGCAATCGATCGGTAAAAAAACGTTTTGAAATACTGATATTCGTCTTACGGGTTAGCAGACGTGCACAAATCAAAGAATGCGGGTTGATATAAGCAATGCCCAGCTCTTTTTTTGACGCGTCTTTAAGTATCACCCGTTCCCCTGGAGAGAATTGTTCTAATGGACTGAGTGTGCAGTCAATTTCATTGCTAAATACCCAAAGATGTCCTTGGCGCAAGCGTCGGTCTTCGTTTTTCTTTAAATAAAGTTCAGGAAATGTCACTGGTATAATTTGAAGTTGTAGCCGCCAATTTTTTGTTCAGTTGCGGCAATAGAGATAGAAATTTCAGTGGTTTCATCGGGCGCGAGATATTTTTCGGCAGCCAGATAATCTTGAGCTGAAAATAGCCGTTCGGCAAAAGCCTGACCGGTAAAATTTACCAGGGATAACTGGATTTTTGGATAGGGCTGAGGAAACGGGCCTTCATTCAGCAAAATTGTTTTGAATGAAAAGGCGTGGGGTGATTGGTTTTCCAATGAACCAGAGAGAATACTGATTTCTTCCAGATTCTTATAATCGTCAATGCTACAGCCAAAGACAGAACATAGCTGAGCCAATACCGGTCGAGTAGCCGGACGTTGCACCAAATGCGCTGTCTGAAAATAAAAAAATTGAAAGATGAGTAATACTGACCCCATCACACATCCAGTCAGCCACACATGTTGTGGCGGGTTGTTTTCAACAGGCGATGATTCGGCAAAATGATTTGACGGAGCTTCCGGTAGCTCACTGTCTATCAGTGGCGATTCGCTAATAAATTCCAGTGAATCAAACAGGCTGTCACATGCGGTGCATTTCAACATGCCGCGGGTTGATCGCAGATCTTCAAGACTTAATTGATGCTGGTGTTTGCAATGAGAGCAACGGGTAAACATATTTCGTATCATTTTGCAGTCAAGTATCCTTCAAGCATACACCATTCCTCCTGATGTTGAAGAGGGGCAAAGCTGACCTTGTGTTGTTGGTAGGCGTTGATAACATCCTCTGCCTGTTCAAGCAGGATACCAGACAATAGCAAATGACCATTGGGTTTTAGCAAACTACTGATGGTGCCCGCTAACTCAATCAGGGGGCCGGCAAGAATATTGGCCATCACAAGGTCATATTGGTTGGAGGAAAACTGGTCGGGCAAAAAGCAATGAATGTGTTGCGAGACTCGGTTTTTTTCAGCATTACTATGTGTGGCTTCCAGTGCCTGTGGGTCGATATCAATGCAATCAGCGTGGCCAGCGCCCAGCAAAACCCCGGCAATTGCCAAAATGCCCGACCCACAGCCATAATCGACAATGCTTTTGTTGTCCATTGAGTGGTTGGCCAGCCATTCGAGGCATTGAGCGGTGGTAGGATGTGTACCTGTGCCAAAAGCCAGTCCGGGGTCCAGTGTCATGATCACAGTAGTGTCTTCTTCGACTTGCTGATCAGAAGGACAGACCCAAAGCCTTTTACCAAATTTGGTTGGCTTGAAGTGTTCCATCCAGCTTCGCTCCCAGACCTGGTCTTCAAGTATTTCAAGGTGCCAGCTATGAGCTATTTCC
>SPJL01011896.1_pt1 | contig 35081 bp, 30 predicted proteins | sample 3741751 | NCBI WGS metagenome assembly SPJL01 (sample SAMN10925998, study PRJNA522277) | cold seep metagenome | isolation source: Elba SIP-enriched marine methane seep metagenome, extraction at timepoint T3 | place: Italy: coast of Elba, Mediterranean Sea | reverse complement strand
GGCGTAACCCTGCGTAGACTGGTTACCAGCCGCAAAATGTCATTTCGGTGGCGAAACCCTGAAATCAACCCGTATATTGTTCGGGAAGAAGAACGAAACACCATCACTTCACGCTACCAGGATGTTGCAATGGCTATGAGCCACACTTGAATGGAGAGCCGTATGCGCTGAAAGGTGCACGTGCGGTTCGGAGAGGAGAAGCAGGGAAATAGTTCGACTACGCCCTACTTCTTACTCTACTTTACACAGAGGAAGGCTGGTTATATTTAGCGATTGTCATTGATTTATTCTCTAGAAAAATCGTTGGTTGGCCAATGAATAGTCGAATGAAAGCCCAATTAGTGAATGAAGCTTTACTGATGGCAATATGGCAGCGTAAACCGGCTAAAGGGCTAATTTGGCATACGACCGAGGCAGTCAATATGCTTCTTATAGTCATCGGGCTATTTTAAAAGAACACCAGATTACCCAGTCAATGAGCCGTAAAGGAAACTGCTGGGATAATGCCGTCTCTGAAAGTTTCTTTCATACCCTAGAACACTGGTTCATCACTGTCAATTTAAGACGCGTGAGGAGGCTCAGCAAGCAATCTTTGAATATATTGAGGTGTTTTATAACCGAGAACGAATTCATTCTGCCAATGACGTGTGTCACCAGTGGACTATGAAATTCAGCAACAAGCTGTGTAACTTTGTGTCCGAAAAAGTGTTGACACATCATATCTTGAAGGAGATTAGTTACCCGACAAATTTGAATTTAGTTAGCAACTAATAAATTATGGCGGAGAGGAAGAGATTCGAACTCTTGGAGGGGATAAACCCTCAACGGTTTTCAAGACCGCCGCTTTCGGCCACTCAGCCACCTCTCCTAAGCCGCCCATAGTACCTAAAATCTGATGTTTTCACCAGATTTATTTAACCACAATGGATTCTTTTTGTTCATGCTAGAGAATTTGTGAGCATAAAGGTATATTTAACAAGTATAAGTATAACTGGGTTTTTGTGTGGATAAATTAAACAATATCAGGGTGTTTTGCAGGATTGTAGAATTGGGTACGTTTGCCGCTGTCGCAAAGGAAATGAACATGTCCGCGATGGTTGTCAGCAAATACATCGCGCAACTGGAAAAATCTCTGGGTGTTGTTTTGTTAAATCGCACGACAAGAAGTGTGAACCTGACCGAGGCAGGGCAGAATTATTACAACCGTGGCAAGCTGCTGCTGGACGAGCTGGATGAACTGGATGAAAGCACGGCCCAGATTGGAGGGAGTGTTAAAGGTGAACTTAAAATTTGCGCCCCTTTTGATTTTGGCAGTTTATTTCTGGTCCCGGCGATTCAACAGTATCAAGCAACCCATTCGGATGTAAAAATATCCATGGCACTGGATAATAAATTCCAGAACCTTAGAGACGGTGTTTATGACATTGTGCTTGTGGTGACTGATTGTCCGGATGAAGGCGTGGTGGCAAGAAAAATTGCGACCACTGAATTAGGGACATATGCGTCTCCAGAATATCTGGATAAATTTGGGGAACCAAAGTATCTGGATGATTTAAAAAATCATCGTTGTTTACATTACATCAACACGCCGCATGGTGATTCCTGGATATTTGAAGAAAATGGTGGTCAACGCAAAATAAAGATTAATTGGGCGTTTGCCACAAATAATGGCCGTTCTTTATCTCAAGCTGCAGCCATGGGGATGGGTATTGTCAGAACCCCTCGATTATCCGTTTTAAAATATCTTGAACAGGGACAGTTAATTGAAATTTTACCGGCTTATAAAAACCCCGCGCTGAATATATTTGCGACCTATCTGCAAAAGCGTTTTTATCCTGCGAAGCAATCGACCTTTGTCGAGTTTTTGATAGATTATTTTAAAAATAACAATAACGTATAAAGGAAAGCAGAACATGAAAAATCAGCAATTGTTTGCGCCCATCGCGGGTGGGGGATTACTGGATCGCCGTCTGTTTTTGCAAAAAAGCGCCATGCTTTCATTTGCGGTATTGACTGCTGACACAGCCTTGGCGGCAGGGGATGAGGAGCGACAGCCCTGGATGAAGAAGCCGGGCAAGCCATTTTCCAATTATGGCGTGCCGTCTGCACATGAGCGTGAAACTATTCGCTGGACGATGGGCAACAGCATGGCGCCGGGCAATGGCGTATCGTGGACACCTTTGCATCAAATGGAAGGGACGATCACCCCAAACGGTTTGCATTTTGAACGTCATCACAATGGGGTGCCGGAGATTGATCCGGCACAGCATCAATTATTGATTCATGGCCTGGTTAAGCAATCACGGGTATTTGATGTTAAGGACCTGGAGCGCTATCCGATGACGTCAAGACTATGTTTTATTGAATGTGGTGGCAACAGTAACGCGGGGTGGCGCAGTGAGCCGATTCAGAGCAAGGCGGGTTATTTTCATGGTATGGCTTCGTGCAGTGAATGGACAGGAGTGCCTTTGTCATTGTTGCTGGATGAAACGGGAATAAAAGGGCGCGCCAAATGGTTGATTGCGGAAGGCGCTGATGCGGCAGTGATGAATGTCAGCCTGCCACTGGAAAAAGCGCTGGATGATTGCTTTCTGGCTATGTACCAGAATGGAGAGCGGATACGGCCTGAAAATGGCTATCCCTTGCGTTTGATTGTGCCGGGCTGGGAAGGCGTGGTCAATGTGAAATGGATACGCCGCATTCATGTCACCAATCGGCCGGTGATGGCGCGTAATGAAACCTCCAAATACACTGAATTGCTGCCCAATGGAAAGGCGCGTCAGTTCAGTTTTGTGATGGATGCCAAGTCGTTGATTACTTCACCGTCACTAGGGCATAAGCTGGAGCACCCCGGGGTTTACCAGATTTCCGGATTGGCCTGGAGTGGTAAAGGCAAAATTTCAAAAGTCGAAGTCTCTGCTGACGGCGGCAAAACCTGGGCAGAAGCAGAACTGCAAACACCGATATTATCCAAATGTTTTACCCGTTTTCGCATTCCGTGGCAGTGGGATGGCAAAACGGCGGTGATCAAAAGTCGTGCGATTGATGAAACGGGTTATGTGCAACCCGAGCGTGACGAATTGGTCGCCCAGCGCGGTCAGCATGGTTATTTTCATTACAACGCCATTGTTAGTTGGGAAGTGTCTGCAAAGGGAGGGGTTAGTCATGTCTACAGTTAAGTTGCTGGCTGTGGCCGGGCTTTGTCTGGTTTCTCTATCGCTATTAGCGCAGCCGTTGACGCCCAGGTTGGGGAAAAAGCCAAGTAAAGCCATGTTGCGCAATTGGAATCAGGATGTGTATCCGGATGGCTGGGGCTTGCCAAAAGGGCAGGGCACAGCGGTAGAAGGTGAAAAAGTCTATAAAAAATATTGCCTAAGTTGTCATGGCGTTAACGGTACAGGCAGCAGTGCAGATGAGCTGGCCGGTGCGCAGCATGGATTAACGGACAATCCACCGGATAAAACCATAGGTACTTACTGGCCTTATGCCACTACCATTTTCGATTTTACCCGCCGTTCCATGCCGTTGAATGCGCCGGGGTCATTATCTGATGACCAAGTCTATGCAGTGACTGCTTATTTACTATACTTGAATGAAGTAATAGGTAAAAAAGACGTCATCAACCGGATATCCCTGCCCATGGTAAACATGCCAAATCGCAGAGGGTTTGTCAGTGATTGGCACTTCAGATAAGTAAATTTCTGTCTTGGCTACCTGTTTGTGAATTTTTTTTCATCAAAAAGGTGGGTTAGATGCAATCCCTGAATATTGCAGATTTGACAATTTTACTGGTTGAGCCTTCCAATATGCAATTGAAGGTTATTATCAAGCATTTACAAGAAGAAGGCGTAAAACATATTGATGGGGTGGGTTCAGCTTCAGCAGCGCTGGAGCTTATAACATCAAATAGCCCTGATCTGGTCATCAGTAGTCTGTATTTGCCAGATATGAGTGCACTGGATCTGGTGAACCAGTTGAAACTGGATGATGAACACAAAAACATTCCGTTTATGTTGATATCCAGCGAAACCCGCTTTGAAGTGCTGGATTCATTTAAACAGAGCGGAGTGGTGGCGATTTTACCCAAGCCTTTTGACCATGCCGATTTAAAACGTGCACTACGCGCGACACTGGATTATATCGACCCTCAATCGATTGAATTTGAAAACTATGATATTGATTCGGTTCGGACGCTGGTTGTCGATGACAGCCGCATGGCGCGAAAACATATCATCCGGGTGCTGAATAATCTTGGCATCAACACTATTATTCAAGCAGAAAATGGGAAGGAAGCGTTAGAGCTTTTTGCTGAGCACGAAGAAGCATTTGATTTGATCGTCACCGATTGTAATATGCCGGAAATGGATGGCGAACAACTGGTCGAACATATTCGCAGGGATTTGCAGAATTCATTTATCCCGATTCTTATGGTGACCAGTGAACAGAACGAAGCGCGTCTGAGTAATATCCAGAAAGCCGGTGTGTCAGCAATTTGCGACAAACCGTTTGAACCTCAGACGGTCAAGGAAATGCTGTTCCGGGTGATGGATGATGTGGACATTTGATGACCCTTATCTCAATGGCGCACCCCGCCCGGATTCTTTAAACCGTTTATAATCCTCCAATACCATGGCGTGATCAAATGCCAGTGAATCTGGAAGGTTATCCAGGGTAAATAACTGAAAGTTTTTGGCATCATCCGCTGCTTTGGGGGTGCCATGGGCCTGGGCGACATACACTGCGGTGACGGTGTGGTTGCGAGGGTCTCGCGCCGGGTTGGAATACATGCCCAGTAGCGCAGTTAATTCCACATCCAGACAGACTTCTTCTTTGGCTTCACGTCTCGCCGCACTTTCTAGTGTTTCCCCGACATCAACAAAGCCCCCGGGAATGGCCCAGCCAAAAGGTCGAAAAGCACGTTCAATTAATACAATGGGGTGCTCGGGGTGATCCAGTAATTCGATAATGGTATCGGCTGCTAATAGCGGTGTGACAGGTTTAGGCATGGTTATTCTCTGGATTGTAATTTTATTTCTGCTGGAGAAAGAATGCTGTTTTGCGGCGTGCGGCTGTCATCCGGGTCTGGATAATCCTTGGTGTAGTGAAGGCCGCGGCTTTCCTTGCGCAATTGGGCACAGCGAATAATCAGTTCGGCAACTATGACCAGGTTGCGCAGTTCCAGCAAGTCGCTGGTGATGCGATAACTACCATAATATTCGGCAATTTCCTCTTTAAGTAATTCAAGACGATGCATGGCGCGTTTCAAACGCTTGTCTGATCGGACAATGCCCACGTAATCCCACATAAAGCGCCTGAGTTCATCCCAGTTATGCGCAATGACGACTTCTTCATCTGACAGGCTGACTCTGGAATCATCCCATTGCGGCAGCTCGGGAGGCGGGGGCAGGGAATCAATAACATGGCGAATATGCTGGTTTGCGCGCTCGGCAAATACCAGACATTCAAGCAGCGAATTGCTGGCCATGCGGTTGGCACCGTGCAGACCTGTGCAGGCGACTTCGCCAATCGCATACAGGGCTGTGATATCGGTGCGCGCATAATTATCTGTGTAAACGCCGCCACAGGTATAGTGTGCGGCAGGTACCACCGGAATGGGCTGACGAGTGATGTCGATATCCAGCTGTTTGCATTGTTTATAAATGGTGGGGAAGTGGCGTCTGATAAATCGTCCGGATTTATGACTGATATCTAGATAGACAAAATCCACCCCGTGTTTTTTGATTTCGCTGTCAATTGCCCGGGCGACAATATCCCGCGGTGCCAGCTCCAAACGGTGATCATAATTCTGCATGAAAGGCTGGCCGTTTGGCAGAATCAGCTTGCCGCCTTCCCCGCGTATGGCCTCACTGATCAAAAATGAGCGGGCATGGGGATGATGCAGGCAGGTCGGGTGAAACTGCATAAATTCCATATTGGCAACACGACAACCAGCGCGCCAGGCTAACGCAATGCCATCCCCAGTGGAAATATGCGGATTGGTTGAATACAGATAGACCTTGTTGGCGCCACCGGTGGCCAACACAATCACCTTGGCTGCCATGGACTTGATCTTGCCGGTCAGATTTTCCAGCACATAGGCACCACAGGCGCGTTGTTCATCCAACCCCAGTTTATCAGTCGTGATCAAGTCGATAACATTGTGGTTTTCCATCAGGTCGATGTTCTTGTGCTTTTTGGCGCTTTCGATCAGAGACGTCGATACCGCTTTGCCGGTGGCATCGGCGGTATGAACTATTCGCCGGAATGAATGTCCACCTTCCCGGTGCAAATGTAATTGCTGTTTACCGTGTTGATCGGTTTCTTCTGTAAATTTGACCCCTTGTTTACGTAACCACTGAATGCTTTCCTTACCCATAGATACGGTGAGTTCAACGATTTCAGGATTACTTAAACCTGCACCGGCGATTAAAGTGTCTTCAATATGCGATGCCAGTGAATCTTTTTCATGCAATACCGCAGAAATTCCGCCCTGAGCATAAAATGTGCTGCCTTCAGTGAGTGCAAATTTGGACAAAACGCCGACGCGCATGGAATCAGCCAGCTTCAAAGCGAGGCTTAAGCCGGCGCAACCACTGCCAAATATCAGGACATCGTAGCGATTAGCTGAAGATGTATTAAACATTTAGGGGGAAATACCGTTTGCAGGGCGGTGAAAAAAGCAAATCAGTCATCCTGTGCTGAGGATATTTTGATTAGACATCAATTAGTTATATATTTTTTTTGAATCTAGGAGCAGTTAATCGGCTTCTTGTATTAAAATAAGACTCTTACATAAAGCATTCAATTCTGCAACTACCCAAAGTGTTGGACGCGGTATGTTGTATTTTATTATGGACAAATCTGTGATGATTTTTTTAATTCACAGAACTTACAAGGTTAAATTTTGTCAATTCAACTATAAAAATAAACAGTGAACGATCAATCAAGGAATAATGCTGACCAGGACAAGATACTTGTCCAGCGGGTGTTAGATGGCGATAAATCTGCTTACGATGTGCTGGTCTTGAAATACCAACATAAAATCGTACAGTTGGTGAACCGTTTTGTGAAAGACCCTAGTGAAGCCCAGGATGTGGCGCAGGAAGCATTTATTAAAGCTTACAGAGCATTGGATAAATTCAGAGGTGATAGTGCGTTCTACACCTGGTTGTACCGTATTGCCATTAATACAGCCAAAAATTATCTGATGTCGCGTTCACGGCGTTATTCTGATTATGAAGTGGATGTGCAGGAAGCTGAACAGGTGGAAAATGCAGCACAGTTGAAAGGGCTGGATACGCCGGATACGGAATTAATGAATGAACAAATCGTTGCTACTATTAAACTGGCGATAGAAAAACTGCCGGATGAAATGCGTACAGCGATTACGTTACGGGAATTTGAAGGCATGAGTTATGAAGAAATTGCTCAAACTATGGATTGCCCGGTCGGTACAGTTCGCTCACGTATTTTCAGGGCACGTGAAGCGATTGAAGAAAAACTTAACCCATTGCTCGATTAAAGGTGTTTTCGATGCAGGATAATATGAAAGAAAATATTTCACGATTTATTGATAATGACTTGAATCTGGATCAGATCAGGGACATGCAGGCGGAAATGGATAAGGATCCATTATTAAAGCAGCAACTCGCGCGCTACCAAATGCTTAGTCAGGCGATCCAGTCTTCAGAGGTGGTTGAAGTCAAGGCTGATTTTTCCTCACGCATCAGCCAGCAACTTGAGCAGGAACCGGTCTTTTTCAGGCGCCGTAACACGCCGCAGTTTAATTGGCAGACGGCTGCCATGGCAGTGGCGGCTTCACTCGCCGTCGTCGCCATTATTTCTCCGGCCCTATTTAATCAACCTTCAAGTCCTGTTCCCACCCCTGCAGCTCCTTTCATTGCCCAGCAACAACAGCCCGCACCCCAGCCTTTGGTTGAGACCGCTCAATTGCCTCCTGCAGGACGTCTGGTCAGGGTACAGCGTGTCCCGGTTAATCAACGCTATAACACGTATCTTCAAGCCCACAGTAATCGCATGTATACCATTGGTAGTAGCCAGGCGAACACACCGGTAGCAAGAGTGGCAGGGTTCAGGGAAGGGAAATAATCGTGAAACAGCGTTTGTTGTTTATAGTTTTAACGTGTTATTCAACATTTGTTTTAGCAGAAAAAAATACAGGTATTGAATGGTTGCAAAAAATGCAACATGCCATGACCTCGCTCAACTACCAGGGGACCGTTGCCTTTTTGGAAGACGGGCAGCTGGATACCATGCAATATTTCCATGTAGTGCACCAGGGTCGGGAGCAGGAAAGATTAAAATCACTTAATTCACCCATGCGTGAAGTGATCAGGGATGCCGGCAAAGTTAGCTGTACCTATAAAGAAACCCGAAAACGGGTAGTCAATCATCGTCCTGTCAGTCAGTCATTTATTATTGATTTGCCTGCTGAGCTGGCATCATTATCAACAACATATCACGTTGAAGTGCTGGGTGAGCAATCGGTTGCCATGAAACCAGCACGGGTGATTGCTATTCAACCCCAGGACAAATACCGCTACCGTCGCAAGGTGTGGCTGGACAAGGATCAGCATTTGCCGCTGAAAGTGGAAGTGTATGACGAGGCGGGTACGGCGTTGGAGCAGGTCATGTTTACTGATCTTGTCGTTAAGAAAAGTCTGCCGATGGTGGCCCTGAAAGAAGAGGACAGCCTTAAGGTTCAACATATTCACCAAATTGAATCAGAGTCTTTTGATAATGCAGGATTTACCCTGGGCAATATTCCTCAGGGATATGAAAAAATATTTTTTACCCGTCAATCTATGCATCAAACCTCTGCACCGGTTGATCACTTATTACTGAGTGACGGCTTCTCTTCCATTTCTATTTATATCGATGCGCGCGATGAAGAAATGCATGACGGTTTGCATACCGTGGGCTCGGTGAATTCCTACAGTTTTACGCAGGGTGATACTCTGGTAACGGTAATGGGTAAAGTCCCCGCAGCAGCAGTTGAATATATTGCTCAAGGCATTCAATTAACATCAGGCGAATAATCGATTCGTTTTTCCTTTCCAATTCAATTCAGTTATGTTTAATAAAGTTGTATTCTTATTTGTAAGCAGTGTGTGCATATCAAGCTGGGCGCATGCCCAGTTGCCTGATTTTACCCGCATGGTTGAGGCCAACGGCAAGGCGGTGGTTAACATCAGTACCTCGCAAAAGTCTCAAACCCTTCAGGGCAAGATGGAGGTGCCTGAAATGCCGCAGGACGTACCGCCTCAGCTGGAAGAGTTTTTCCGTCATTTTTTTCAGGATCCGGGCAGAGGATATGCGCCTCGTCAAAGTAAGTCTTTAGGCTCAGGTTTTATTATTTCCAATGATGGGTATGTGATTACGAATCACCATGTGGTGAGTAATGCAGACGAAATCATTGTCAAACTGAAAGATCGCAGGGAACTGGAAGCCAAGCTGATTGGTTCTGATGAAAGTACCGATATCGCGTTATTAAAGGTTGAGGCAAAGAATTTGCCGGTGATTAAAATTGGCTCTACCGAGAAGTTGAAAGTGGGAGAGTGGGTGTTGGCGATTGGTTCACCATTCGGCTTTGAACAATCGGTGACCGCCGGTATTGTCAGTGCCAAAGGGCGCAGTTTACCCGGAGGCAATTACGTGCCATTTATCCAGACAGATGTCGCGATTAACCCCGGTAACTCGGGTGGGCCGCTGTTTAATATGGACGGCGAAGTGGTTGGCGTCAACTCGCAGATCTACAGTCGTTCCGGTGGCTATATGGGCTTGTCTTTTGCCATTCCGATGGATGTTGCCATGAACGTGGTTGAGCAGATCAAATCAACGGGAAAAGTGGCTCGAGGCTGGCTGGGCGTCCAGATTCAGGATGTGACCCGTGAACTGGCCGAGTCATTTGATATGGACAGACCACATGGTGCGCTGGTTGCGCGCGTGGTGGAGGAGAGCCCTGCGGCTGATGCCGATATTGAAATTGGCGATATTGTCGTGGAATTCGACGGCAAAATTATCGATACCTCCGCTGAATTACCTCCAGTGGTGGGTTTAACGCCGGTCGGTGAAAAAGTGAAAGTTAAAATCATCCGTAATGGACGCAAGAAAACCATTCGCGTTAAAGTGGGGGAGCTCCCCGCTTCTGAAATGCAGGCTGCATCGCCTGTACAGGAGAAGAGCAATAACCGGCTGGCGCTGGTAGTGTCTGAATTAAGCAAGGAGCAACGCAAACAAAGCGGCGTGGAAGAAGGCGGCGTACTGGTTAAGGATGTCAAAGCCGGTGCAGCGCGTGATGTCGGGATTCGTAGCGGTGATGTGATCTTGCGTATTGGTAGCCAGCAGATTGAAGATGTGGAACATTTTGAGGATGTCGTCAGTGAACTGCCTACCGGAAAATCAATCGCTTTGCTGGTGCAGCGCCGAGGCAGTCCGAAATTTATGGCTTTAAAATTATCGGATAAATAATTTTTGCGCCTGTCTGAAGATCGGATAGGCGTATGTTTTTAATCAATCATTTGCAAGTATTCCTGCTCGGTAAGAATATCTACCCCTTTTCCCCGAGCAGCGGCCAGCTTGGTTTCCCCCACTTTTTCGCCAATGATCAGGTAGTCGGTTTTGCCGGTGACTGAGCTTCCCACTTTGGCACCGAATGATTTTGCCTGCTTTTTCATGTCATCCCGGGTGCCCTGTTGCATGCTGCCGGTAAATACCAGTAACTTGCCTGACAAGGGATGTTGTTCACCGTCATCAGATTGATGAATATCGGTGATTTGGAGGTTAAAACCAAGACCATAAAGATGATCAAACAGCGGCTTGATTTTTTGTAAGCCGCTACTCACCACCGCCGCGGTTTTTTCGGCAAAGCCTTCTACCGCAATAATGTCTTGTTCAGTGAGAGCAAAAATATCAGCTAACGCATAATGGCTGAGCAATTTTTCACTATTACCCAGTCCCATGCGAAACACGCCAAAAGCTGCCAGAAATCGCCAGTCTTCCACGGCTTCGTTTCTGCTGCGGAGCAACTCATCGACCAGGTTTTGTGATTGCTTGGGGCCAAACCCCATGCTTTCAAATTGTTCTGCCTGTAGTGCATAAATGTCTGGCAGGGTGGTGATATTGTTTTCGTATAATTTTTTTATCGTCGCCGGACCAAAGCCATCATTGTTCTTCAGCACTTTGAAAAAATGTTCCAGACTATGGGTTATCTGTGCAGGACAGGCCAGATTGTTGGTACACATCAGATAATCGTTGTCCCATACCAGCTTGGCGCCGCAACTTGGACACGCCTCAGCAAGCTGAGGTTTAACCGCCTCCAGAACATCCTCGATTTTGGGGATCACCTCGCCTGATCGTGCCAGGCGAATCAGTGCACCGGGGCCAATACCCTTGTCCTGTACCATACGATAGTGGTGGGCAGTGGCTCGCGACAGCAGGGCACCGCTTAAGCGAGTGGGTTCCAGTTCGGCAACCGGTGTGATACGGCCGGAGCGGGACGTTTGCGGGGTAACGTTCAGCACTTTGACTTCCGCTGTTTCCAGGTTTTTCTTGAAGGCGATCTGCCAGCGGTGATGATGGCGAGTTGCCCCCATGTGCTGTTTGATCGCATCTTCTGTGATTTCAAGAATGACACCGTCAACATCATAATCAACCTTGTGCCAGATGGATTCTATAATGCTGTCGAACTCTTGCTGCAGTTGTGACCAGTGCCCCTGCCAGTCGGGCAGCAAGGCAAACGGGTAAAAAACGGCCGCCTTGTCCTGAATGGCTTCAAGCGCATGCGGTTCCAGTTCTTTTTCCTTGATCACGCTGGCCTGAAAATTCCGTGCATTATCAAAATGTTCGGCAAGGTTTTCTTCGAAATAGCTTTTACTGACGATGATTTCACCGGCACCCAGACCGCGCGGTCCATTTTCGGCCACAGTCAGTCCACGGGAAAATACGCGGGAAATATCAGTTCCTTTACGCCCGTCACCGCGGGTATAGAGTGTTGCGCCATCATCATAGGCGGCATAGCCATCCAGTTTTGGGGTCACGCGGAATAGCAATGTTGAAAAATCAAGATTCAGTTCGTTGGCTGCTTTTTCAATACGGGTGACCCAGCGTTCGATTTCGGCAAAGCTGTAGGCTTTATCCGTCGACAGCATGACAACAGGTAATTCAATCGTCTTGCCGGAGAATCCCTGCTCAGGCTCTACATGATGCAGAAAAGGGTGGTCTGGCTGACGTTTAACCAGCTCTGTAACAAAGTGCTGGTCATAAACATGATCACTGATAATGCCCTGGCCACCCCGGTAAAGAGCATTGGCAATGGCTAAAAATTCAAGTAATTCATCATCTGACAGGTGGTGGGGTGAAATTTTTAGAGTGCAGATCGATTGCAGTTTTGTTTGGTCTAAAAAAGATAAGGAAATAGCCTGACGGGTAAGCATGTCTTGTTGGTCTTGACTCAGCATGGTTGGGTTTAACGATAGGTGCTGCTGTGAAAATTGAAAAAAGCTCATCAAATGGTGATCAAGCAGGTTTCTGGTTTAGCTGGCTATTCTAGTAGATTTACAGGTGGGTCAGGGGAAAGTTTTTTTGCTAATTTCAGAAAAATTTCAAGTAAATGCTAAGCTTAGGGCAGTATTTTATGGATTTACTTCATATTAAAAAATGGCGATGAATACACATTGTTGATGTCGTCTATGATGCCATGAGCGCGATTTATCAAGAGATAACCAACGTGGAAGAAGATATTACAACTGACATCAAGGTGTTGGAAAGTCATATGGGCGGAATGCTGGATCGCGTTCAGCATAACAGTGTGAAACTGAAACGTTTCCAGGCATTTGAAATGGATTTGCTGCGTCTGAATTCTCTGGCCGAGATGATTGAGCATATCTTGAATGATGCGAGAACATTCTTCGATCTGGATGTCATTACCTTTTGTCTAGTGGATGAAAAAAATGAAATCGTTGGTTATCTTGAAGAAGATGGCTATAAATACCAGAACAAGGAGGGCTTGATGTTGTTACAACGGACAGAGCAATTGAAAAAATCACAAAGTTATTCCGGTCGGCCTTATCTGGGGCGCTACAATGCGGACACTTGTGAAATTTTCTTTCCGGGAGAGCAAAAGCCATCTTCGGTTGCAATTATTCCTCTTGCCCGCCGTGGAAAATATATGGGGTCATTAAATTTTGGCAGTTTTAAGGATGACCGCTTTATTTTCGATATGGCGACAGACTTTGTTGAACATATGGTCTCTGTGGTCAGCATCTGTCTGGAAAATAATCTGAATTTTGAAACCATGCGCCGTACCAGTCTGGTGGATACCTTAACCGGTGTCAATAATCGGCGTTTTCTTGAGCAACGACTCGGTGAAGAGATAGACCGCAGTCAACGAAATGATCAGCCTCTTTCCTGCCTGTTTCTGGACATTGATTTTTTTAAAAAAATTAATGATACCTATGGTCATCAGGCGGGGGACGAGGTGTTGTCAATTGTTGCCGCAACCATCAAGAAACAATTACGCAGTAATGATGTGCTGGCGCGATATGGAGGCGAGGAATTCGTCGCCTTATTAACCAATATTGGCGAGGCTATGGCATTGGAAATAGCTGAGCGGATCAGGGATTCTGTATTCAGTTCTGACATTGATTCCGGTGGCCAGCAAATTAAGGTGAGTATTTCGATAGGCGCGTCCACCTATGTCTCATCTGCTCAAAAGGTGGCTTCATCAGTCATTGCGGAAAAGTTGATTCAAAGTGCGGATGATGCCTTGTACCAGGCAAAAAATAACGGTAGAAACAAAGTCGAACAGGGTGGAGCTGTTTAAACCAGCATTGCTTTTACTCAATAACGAAGGGGGGCTGTTTTTTATTTTTCGGCAGCAGATTGTTGACCTTCCACAGGACGTGCATATTGCACCTGGTTTCTACCACATTCTTTCGCTTTATATAAAGCCACATCGGCTTCATTAACCAGCTCCAGTGGCGGTTTATGTCCTGCATCGCTGGGATGAAACGTTACCCCAAAACTCAACGTGATTTTGATCAGTTGGTCTTCAAAAATATATTCAGTATTCTCAATGGTACTCCTTATCCGCTCAAAAGTTGATTGAGCCTGGCGCCATTCCTCATTGGTGATAAGTAAAAATTCTTCACCGCCATAGCGGCCAAAATTGTCATACGGTCTTAATTGATTTTTAATGGTTTTGGCGACTTGCTGAAGAATAAAATCGCCCGCCAGGTGGCCATATTGATCATTGACCATTTTAAAAAAGTCAATGTCGCAAAGAGCAACACAAAAGTTTTGATGTTGGCGTTCGGTGCGCGCCAACTCGATATCCAATTTTTCCAGGATGGCTTTTCGATTATAAATGCGGGTCAACTCGTCATGATTCGCCTGAAATTCCAATTGTTTGCGCGTTTTATTCAGCTCCTGTTGCAGTAACAGCATGCGCTTTCCAACGTGCAGGCGGGCTTGCAGTTCCGTTCGGTTGAAGGGTTTGGTGATGTACTCATTTGCCCCCATTTCAAGGGCGGTGACGATGTCCGACGTTTCTTTTCGTGCAGTGAGAATGACGATATAAGGCGGGTTACTGTTTTCCTGGCTGCGGATTTTTTGACATAAACCAAGGCCACTCAACTGAGGCATTTCCCAATCGAGCAGTATAAGATTGGGCGGATTTTCCTGTTGCAGTATGTCCCAGGCCTCAAATCCATTGTGTACCGCAATCGGATCATATCCCCATAATTTGGTTAGTGACAACAGTAGCGTTGAAGATGAAATATCGTCTTCCCCAATGAGTATTTTCACAGTTCCTTCACCAAAAGATTACATTACGCTGATATTACACACGTTTTATCCGCTGATTTCAACCAGGGTCATATCGTCCAGCTGTTCCATGTAATCGCAAAATTGAGCGACCTGGTCTGTCAGGAAATCGATTGGAGCATCATTTTTTATCATTTCGCAAACCGATTGAATCAGGCGCTCTTGTCCATATTCTTTCTGAGACATATTTATGGCTTCGGTGATACCGTCTGAATAGGCATAAATTTTATGCTCAGAGGTCAGTTTGATTAACTCAGCATTACTGAATTCTTGTTCCACAATGCCTAATGCTACCCGTTGCGAAGGGATGTTGCGTTCATAGTTAGTTTGTTGAAACACCAGCACATCTGACATGCCACAATTCCATACTTTGGTTGCCGTTCGGTGTGGGTTCATTTCGAAAAATATGCTGCCCATGAAAAGACTGGTTGGTAATTTAACAATTAATTGCCGGTTGATTTCGGTAGCGATTTCCACCATATCCAGGCCTTTAGCCGTCATACTGTGAAAAATGTCATTGACCACGGGGCCACCTATGGCGGCCATCAGTCCGTGGCCGGTAAAATCACCGAGCATAATATGATGTGTGCCGTCTGGTTTTACTGCGGAAAGTAAAATGTCGCCAGATGTTTTTTCTACCGGTTTATCGAGAAAACGTAACTTGTGGTTAATAAACGGTTTGGAGGCCCGCATTTTTAGAATAATATCTTCGATTACTTGGCGTTCGTGAGTTAAAGTTTCTTGCATGTGAGTCAATTCTTGCTGCAGATCCAGCATGCGTCCGCCCACCTGAAGTCGCGCCTGTAATTCAGAATTATCAAAAGGTTTGGCAATGTAGTCATTGGCACCGGCGTGTAATCCTTCAACAATATCACCTGTTTCTTTATGTGCTGATAATAAAATGATATAGGGCGGGTTTTCTGCAAAGTTTTTACGGATAAGGCGGCAAAGTTCCAGTCCGTTCATTTCCGGCATGTCCCAGTCGATTAATAACAGGGAAGGAGCCACCGGTTGCTGTAACACTTCCCTGGCTTTAAAGCCATTATCGACGGCGATGATTTCATACCCCCATTTTTTGGTCACAGCCATTAACATGGTGCGCGTTGTCATATCATCTTCGGCAATGAGCAATTTCATTAGACGTGTGCCTTTAGTGTTGTTTTTAGTTGTTCAAATGCCTGTGCCAATTGCGGGAGGAATGAACTGAGTTGGTCATAATCTTCAGATTTCCCTGCCGTTTCCATTTTCTCTGCAACCTCACTGAACACCATGGCACCGACATTGGCGGCAGAGCCTTTTATTTTATGACTGGATGCCGTAGCGTCTTGCCACTGTTCTTGTTCAATGTGTTGATTAAGTAAATCCAGTTGCTGTGGCATATCATCCAAGAAGGCATTGATCACAGTGGCGATCAGTTCAGCATCATCCATCATGCGGTCAGTTAGCGCCAAATAGTCTAAAACGGGGATGGCTTCATCAGAGGTTTGGGACGTATCAAGGTCATGCGGGTTGGGGGTATGATCTGATGGTTCCTGGGCGTTGTCCATTAAGTGATCGGCCAGCCATTTTTCAAGTTTTTGACGTAAGGTGATTGGATTGACAGGTTTGGAAATGAAGTCGTTCATACCTGCCGCAAGGCATTTTTCACGGTCACCTTGCATCGCATTCGCAGTCATCGCAATAATAGTGACTGTGTGGTTACTCACATCAGAATCTGCGTTGCGAATGTGCTGAGTGGCCGCATAGCCATCCAGAACCGGCATTTGGCAATCCATGAAGACCAGGTCATAATCAGTTGCAGCCAGTTTGTCCAATGCGACCTGGCCATTTTCTGCAATTTCCGCGTCAATATTGTATTTGCCCAGCATGCCGCGAGCGACAGCCTGATTGGTCGGGTTGTCTTCGACGACAAGTACATGTGCATCAAAATGCGGGATTTGCTCCCGTACGGAGTGACGGGTTATTAAATGATCAGGGCATTGGTCTGGCTCCAGGCCGGCCAGCTCTTGTAATGCATTGTATAAATCAGATTGGTGGAAGGGTTTGCTTAAATACGCGGCAAAGCCATGTGATTGCACTTTTTCAGCATCTCCTCTCAAACCTTGTGACGTTACCAGTGCCAGTCGTGTAGAGGATAACCTTTTATCTAGGCGTATGGCGTCGGCCAACGCGATGCCATCCATCCCCGGCATTTGCATATCGATCAGCGCAATGCTGAAAGGGTGATCGTTTTTGTTTGCCCGATGCAGTGTGTGCAACGCTTCTTGGCCTGATGCAGTGAGACTATGCGGGATTTTCCAGAATGACAGAAAATCCTGCATAACCTCCCGGTTGGTTTGATTATCATCGACCACCAGAATATGTTCATGCTGAAGATCAGGACACATGAATGCCGGTTTTTTCTCAGCTGTGTTGCCTAATTTCAAGGTAAACCAGAAGGTTGAGCCATGGCCAACGGTACTTTCTCCTCCGATTTCACCATCCATCAATTCACATAGTTGTTTGGAAATGGCAAGGCCAAGCCCGGTGCCGCCGTACTGGCGTGTGGTTGAATTGTCTGCCTGGCTGAATTTTTGAAACATTCTTCCCAGTTGTTCAGGCGATAAACCGATACCGGTATCTTTTACTTCAAACAATAATTCGGTGTGTTCTGTCTCTTCTTCTAAGATGCGATAACGCAGGGAAACTTCCCCGTGATGGGTAAATTTCAACGCATTGCTGAGCAGGTTGTTGATGATTTGCCGTATCCGGCCTGGGTCGCCAATATACCATTGAGGAATATTGGGGTTAAGTGCACAGATAAACTCCAGCTCTTTCTGCTCGGCTTTCGTCGCCAGCGTATCGGCCAGGTCTTCTATCAGGCTGCCAAGATTGAATTCAATCGGCTCGATGGACATTTTGCCAGCCTCGATTTTTGAAAAATCCAGGATATCATTGATAATCACCAGCAACGCATCTGCACTGCGTTTGATGGTATGAGCGCGTTCCCGTTGATGATCTTCCAGCGGATTGTCCAGCAACAGTTCAACCATGCCAATGACGCCATTCATCGGCGTGCGGATTTCATGGCTCATATTAGCCAGAAATTCGCTTTTTGCGACATTAGCGGCTTCTGCATGTTCTTTGGCTTCTTTCAGAGCCGCTTCCGCCAGTTTTTGCTGGCTGATATCGCGGAAATTCCATACTCTGCCAACAGCGACATTATCATTCAGCATCGGCATGGAGATGCGTTCAAATACTTTGCCATCAATAAAATGAACCAAATCATGAAGGCTTTGCTCGGGTTCTGAATACAGTGTCTTGATGCTGTCAAAGTATTGATCGGGCTCTGATAACTGGGGCAAGGTATAACTGAAAAGGGCATAGTCTTCAGAGCTGTGACCGATTTCATTTGGGAGTTGCCACATGGTGGCGAAGCGTTGGTTATATCTGAGTACCTTACCTGATTCATCGGTGACCAAAATGCCATTATCAGTTGACTCAAGGGTTGCTTCGGTTAAGGTCAGGGCTTCCTGCATGGCTAATGCTTCCCTTTTCCGTTCACTGATGTCCAGCAACGTACCGATCATGCGTTTGGGGAAGCCGTGTTCATCGCGTTCTACCAGCTTGCCAGTATCTAACACCCATACCCAATGCCCCAATTTGTGCTTAAGTCTTAGCTCGCATTCATAATGGGAAGTTTCGCCATCAAAGTGTTTTTCCATGAGCTGGCTGGAGAGGGTCAGCTCATCCGGGTGAATCAAGTTTGTCCATTTTTGCATGGTCATTGGCAGCAATTCATCCAGGGTATATCCTGTGATGTCAGCCCAGCGCTTATTACATTCGATCTGTCCAGCCAGCAGCTGCCAGTCCCATATGCCGACCCCTGTCGATTCCATGATCAGTTCCAGGCGACTCTGGTTTTCTTCAAGCGCAAGGGTAGCCAGTTTGCGATCAGTGATATCTGTGCGAATTGCGATGTAGCTGTGGGGTTTGCCATCATTGCCCAACAATGGAACGATAGAACTGTGTACCCAATACGTCCGGCCGTCCTTGGCTTTATTGCAGATTTCACCATACCAGACATCGCCCGCAGCAAGGGTACGGTACATGTCTCTAAAAAAGTCTTTATCATGTATGCCGGAGTTCAACAAGCGGTGATTATGGCCCATCAGTTCATCCCGTTGAAAGCCCGAGATTTCACAAAATTTATCATTTATCAAGGTAATGGTGCCTTTCACATCTGTCATGCTGATGATGGAATGCTGATCCATTGCAAACTTGATGTTACTCAGCTCTTTCATCGCTTCCTGAGCGATTTGATTGCTTTCTTGCAGAGATTCCCATTGGCGTTTGCGGTTATCCAGCATGGTGTTGAATGAATGGGCGAGTCGCGCAATTTCATTGTTGGATTGGACTTGAATATGTTGTTCCAGGTTGCCTTCGCTTGCTTGAAATGCGGCCTCAGTCAACTGGGCCAATGGTCGACTGATGCGTTTGGCCTGAATAAAGGAAAAATAGGCGGCGATTAATGCACAACTGAGGAAGGTATATAATTGAAATTTCTGCAGCCATAAAATTTCCGTCAGCGCTTCATCCTGGTCAATTTCACTAATCATTAACCAGGTGACTCCCGGCAGTTTTACCGGGTGAAACATACCGATGACAGTATTGCCATAAGGGTCTTTGTAATCAATCACTTCTGCCTTGATGTCGTATTCATCAAGTTGATTGCCCGCTAGATGCCATTGTTGATAGGGCAGGGTAGTGACATCAAGAGTGAGGATTTCTCCTTCTCCCCTCTTTAAAATCGAGCGTAATTTGCCATCGCTGCCAATAAGGTAATGTTTTTCACTGGTTTCACTGAAATAGTCAGCTTTCAGGTTTTGAAATATGCGCTCAGGGCTTAAGCTGAAGGCAAGAATGCCTGCCTTGCGTCCTTAATTATTAAGTAATAAATGGGTAATAAAGCCTCGAATTCGGTTATCTATATAGGGAGAGCGTTCAAAATCTGAAAACAGTGGATTACTTGACTTTAATGTCTCTGTATATGTGATTTGAAGTCTGGAGTCCTTGAGCAGATCGCTATACAGGTTTTGCCCCAGATCATTGCTGCGCGCCGCGCTATATAAAATGTTGCCTTCTAAATCAATTAGCAAAATATCTTCCACATAATCGTAGATATTACGGAAGGTGTTCAGGTTGTGAGAAACACTGTTACCCACATTAACCCAGGCTTGGCTGTGTGTATATTGATGTAGCGGTATGTCAGACTGTTGCCAATGATTGCGAATATGGTCAAGCAATGCCACCGATTGCCTGTTTTCTGCCTGTGCCTTTATATCCATAAAGCGGTATTCAAACCAGTTACGAATAAATTTGTCTCCAGCATAGGCGTCATGCTGTAACTGGCTGGCAGCAGCAAGGCGTAAGCTTTGTTCGGCATGTTTGTAAACAATAAAAGAGGTGATTAGCAGCGGTACCAGCGAAAGCAATAAGAACCAGAATAATAAGGTATGGCTGATGGAGCTAAAAAAACGGGGTTTTTCAGGGCTTGACGCTTGCTGATTGAAATTCATTGCCAGAGTGAAGGATAGCTTTTATTTTTGTTAATCTATACGCACAATTTAGGACAGTATTAGTCCATTTGCAGCGAGAACTTAGGCAAGTATAGTTAACAAAGTAATTATTTGCTTACATCCAGGAGGCTTGAAAGGAATTGAGTTTGTTGATCAGAAGATGCAAGAAGGGATTGAAGAAGAGTGGGGGAACAGGATGAAAATGTGGCGGACAATAAAAAGCCCGCTAAACGCGGGCTCTCCAGTCTCTATTTATTATTTTTATTATTAATCGGAGCAATAACATACCAGTGGCAGTATACCAAGTAGTTATCATCTTATTATTGTTATTATCAATAGCCTTACAGGCTGCTCTCCTCCTCAAATCGACGTTAGTCGAACTCACTCCTTAAGTTGGTGCAGATTCTATATCATCTATTTGCAGGGCGTCCATCAAAAAATGTGATTTTTTTCATAGTTTTTTTAAAAATTAAATTAAAACAAAGGCTTACGTGTTTTAAAAACAGGTGTAAACGGGCATTGTTTGCCAGCAGAATACGCATTGTTTTTTATATAGAAACAACAGGGTAATTTTTGGAGGGTTGTATACGATTTAAAAGATTGATTTCTTTTGTTTTCTTAATAGATCTTCCTGCACAAATATTTTTTCTCGCTCATCCAGAATAGCCAGCGAATAAAAATTAATATTTTGGGCTTGTTTGGCCTGTTTGATTTGTTGAATCGCTTGTTCAGTCTGACCTTTGGCAAAATAATATTCAGCAAGAAAACGATGGGATTCCACGGTTTGCCCCAGCGCTGAATGAGTTTGGGCTAATAATTCAAAATAGGCAGGTTGTTTTTTTATCGAGAAAGGCAGGGTTTCAAGATAAGCTTTGGCCTGGTGGGGCTGATCGTTTTGTAAAAAAGCTTCTATTGTTTCCAGTTTAATGGAAGAAAACTGGGGGAACCGTCTGAGCGCCTGCTTATATAAGTGTAATGCCTGATCAAAATTACCACTGTCCAGAGCTGTTCTGGCTCTGGCGGTCATAAACTGAACAATATGTGGATATTGTTTAGATAAATCACTAAACAGGCGTTCTGCTGATTTGAATTGCTGGTTTTTTAAGTGTAATAATGCCATGCCATAACGCATGGCAGCGCGTTGCATGGGTGTCCCCTGATGTTGTTGGCGGGAGAAGTGTTTTTGTAAGGCGTCGTCATCGGCTGAACTGAGTACCCGTAATTTTGTTTTGCTCAACAAATAGCCGGTTGAATCCGGATATTGGCGATAGGCATATTGTTCTGCGCGGCCCCGGGTATCGGCAATTCTGGATGCAGATACCGGGTGAGTGCGTAGAAATTCAGGAATGCCGCGGCCATAGTAGCGCGTTGATTGCTGCAAACGTTCAAAAAATACCGGCATACTGCGTGGATTATAGTGGGCTTTGGATAGCGTTTGCATGCCAATGCGGTCAGCTTCTTTTTCATTTTCGCGAGTAAAATCAATCTGGAATTGGGTTGTGCCGGCCTGGACTGCAACCAGGGCTGCCTGACCGAGTTCGGTAGATTGCGTGCCTAGTAAAATGGCAGCCAAGGTCGCTGCAGCGGCAGGGATGGATAACCGGTCGGCCGCTTCAAAGGCACGGTACAAATGACGCTGACTGATATGAGCCACTTCGTGCGCCATCACCGAAGCCAGCTCGCTTTCAACTTCGGTTAAGGTAAACAGGCCTGAGTTTATGCCGATATACCCTCCAGGGCCGGCAAACGCGTTAATATTGTTATCAAGAACGATGAAAAAATGAAACGGTTTGGCCGGAGTTTCGCTGTGTTTGACCAGTTGTCGTCCTAGTGATTGAATGTAGTGTTGAATTTCAGGATCATCCAGTATTTTTATGCGTCGATGCAGGCTGCGAAAAAATGCTTCGCCTAATGCTTTATCCTGTTCAGGGGAAATGATTTTTTCAGATGAATCCCCTAAATCCGGTAATTGAAGATCCAGTGTCTCTTTGGCATGGCTAAATGAAGCGAAATAAAAAGAGAATAAGACGGATAAGATAAATTTCATGAGCGTGTGACAGGGAAATCCAGCATTTGTTCAGAAAGTGTGGGGCTTACTCTGTCCAGCCAAAAAAAGAGATCAGAGTGTCTCCAAACTTCATTTTAGCAGGTTGTCCGAGTCAGGATAAATGAATGCTGAAGTGGATAATTCTGTCGGTTTTATATGTGCTTGTTATATTTTAAATGTTATGAAATACGTTATTCAGATCAACACCAGTCCGGGGACTTCTCATCTTGGACGGGTGGCTATCCGCTTTATACAAACACTTTACCAGCAAGGGCATGAAGTTTTACGCGTCTTCTTTTATCGTGAGGGCGTGCATCATGCTTTTAAATATGCACTGCCGCCGCAGGACGAAGTGAGTGTTCAGCAGCAATGGAGCCGATTGGCCAAAGATAGAAATATCGATATGGTGGTGTGTATTTCCGCCGCTCAGCGAAGAGCGTTATTACATGAAGATGAAGCTGCCAGAGTGGGTAAAACGGAGCTGGATATTGCAGAGGGTTTTCGCATAGCCGGATTGGGGCAGTTGATTGACGCACAACTACACGCTGATCGCTTTATTGAGTTTTAAATCATCATGAAAACGTTTTTATTTATCATGCGCCAAGCTGCAAATCAGGGCGTGGACGTGCAGGAAACGCTTGATATTGTGTTGTCGACGGCAGCATTTGATCAAAGCGTTGCATTGTTGTTTGTTGATGATGGTGTGACTCAATTAAAAACTGGGCAGCAACCCGACCTGTTACAGGTGAAAAATTGCGAAGGGGTTTTCAAGGCACTGGAAATCTATGATGTACAGCAGATGTATGTAGAAGTTGAATCATTGCAGGAGCGAGGTTTGAAACCGGGGGATCTGCTGCTGCCTGTAGAGGAAGTATATCGCAAAAATATCGCAGAATTATTTCACCGGTTTGATCGGGTGGTGTCTGGTTAAATCAATATACCATTCGTGATTACCCACAGTTGAATATTCTTTTTTCTGGTCAATAAACTGTTGTTTATACGTATGCCAGTTTCCTAGCGGATTTTTAGCAAAAAAAATGCGTATCCTCAGCAAACTAAAAAGATTTTTTTAGCTTTTCTACTACTCTTGTTGATAACAAGTGTGAATCAGTCGGTGGTTTGCTGACTGGATTGATCAGCATCAAGATTAACAGTTCAAGAGAAGAGGGTTCGTGTGGATATTGCATCCTTAGTCGGTTTTTTATTAGGCATAGGTATTATTGTTGCAGCGATTGCAACCGGCGGCGATGTCATGTTGTTTGTCAATGCGCCGTCACTATTAATCGTGATTGGAGGCACCTTTGGTGTGACTTTAATGCGTATCCCGTTAGCCGATTTTTTAAGATCATTCGGTATTCTGCTTAAAGCATTTTTAAACAAGAAAGAAGATCCGTCCACATTGATTGAAGACGCAGTAAGACTGGCAGATGTCGCCAGAAAAAATGGCTTGCTGGCGTTGGAGGGCGAAGAGATTCCCAATGAATTTATGAAAAAAGGCATCAGCCTGTGTGTGGATGGACATGACCCGGCCTTTGTAAAACGCATGTTGCAACAGGAGATTGACCAGATGGTCAGTCGTAACGAAGTCGGGCAAGATATGTGGAAAGGCGTAGGTGACCTGGCGCCTGCGATGGGTATGATTGGAACCCTGGTCGGTCTGGTACAGATGTTGGCAAATATGTCGGATCCGGCCAGTATCGGCCCGGCGATGGCGGTCGCTCTGCTAACTACCCTGTACGGCGCCATGGTGGCGAACTGTTTTGCCTTGCCCATGGTGGATAAGCTGGCTTATGTGCTGATTTATGAGAAAGCGAATAAGGAATTGATTCTGGATACAATTACAGGGATTCAGGAAGGGATGAACCCTAAAGTGCTGGAAGCGTTGTTAAATTCATATGTGTCCGAGAAAAAACGCGCAGTTTCTGAAGACGGAGAGTAACAATGGCCGAAGATTGTCCCAAATGCCCCCCGGTCGGGGCCCCGTTATGGCTGGCAACCTTTGCTGACCTGATGTCCTTGCTGATGTGCTTTTTTGTATTATTGTTGTCATTTGCGACGATGGACGCCAATAAATTCAAAAAAATGTCAGAGTCGATGATGAATGCGTTCGGAGTGCAAAGAGATGTGCCGGCCGATCAGATACCCATGGGCACCAGTATTATTGCCCAGCATTTCTCCCCTGCGCAGACTGATCCGAGCATTCTGGAACAAGTGAAACAGACGACCTATCAACAGGAGACTGAGCTGGATGTCAGCAAGGAAGACATGCAAGCCATCAAAGAACAAATCATGCAGGAGAAAATGGAGGAAATTGAAGAGCAGTCGGAAATGATCAAGGAATCCTTAGAAGAGGAAATGACCGAAGGCTTGGTCACTGTGGAAACAGATGGTTTGCGAATTATTATCAGGATTAACGAAAAAGGGTCATTTCCGTCCGGCAGTGCAGAATTAAAAGCCGGTTTTGAGCCGGTGATGGAAAAAATTACCGAGTCTGTTAATGACACTGTCGGTACAGTTGCCGTAGCCGGACATACAGACAATATTCCTATTTCCACTGACTGGTTTCGTTCCAACTGGGAGCTGGCGGCATCCCGCTCGGTGACAGTGGCCCATTTTATGTTGAACAACAAGCACACCGATCCTGAACGCATTGTGATTGAAGGTTATGCTGACACCAAACCGCTGGTGCCGAATGATTCCTCAGAGAACAGAGCAATTAATCGGCGCGTGGAAATTATTATTGAACAGAATGATCCGACGGCAGATTTGGATAAAGAAACGGACATTATCCCGACCGATGAGTTAACGACAGAGTAATCAAAAAAGAGTTCAGAGTAGAGAAAAGTTATGACGACAGTGAACCAGGAAAGACGACGTTTTTTTCGTATCGAAGATACGGTCAACATGCTGTACAAATCGATTGATGAAAAGTCCATGCCAGAAGGAAGTCATGTGAGTGATGATATCTTAAGCAGTTGTTCACTGGCTGCTGCTCTGGATAGTTTAAATCAAGAGGCGCGCATCATGGCGGCGCGTCTGGAAAAAAATCATATTGAGCTGTTTGAATATTTGAATATCATGAACAGCAAAATTGATTTGCTGGCGCAGACGGTGATGATGCAAGGGGCGGAATTCGAAGAGCACGATACGCGCAATGTAAATATCAGTGCATCTGGTTTGGCATTTGAAACTGAAGAAGCACTTAAAACCGGCCAGTTTCTAGAAGTCAAAATCATGTTGACTTCATGCATGGCAGTCATTATTGCTTATGCTCGTGTGATTTATTGTCGTCAGAATGATGAAGGTGAATTTCCATATTATGTGGGGATTGATTACATCAATATGAAAGATGAAGACAGAGAATTATTGATTAAGCACGTGGTAAAAAAGCAGATGCAACAGATCAGGCAAAATAAGTCCTCTGACGGAAAAGCAGAGGATTAATTTACCGGGCTGATGCTGCAAAGAAGGAGGTCTCATCAGGAAAGGCTCGCTATAATAAGCCTTTTTTGCAGGTAAAAATGTGCTGTTTTCCGAAAGTTTACGCCAAATTGTAGCCGTGCTGGCAGATGCCCAGTTCCATTCAGGTACTGAATTGGCGGGTCATTTACACATTTCACGTTCTGCAGTTCAAAAACAGATTCAAACGCTAAGCCAGTTTGGACTTGAAATCAATGCCGTCTCTGGCAAAGGGTATCGGTTACAGCGCCCAATCAGTTTATTGGATGAAATGCTTATCCAGGGCGCTATGGGAGACAGAGCGGTATCCTGCCTGCATTCATTGCAGATTTTTGATCAATTGGACTCGACCAATGATTATCTTAATCAGCGCCCGAGTCATGATGATTATGGCAAAGTCGCGGTGTGTCTTGCGGAATATCAAACAGCCGGTCGAGGTCGTCGAGGCCGGCAATGGGTCTCTCCTTTCGGTAGTAATATATATTTATCGTTGTCCTGTCATTATGATGACTCTCCTTCACAATTAAGTGGTTTAAGTCTGGCTGTCGGAGTGGCTGTGATTAAATCACTAAAGCAGGTAGGCTTGACGGGTATAGGATTAAAATGGCCAAATGATATTTTTTGGCAAGACAAAAAATTGGGCGGTATTCTTATCGAAGTGGCGGGAGAGGCAGAGGGGCCTTGTCGTGCTGTTATCGGACTCGGGTTAAATGGCTATCTTTCTGGACAGCAGGCCCAACCCATTGAACAGGCCTGGATCGATTTGGACAGTATTATGCAGCAGTCAACACATGCGCTGCGTAATCAACTGGTCGGTATTCTGTTGGATCAATTATTACCCCTGATTGCAGATTATATGCAAAACGGTTTTGCTCACTATATTGACGATTGGCGTTCCTTTGATTGCATGCGTGATCGTCCGGTGACTGTGCACATGGGAAACCAGGTGCAACCAGGTATTGTGAGAGGGATTGATGATGATGGTTTATTATTGTTTGAAAACCATGCCGGGCAGATCAATACCTATGCGTCCGGTGAGCTGAGTTTACGCATGTATGACTAAGTTGTTTATTGATATTGGCAACTCCCGTTTGAAATGGGTGGTGGAAGACGAAGGGGACGTGTTGGGAAGCTTGTATGCCTCTGATTACCACCAACATGGCTTTCGGCAGAGCCTGGAACGGGTCTGGACACAAATGGCGATACCCGAGGCATGTTTTATCGCGTCCGTCGCAGATACCGGAGTGTTGGCGCAAATCCAGCGCTTAATATACAGTTTGTGGCAGATTACGCCGTTGTTGGTGGGGCATCCTGTCTCCCGGTTTGCCGGGGTTGAGAATGCATATCCACAGCCGGAGCGATTGGGGGTAGATCGCTGGCTAAGTTTGCTGGCGGCGCATCAAGACCATGCAGAGAATATGTGTATTATTGATTGTGGAAGTGCAGTCACCCTGGATTTTCTGACATCTGAAGGCAGGCATCTGGGCGGGGTCATTGCTCCTGGTATAAAAATGATGAAGCAATCTTTAACCAAAGGAACGGCGGCATTACCGCAGAGCACGTTTCAACCGACCATTGAGATAGCAACAAACACCGAGTCAGCCATTCATTGTGGTTGTGTAATGGCTATAACAGGGCTGATAACAGAGTCTCTTAGCAAGATGGAACAAAGCTTTCGATTGCTTTTTACGGGCGGCGATGCGCCAATGTTAACGCCCATGTTTGATGCGCCGGATGTTGATCCTTTGCTTGTCATGCGCGGCTTGCAGGTATTTTGTAAAGAACAAGACTTATGATGAAAACAGCGTTTTTTGTGATTGTGATTTTGAATGTCAGTTATTTTCTGTGGCAATCGAAGTATGATAAAGAGAGTGAGAGAACAGCACAGCCCCAGATTACTCAGGGGTTAACAGAGCAGATTTACCTGCTATCTGAGAAACCACGACCAGAACACTCTGAGACGCTTTGGCTGGCGGAAAAATCTATACAGACGCCTGTCATTCAAGTGGACAATACTCAAACGCCTCTTTCCGTTGCGGAATCTACGAATGAAGCACATGCAGCGTCGGCTGATCAAATTCAATCCAGTGAAGTCAATACTGAAGAACGGGCAGACATGACGGGTCAGGATGATTGGGTTGCAATGGTGGACAGTGAAGAAATCGTTGAGAGTGAAGAGCCAGTTATTGACTCTGAAGCTGAAACCGGGACTGAATTATCTACAGTTGCAGTGATTGAGGATGCGACTGTTCAGTCAAGTCCCGTCGATTCCAAAGATTCCACAGATTCCACAGATTCCACAGATTCCACAGATTCCACAGATTCCACAGATTCCACAGATTCCACAGATTCCACAGATTCCACAGATTCCACAGATTCCACAGATTCCACAGATTCCACAGATTCCACAGATTCCACAGATTCCACAGATCAGCGACCTAAGCAGGACGTAGAGGTTGAACAAGGCATTCCACCATTTGACGTGGCTACCCAGCCGGAGTCAGTACAGCAACAAACTCAGTGCCTGCTGATTTATGGGTTCCGTAAACAGGCGCAAATTACCCGGTTTCTTGCGGATAATCAGTTAGCAGAACACATGACTGAAGCACTACCGGTGATCATAGAGAGTGAGAAAAGCTACCTGGTATATTATCCTGCCGGGGTAAACTTTGCCGCTTCGCGAGAAAATGAAAAGATGTTAAAAGCCAAGGGCATAGAGGATTTATGGTTGTTCAGAAAAGGGAAATTACGCGGCGCTATTTCTATGGGATTGTTCAAGCGACAATCATTTGCTGAAAAGCTGGTGCTTGAATTACAGGAAAAAAACATCAATGCCATCATCACGACATTTGAGTCTGAAAGTGAAAGCTTTGGAATCAGGCTGGAAAACGTGGCTAAAGAACTTCAGTTCGGCAAAAAACTGCGTGTTCAGAACTGTTATTGAGTCACTTTTTCATGAGGTGAACAAGCCGCTGCTTTGATGGCATAGGTCGCACAGATAAACAAAAAAAACTGCAATCCGAAAATAATATTGGCAATCAATAAATGGATGGGTTGAGCGATCGGGGGCATGGCCAGTCTGTCTAAAACGACCCCTGCAATAATGGCAATGATTGTCGCTATGTTCAAAGTAATGGACGAACGTAGAAGTAATGGCGCACCCGGTTTAATCTTCAGCGTTTGCCAGCCCAGCCACAGGTTGCAACATAAAATGAGTGATGAAAATGAGCGGTGGACATAGAAAATTAATGGAAAACTGTCACGCCAGAATTGTCTTTCGATGTATTTATGTTGATGGGCAATCAAATCTACGGCTTCACGCACCTGGGTGCCCATGGCGATTTGTACCAGAGTTAAAAGCATGACAATTTTCAGGACGAGGGTATATTTTGAATGAAGTCCCGTTATGTTGATCTGTTCCAGCAACGGCTTTTGTGAACGCGCGATGATATAGATCAGCAGGGCAACAATAAAAAGTGCCATCAGCATGTGGAGCGTGATCATATAGGGCTGGAGATTACTGGCGACAACAGCAGACCCCAGCCAGCCCTGAAAGCCGACCAGCAGAAAAAGCGTGATCGACAAAAAAAAGATAGGCTTGTCTTGGTTCAAATACACCCGGGATGACCAGGCGGTCAGCATGATTAAAATACCTACGCTGACACCGACCAGCCGGTTGACGTATTCAGTCCAGGTTTTGACCGGATTAAAAGCGGTATTTTTATAGCCTCTTTCAGCATAGATGTCCTGATAATTGGGTGGAAGCTGGGATTCAGCTGTAGGAGGAACCCATTGGCCAAAACAGGTGGGCCAGTCAGGGCAACCCATACCCGCTCCGGTAGCGCGGACGATGCCGCCGACAAGAATGACAAAATAAACGGCAAATAGGGTAAGACTTCCCAAACGTCTAAAGCGGGAAGCGGCAGTGTTAGCAATCATTAAATTCAGGAATGTGTCGCGTTGCTTAGAAGGATCGTGCTTTCGTTCTTGGTGTTATCGGAACGAATGATAATACACATTCCAAACTATCAATTGATCTAAGTCAACATGTTTTGAGCCATTTCAATCTCTTCTGACACGCCTTCGATTTCCAGAATTTCAGCATCACCGGCCAGACCCAGTTTTGAGAACGATGGAACAGTATTCCAGTCGACCCGACAGGCCGGATGACCTGTACCCGCAATGCTTTGTAAAAAGGCCACCTGAACCAGGTCGATATAATCGGCTTTAGGCCCTGATTCACGTTGAAAATTGATATATTCGGAGGCGACCAGTTTGAGCTCTTCAGGGAAATCCCAATTATCCATGATTAATTTACCGATGGCGGGATGCGCTTTTTCTAGTAATTTATTCAGCCGGGAAGGACTGTCTTTAAATTCTGGGATGTCTTCAACCAACATCAGTATAGGCAGTTTGCCTATTTGGTGAATCAACCCCGCCAGCATCGCTTCATCAGGATTCAGGTGTGGCGTAAAGCTGCACAGCGCACGGCTGATAGCAGATACATTAACACTTTGTTCCCAAGTCTCTCTGAATTGTTCTTCCAGAAGAGGCGAGGAGGGTTTGAACATTTGCTGCATAACCAGGCTGGTAATCAAGGTGCGAATGGTTTGATTACCTAATCGAGTCACTGCCATCTGAATATTACTGACTTCAACGGTGCCTCGATAAAGAGGGCTGTTGGCCACCTGAATCAGGCGTGTAGACAGCGCGGCATCAGTGATAATCATGTCGGCCAGTTTTTGCGCGGTCAGGTCGCCTTGAGAAACGGCGTCTCTCACCTTGATTGCTACATCAGGCAAGGTTGGTAAAATCAGACGATTGGCATCAAGCTCAGCTTTTACATAAACAAGAAAATCCTGGACTGATCGATACTGCATATTTTTTTCCGTTATTGAAAAGGAAGAACTTCAATTGCATCCTGGTTCTCATTGGCCAGGGCAAGTAAGTGTTGGTTTGTTTCAATTGCTGATAACACAAATAATAGATGACATTCACCGTCTTGCCTGCTAAATGTCAAAATTTTGCCAACAGATTCCTGTGTATTACGCTTGATAATTGCAGTTTCGATTGAAAATTCGGCGTTTGCCGAACATCTGCCGAGTAACATTTCCCGCTTGGCTTTGCCTAAGTAGTGAGTGCGGGCGACAATCTCCTGACCGGTATAACACCCTTTATCAAAGCTGATGCCCCCCAGTTTGTCGATGTTTAACATTTGCGGAATGTATTGTTCACTGTTGTTTTTATCAATCCATGGCATTCCGCAAGTAATGTCGTCATCAGTCCACGCCGCTGAGCTGGTCGGTGTTAGCCGGTACCTGGTTGATATGTGTTGCCAAAGCTTGGCCGCATGATCACATTCGGCCAATAGTAAATAACGGTTTAGGGTTTGCCCAGGAAGCTTGATGCAAGCGGTGTTATCAATATCAACAATGGAAAACGCATGTTCAGGCAGTTCGTCAGCACTTGCTTTTTCCTCGGACAAGGTAAAGCCGATCAAGCAGTGTTGCTCAGTAACTGAGGCTAGAACGACTTTACTGCGTAATATATACATTTGAAGCCGTTTCGCGACCTGTTCTTGCAAAGATTCGGGAAGCAAAAGGTAAAACGAGTTGGCGTGTTTATATATTAATAATGTTGAAATGACACGTCCCTTGGCATTACAAAATGCGGCTAATGAGGCTTGCTGGTGTGTAATTTCTTTGATGTTGCAGGTCAATTGACCTTGTAGAAAGGTTTCAGCATGTTCTCCTGATACGGCTATGATTGAGAATGAAGTGATTGGGCATAATTGATTACGGTCAGGGTGAGGAGGAAAGACGAATCCATTATTCGTCTGGTAGATGCCTCCCAGGTCAGATAGAAAATTGATCCAGCTGTTTTGCATTGTGCTTACTCAAAGATTCAGATTATAGACTTTTCTTCGTCAGCAAAAAAAACATTATCTGCCCATGCAACCCCTCATCTGTAAACTCGGCACATCGTACATAAAATGTCGCTTAATCGGCGGTGTGCACCTTTTAGCGCTCTTCGCTTGCTGGTTTAATGGATTGGATTTACTCTGGCAAATGTTGTTGAGCATTCTTCTGTTGACTAGTTTTGTGATGCATCTTGCTCATGAAAGAAGATGCACACCTGTTTCGATCTGTTATACAGACAAAAATGAGTGGTATGTGTTGGAAAAAGATATGAAGCGGACAAAAGTAGTGATCAGCCCAAATACGGTGGTGACCCGCTGGTTGATCATAGTCTATGTCGTAGCTCAAAAAAAACACTGGGTTGTCCCTGTCTTTAGGGATGCTGTGACGGCGGATATTTTCAGGAGGTTGCAAGTGGCGCTAAGGGTATCTATCAACTAGTTTGCTGCTTTCATAAGGTACTTTGGTCCTGAGAAATTTATGCATAATTCAGGTCGAATATTATTAATGCACTACACTTATAAGCTGTTGTCCTACTCAAATTACTTTAACTCATTAATCTTTATTCATGGTGGAAGCTAGATCTGTTAACCCGGGAGAAGCGATAAATCTAGATTATATTTTTGTAGATTTACTCAATTCGCTGTCGGCTATCAAACATCTGTCAGAACTGGATTGCAGAGTAGATTCTGAAGAAGAATTGCTGAAAGCAGCATTGACGATTCTGATTCAAAATCAGGATATGGATCGCTGTTCATTCTTTTTGCTTAATCAAAAGAATAAATTGGTAAATGTAACTGGGTTAAGTTATTCGGAGACGCAACAGGATTTGTTTGATAATTTCAAACCACAGGAGTTTGATATCGGGGAAGGGATCATCGGGCTGGCTGCAGAAAAACGTGCATTACAACATTGCCAAAACTGCTTGGATGATGAACGCTTTGTCGATAAAAAACAATGGGCCGGGAAAAAAATACATGGCTCTATTATCAGTGTACCTGTCATAGCCTCTGATCAGGAATTGCTTGGCGTGTTGAATATTTCCCATCCTGAACCTTATCATTTCACAGAGTGGCATATACGCTTGCTTGAGATTAACAAAAATCTGATGGGTTTGTTAATCTCAAATTATCGTATGTTACACAACATGGAACAGTTGCTGTCAGAACGCACCAATAAACTTGAACAGGCCTTTGTGGAAATTAAGGAATTAAAAGAGCATTATCAAAATATCTCGATCAAGGATGCGTTAACCGGATTGTATAACCGGCGTTATTTTTATGATCGTGTGGAAAGTACATTGGCGGGATTTGATCGTTACGGGCAGTCAATGTGTTTGCTGATGCTGGACATTGATCATTTCAAATCCATTAATGATACCTACGGTCATGCGTTTGGGGATGAAGTGCTGGTAGATGTTTCAGCTTCATTGAAGAGCCAGGTCAGGAACACAGATGTGCTGGTTCGTTTTGGCGGAGAAGAGTTTGTCATTGTGTTTACCAATACGGACTGCCAAAAAGGGCTTATTTTTTCCGAACGTATTCGAGAAACTATTGCTGCATTACGCTGGCAAAGAAATGGCAACGTCATTGGAGTGACATTAAGCATTGGCTTGTATTGCCTTGATAACAAATGTTGTCCGGGAGAACAAAAAGCCAACATCGATAAAATTATTCATTTTGCTGATCTTGCGCTTTATCAGGCCAAAAAGAGAGGAAGAAATCGAGTGGTTGAATATTTTTCCGAGATGGAAGAGATGTGATTAAGCTTAATCTTCTTTATCTAAATGCACTATCAAATGAAGCACCAGTTTTAATCTGGCTGTCGCTAACGTTATAATCCTCCAATTTTTACAGCGTTGAGCTGACATTTGCCCGCTCGGTAAATGTAATTTCATTTGGTTGCGTTTGTCGCATCCTTGACCCAACTTACCTAGAGAGATTTATGGCGCTTCATTGCGGAATTGTGGGTTTGCCAAATGTTGGTAAATCGACCTTGTTTAATGCGTTGACCAACGCAACTATTGCTGCAGAAAACTACCCTTTTTGTACCATTGACCCAAATGTCGGCGTGGTTCCCGTACCCGACCCAAGACTGGATAAACTGGCAGACATTGTCACACCTGAAAAAATCATCCCGACCACGATTGAATTTGTCGATATCGCCGGGTTGGTTGCTGGAGCATCTAAAGGGGAGGGGCTGGGAAATCAGTTTTTAGGCAATATCCGCGAAACCGATGCGATTGCCCATGTGGTACGTTGTTTTGAAGATGAGAACGTCGTGCATGTGGCGGGTAAGGTTGATCCAATCGCTGATATTGAAGTGATTAATACTGAATTGGCGCTGGCAGATATTGCCTCTGTAGAAAAAGCCTTGCAAAAAGCGGCCAAAAATTCAAAATCCGGCAACAAGGAAGAGCAGGCTAAAAAAGTCTTGTTGGAGAAGGTTGCAGCGCATCTGGATAATGGAGAGCCGGTACGTTCCATGGAAATGTCGGAAGATGATGTCCTTATCATTAAGGATTTACATTTGATTACAATCAAACCGACCTTATATATAGCAAATGTGCCGGAAGATGGATTTGTAAATAACGACATGCTGACCAGAGTTGAGGAACATGCGAAGCAGGAAGGTGCAAAAGTCGTGGCTGTTTGTGCAGCGATAGAAGCCGAGATTATTCAGCTGGAGGAAGAAGAGAAACAGGAGTTTCTTGATGAACTGGGGTTGGAAGAACCAGGTTTGAATCGGGTTGTCAGAGCGGGCTATGAATTACTGAATTTGTCTACTTATTTCACTGCAGGCGTGAAAGAGGTTCGGGCCTGGACTATTCCTGAGGGCGCCCTGGCTCCACAAGCTGCGGGAGTGATTCATACCGATTTTGAAAAAGGATTTATTCGTGCGGAGATTGTTTCTTATGATGATTATGTGACGAATAATGGGGAACAGGGCTCTAAGGATGCCGGAAAATGGCGTCTGGAAGGTAAGGACTACAGCGTTCAAGATGGCGATGTCATTCATTTTAGATTCAATGTTTGACTTTAAAAATCGAAATTTCTATAATGCCTGACTCTTCGGGGCAGGCTGTTTCGAAGTTCTTCTGTGGCGACATAGCTCAGTCCGGTTAGAGCGCGGGATTCATAACCCCGAGGTCCCAGGTTCGATCCCCGGTGTCGCCACCATTCACCTATTTTCTAAATCACTGTTGCTTATTCAACAAGGCATTTTTATCAAGTCGAGACTAAAGCAAAATGGGTC
>SPJL01003054.1_pt1 | contig 35530 bp, 33 predicted proteins | sample 3741751 | NCBI WGS metagenome assembly SPJL01 (sample SAMN10925998, study PRJNA522277) | cold seep metagenome | isolation source: Elba SIP-enriched marine methane seep metagenome, extraction at timepoint T3 | place: Italy: coast of Elba, Mediterranean Sea | reverse complement strand
GCTACGCTACCGCATGCGTTTTCCGTTCTGTGTTATCAAAGTGATAATGCCATTGCTCTGGCTACCTGTTTTGAATCGTTCTCCACCTTTTATTGCCGCCCAATCCTCAATATCCACGACTTCATGGTCGAAAAGCCCTACCGCGGTCAAGGCATCAGTCAACAATTACTCGGCTGTATCGAAGACATCGCCTGCAGCAAAAACTGCTGCAAAATCACCCTGGAAGTGCTCAGCAACAATACCGCCGCCAAAGTCGCCTACCGCAACTTCGGCTTTGAAGATTATGCCCTTGACCCGGCTTCCGGACATGCATTGTTCTGGCAGAAGGTGTTGTGATATCCAACGTATACTCTTGAAGACTCAACGCCACAACGCCTACTCAGATACAACTGTGTCTTTTGGGGTTCTAGGAGACTGTCGGGTTATGGGGTTCGTCGCGAGGCGAGTGGGACATCGAGCGGATTTTTTTGATCTTTTGAGGCGCATAGTGGCGCTACGTAACGAAAAAGACCGGAAAAATCAGCCGATGTCCCATCGCCGCAGTAGCATCATCCATAATCCGACAGTCTCCCAGGAGGCTTGTGCATATCGTCCAGATAATCCATGATAGGTGCCAACGCTGAACATCTTGGCAACGGAGCAGCCGCAAAGAGAAGATTTTCAGCGTACGTCGTAAATTCTCAATCTTGCACCAAAAATTTTTTCTTTAACCAATAGTCAGCACTCACATAACGGCCTGAGCCTATGAAAAACAAGGTCAGCAGCATAATGACATAGGTGGCGGCGAATTCTATGCCGTTGTTGAGCACGACGAAGCTGCCGTTCTCGGTGAGCCAGTCGTAGTTGCCATGGGTTTTGAGCAGTTCCTTGGCCTTGGATAATCGCTCGACTGCGCCTATGGTACGTTCTGATGAAAAGATGCCGCTACCCTCGGCGATGGCCAGCCAGCCGTTTTCCAGATGAACTGTAATTGCCGCGACGACCATGGTGATCATCAACGGCAGGGAGATCAGGCGAACGCCAAATCCGAAAAGCATAAATATAGCGCCTAAAACTTCAGTCGTTGCCACCAGAAAGACCAATAGATAGGGCATGGGCAGGCCCAGTCCCCAGTCTTCATTGCCAAACCATTCAGCCGTGTCTAAGAACGCGCCAAACTTTTTTGTCCCCGCCATCCAGAAAATCGGCGCAAGATACAGACGAATCAACAACGGTGCCAAAAAATCCAGGCACTTGCTCTGGTCCATCAGTTTTAGAGGGTATTGCAGATATTCGGAGGATTTATCGAGTAGATTAAGAAGAGTTTCCTTGTTCATTAGCGCACCTTTAGATTTATTATTTTGGTGAAAACCAAGAATTGAGACGTTTTTCTGGGTGTAATCTTGCGACAGAAAGCACGTAAGTCAGTTCAAAATAAAAAGCTTCTTTTCGTTATTGATATGGGCTTCCAACTCGGCCACAGCCAGCTTAATGTCCACTCGACTCGGCGGGTCAATCCCAACCCATTTAAATTTCATTTGTGCATGTTTATATTTTCCATAATGAAGATACACCATGGCCTGACCAATTTCACACGAGCCCAAATCTTCAGGCGAAAACAAATGCTTGATCTTGTTTTCTAAATGTCTGTACTCAACATTTCTCTTCAAAACATATATCGTGAGACAAGCCACACACAACAAAACCAGATTTGAAAACCCTTAGAATCCGATAAGGGAAGGCCTGACAGCTCGCTCATATGTTCAATGGTGAATAATGTGCCAACCGCCCCAAATCTTCCGCCACCTGACGATACACAATATTGCCCTGCCAGGTATTCAATGCCGTGCGTAGATAAGGATCGGCAATCAGTTGTTCATCAGTCATGGCCGCGATTTGCTCGATATACGCCAATGTAACATCAGATAATGCGAAGGTTGATGTTCGCGGGTAGGCGCCAGGCATATTGCTGACGCAGTAATGTATGACATCGTGCACCGAATAGACTGGATCGTCGTGAGTGGTTGCTCGCGAGGTTTCAAAACAGCCGCCCTGGTCAATACTGACATCGACCACCACGGAACCGGGCTGCATCGTTTTCAGCATGGGTTCTGTTAATACTTTGGGGGCTTTTGCGCCCTTGCATAACACCGCACCGATGACGACATCTGCTTCAATCACCTGAGCCTGAATATTTTCCGCTGTGGACTGGATGAATTGAAGCTGATCTGAAATATCTGCCTGAAACCTGTCAAAATTGGATTTATCCAGTCCGGCAATGGTGACGCTGGCACCCATGCCGCACGCAATATTGGCGGCATGCTGACCAACAATGCCATCTCCAATAATCAATACCTTGCCGGATGGCTTACCCAGAATACGGGCGGTTTGTACGCCGTGCCCGCCATTAAATGCTGCCTGATAATACGCTCCCATCAAGGCGGCCATGTTACCGGCAATTGCACTCATCGGCGCCAGAATAGGTAAGCGCCCGTTTTCATCTTCCAGCGTTTCATAGGCGATGGCAGTGGTTTTTCTTTCCACTAATTCCTGAGTCAGTTGTGGATCGACACCGGTTAGATGGAAAAAAGTGAACACGCGTTGCTGTGCAAGATAGGAATATTCTGTGGGCAGCGGTTCTTTCACCTTGACTACCAGCGCGCAGTCCCAGGCTTCAGCCGTGGTAACGAGAGCCGCGCCAGCCTGTTGGTATTGCTGGTCAGTAAAACCGGACCCCAGCCCCGCGCCCATCTCGATCTTTAGGTGATGGCCTTGCCCGACCAGACTGGCCACGCCCTGGGGCGTCATGGCGACCCGGTTTCCTTGATTTTGGTTTCTTTGGGGACGCCGATGATCATGCTTGGTTACATCCTGTTGGCGAAATCCACCGCCCCTAACAACGGGGCCTGCGGGTTCATACACACTTTGACAGAAATATTCTGTAATACGGGGGTGTAGCGGCCTTTATCAAGAAAAGCCTGCATGAAACCGTCTTGTTTCAGAACGTCGATATTCTTGGGGGCGATACCTCCGGCCAGCACCACGCCGCCGTAGGCCAAGGCCTTCAAGGCAAGATTGCCGGCTTCTGCCCCGTATATGCGGCAAAAACGTTGCATGGCTTGCGTGCAGATTTCATCTTGCCCTTGTCTGGCACGTTCACTGATCACCGCGCCTTTAGACTGTTGATCAAATAGCTGTTCTGTTTCCTGCAGCACCGGGTAATCACCTGTGCATTTGTAAAAGTCGTACAAATTATCAATGCCCATGCCGGATACCAGGCGCTCATAACTGACATGGCCTGCATATTTTTCCATCAGAAACTGCAAGATGCTGATTTCTGTTTCATCGGTGGGGGCAAAATCGGTGTGTCCGCCTTCGGTCGGCATCACATGATATCCATGATCTGTATGGGCAATGACCGCTTCACCCAAGCCGGTACCTGCGGCCAGCACCGCAATATTGCCTTCACATGGTTTTGCCAGCGGGTTTAACTCGAAAAACTCATCTTCCGCAAGGCTTAGCACGCCCCAGGCAGCCGCTTCCAGATCGTTCAGCAATTTTACCTTGGCGCCGCCGGTTTGTTCTGCAATTTCTTTACTTTTAAGATTCCACGGCAAATTGGTGGTGATGCAATTACCCTCTGCAATCGGCCCCGCAACACCAAGGCAGACAGCCTTGATTTTAACCGAGTGCTGTTGCAGGAACGAAGCCAGCAAGATGGAAAAGTCATCAAAATCCGCGCTGGCAAACTGTTGTTGTGCAATACATTCCCCGTGTTGATAAACCGCAAGCAGGGTTTTTGTACCTCCGATGTCACCAGCCAGAATCATATGGGATACCTCTATAAATAGTTATTTTTTCGTGAGAGCGAGGCGGTAGTGCACAGAGAACCGCAGTGTATAAGGCATACATGAGGATTCGAGTACGATACCAACACAGCTATCGCTGAAAAAAGAGCATTTATAGTGGTGTCCATTAACTATTTTCCTTCGTATTGGTTATATATCTTGTACTGGTTTTTTTCATCAAACGAAATCACTTTGAACGGGTCTTTTTTGCCCCCCATTTCCATACCCGGGGTTCCCACCGGCATGCCCGGCACAGAAATACCGGAAATTTCAGGGCGCTCGGCCATCATTTTTAAAATATCATCCGCAGGCACATGGCCTTCTACCACATAACCATTAATAATCGCCGTATGGCAGGAGGCAAGATTACGCGGCACACCATATTTATCCTTAATCGCATTCATGTCTTCAGTGACATTATCCTGCACCTTGAAGCCCTTATCCTCCAGGTGATCAACCCATTTTTTACAGCATCCACAGGTCGGACTACGGTAAACCACCGCTTCATTCGCATTAAATATACTGGGCATGGACTCAGCAAATACATTCATACTGCTCAACAACAGCAAAAACAATAGGTGTTTTGTTAATTTCATCATTTCCTCTCACTCACCATTTAACGTTGCAATCACCGTTCGACTTCCCGCATGATTGCGATGTTCACATAAATAAATGCCCTGCCACGTACCCAGCGCCAGACGTCCCTGTGATACAGGAATCGTCAGCTCCGGCCCCAGCAATGACGTTTTGATATGCGCGGGCATATCATCCGACCCTTCCAGAGTATGCAGAAAATACGGTGCATTTTCCGGCACAGCGTCTGAAAAATAGGCCTCCATATCATGCCGCACATCTGGGTCTGCATTTTCGTTAATCGTTAACGATGCCGAGGTGTGCTGAATAAACAAATGCAGCAAGCCTGTCTGAATATCCTTCAGCTCCGGCACAGCTGATAACACTTCCCGGGTTATCAGGTGAAATCCACGCCGCTGTGCCGCCAGATTAATTCTATGCTGTCTCCACATGGTTACACATGATATTGCGGACTGAATTCATGAACGGCCTCGACCATAGCTTCCACATGATGCGGATCAATATCCGGCAAAATGCCGTGCCCCAGATTGAAAACGTGACCCGAACCAGCACCGTATTTTTCCAGAATCGACTTCACTTTCATGCGGATGACGTCAGGTGATGCGTATAATGTGACCGGATCCATATTGCCTTGCAAGGCAACCTTGTCACCCACCCGCTGCCGCGCATTGGCGATATCGGTCTGCCAATCCAGCCCCAGCGCATCAAAGCCGACATCCACCATGGATTCCAGCCATTGTCCGCCGCCTTTGGTAAAAAAGATGACCGGCACCTGACGCCCCTCACTTTCAGTCTTTAGTAAAGAGCGAATTTGTCTGGCATAGTTCAGCGAGAATTCCTGGTAATCTTCCGTTGACAACGATCCGCCCCAGGTATCAAAAATCATCACGGCTTGTGCGCCCGCTTCAATTTGCGCATTTAGGTAGGCCGCCACAGATTGCGCCAGCACATCCAGCATTTTATGCATCAACGCAGGCTGATCAAACATCATCGCTTTGACTTTCTGAAAACTTTTGCTGCTGCCGCCCTCTACCATATAGGTCGCCAGCGTCCACGGGCTACCGGAAAAACCGATCAGCGGCACCCGCCCATTGAGGTTTTTTCTGATCAGGCTGACCGCATCGACAACATAAGACAAATCACTCACGGGGTCAGGAACATTCAGTTTATCGATATCCGCAGCACTGTTCACAGGACGTTCAAACTTTGGCCCTTCTCCTTCGGCAAAATACAGCCCCAACCCCATGGCATCAGGAATGGTCAGAATATCCGAAAACAATATAGCCGCATCAAAACGAAAGCGTTCCAGCGGTTGCAGAGTGACTTCGCAGGCCAGCTCGGGATTGGTGCATAAGCCCATAAAATTGCCTGCCTGCGCCCTTACTTTACGGTATTCAGGCAGATAACGCCCGGCCTGACGCATCATCCAGATTGGCGTGCGGTCTACAGGCTGTTTTAACAGGGCGCGTAAAAATATATCGTTTTGTAATTCCGTCATGAGTAGTAATTTTAAGACTGGAAATGTCTGTAAAGGGATTAGTTTTGCAGGGATTTAAAAGGTCTTATCCAGGCATTCCGTAATTTTTTTGGTAATTGGGTTTTACCTGCTTGAGCGGCTGTTTTATCGGCATAACTGCCATAGAGGACAATAAATTTTGCACTGCCGTTACGCATTGCTTTGATCACTTTAAGCTTAATATTTAGAGCGTTATATTGTCCGGTAAATTTTTCTGCTGCCTTTGCGTCAGACAACACGATTAATTGAAGCGTGAGATTGTCCGCTGGCTGGCTTTTTAACCATTGATCGTTTGTTATATCATTATTTTCGGCATTTTGCGTTAATGCTGTTTGCGTCTCGACAACCGGTACAACCACTGGGTCAACCGCAACCTCTGCTTCAACAACGCTTTGTTGCGCAAGCTCCGTCCGAGATGCCTGGATCTGATCAGCTAAAGACTCATCGCGTGAGATCGCTATACTTTCTATTTTTGTTTCAGGTGGTTCCTGCTCTTCGGTTTTTTGGACGTTAACTACTGCTAGATTGCCAATTGCAGAGCTATCCAGCGAATCCTCCTGCGGAGGCTCAACGTGCTCAGTACTGAATGTGGTGACTTGCTGATCGACTTCTGTAGATGAATCCACTTTATTTTCAGCCATATCCGTTCCTTCAGGCACTAATGAATAGGATTGCACCACCTGTTGCTCAACCTCCATGGCATCCACTACTGGCGCTTGCTCTGATTCAATTTCAGTTTCCTGATGACTTACCCGAGTGGGCTCTGGCTTGCTTAGAAATTCAACATTCACCGGTTCTGTTTTTACTTTTTCCTGAATCTCTGGAGCTTTGATTACGACTATTTGGTTATCTGATGAAGGTGGCTTCCAGATATAAACTCCTAAAGCAACAAGGATAAGCGTGAGCATTGCTCCGCCCCATGCCCAGGGTCCGCTCTGTTTTTCCCGATAATCAGACAATCGAGGTAATTCCTGAATAATACTTCCGGGGATGCCATGTGTTTCCTGATATAGATTTTCAACCATCTTTTCACTGATGGATTGGTAAGCAATATTGGCGTCTTGCTTACTGGACAGGTTTTGCAAAAAAGTGGCGCATTGTTTGATTGTCAACGGAGGTATTTCGATGACATGACATTCTTCTACGGCCGAGTCTGAACTGTTTTTTACGTGCAATTCATCATGGGTCAAGGCAAATACCAGCCGCAACCCCGGTGTTACATTGGCAAAATGAATTAACGATGAGATTAATCCTGGCACCAACGTACCCGCATTATCTATAACCAAAACAAATTTTTGGTTATTCTGCTGCAAATGCGCCATGCTCATGCCCAGACTTTTATCTGCGTGTCCTTCAACCTGTTGCGATAATTGCTGTGTGAATTGTTGTTGAATACTTTCAAAACTGGCCGCGGCTGATCCATCGACCCAGCACATGGGCCAACTGTCCTGTTTAGTTTCTCTTAAGGTTTCCAATAAAGTCGTCTTGCCAATGCCCTTTGGCCCGCAAAGCACCAGAGACTGGCTTAAATTGCTGATAAGATGAATCAACAAATCAAGTTTTTGTGCTCTTTCGAGTGAAATCAGGGACATAATTTGTACTTTTTTCCGTACTCAACAAATTGGATTATCCATTATATTCTGTAAGCGTTTGGGTTAACACCTGGGTGTCAACACTTTGTGGCAACGCTGCTTTCCCCAGAGCTTCAAGCAAAATAACCCGAATATTTCCATCCACATTTTTTTTATCAACAGACATGAGATCAATATACTTGTCCGCGCTCATTTCAGGTGGCGTAACTGGCAACCGAGCCTGTCTGAACAATTCATTAATCTTGAGCATATCAGAAGCAGGCAACATCCCCAAACGACAAGATAAATCTGCTGCCTGGCACGTGCCAATCGCAACCGCTTCACCATGCAAATACGTTCCATACCCCATGCCGGTTTCAATGGCATGTCCGAAGGTATGCCCCAAATTCAAAATGGCTCTTATCCCGGACTCTCTTTCATCTTCAGACACAATCTCAGCCTTATTGATACAAGAGCGTTCTATGGCATAAGCCAAAGCTTCTGCTTCCCTAGTGAGCAGCGAATGCATATTTGTTTGTAACCAGTCAAGAAACTCAGGATCCCGTATCAAACCATATTTAATCACTTCAGCGATGCCGGCAGACAGCTCTCTATCTGGCAGCGTATTCAATACGGTGGTGTCTGCTATCACGCATTGAGGCTGATAAAATGCACCTATCATATTTTTGCCTAATGGATGATTTACTGCTGTCTTTCCGCCCACCGATGAATCCACTTGAGCCAATAATGTCGTTGGAATCTGAATATAGGCAATTCCACGTTGGTAACATGCGGCCGCAAACCCTCCCATGTCACCAACCACGCCACCACCAAGCGCAATTAAAGTCGCGTTACGACTGTATTTGTTTTCCAATAAACTATCAAAGACTCGATTGACCTGTTGTAAAGTTTTATTTTGTTCTCCGTCTGGGATGATAACGTGCTTAACGGTGTAGTCCGTCAAAGCCTGAGTCACCTGTTCCAAGTAAAGCGGCGCAACAACATCGTTGGATACAACCAGAACCTGCTTGGAATGAATGTGATGCGTGAGCAGAGATTTCTGCTGCAGTAACTCAGCCCCTATATATATAGGATAAGAACGATCTTTCAAATCGACAATTAGTTCTCTCATCTTTTATATTCGTGCTTCCGCCTTGAATTGTTTGACTATATTTTGAACAACTTTCCTTGTTGGCATTATACCGGTATCTATTTTATAGTCGGCACATTCTGAATACATGGGCGCTCTTTCAATAAACAGCACTTCCAGGCGAGCTTTAGGGTTTTCTGTATTAAGCAGAGGCCTTTGTTTATCGCGCTTGGTTCGCTGCAGAATTTTGTCTATTGAGCATTGCAAATAGACGACAAACCCATGTTCTTTAAGAATATCGCGGTTTTGTTGCTGGATTACGGCCCCTCCCCCGGTTGCCATGACAATGCCGTCTTTATTAGATAATTGCTTGATAACCGCATGCTCGCGCTCACGAAAACCGCCTTCGCCTTCATATTCAAAAATGGTTGGAATATTAACACCAGTGCTTTCTTCTATTTCTTTATCACTATCAAAAAATGGCATCCCCAGGGTTTTTGCCAATTGCTTGCCGATCGTCGTTTTACCCGACCCCATCAAGCCAACCAAATATATATTTCTTGCCGACATCCCATTCTTTTCGCACAAAAAAAGGGGCATTATGCCCCTTTTTTACCGTATTGTGTCGGATTTAGTTAAGCGTCAGTGTGTTTTTTACTATTTTTGGTGTAACAAAAATTAACAGCTCCCCTTTTAAGTCACTTAAGCTTTTATTTTTAAACATCCATCCAAACCCTGGTAGGTCTGCAAACCAGGGCACTTCATTTTGAGTATCAGAAAAATCCATCTCATATATCCCACCTAACACGACAGTTTCACCATCTTCAATTTGTACTGTGGTGATAATTTGGCGGGTTTGAATAGGTAAGGTTGTTGCTCCTGCGATAATTTCAGGGGCTCCCGGATTATCCTTTTTAATATCAAGCTCTAATATGACACTGCCACTAGGCGTGATTTGCGGTGTTACATTTAACTCCAGTACGGCATCAACCAATTCTGTCACAGGCCCACTGCTCTCGCTGGATGTTTGATATGGAATTTGCACACCTGATTTGATACTTGCCTGTACTCTATCTGAGGTCATCACCCTGGGATTCGAAATAATCTCCGCTTTAGAATTGCCTTCGCTTGCTTCAATTTCCAAATTCAGCAAATAATCCGCGCCTCTTGCCAATGTCATTGCAAGAGCGCCTTGAGGTGTGGCAGCCAATGCTGTACCTAAATCTGTCAATACAGAGGTATTGCCTCCCGGGTTACCTACCCCCGTCCCAGTAAATCCAAAGTTTTCATGAGATTTATTAGCGACTCCGAATTTGACACCTAAATCATGGGAGAAATCAGTACTTGCAATGACGATTCTTGCTTCGACAATGACTTGCCGCACAGGCACATCCAGAAGCGTGACCCATTCCCTGATCTCTTCAAGTTTTTTTGCTGTATCCCTGATGATCAACGTGTTGGTTCTTGAATCTACTGTGGAACTACCGCGAGGGGACAGCATTCCATCTGACTCGCTGCTTCTGGATTCTTCACTATTGGTTGCGGAGCTCGTGTTATTGGCGGGGTTGTATTTATTCTGACTGCTGCTTTGCGATTGAACTATATTTTGCCCCGTTAATAACGCTTGTATTTCCTCTGCTTTTGCATAGTTTACTTGAACTAACTCAGTCACCAGCGGCTCAAGTTTTTCCACCACTTTACGTGCCTTCAGTTCATCTTCTTCCATTTTGGTAATTTCTGCAGATGGTGCGACAAAGACAACATTACCACTTTCCCTTTTTGCCAATCCTTTTGATTTCAATACCAGGGCCAAAGCCTGATCCCAGGGTACATCATTCAAACGTAGGGTAACCGAACCGCCCACAGAGTCAGAAGCGATGATATTCAATTCGGTAAAATCTGCGAGTATCTGCAAAACAGACCGAACTTCAATATTCTGAAAATTTAGTGACAACTTGTTACCCGTAAAAGGAAACTTGTTTTGCACCAAGGTTTTTTTCTCTTGGGCAGTCAATGGCCTGAATTCAACGGTTAACATGCCTTCAGATTGAAACGATGAATAGTCAAAATTACCGTCAACTGTCGCGACAGAAATACTGACACCATTCCCTCTGCGTTGAGCATTAATTGTTTTCACAGGGGTCGCGAAATCAATCACATCATATTTCTTAGCCAGATTGGCATCCATTTGCGTATTCAGAAAATTCATCAAAATTTTCCCACCACGCTCTTTGATATCAACCACTGTATTTGGGTTATTTAGGGCAATCATCAAGCGCCCTTCGCCCTTACTTCCTCGTCTGAAATCGATACCATTAATTCCCTGTTGAGGTAAAAACCGACCGACATTGGCCTGTTTCAACTGAGCTTTGGCAATTTTATCGTTGTTTGCCACAGCTTTTACCGCACTTACAATCAAATAGAAATGATTATCAACGATGCGGGTTTGATATTCGACCGTTTCCATCAAATTAACAACGACACGCGTTCTTCCACTGGCTTCAACCACATAAACTGTATTCACCGCTCCTTGGTTGATAGGGAAACTTTTTTTCCCCAGATTACTTGCTGTACCCGCAAAATCCAATGCAATTCTTGAAGGGTTGTCTGTTTGAAATACTGAAGGCTCTTCAGGCGTTTGTTGCAATTCCAGTTTTATTTGAACTTTATTTCCCGAGAGTGATGAAAATTCAAGATTTTGAATAGCTTGCTCACTGGCGGATACAGTTTGTACATGCAGAACACTCAAAACGGCGATAAAAATATATAGGAAATGCATTTTAATAGAGAACACTTCACCGTCCGTCTTAAACATATTTTGTTTAACTTTCATAATAAACCCTTGTTATTCTGCAATTGCTAATGCAGCCTGCTGTTCACGCCACATACCTGGTTTGCTGTCAGGAACAATTTCCATTAATTCGATTTTATCTTCTAAGATTCGTATGATTGTTCCAAAATTTCTGCCCATGTGATGGCCAACCTGAACTCTATGTACGGTGCCATCACTTGCTTTTACCAATCCCCACAATCCTTTGTCGATATTTAACGTTCCTACCATCCTTAAGGTATCTAACTCGTAAAATTCCAATTCTTCTTTACGGCGTGACGCATCGGGCCTAATACTGCTACCGGAGGCAATTTCCAAAGTCTCTTCATCTGCCATTTTTTCAATAGGCCTGAACGGGTCTCGCAATCCATCCGGTTGAAATATGAACGGCTCAACCACCTTGATTTCAGGAAGAGGCGCAATTGTCCCTTTTGGACGGGCTTTAATGTCTGCAATATATTTTTCCAAGTCAGAAAAATCATCGCCGGCACAGCCTGTCAGCCCGAGAAAACAGCTAGCAATGAAAAAACGTTTTATCTTCATAATCAGCTTAGTCATTTATTTCTTTCTCCGTTTTTTCTTTTTCGGAGCAGGCTGATCCACACCTTCGTTATAGGTTTTAACAGTCGCTTTCATTGCCATGCCAGAGGGTGCATTTGGCTTCATATTGACATCATGTACAGTTACAATTCTAGGCAAAGATGCGAGCCCACTAACGAATAGCCCAAGCTCTTCATAATCGCCTATCACTTCTATGTTAATTGGAAGTTCAGAATAAAACTCTTTTCTAATCTCACCGCCGGGCTTAAACAGTTTAAATTCCAGACCACTTGCCAGCCCGGTTTGAGATATATCAACCAACAGATTGGCAACTTCCGCTTTAGTCGGCATTTGTTTGATCATTTCGCCCAAAGACGCTTCAATTTGGTCCAATTGAGCCTTGTAATCCTTAAGGTTGACAGCTTTTCTTTGTTTCGTTTCGAATGAGTTCTTCAGCGAAATTTCTTCCTGCTTGATCGTATCCAGCTCAGCAATTTGATCCTTAATTAAATAATAGTACCCTCCCACCGCGACTGCTATACTGATGATTAATCCGGCGACTATTTTCAGGGGAAGCGGCCAACTGCCAGCTGCATCAAAATCCCAATTTACTTCTGAGAGATTCATTTCTTATCCCCCTCTTTTTCTACCTTGTCTTTACCCTGGGTAGCAAGCATGGCAAAGTCATTCAGATCCAGGTTTTTACTTCCCTTGCCTTTAATAACATTTAACTTAGGGTTTTTTAGCCAAAGTGAATTTTCTATCGCTCTCATATAAGCAGACACCCTTGCATTTGACTGCGCTTTACCATCAAAAGAAAGAGAGTTTCCTGTCTGTTTAAATTTTGTTAAATGCACCCCATCAGGTGTCACTTTAGGCAATTCATCAAACAAATGCACAATCTCGGGTCGGCTTTCCTGCAACTTTTGGATGACATCAATTTTTGTTAGCAGCTTGTTCTTTTTCGCTTCAATTTCTTTGATTTGCTTGATTTTTCGATTAAGAACGGTGATCTCATCTTTCAGCATCTGATTTCTACGCTGATGATAGTCTTGTAAACTGCCTATATACATGTAGACACAGCCCAATAAAAGAGCAGTGACAACTACGGCAATACCAATCCCTATCCCAAAATCCTGCTGTTGTTGCTTACGGTACGCTTCACGCCAGGGTAAGAGGTTTATTCTGGCCATCAGTCAAAGCTCCTTAATGCTAGCCCGCAAGCAATCATCATGGCGGGCGTATCATTACTTAAACTTTGTGGCTTTACCCTGCTGGCCAAAGCCATATTAATAAACGGATTAGCTATATATGAGGAAATGCCCAGCTCTTGTTCCACCTGAACTTCTATGCCAGGGATTGATGAACACCCACCCGCCAGGATGATGCTGTCGATACTTCGATTTGCGCTGGAAGAAACAAAAAACTGTAAGGATCTGGCAATTTGTTGCACGATGGCCCGTTTGAATGGCTCCAGAAGATCAGTGTTATAGCTATCCGGCAGGCCTCCATGTTTTTTTGCCAGCCCTGCCTCTTCATAAGTCAACCCGTATCGTCGCTGAATTTCTTCGGTCAGCTGTCGACCACCAAACCCCTGTTCCCGTGTGTAAATGGTCCGTCCTTCATGCAACACATTAAGCGTGGTCATAGTGGCTCCAACATCGGCGATAGCCACAGTTTGATGACTGGCATAATCTGGTAATTGATCTGTCAATAAACCAAATGCATTTTCCATGGCGAAAGCCTCTACATCGACAATCGCTGCCTTAATTCCTGCGATATTCAATGCTTCAACACGGTCGTCAATATTCTCTCTTCGCGAAGCGGCTAACAAGACATCAACCATCTCAGGGTTATGCTCCGAAACACCTTGCACCTCAAAATCCAGATTGACTTCATCTAAAGCATAAGGAATATATTGATCGGCTTCGACCATAATCTGTTCTTCCATTTCATCTTCAGATAGTGAAGACGACATACTAATGACCTTGGTCATTACGGATGAACCGGCTACAGCAACACAGGCCTGTTTTGCACGTGTTCCAGACTGTTTGACTGCCGCTCTGAGCGCTTGCCCGATAACTTCAACATTGGTAATGTTTTTATCGACAACGGCATCTTGCGGTAAAGGAGCAACAGCATAGCTCTCGACCCTGTATCGCACTCCAGTTTTACTAAGTTCCAAAACTTTAACTGCTGCGGTACTAATATCGATACCTAAAACAACAGACTGATTTTTTTTAAACCAGCTCATCAATTAACCTTCACTTTATTGAATAAATGCCACAAACAAAATATTGATAGTTAACAATACAAATCAGTGGTTGATACGCAAAAAAGTATAGACGGCTTTCCTCATTTGCACAGTCGATAAACGAACTAAATCAAATTTCTATTGTTCTATGTCACAAAAGAGGTTATCTTGAAGTCTTTCATTATCATTTGCTTTTAGGGATCAACAGTGCCTTCTCGTAGGAAAGTTCTAGGTATTTTCTTCAAACTGTTTTCCATCTTGATTCTTACCTCCTGCGCAACAGCTCTATTTTTTGCCTACCATTTTTACCTTCAGATTGAAGACGAGCTTCCCGATATTCATCAGCTAAAAAACGTAAAATACCAAATTCCACTGAGCATTTACTCCACTGATAACAAACTAATCGCCCGTTTCGGCGAAAAAAAACGCATTCCAATTACTATTGAAGATATTCCTGAAATGCAGATAAAAGCATTTCTTGCCGCGGAAGATGATAGTTTTTTTTCTCATCCTGGCGTTGATGTCAAAGGACTTATACGTGCCGCTGTTGAACTCATCAGAACCGGCAAAAAGAAGCAAGGCGGAAGCACTATCACCATGCAGGTGGCTCGCAACTTTTTATTAAGTCGAGAAAAAACTTATATAAGGAAAATAAAGGAAATCATTCTTGCTTTAAAAATTGACAACCAATTCTCAAAGAATGAGGTTTTGGAATTATATTTAAACAAAATTTATCTGGGGCATCGATCATATGGCATTGCCGCTGCAGCACAGACCTATTACGGCAAACCGCTTGATCAGTTAAATCTTGCTCAAATGGCTATGCTGGCAGGCCTGCCCAAAGCGCCTTCTAATTTTAATCCGGTAACCAACCCAGAACGGGCATTGATTCGTAGAGATTACATACTTAATCGCATGTTTGAGTTAGGCTATATTGACAATACAACCTTCAAACAGGCGTTAAACAGCACCGTTAGTGCATCGTTAAATTCCTCAGAAACTGAAACGAGCGCACCCTTCATTGCTGAAATGGTACGTCAGCAACTATTTGAAAAATATGGTGAAGACTTATATACATCAGGTTTGAAGGTCTATACAACGATCGATGAAAATCTTCAAAAGGCTTCCGATCACGCTTTAAGAAAGACTCTTCATGCCTATGACCAGCGCCACGGTTACCGATCACTTCCGCACACAAACCTGGAATCCTCCCAATTCAAATCCAGACAAATTGGTGATACACAGCTGGCTAAAGTTACCCAAATCAGCAATAACTCAGTCCATGCCGTTCTCGCCGATCAGCAGCCTATCCTAATCGAATGGCAAAATATTGAATGGGCTCGTCAATTTAAATCAAGAAATTCACGCGGTGCTAAATTAAAATCTGCCGATGATCTCATTGCAATTAATGAACTGATCCGTGTCAGGACACTTGATGACGGAAGCTGGAGCCTGGCACAGGTGCCTGAAATAGAAGGCGCATTTATTGCTCTTGATCCACATGATGGAAAAATTCTTGCGCTCTCCGGAGGCTTTGATTTTTTCCATAACAAATATAATCGCGTCATACAATCCAAACGCCAACCCGGCTCAGGCTTCAAACCTATTATTTATGCTACTGCGTTGGAAAATGGTTATACCGCGGCCAGCATTATCAACGATGCTCCCATCATTGTAAGCGGTAACGCGTTGGAAAGTGATTGGCGCCCAGAAAATTACAGCCGCAAATTCTACGGGCCAACCAGTCTTCGTACAGCGCTGCGGAAATCTAGAAATTTAATTTCTATTCGCTTAATGAAGAAATTAGGCATAGAAAAGGTCAGGCGCTCAGCTTACAGATTTGGTTTTGCCTCTGAACAATTACCCAAAAACTTATCGCTATCCCTAGGGAGCGGCCAGGCGACCCCCCTGGAAATGGCAAGGGTATACGCAACTTTCGCCAATAAAGGTTTTGTGATTGAGCCTCATTTTATTAAACAGATAAAAAACTATAACGATGAAATAATTTTCTCTCACACCCCTAAAACCAGTTGCTTGCATTGCGATGAGTTTACATTTAATAGTGAAGAAAACTTAGCTCCGCGTATTCTTTCTCCTGGTGTTGCCTTCATCATGGACAGCCTGTTGAGAGATGTTGTTAAAAGAGGCACGGCGACCAAAGCAAAAGTCATTCAGCGGAGTGACCTGGCTGGCAAAACCGGGACGACAAATGACCAAAGAGATGCTTGGTTTAATGGCTATGCAACGAACATTGTTGCAACGGCATGGGTTGGTCTCGACGACTCTAGCCCCCTTGGAAGAGGAGAAACAGGTGGCAAAGCCGCCCTTCCCATGTGGATTGACTTTATGAAAAAGGCACTCAGCAATTTACCTGAAGCAGAAATGCAACTTCCTGAAAATATAGCAAAAGCTTATATAGACCCTGAAACGGGATTGTTAGCAAGAACGGGGTCCGCTGGAATTTGGGAGTATTTTAGAAAAGAATACCTGCCCTATTCGTATTCACCAAATGAAGTTGAGGATACTCTAGAAAATACAACAGAGGAAACCGCCGAACTATTTTAAACTATCGCTGATCTTCAGGAATATATTCGCGCGAATCATAACCTGTATAAATTTGGCGCGGCCTGCCTATACGATGATTTGGCTCAGACATCATTTCCAGCCAGTGTGACACCCAACCCGCAGTTCTGGCAATTACAAACATTACCGTAAACATATCCACTGGGATTTTCAATGCTTTGTAGATGATGCCTGAGTAAAAATCGACATTGGGATAAAGTTTTTTCTCAATAAAATACTCATCCTTTAGCGCATACTCTTCCAGCGCCAAGGCGAGTTCAAATAACGGATCATCATTATTCGAGTATTTTGCGAGCACTTCATGACAGGTCTCACGAATGATTGTCGCGCGAGGATCAAAGTTTTTATAAACCCGATGCCCAAATCCCATCAGGCGGAATGGATCATTTTTATCTTTAGCCCGGGCAATAAATTCAGGAATACGGTCAACACTGCCGATTTCTGACAGCATGCTTAAAACGGCCTCATTTGCACCACCATGAGCGGGCCCCCACAATGCAGAAATACCGGCCGCTATGCACGCATATGGATTTGCCCCCGTACTGCTAGCCAGCCTGACGGTAGACGTACTCGCATTTTGTTCATGGTCTGCATGCAGAATAAACAAAATATTAAGCGCCTTGATTGCAACCGGGTCTATATAATGATCGACCCCGATAAACTGTTGTGACGGCAGTGAAAACATCATATTCATAAAGTTTTCACAGTATCCAAGATCTACTCGAGGATATACAAAAGGCCAACCTACTGAATGACGATAACAGGCTGCTGCAATCGTGGGCACTTTGGCCACCATTCGTAGCGCTGAAATTTTGCGATGCTCAGGGTCTTCCATATCCAGCTCGCTATGATAGAACGCTGATAGCGACCCCATCACCCCCACCATCATGGCCATCGGATGAGCATCATAATGAAAACCTTCAAAAAATGATCTCAATGCTTCATGCAACATGGCATGCTCATTGATCTCATCCCTGAAACCGGATAATTCCTGTGAATTGGGCAGCTCGCCATTCATTAACAGATAGGCAACCTCCAGAAAACTGCTTTTCTCCGCAAGTTGTTCTATCGGGTAGCCCCGGTACTGCAATATTCCTTTTTCACCATCAATAAAAGTGATGTCACTTTTACAACTTGCTGTCGACAAAAAACCAGGATCAAATGTGAAAACACCTAGTTGTTTATAAAGCGTTCCTATATCAACAACGGGAATGCCTTTTGTTCCACCGATTATTTGAAACTCTGCAGTTTCTCCAGACGTCCCGAGTGTGACTGTTGCTTTATCCTGGCTCATAATATTAATGTAGACGTTGCGATGCTCCCTAATTTATCACTTTCCGAAACGCTTGCGGAATTTATCTACACGGCCCGCAGTATCAACAACACGCTGTTTACCTGTGTAGAACGGGTGACAAGAAGAACATACCTCAATATGGAGGTCGTCTTTTAAGACAGAACCTGTTTCAAACGTGTTTCCACAACCACAGGTTACTTTAATTTGTTTATATTCTGGATGAATATCTGCTTTCATAGTGAATCAATCCCTTTTCGGGTTACCAACATGTTAGAGAACTGCGTATAATACGATATTTTTTTAACTGTAAGCAAGCACATATTCATGCGAGTGATTTCCCTAAATGCAAATGGTATTCGGGCAGCCGAAAGAAAAGGCTTTTTTAAATGGCTGGACAATCAATCAGCTGATTTTGTTTGCATCCAGGAAACCAAAGCGCAAACCGCTCAACTTGAGGCGGCAGCGTTTTGGCCCGAAGATTTCCACTGCTATTATCACGACGCTGAAAAAAAAGGCTACAGCGGGGTTGCGCTGTATTGCAGACACAAGCCAGACAATATCATTGAAGGCATCGGCTGGCCAGACATGGATTCTGAAGGCCGTTTTATTGAAGCACAACTTGGCAATCTGAGCGTTATTTCACTCTATTTACCTTCTGGCTCATCCAGTGAAGAACGACAGCATGTCAAATTCAACATCCTGGATCGATTTTACCCGTACTTAATGGATCTCACGAAAAAAAGAAGAGATTACATTATTTGTGGTGACTGGAATATTGCACACAAGGAGATTGATCTGAAAAACTGGAAGTCCAACCAAAAAAATTCCGGCTTTCTTCCGGAAGAACGTGCCTGGATGGATCAGTTATTTGACAACACAAACTGGTTTGATGCTTTTCGTGAAATCAATCAAGAGACAGATCAATATACATGGTGGTCTAACCGGGGACAGGCCTGGGCAAAAAATGTCGGCTGGCGGATTGATTACCAGGTCGTCAGTAACGCATTAAAAGACAAAGTACAAACCACTTCAATTTATACAGACGAGCGATTTTCTGATCACGCTCCGTTAATTATGGATTATGACTACGCTGTTTAGTCAGCCAATTTAATACACTCACCAAAATAATTGCCGGAAAGCCGATCACTGCGGCATAAATAAAAAACATCTGATAGCCGAATATTTCAACAATATGCCCCGACAGCCCACCTAAAAGCTTGGCTGGCAAGGTCATTAAAGAACTAAACAACGCATATTGCGTGGCAGTATAAGCACTATTGGTCAAGCTCGATAAATAGGCAATAAATACTGATGTCGCTATACCCCCACTCAGGTTATCGGCACTGATCACCCCGGCCAACAGCCACAAATCCGGCTCGCTCACCGCTAGCAAAGCGAAAAGAAAATTGGTTGATGACACCATGATGGCGCCCAACAATAAAGGCCTCATCAAACCATAACGCACCACCATAATACCGCCGAGTGCTGCACCCGCGATTGTCATAAAAAATCCAAAAATCTTGCTGATATCAGCAATTTCCTTTTTGCTAAACCCCAAATCAAGGTAAAACGGGTTTGCCATCACCCCCATAGTGATATCGCTTAATTTATACACTGCAATCAACAGTAAGATCAGCAGTCCAGCTTTTCCATTTCTGGTAAAAAACTCGACAAAGGGGTTGATCACGGCATCAACAAACCAATGCGTTAATTGATTAAGCTTTGAGCCGGAAACAGCCTGGCTTGCAGCATCTTCCACCCCTTGGTGCACAGGTTCTTTTACCACAAATGTGGTTAACACGCCGACAAACATCAAGGCCGACATTACAAGGTATGCCATTTGCCAACTGGAAAATTCAGCAATATAAAACACGCCCGCCCCTGCAACAAGTAATGCGACACGGTACCCAAACACATAAGCTGCAGCCATCGCACCCTGAAATTCTGTTGAAGCCGCTTCTATTCGATACGCATCAACCGCAATATCCTGAGTAGAAGAGCAAAAGGCAATAAAAACCGCCAAACCAGCAATAAGGTGTAATTGAGATGAAGTATCCGCCTGGCTTAGCCCCAACAAGCCCAACACGATACCCGCCTGCGCCAATAGCATCCAGCTTCGACGCTTCCCCATAACCCGAGTTACCCATGGCAACTTCACATGATCGACAACAGGCGCCCAGAATACTTTTATGGAATATGTCACGCCAACCCAGCTGAAGTACCCAATCACGGCAAGCGTCACACCTTCATCACGCAACCAGGCAGACAACGTGGAAAAAACAAGTAAAAAAGGAAGTCCGGCTGAAAAGCCAAGAAACACCAACCCCAGAACTTCGGATTTGGTATAAACGGAAAAAGCCTGACGCAAATTAGTAAGAGAATTTGTCATCAGGCTTTTTTACTAAAAGACAGCTGTCAGTAACCTTAACAGCCTAAATCAGCCATTGATCAGATAGTGAACAAAAATACTTGCCACATAACCTAATGCGATCACAGGCGTCCATTTCAAGTGACTGAAAAATGTGTATTTATGCTTTGACTGACCCATCAACGCCACACCTGCAGCTGAGCCAACTGACAGCATTGATCCACCCACACCGGCAGTCAATGTCACCAGCAACCATTGATACAATTCCATCTCAAGATCCATACTTAATACGGCAAACATCACCGGAATATTATCAACAATTGCAGAAAGCACCCCGACCAGAATGTTCGCACCAGTCGCTCCCAAACCGTCATACATCAGTATTGACAGCAATTCCAGGTAACCGATATAACCCAAGCCACCAACAGCGAATACAACACCGAAGAAGAAAAACAGGGTATCCCATTCCGCATCTCTTACTTTATTGAAAATATCGTATTCATCATCTTCAGCTGAATGGTAAAGGTTTTTCAAACGATAGCCATACAAGAACAGGAAGGACAAACCTACCATCATCCCCATAAATGGAGGCAAATGCAGGAATTGCTTAAAGCTAACCGCCGTAACAATGGTTGCTATAAACAGCGCGCAAACCTGAATAGCCCCCGGCTTAAGTTCGACAACCTCTTGGTCTCCTCCCTCTGGATGAAGATCAGGCACAGCAATATACATAAAAAATGCAGGCACAAGATAGTTGACAACTGACGGAACAAACAATCTGAAGAAATCAAAGAATTCCGCATAACCCGCCTGCCACACCATCAGGGTGGTAATATCACCGAACGGACTGAATGCACCCCCTGCATTTGCCGCAACCACCAGATTAACAAAACCGATGGCAACAAACTTTTCGTTATTGGCGCCTACAGCCATAACAACAGCTCCCACCAGCAAAGCAGAAGTCAGATTATCTGCAACGGCTGACAGGAAGAAAGTAATTACACCTGTAATCCAGAATAATTGCTTAAAGCTGAATTGCTTTCTCACCATCCATGAACGCAAAGCTTCAAACACGTTGCGTTCCGCCATGGCATTGATATAGGTCATCGCCACCAGCAAAAAAAGCATTAATTCAGCATATTCTTCCAGGTTGAATTCGAACGCTTTATGTAAATCTTTGACTGAAACCCCTTTGGATTGCGCAAGGATCGCCGCATGCGCCCAGATTATTCCTGCGACCAAAATCACCGGCTTGGACTTTCTCAACCCGGTAAATTCTTCTGCCATGACGAATCCATAGGCAATCATAAATATGAGGACGGTATAAATCCCTCGCTCCGTCCCCGTTAACCCAAGGTTTTCATAACCTTCTTCAGCTGCGAATGCTATTTGCGGGACAAACAACATGGCTGCCAACATTACTAATAAGCGCAACAAATCAACCCCCCCACGAGTACTATTAAAATTCTGCGGTATGTTATCCCATATAAAACGCTTTGTCATTTAAACCTAGTCGTTATATCATTTCTTGCTCTGCGCAATTCACTACTATAGTGTAAAACGGAAATGTATCAATATACCGAAAAAGATCAAACACTTATCAATGAACGCGTCGCCCAGTATCGGGAACAGACGGCACGTTATTTAGACGGACAAATCGGCGAAGACGAATTTCGCGCACTTCGCCTGATGAATGGGCTGTATATTCAAACGCATGCCCCGATGCTCAGAGTAGCCATCCCATACGGCCTGCTATCATCAAACCAGGTGCGCAAACTGGCCAGCATTTGTCGCGATTATGACAAAGGCTACTGCCATTTTTCAACACGTCAGAACGTGCAGTTCAACTGGCCTGCTCTGGAAAGAGTCCCAGATATTCTTGCTGAGCTGGCCGAGGTGCAAATGCATGCCATCCAAACCAGCGGCAACTGCATGCGTAATACAACCACCGATCATCTTGCCGGTGTTTGTAGCGACGAACTGATTGATCCTCGCCCTTATTGTGAAATCATTCGCCAATGGACAACTCTGCACCCGGAATTTGCCTATTTACCCAGAAAATTCAAAATTGCTGTCAGCAGCTCGTTAACAGACCGTGCAGCCACTCAATTTCATGATATCGGTGTTCATATTGTAAAAAATGATGCGGGTGAAATTGGCTTTAAAATTCTGGTGGGTGGCGGTCTTGGAAGAACGCCAGTCATCGGCCAGGTCATCAATCCATTTCTTGAACAAAAACACCTATTATCTTATCTGGAGGCCATTTTACGGGTATACAACCTGCATGGCCGCCGGGATAACAAATACAAAGCACGGATAAAAATTCTGGTACGTGAAACCGGCCTGGATAAAATCCGCGAAATGGTTGAGAAGGAATGGCTTAACATTCGTGATGAAATGCCGTTAAGTAAAGAGCGAGTCAATGACATCAAGTCTCACTTCACAGCACCTGCCTATGAAATTTCGTCTGCGGATAATTCATCATTAAACCAACAATTAAAAGAAAATGCTGATTTTACCCGCTGGTACCAACACAACACGGCCACCCATAAAATTGACGGATATCGCAACGTTTTTGTCTCGCTAAAGGCACCAGACTCTCCTCCGGGCGATATTACCGACGTTCAGCTTGATGCGCTGGCTGAATTGGCAGAGACCTACAGCTTTGGCGAAATTAGAAGCACACACCGGCAAAATCTGGTTTTGGCTGATGTAAAACTTGAGGCTGTTTTTGAGCTATGGCAAAAACTGGCAGCTCTAAAACTGGCAACACCTAACATCGGCACAGTAACTGACATGATCTGCTGTCCAGGCCTGGACTTTTGTTCACTGGCCAATGCCGGCTCAATAGGCGTTGCCAAAGAAATTAATGAAAAGCTTGACGACCTTGACTATCTATATGACATAGGTGAAATCAAAATTAATATGTCAGGCTGCATGAACGGATGCGCACATCAAAGCGTGGGTCACATCGGTATCCTTGGCGTAGATAAAAAAGGTGTTGAATGGTACCAAATCACCTTGGGAGGCTCTTCAGAAAATGAAGCTGCCATCGGCGATCGCTTAGGGCCTGCTGTACGGAAAGACCAGATAGCTGACTCCATCTGCGATATACTTGATGTTTATCTACAACAACGCGACAGCAGTGAAGAAGTATTCCTGCAAACGGTTAAGCGTGTTGGCATTGAACCATTTAAAGCAAAAGTCTATGAAAATCATTAAAGACAAGCAATTAATAGAGAACGACTGGACCTTTATCGAAGACGATGAAAGCCCGATTGATGGCAAAGTGTGCGTTTCTTTATCTCGCTGGTTACAAAACAAAGCAGAGATTACAGAAAAGTCCGCTCAAATAGGCGTCCGCCTGGCACCTACAGATGATGTTTCCCAATTGGGCAACGACTTGAGCCAAATCAACCTTATCGAAGTCAGTTTTCCAGCATTTACAGATGGGCGGGGATTTTCACAAACCCGCCTATTGAGAAGACAATATGATTATTCTGGGGAAATTCGCGCAACCGGTAATTTCATGGCTGACCAGGCATTTTATATGAGTCGAGTCGGTATCAATGCATTTGCCATGAATTCTGAAGATGACCTGAAAACGGCGCTGACAACGTTGAATGATTTCAGCCAAGCTTACCAACCGTCAACCAATTAATGATTGACCAAGCCCGGGCGCTTGCCCGGACTTTAAACAGAACTGAACGAGCTCACCGCTGACCAAGAATACTTAAGCCTTTCAGCAAGTTAAGCGCTTCGTGTAACGCGTAATCCTTGATATCCAGCTTATCTTTCTTAGCCATGTCCTTGTCATCACCTTCCGGCTTGCTTTCATGCTCACCATTTCCATTTGACAGATGCTTGGACAAGTCAGCCTCTTTGATAGGTTCAAATGCTGACTTTTCCAGTGACTCAAGCTTTACTCTCGCCAACTCTATATCCGGCTCAATACCTTCAGCTTGAATTGAACGACCGGAAGGCGTGTAATACCTGGCCGTTGTTAGTTTCACTGCCGCTCCATTGCTGGTAGGGAGAATGGTTTGCACAGACCCTTTACCAAAGGATTTTTCACCCATGATGATCGCCCGTTTATGATCCTGCAGTGCACCCGCGACAATTTCAGATGCTGACGCCGAGCCCGCATTAATCAATACAACAACAGGCGCCCCTTCCAACACGTCATCAGGCGCTGCATTGAAGCGCATTTCAGAGTTTTTAATTCGCCCTTCGGTATACACAATCAATCCAGATTGCAGAAAAGCATCACTGACTTCTACTGCTGCATTCAGCACACCGCCCGGATTATTACGCAAATCAAGCACCAGGCCATTTAAGTCTTTACCGTTTTCTTTCGTCAGATCGGCCACAGCCTCAAGCAGGTTTTCTCCAGTACGCGACTGGAAGCTGCTGATTCTCAAGTAGCCAAAATCCTCTTCCAAAAGGCGACTTTTAACACTTTTAACCTTAATAATGGCGCGCGTTATCTTGATTTTTAACGGAGCCTCTTCCCCTTCCCTGATCACTGTCAGCAAAATATCGCTACCCGGCTCGCCACGCATAATCTTGACCGCATCCATCAGATTCATTCCTTTTACCGGCTTTTCATCCAGCCTGACGATCAAATCTCCCGCTTTCATTCCTGCCCGTTGCGCAGGGGTATCATCAATTGGTGCAACAACTTTTACAAAGCCATCCTCCATCGACACTTCAATCCCCAAACCTCCAAACTGACCCGTCGTACCTTCTTTCAACTCCTGATATTGCTCAGTTTCAAGATAGGCAGAATGAGGATCAAGCTCAGCTAGCATGCCGCGAATTGCGCCTTCGAGAAGTTTTTTATCACTTACCAACTCGACATAGTCACGTTTGATGCGACCAAAAACCTCTGTAAAAGTACGCAATTCTTCAAAAGGAAGGCTTTGAATGTCCTTTTCTACTTGTGAGTTTTCTTTGTCAGCAAACACACTCCCACCGATACTGATTGAGATGCCTAATAAACACCCAAGCATCAGCACCATTACGTTTTTACTCATCACCATAATTCATTAAACTCCATTAACCTTGCCAGTCATTTCCTGGTTTGAAGAATCGGCAGGTAGTGTTAAGAAATTATTCAACCCTGTTTCTCCTGGTTTTTTTACACCAGCGCACAGGGTTAATAGCCTTGCTTTTTTTACGGATACCAAAGTATAAAGCCGACAGGCTGCGACCGCCACTTTTCCCGACCGTAGCTATCGGATCACCGGCCTCTACTTGATCCCCTTCCTCTTTATACAGGGTCTCACTAAACGCATATAGCGTCAAAAAATTGTTGCCATGATTAATAATAGTCAACAAGCCATAACCACGCAACCAATCAGCATAAACAACCTTGCCGCTGCTAACAGCATGGATATTTGTACCTTCCCTGGCTGCAATCACAACACCGTCCCATTTACTTGCAGCCCGAGCCGAGCCGAACTGATTAATTATTTTTCCTTTAACCGGCCAGGGCAGTTTACCCTTCAGACTGGCAAATGGTCCACGCACCCTACTGAATGCAGAAGGGGTCTCTATCTGTTGAACTCTGGCTATGATCTTTTGTAATTGCTCTTCATCTTTCTGTAATTGAGCATGCTCTTGCTTAACATGATAAAACCGCTTGTCTAACTTAGCGAGCAGGACTTCCCGTTGCTTACTGACCTTCTGCAGCGCCTTTTGTTCATCATCGAGCCGGACAATCGTTTTCTGAAGCTCATTTTCTTCATGAATTTTTTCATTTTTCAGGCTGTTCAGCTGTTGATAGATCTGGTTTGCCTGCTCAATTTTTTGCATCCGTGCTTTATTGAAATAATCATAATATCGAACAATACGACTGGACGAAGCCGTGTCCTGCTGGCTAAAAATCAACCTCAAAAACGCCTGCTCTCCCATGGCATGCGCAGCTTGCAATTGCTTTTCCAGTGCTTTTTTATGTTGAACGAAAATTTTTTCTACTCCTCTCAACTGCTGGCTGATATGCTGGACATGCAGCGTCTTTTCCTTGATAGCACTCTGCACCTCATTCACCTTCCGCCCTAACGCACTTATTTCCAACTCTTTTTGTTTCAATTCCTGCAATAACGCTTGCTTGTCTTTTCTTAGCGTTGACAGAACACGTTCTTTGCTCCTGATTTCCTTTTGCAAATCGCCCAGCTTTTTTTCGTTTTCAAGCAAAGATGTATTTGCTACAGCCACATTAAAGCACGAGACATATCCAAGCAAAGTTAAAACAAGCAATAATTTATGACAAAACATAGATATAGAGCTCAAATCAGCTATTACCGGACTGATATTGACTGATTTAAGTACACATTATGGAAAAGATCAAAGCAGTAATGTATGACCCGTCATTTCTTCAGGCTGCTGCTGACCTAAAATATCCAGCATGGTAGGTGCCAGGTCAGATAACGAGCCGCCTTCCTTCAAGGCATTGTTTCCACCCACATGAACCAAAGGCACCAGGTTAGTGGTATGAGCTGTATGCGGTTGCCCGGATTTCTCATTGACCATGTATTCAATATTACCATGATCAGCAGTAATCAACATCTGCCCACCGACAGCTTCTAATGCAGCGACAACTTTTTGCAAAGATTGATCAATCGTTCTTACCGCTTTTACAGATGCGTCCAGGTTGCCGGTATGCCCTACCATATCGCAATTGGCGTAATTACAGATGATGACATCATAGGCACCCCCATTAATGGCAGACACCAAATGCTCGGTCACTTCTGGCGCACTCATCTCCGGTTGCATATCGTATGTTTTTACTCTTGGCGACTGCACCAGAATTCTTTCTTCTCCGTCATATGCTTCGTCCCTTCCTCCATTAAGGAAAAAAGTCACATGCGCATACTTTTCAGTTTCTGCCAGACGTAGTTGCTTCAACCCCAAATTTGATAACACCTCACCAATGCCGTTTTTCACTTCAAACGGAGGGAAAGCGACATGGAAATCAAAATCTTGACGGTATTCAGTCAGCGTAACAAAACAGCCTTGCAGAGGAGCCTGCCCACGATTGAAGCCATCAAAATCTTTACCCGCCAAGGCAATGGCAATTTCTCTTGCACGATCAGCACGGAAATTCATGAATACAACTGAATCTTCAGCATCGATACTGATCACGTTGCCCGCATCATCCAAAATTGCCGACGGCATCACGAATTCATCCGTTTCATCTCTTGCATAGGCCGCATCCAACGCTTCCATTGCTGAGGCGTACTTATACTCAGTCTCACCTTTGGCCAGCAGGTTATAAGCAAGCTCAACACGCTCCCAGCGCTTATCCCTGTCCATCGCATAAAAACGGCCCGTAATAGAAGCAATCTGCCCCACACCTAATTCAGCAAATTTTTCATCCGCCAACTTGATTGAGCTCTCTGCACTTTTCGGTGGCACATCACGTCCGTCCAGAAAAGCATGCAAATAGATTTTTTTTGCGCCTCGTTTAGCTGCAAGTTCAAGCATGCCATGAATCTGCTTTTCATGACTATGCACTCCACCCGGAGAAAGCAGACACAGGACATGAACTGCCTTGTCCTTTTCAATGGCAACATCAACCGCCTTGCATAACACATCATTTTCATAAAAGCTGCCATCGACCAATGATTGATTAACCCGTGACAACTCCTGACGCAACAACCGGCCACTGCCAATATGTAGATGCCCGACTTCGGAATTCCCCATTTGCAACTCAGGCAAACCCACCACAGAACCTGAGCAATCAAGCAATGTTGATGGGTATCTCTCAACCAAATCATCCCAGCAAGGCATGTCCGCCATAGCAATCGCATTGTTTTCGGTTTCTTCACGATGCCCGAATCCATCAAGAATACACAGCACCAAAGGTTTGCATTGACCTGTCATAAAAACTCCGTAGTTATATCCGATTAAATAAAGACGCCTGACGTCAACTATTTGTTTATCAACAAAATATGTTAAAAATTAAGACAAATAATTGAACAAATTCGGTGACTCTGTTAAATTTGAACGTTAGATTTTACCAGAGCATCCAAACGCTTGAAGCCAATTATATCTTCTCCACAGATAAAACGCTGTTAATTAGCAGGAAATTATCCAGTATCTTCATATGCAAGGTATAGTCGTTTGGTCTCAGCAACTTTATCCTCCCCATGGAAAAACAAGACGAAGAATTTTTATATAACGACGCCGAAATCAATCGCGCTGCACGTTGCATTAAAGCAATGTCCCATCCTCTACGCCTGAAAATACTCTGCGTTCTGGGCAATAACAAAGTCAGTGTACAAGACATTGTCAACATGGTCGGCACGAGTCAGAGCAATATTTCCCAACATTTAGCCATTCTCAGAGAAAAGGATATTCTCGGCTATGAAAAAGAAGCTAATCGCGTGTACTATTTTATTGACGATGAACGCACTCTTAAACTTATCCGCATGATGCGGGAAGTTTTTTGCGCAAACTGTTAAGCTATATCCCTTTTTTATTCTGGACCCTTCGAAATGGATCAATATATTGAATTTATTTCCAACCATTACTTATTGGCTCTGGCCTGGGTAGCCGTTACTTTTTTATTAATTCAGGACTTAATTGAAAACTCTTTCAGCAAGTTCTCTTCTATTTCTCCCATGCTTGTCGTCACTAAAATGAACAGTGATGATACTCAAATTGTGGATATTAGAGATTATCTTGAATTCAAAAAAGGCCATATAGAGGATGCCATCAACATTCCTTTAACATCTATTGAAGATAAAGTTGCTACACTTGCGCCTTACAAAAACCAATCAGTGATTGTTGTTTGTCAAAATGGCGCTCGATCTGCAGCCGGTTGCAAAGCCCTGATTAAAGCAGGATTTGAAAAAGTTTTTAACATAACCGGCGGCATGCAATCCTGGGAAGACAGCAAACTACCGATTACAAAAGAGAACACTAAATAACTTTTACCTTATTCTGAATCAAACCAACTAATACCATGGCCGAAACTAATGCTCCGGAAGATAAGCAGTTTTCCATCCAGAAAATCTACACTAAAGATATTTCTTTTGAAACACCTAATGCCCCAAAAATATTTACCAATAAGTGGGAACCAAAAGTTGATTTCAACTTAGGCACCAACCTCGATACTCTTGAAGATGGTTTATTTGAAGTCACTCTGACGGTTACTGTTACTGTAACAACGCAGGAGACAACCGCCTATTTGGTAGAAGTTGTCCAGGCCGGCATTTTCTCTCTATCCGGTTTCAGTGACCAGGAAATGGGCCCCATGTTTGGCAGCTTCTGTCCTAATGTACTTTTCCCATATGCGCGTGAGGTTGTTTCAGACCTGGTTTCAAAAGGCGGCTTTCCACAACTAATTCTTGCTCCGGTAAATTTTGACGCAATCTATGCGCAACACCTGCAACAGGCTCAAAAAGACTCGCCCGCCCCTGATAAATTAAATTAATGGATCACATCTGTGTGCTTGGCGCGGGCTCTTGGGGCACCGCGCTAGCTCTACTCGCAGCGCGCAATGGCGTTTCAACCTACTTATGGGGGCACCGCACTCAACACATCGCAGATCTTTTAAAAGACAACTGTAACCATCGCTATTTACCCGGCTTTGCATTCCCTTCAAATTTGACGGTAACAGACAACTTGACTGAAGCCGTACTTTCCAGTGACATTATTCTTCTCGCGGTGCCCAGCCATGTGTTCAAGCAAACCCTTCAACATATCAACCCTGTGTTGCGCAAGGATCAAAAAATTGCATGGGCAACCAAAGGGTTTTGCCCCGACAACGGTCATCTTTTGCACATTATTGCTGAAGATACACTTTCTGCCAAACTGCCTGTCGCCGTCTTGTCGGGCCCCACATTTGCTCAAGAAGTAGCGCAAAACCTGCCGACCGCCATCACGATCGCCAGCCCGTCTCAAGCATTTACCCATCAACTGACTTCAATTTTTCATAACCAGTATTTCAGAACCTATAGCAGTCAGGATATGGTTGGTGTTCAGGTGGGCGGCGCTGTCAAAAATGTACTCGCCATTGCGGCCGGCATCGCCGATGGATTAGGCTTTGGAGCCAACACCCGATCTGCATTGATCACCCGCGGACTAAATGAAATCATCAAGCTCGGCATCCACTTGGGAGGTCAGGCAGAAACATTTATGGGACTGGCCGGCTTAGGCGACCTGATCCTTACCTGCACTGACGATAAATCTCGAAACCGCCGGTTTGGCCTGGCGTTAGGCAAGGGTCAAAACATTGAACAGGCATTGTCAGATATTGGCCAGGAAGTGGAAGGCTACCCCGCTGCCCGTGAGACCTATCATCTGGCGCAACGAAATGCGATTGAAATGCCTATCACAGAACAAACTTACCAAGTACTATATAATCAGTTGCCTCCAAGACATGCCGTTGAAAACCTGTTAAACAGGGCGCTTAAGGCTGAATCATGAATGATTCATCATTCAAATCAGCCCATTCATATTCTGCAACCCAGTTTCAAGCTTACCAACAAACCATAACGCGACATCAAATCATCCTCAAGCTAGTGCGTTCCGCCGTACCCAAGCAATTTGCAAATAGCATCCATTACTGCCTGCCCAAGTCTGAGCACCTGATCATTTTCACCGATTCAGCTGCCTGGTCTTCTCAATTGCGCTTTTTCGAATCAGCACTCTTACGTATTCTGCATGAATCTGGATACATCAATATTGAAAAAATCAAACTAAAAATTCTGCAGCAGAGATCTCACACAGAAAAAACAAGCCAACCATCACTGCCTGATTTAAAATCAGTCTCCATCATTGAAAGCATCGCCCTTAGCCGAAAGCAGGATAGACTCGCTTCAGCGTTATTACGACTGAGTGACACTCTGGAACGAAAACATAAAAATTCAAGCAGGGATACTGATTAATTAACAAGAAAAAGGTGCGATTAAATGTCTATGCATCGCCCAATTATTGATCTTGACCAGAACGGTAACTGTTAAAACTGACCGCATATCCCCAGGAATCCAATCGCTCAGGGATGGCATTAAATGCGATGGTAATTCTCCTTTGTCCCTGGTTTTGAGGAACTTCATGCAATAAATAGCTGGGGAACAAAACCATATCCCCCGGTTTCATTTCCGTAGCAACCCATTTATTACCATTAAAAGCCCCCATTTCGGCATTGGGATTATCATTACTGAAAATGAACTCCCTTCCTCCTATGCTGCGATGGAACACTGTCCGCGATGAAGGGTGGCTCTCGGTGAGATATATTATGCCCGAAATAAAACTATTACTATGATTATGAATCGCCTGATAACCTCCAGGCTCCATCAAATTAGTCCATATTTCTTTGATCGACCAATTAAGCGCCTCCCCGAATAACAATGCGCCAAAATCCATTAGCCGAGGCATGATTATTTCATCGAACTGGCAATAAGGCTGCTGTGAAGAAGGGTCAAAAATTTCTGTATGATGTAATAAAGAAGACTTGAAATTAGCCCCTGTTGTTGCCTCACAAATACTCTCAATACTCGACTGCACCAATGCGGGAGATAACAGCCCTCTCACTATCACAAATGGCATTGGGAACAGTGCCTTGATTTCTATATTACTCATGATGATGGTGATGCTCTTTCGTTGACGACGAATTCTCCCTCGGCCTGGGAGGGGCTAAAGCCTTTAGACCTGCTTCCTGACGTGTCACTTCAAAATCCCCATTGGCATCCAGGGTCAGGATCATCCGTTGTAAATGATCTCTAAATTCACCCGCGCCGATATGTCCGTTGGCATCAGTATCTGCATCCTTGAACAACGCAGTTGCTATCCCTCGCGTTACAGGGGCATGTACCAACTGATATTCTTTACGTGACAGACTCATGGATTGATCCAGATCAGCCGGATGCCAGATCTGGGCAAAATGATCATCGACTTCAGCAGTATCAATAGTCCCTTCCAAATCACAATCAAGCCGGTCAAAAACTATATACAACACGGCTTTGGCATGCTCCGAGCCCACCTTGTTTTCGTCTATATTCTGCGTGTGCGTCATCTGATGATTAGAACATCCAACCAACATCAGAATGCACAAAAACACGCCTGACAGTTTGCAATAAATGGAATCAATATTGATCATAGTTGTTTCCTGTAATATACCGTTGTACCCTCTGTTTACTATCACAAAAAACCAAGAAAGAATTTAACAAATAAGTCATCCTATAAACAAACAAAAAGGTGCCCCATCTGATGAGACACCTTATGTTTATCAAATACCTGGCAATGACATTGCTATCCCAAAGATGGGCAGGTATTCATTCCCATTACTGGTACAACAGTACCTGTCGATACGTTCAGCGTAACGTTATTACCGCTTTTTATTCCTCTTCGGCTTATAACTGCTGTCAATTTCGATAAAAATAGGATTACTATAGAACCAGATATCCGCCCAGGCCTCCAGGTCATAATCAAGCACTCCATTGACATGTGGTGGACATAAAGGATCTTTACAGGCAATATTATCTTTCAGATTGTCCGCCATTGGATTGCCATCCAAGTCACGTGCATAGGGTGTTCCAGGAGGTATGTTAGACCCTCTGCTACGGATATAGGTGTCTTCATTGGCTTTAAAGAAATAACGCATGGTTTTTACTGGGCGATATCCCCAATCTTCCATTGTCCATTGTTTTGCAACATACGTGGTAGCCGGTGCCAGAGGATTGAAATAATCAGGATTCTTCGGCCCAACCGGTGCGCTCACCTTTCCTTTAATTAACTCTACATGTGCAAGCCTAGGACGGTTAATGGGCTGTTCGATCCCCACTTGACTTAAAATAGGGTTGTCGAAACTATAAGGGCTTTTGTTCTTGCCACGCGGGTCATGAACCCTTAACACTACTTTAATTCTTGCTCCGGGTCGCACTTTCAGGGTTTCACCCATTGTTGCACATTTGTCTCTGTGACAAGCGACAAATTCCATTTTGTCAATCAATTGACCATTGACCGCGAAAGTATTACCACTACGTAGTCCATCAACGATATCCTGAGCCGGATTGTCAGGGTTATTATCAATGATATAAGTATAATTATCCTGATATTCGCCTGGCCAAAAGTCATTGGTAGATTCGAAATCCAGAGGACCGAAAGCGCCCCGGTTATGCCAGTCGGAAGAAGCAAAGAACCAGAACTTTCTACCTTCACTGAGCATTGCATCCCACATCGTTCTTATCCCCGGACGACTTAATACGGTTCTAGGGACATTGCTGCAATTCACTCCTTCAACCTGACACTCAGGGGTGGTAGCTGGATCAATGGGTTTACCATCGAAATCCAATCCTGGTTTGGAAATTTCCGCAGCAGAATAAGCACCGGTACCACCATAGGTCCAGAATCCCGCTGTTGGACGACTTCCGCTATATGAACCACGATTCGATTGTGCCTGATGTCCAGGTTGAGATTCAAAGCCTAGGGCAACTTCCGGCACCAACGTGTTAATATCCCGCATATGCTCAACGTTCCAGCCGCGGTTCTGTCCCGGCAGGAAAGCCCCTTGACGTTCAACGTGGGCTTGTACAAACACCCCTTGATTTGGATATTTCTCCTGCATCCAAAGAATAGCGGCAGCCGCCTTAACATGCTCACCATCGTCATCAGTGTTGATTCCGTCATCACCCAACGTGGAATTGTAATCCGCAGTCCCTTCTTCAGGCCGACCATCGAAAAGCTTAATCAACTTATCGTTATTTTCTTTGGAAATTTCACAGGTCCAACCTTGACCACCGCCCTGGCTGGTATCATCAGAATTACGCGCAAAGCAGTATTCAAATTGTGCGAGCGCATCGGCACGTGGCTGATCTTCAAATTGTCCTTCGATCAGAGTATTTGATGCGTGCTCATGGCCTGGCACCACCCATTCCAAACCTAAGAAAGCAACTTTGTCTTCATTGCCTGGAAATTCACGCTCATTAATAATTCCCTCAAGGTTAAATTCCTGCAATGACTGCCAACGCCACATATCATTAACGGTCTGAGTTGTTTCAGTTCCATCGTAGTTTTTTATTACAAACTCGCGCAGCACTTCATCCCCTTTAATTGCATCTTCAGGTATAGCACCGGTATCCGGGTCGCGTAGAGTATTGTTCCATAACCCAACACGGGCACCGCCGCCAAAGGCATGATAAAGAAAATCATTTACACGGCAATCGCGGGGTCCACGGCCGGAATGGCCTACATGAATAAACCAGTCATGTTCAGTCAATGCCTTGCGCGTGAGCGTTCTGACTGATGTTGAGCCATCAGAACAGGTCGTATGGTTGTGAAAGTCCCCAGCCCGGTATTCTCCCTCTCCCCGATCATAAACAGAGCCTTTTTTAAATTCCGGTTGCTTCGAATCCGCCATTACAGCGTCCGAAACAGATAATGCGGCAAGAATTGCTGTGGAAAGCAGCTTCTTGCTAGGTAACTTGTTCATTATTAATCTCCTAGTATTCTCTACGATTCTATCAATTTGTAAAAGTGATCTTGACGTACTAAATGAGATTTGTAATACACCGAAATTTGTATACATAAGCCCCGTCACCTACCAAACGACTGGCGACTAATTCAAATGGAACACCTCTCCGGCTTCTGAGCTGGACTAAACAGCAGACCAAAAAATACAGACAAAATAGTTTACTCATTCGTCGAGGGCAGAGTATACTCATTTGCCTTGACGGTCAACGCTTAAATATTTGATTTATAAAGGTTTATTACAGAAATATGACAACTCTGACAACACAAAAAAACGTCCGGCTTTTGCGCCTTGATGTTACTCGGCTGGAAAATAAATCCTTAACTTTGGCAGACAAGTTTTCATAAAAATGTCACATGCAGGGGGTGAAACAATGGTTAATTTTGAAGCTATTCTGCTCCGCCTGATTCTGTCATTGATTCGTGCCTGGCCATATTTCGGCAGGCGTTTTTTCAACAGTCCATCCATTCCTGGATAAATTTATTCAGCTTTTGATAATTTTCAAAAACTTCATGAAATTTTACATAAAGCTAGCAACGCAACCTTTAATTCAATTTTTACTGCTGGGGACATTTATTTTTGTC
>SPJL01016630.1_pt1 | contig 35553 bp, 23 predicted proteins | sample 3741751 | NCBI WGS metagenome assembly SPJL01 (sample SAMN10925998, study PRJNA522277) | cold seep metagenome | isolation source: Elba SIP-enriched marine methane seep metagenome, extraction at timepoint T3 | place: Italy: coast of Elba, Mediterranean Sea | reverse complement strand
CCGAAACGCGACTCATCATCTTCGGCAATAATTACGACGTTAATGCCATGATCGGCATCGCCCAAGAATTGGGCTGGCAAATTTCCGTAGTCGCCAAAAAGGAGAAAATCCTCAAATCCATCTCTGCCGCTGTACATACCATCTACGACTATAGTGAAGTCGAAACTATCCCGCGCGACGAATATACTGCCATCATCCACATGACCCACGACTATGCCTGGGATCTCAAAATGCTCCCTCATTTTCTCGATGGCCCCATGCCCTATGTCGGCATGCTCGGACCACGCAAACGTTTTGAAAAAATCAACCAAGAACTACAAGATAATGGCCTCGATCGCGACCTATCGGAACTCGTCCATCTCCACGCCCCCGTGGGCCTAGATGTGGGTGCCGAGTCACCAGAGGAAATTTCCTTGTCCATCGCCGCGGAAATTCTTAGTGTCTTTAGAAATCGAGATGGGAAAAAGTTAAAATTCCGCCCCGGCACCATCCACGAGAGGGATTAAACCTTCGCAATAATGTAATGCATGATTGATAATCATAATAGAAGAGTAAACTACCTGCGCCTCGCCGTTACCGATCGTTGTAATCTGCGCTGCTTTTATTGTATGCCAGAGCAAGGGATCGACTTTGTCGATAAAAAGGAACTACTCACCTATGAGGAAATGCTCCACCTCATCCGCCTAATGGCAGAACTCGGAGTTCATAAAGTCCGCATCACTGGTGGTGAACCCTTCGTTCGTAAAAACCTCATGGTTTTTATCCGCGAACTGGTTCAAATTCCTGGGATCACCTCAGTTCCGATTACCACCAATGGTACCGTCACCCGGCGTCACCTCGATGAGTTAGTCAGCCTGGGAATTAATTCCTTCAACTTGAGCCTCGACAGCCTGGACCGCCAACGCTTTCATGACATCACTCGCCGCGATTATCTCGAAGAGGTCATGGCTTGTTTGCAAGAAATGCTTGATCGCAATTTGGAAGTTAAGATCAATGCGGTAGTGATGAAGGATAAAAATATTGAGGACCTCCTCCCCATGGTCGAAATGACGCGGGAGAAAAATTTGTCGGTCCGTTTTATCGAAGAAATGCCCTTCAATGGAGCAGGCAGTCACTACCAACAACTAGAGTGGAATTACCTCAAAATCCTAGACCACATTTCTAACGAATTTCCCAAAATTGAAAAATTGACGGATGCCCCCTACTCTACCTCCGTGAATTATCGCATCGATGGTTTCCAGGGTAGCTTTGGCATCATTCCCGCTTATAGCCGCAGTTTTTGTGGCACTTGCAATCGCCTCCGGATGACTCCCCAAGGCCTAATCAAAACCTGTTTGTACGACCGAGGTGTTTTCAACCTCAGAGACCTGCTCCGCTCCGGCGCTAGTGACCAACAATTGAAGGTGGCGATTCAACAGGCCGTAGGTAGTCGGGCCAAAAATGGCTTCGAAGCAGAAGCGAAAAGCCGACAAGAAGGAACATCATTTGAATCCATGGCCAGTATTGGTGGTTAAATTATTCCAAAGAAAAATAACATGATCGAAGTAAGTGAGGCGCTTGATATAATTCGCCAACAAGCCGTTGATTTTGGAACGGAAAAGATTCCGCTGTCCCAAGCCATGCACCGAGTGCTCAAAGAAAACTGGGCTACAGACCGCGACTTGCCGCCCTACGACCGAGTCACGATGGATGGCATCGCCATTGCTTATGCCGCCTGGGAAGGTGGGCAACGTAGCTTTCCGATCGCCGGAGTAGCCGCAGCCGGAATGCCACAACAAACGCTACAAGATTCTAATACTTGCCTCGAAGCCATGACCGGAGCCATGCTCCCCCTGCAAAGCGATACCATTATTCGCTATGAAGACCTCCTCATCGAAAACGGAGTAGCGACCATCCAAGTGGACCAATTGAACTTTCGGCAAAATGTGCATTTCAAAGGAATCGACCGCAAGGCAGGGAGCGAAATTGTCAAAGCCAATACGCTCATCTCTTCCGCCGAAATTGGCGTAGGCGCTAGCATTGGAAAAAGCGATGTGGAGGTGGCTCGCCTACCAAAAGTCATTGTCATTTCAACTGGTGATGAACTAGTAGAAATTGATCAGCAACCACTCCCCCATCAAATTCGCCGCTCCAACGTTTACCGACTGATCACCACCTTGCAATCCTATCAGATCAAAGCTGATATGGATCACTTGCAAGACGAACCTGAAATCATTCGTAGCAAGTTGGAAAAGTATCTACAGGACTATGAGGTAATCATCCTTAGTGGTGGCGTCTCTAAAGGGAAATTTGATTACTTACCCCGTATCTTGGAGGAGTTGCAGGTCGAAAAATTATTCCACAAAATCAAACAACGGCCGGGAAAGCCCTTTTGGTTTGGTCGCTTTGGGGATCGTTGTACGATCTTTGCCTTGCCCGGCAATCCGGTCTCGTCTTTCTTGTGTATACAGCGCTATTTTAGGCCTTGGCTAGAGTTGAGCCAGCGGGGTGCATTGCCGATTATGCCCAAGGCCGTATTGATGCATGAGGTGCATTTCAAACCAGATCTTACTTATTTTTTGGAGGTAAAAATTAGCTATGACGAACAAGGCAGGATTTTAGCCACGCCTCAAAAAGGCAATGGCTCTGGAGACTTAGCAAACCTCGTTGATGCCGATGCCTTTATCGAATTACCTCGGGGTAGAAACGATTTCCACGTCGGAGAAATCTTTCCCATTTTCAGGTATCGCTAAGTTGGGTTTAAACCGCTTGAATGTATTTGGCGGGGTCCTTTTCAAAACTCACCTTACAACCGTCGCAGCAAAAATAGACTTTCTCTCCTTCGTGTTCGAGAACGTATTTAGCCGTACTTTTTTGGATCGGTACTTTACAAACCGGATTGAGGTAATAATCATCGTTGGGAATTTCAATGGTAGGCTCTTCACCGGGTGCCATCTGAGGAGCATCCTCCTTACGAAACTCTTGAACAATCTGAGCCAGAATGCTTACTGCTACTTCTTCCGCTAGTTTTGCTCCGATATCTAAACCCGCTGGTGTCTTAATTTTTTTCAACTGATCGATACCGACTCCTCGCTCGCGCAAATCGGTAAAAATAGCCTGGGCCTTTTTCCGACTCGACACAAAAGCCAAGTAATGCGAATCCATCTGGATTCCACGGAGCAATGCTTCTAAATCCCCTTCTCCTTGAGTACAAACCACCACAAAGCTATCGCGATGCGCAGCAGTATTTTTATATTCGGACAATGCATATCGCTGATCCGCTTCGGGATAAACGACTTTATCAATCGTATTCATCACCACTTCTACGCGATAATCCATCGCCTTGGCCAAACGCGCTAGGGCACGACCAATATGTGAGGTTCCAAAAATTACGATTTGGGGTTTGGGGTGTACGGGTTCAATATATACTTCCACTTCGCCTCCGCTTTGACAGGTCATACTATAGGTTTTAACATGGCTAAAGGTCGCCTCTTTTCGCTCCGGGCTAATCGAAACCAAACGAGGTTTGCGATCGCGCAGCGCCAAGAGTGCCTCCTTGAGGACTATGCCTCGGGTACAGCCACCGCCGATCCATCCATGGATCTGACCATCCGCCGTGATAATGGCTTTATCACCGGGTTTCCCCGAGGATGGTTGTTTACGCCCCACTATCATCGCCGAAGCGTAGGGCGTATTGGATTCGCGCAAGGCGATAATTTTATCGAGATAGGCATTATGCATCCACCAAAATATTTTCTAATTCTAATAAGCTAGCAAAATTATGCGCCGAACCAAAATGCTGCACCGAAGGCAAGGCCGCCTTCATTCCTCTTTGGATGGGCTCGTAGCCCTGCATCCCCTTGAGAGGATTCAACCAAATTAGTTTTTTGGAACGCAATTTTAATTTTTCGACCGCCTCCGCCAATACTTCTGGCTCTCCAGTATCTAAGCCATCACTCAATACGATGGTCAGCGTTTTTCCATTCAAATACCGCTTGGCATATTGCTCGTTAAACTCTTTTAGACAATTTCCTATCTTGGTACCACTCGACCAATGGGTGACGTATTGGGAAACCAAATGGAGTGACCATTCTCGATCTTTGGACGATAGGTACTCCGTGATTCTCATCAGCTTAGTGCTAAAGGCAAAGGCTTCAATCTGTGCGAAATGATTACGTAGAGCCCACAGGAATTTGAGTAGGTAAAAAGAATACTTATCCATCGAACCACTGATGTCGAGTAAAATGAGCAAACGAAATTTTTCTCGTTTGGGAGCTACATGAGCAAGATCGATTATCGTACCTCCGCGTTGTAAATTACGACGGATAGATTGGGCAATATCGACTTGTCCGCGTTTCGCCGCTTTGCGTCGTCTTTTCAAGCGCAGACTCATTTCTCGAATCAATTTCTCCGACAAATCATCTAGCACTTGACTTTCTGTAACTGTCAAGTTTCGAAAATCTGTATTCTTAATGCTTTCTTGCAAACTGGCTCCCGAGGTTGTTTTCGCCTCTTCCATTTCTCCGCTATTCGAAGACTTACCTTCGCCCAGCATCACCACCGTATTTTTGGTATTCTTTGATACCGTTTTCTTATTCCGGTAATGGCGACTATCGGTGACCATGGAGCCTCGCAGTCGCCAAAAGCGTTTGAAAATTGTAGCGAAAAATTCGCGATCATCTTGCTCTTGCACCATAATCGCAGCCAGCGCATATTCAAAGATGTCCCGGTCGAGCCAGAGTTTGGCCAAGGCCGTTTGTACCGTATTCTTACTGCACTGGATACCAGTTCGAAAGCCCTGTAGGCGTGCTTCCTGAACAAAGCCCACCAATGCTTCCGAAAAAGAAGGATAGTCGGTATAATGCTTCAAGGTCCTAGTCTAAGCTTCGTGATTGGGCTTAGCCTTTTCAACTCTCATCGCTTCGATTCGGGCGCGAACGCCATCGGTATCGAGTTCAACGTTACGATCACCAGGTAGGTTAACCGACTTGTAATGAGCGCGGCTTTTGAGCGCTTCTTCTTGACGTTCCGCTTCCATATCGCGGTATTCTTGAAGTAATGACATGGTTTTTAATTTTTCTTAGGTTTTACTAAACAACGTTTCTTTCACTAAGTTGCGGTCGTGGTCGGACTTGAGCAGACAAGCAAGGCTTTTATACATTGCTTCATCATCGCGAGGAAATAGAGCGATGCCTCTCGCCCAATCAATCGTCTCGGCAATACCGGGTGATTTATCGAGTTGTAAGTTGCGAATCTTTTGAACGTAATCAGCAATTTGTTCTGCCAGTTGTGATTCAAGATCGGGTAAATGTTTGTTGATAATCCTCATCTCCTTTTCCATCGAAGGATAGTTGACCCAGTGGTATAAACAACGACGTTTGAGAGCATCACTAAGTTCGCGCGTACGGTTGGAGGTCAACACCACAATGGGTTTTTGCTTGGCCTTGATGGTTCCTAATTCGGGAATACTAATTTGGAAGTCGGACAATAATTCCAGCAAGAAGGCTTCGAATTCCTCATCAGCTCGATCGATCTCGTCGATCAGTAAGATTTGGCGTTGGTCGGAATAAATCGCTTGTAACAGCGGGCGTTTGAGCAAATACTCTTCGCCAAAAATCAACTGCTCTTTTTCCTGAGCCGACTTTTCACCACCTTCGTGAATCTTGATGGCCAATAGTTGTTTTTGATAATTCCATTCGTAAATGGCATTATTCACATCTAGGCCCTCGTAACACTGTAGCCGAATCAAATCGTGTCCCAAAAGATCAGCAAGGATATAAGCAATCTTTGTTTTCCCTACTCCTGGATTCCCTTCCAGCAGGAGGGGTTTTTCGAGATTCATCATCAGGTAAAGGACCGTAGCCAACTCTTCCTCGATGACGTAACCCAGCTCGTCGATAATTGGAATTAAATCCTTAGGATGATCTACCATAAATTAAGACAGCATTATTTTTTGAGACCAAAGAGTGCTAAGATGCTATTCAAAATACTTCTGAGCACCGTGCCGATTAATGAAAAGGCATTGAGTGAATTATCAGCGGGCGGAGGTGGTGCTTGGGGAGCCGTTTTAGCTTTGGCCGCAGTGGCCGCAGCAGCGCTGGCGGTGCTGGCCGTAGCAGCAACTGCTTCCTTGGCCGTTTCAGCTACTGCCTCCACAGCATCCGTCACTACTTCCGCTGCTTCAGCAACAGGCTCAGGACTAGCTTCCGCTTGAGGAGGATTCTCTGAATTGAGTTTATTTTGAAAGTTCTTTACAAATTGATTCAACAACTGGTCAGATACATCATTGATCAAACGCGAACCAAATTGCGCCAACATCCCGACAATCGTAATGTCCATACTAAAGCTAACATGGGTCTTACCATCTTCTTCCGATAGCAAACCATTCATAATCATATCAGCACTTCCCTTTCCCTTGCTATCCAATCCCCGACCTTTGAGTACCATCTTATGAGTAGCCTCATCCAACTCGACGATTTCAATATCTCCCGCATAAGCGGCCTTGATTGGACCAAAACGAGTGACCACTTCGCCTTTAAAATGGCGATCATCAATCTTTTCAGTGATACTCGCGCCAGGCACACAACCAACAATATCTTCGGGGTCAGCCAAACTTTTCCAGACGACACCAATGGGCTGATCGATATCAAATTCTTTTTTAATTAAGGTATTCATACCACTTAGTTTAAATGCCCCGAAACGAGTCCGGGGCATGATTTTTTCGATTATTTGAAATGACCTACTGCCTTAAGCTCTTTGTACAACTTAAAGGGTGTCACCGGAATTTCGAGGTGCTTGATTCCGAGGTGGGCAACCGCATCTACAATAGCATTAACGATAGCTGGTGGTGCACCAACCGTAGGCGATTCTCCTACGCCCTTAGCTCCAATCGGATGGTGAGGAGAAGGAGTAATGGTATGACCAGTTTCCCAATTAGGCGACTCTACCGCGGTGGGTACCAAGTAATCCATAAAGGTACCATTGAGAATATTTCCTGATTTATCGTAAATCAATTCTTCGTACATCGCAGGTGCAATTCCTTGCGTCAAACCACCGTGTACCTGTCCTTGTACAATCATCGGATTAATGATGTGTCCACAGTCATCGATGGCCACAAAGCGACGTACTTTGATGTCGCAAGTTTCTGGGTCAATATCAACGATGCAGATATAGGCACCGGAAGGGAACGTTAAGTTCGGTGGGTCGTAATAATGCGTCGCTTCAAAGCCCGCTTCCATTCCCTCGGGGTGATTGGTATAGGCTGCAAAAACGAGTTCCTGAATCGTCTTAGATTTTTCAGGTGCCCCTTTGACAAAAAACTTGCCGGGTTCCCATTCCAGATCTTCCTCGCTTACTTCCATCAGGTAAGCCGCAATCTTTTTGGCCTTGTCGCGCAACTTCCGCGCTGCCATGGCCGCTGCCGCTCCTGCCGTCGGCGTACTCCGGCTAGCATAAGTTCCCAATCCATAAGGAGCAGTATCGGTATCTCCTTCCTCAATCTGTACGTGTTCCATCGGGATACCCAATTCTTCCGCGACAATCTGAGCATAAGTCGTTTCGTGACCTTGGCCTTGCGACTTGGTACCAAAACGAGCTATCGCTTTTCCGGTAGGGTGAACGCGAATCTCTGCCGAGTCAAACATCTTTACTCCGAGGATATCAAAATCCTTAGATGGTCCGGCTCCTACTACTTCCGTAAACGTAGAGATACCAATTCCCATCAGCTTGCCTTCTTCCCGAAGACGTTTTTGTTCTTCGCGCAATTCATGATAACCAACTGCGTCCATTGCCTTTTGCAGACCAGCATGGTAGTCGCCACTATCGTAGGACCAGCCGGTGGGAGAAGACCAAGGGAAATCTTCCTTCTTAATAAAGTTTTCCATCCGCAATTGCGCTGGATCTTTTCCAATCTGCTTGGCAAACATATCCGTCACCCGCTCGATGGCATGGACTGCTTCCGTGACTCGGAAAGAACAACGATAAGCTACCCCTCCTGGTGGTTTGTTGGTATAAACGGCATCCGCTTCCATATAAGCAGCACCATAGTCGTAAGATCCCGTTCCGATAGAGAAAAGACCTGTAGGGAACTTAGAAGGATTGGCACTGGCATCGGTATAACCATGATCGGCGAGCACTTTAAAACGCGTCGCTAAGATTTTACCTTCTTTGGTACCAGCCATTTCTGCAGTAATATGATAATCGCGAGCGAAAGAATCTGCCTGGAGGTTTTCCGAACGATCTTCGATCCATTTGATCGGTGCTCCAGTCAGGAAGGAGACTGCAATCGCAATTACGTAGCCAGGATAAACTGGCACTTTTCCACCAAAACCACCTCCAATATCGGGAGAGATGACACGGATTTTTTCCTCCGTAAGACCAACGTGGCCAGCCACCAAGGCGATCACCGTACGAATGGCGTGTGGAGCTTGAGTCGTCATATACATCGTCAGGTGATTTTCCACCTTATTATATGCTGCCACACAACCACAGGTTTCAATAGAAGCCACGTGAATACGTGGAATGTGCATTTGTTGCTTTACCGTTACGTCCGCATTATCGAAGATAGAATCAGTCTTTTCTTTATCTCCAACTTCCCAATGCCAGATATGATTATCGGTTTTGCCTTCCTTATCGCTACGCAATACGGGGGCATCTGGAGCCAGGGAATCAAAAGGATCGATCACCGGGGTCATCTGCTCGTATTCCACCATTACCGCTTCCTTACCATCCCGAGCCGTATAGCGATCGGTAGCGATAACCGCGGCCACTTCTTGCGATTGATACATTACTGTATCGGTAGGCAATACCATTTGGGTATCCGACATGAGGGTCGGCATCCAGTGGAGATTATATTTTTCGAGATCCTTACCCGTTACCACGGCAATTACACCGGGAATTTCGAGGGCCTTGGAAGCATCGATATTTTTAATTTTGGCATAAGCATAAGGACTTCTAACGATATCCATATGCAGCATACCGGGCAACTTTACGTCATCGACGTAGTTACCTTTTCCTTGGATAAAACGGGCATCTTCCTTTCTCTTTTTGGAATGCCCCATTCCACCAATTTCCTTGCTAGTTTTACATTTGATCATGTTCGATTGATTTCGTGCATTAAAAAAGAGAAGGTTTAAACAAATTCAGGTTCCGTTGAAGGTAGTTCCTTGTTTTGCATTTTCGCCGAAGTCCATTGGATGGCTTTGACGATATTATTATAGCCCGTACAGCGGCAGAGGTTGCCCGCAATACCCCAGCGAATTTCTTCCTCCGTAGGGTTCGGATTTTTCTCTAATAATTCGATGGCGCGCAGCATCATTCCCGGGGTACAAAAACCACAGTGGAGGGCATGATTGAGGTGAAAACCTTCCTGGATTGGATGTAGGCCTTCAGCAGTAGCTAAACCTTCCACGGTGATAATCTCCGCACCATTCGCTTGGACCGCGAGTAGGGTACAAGATTTAGCGGACTTCCCATTTACTAATATGGTGCAAGCTCCACAGCTAGAAGTATCGCAACCGATATGCGTCCCCGTCATCGAAAGGGTTTCGCGAATTACGTGAACCAAGAGCGTTCTTGGCTCCACACTGACGGTATGATCCGTCCCATTTACTTTTAAGGTAATTTCCATTTTATTTTTATTTCTTGGCTCTTGAAATAGCTTTTTGCAACATGCGTTTGGTAATCACTTTTACCAAGTGGCGTTTATAATCTACGTCGCCCCGTAAATCTTCAGAAGGATTACAATCCTCCGAAGCCATTTGAGCGGCTTGCTCAATCACTTCATCCGAAAGGTTACTACCGACGAGAGCTTCCTCGGAGCGGCTAGCACGCATGGGTAAAGAATTTACATTGGTCAGTCCGATCCCTGCTTTGAGGCAATTGCCTTGATCGTCGAGTTGGACCATTACGGCCACTCCGGCAGTAGCGTAATCCCCTACTTTGCGTTCCGCCTTATGATAGGAAGATCCATAATTGCCACTAGCGGCAGGTAAGCGGATTTCGGTTAATACTTCTCCGTGTTGGACGGCAGTAGTATAAAATCCATAGAAAAAATCATCGATAGGAACAGAGCGTTTACCCTCCTTACTAGTAATTTCTACTTCCGCTCCCAAGGCGATCATCACTGCGGGATGATCATTGGCAGCATCACCGTGGGCGAGGTTACCTCCGATGGTACCAAAATTACGTACCTGAGGGTCGGCGATTAATTTAGTAGCATCCGCAAAGATGTGGTACTTACTACGGACAACTTCAGATTCTTCCATATCCACCTCGCGAGTCATAGCTCCAATTTTCAGGTAGCCATCTTCCTCTTTGACGTAGGACAATCCTGGAATATCCTTTAGATCGACCAAGTGGGTAGGAGAAGCAAAACGTAGCTTCATCATAGGGATCAAGCTATGGCCCCCAGCCAGGATCTTCGCATCTTCCCCGTACTCGTGGAGTAGGGAGATCGCTTCCTCGACAGAGGTAGGGGCTGTGTAAACAAAATTTTCGGCAATCATATTTGAGAATTAAGTGGCTGAATTATTTTTCGGTTGATAAATCGATCGTAGAAATAGTAGAAGCTACCATTGAACCAAACTCCAAAAAAGAGGAGGACCACGGCAACATAATAAAGTACTTCGGAGATGTAGTAAAACTGACTGATGGCGAGTAAGCAAATTCCCAGGCCAGCAATCGTAGCTGCAATCCAAGTACGCCTTCCCCGAAAGTTAAATACGATGCCCAAGAGTACAATTAGCGCAATTCCAACGATAATATAGCCAGCGCTACTATTAGCATGGGGATAAAGCATTTTGCCACTACAGAGCGACATCGCGCCGGAGTAGGCCATAATACAAAAGGGACATTTGGGGAGGATAGCGATGAGGATTGCTGGTAACCAAGAATAGGCCGAACTCTTCTTTTTGGAAGCTCGACAAGTAACACCATTACCACAAGGGGTCGATTTATTCATTTGCCCATTCAAAGGTTAGTAGGGCCAAGGGCGGGGCATTTACTCTTACAGATGAAGTAGCAGTTTGGTTCTTCCTTTATGGATATTAGGATTGATATTCTCTCAAAGTAAAATCAAACCAAAAGGTAACAACCAAAGCACATATAATTATTCTAAAAAAGCAATTTTTACCCAAAAAAATACGCTCATATGGCCTTTGCTAAAGATATAATTTGGAAACCGTTATTATAACTTTTCGTTGAGCAAAGCCCAGAATTAAAATCAATTTAGAAAAAGTCTAAATATAAATAAGCTTTTATTGTTTCACTACAGCTTGCCATTCTTCAGGAGTATTGACATTGAGCATAAAGGAATGGTTATCGACTTCGATTTCCCGCACAGAAGAATTGATGAGTACTTTACGTGGGCAGGAGTAGCCCCGGGCTAAAAACTGGAGGAGCACTGCATAGGCTTTGGGTTCCCACAGAGTAATCAGGGGTTCGGGAAAATTCGTGTCAGGATTATGGAAACAGGTAGCGACGCGATGGGTCTCGCGTTGGGTAAATAACATTTTCAAATGCCGCTGCTTCAACAAGGGTTGATCACAGGCTACTACCAGCCAGGCGGCATTGGGATCACTTTTAAAAGCAGAAAGAATACCTCCAAAAGGTCCCATTCCTAGGAATTGATCGGCAAGCAGGGGATATTCACTTTCCAATTGAGTACCCGGAGCAACCGACAAATAAGTTTCGTCGCAAAGCCCTGACAACAAATCAGCCATATGCTCTCGTTGAGCTTTACCGTGATAATCAATAGCGCCTTTATCGCGGCCCATGCGTTGACTTTTTCCTCCGGCCAGTACAAGGCCTTTGACCGGAGCAGGTTTAACCGCTTGCTGTAAAAAATCGGCCAAGGCAGCAGGATCATGCAAAGGGAAGATGGGCAGTGATTCCCAATTTGGAATGGCTTCTTTTAAAAAGTCGTAAACCTCTTCATCATCGCGTACAAAAGCAATTACATCGGTCAGACGATCCAATTTGCGGCTTAGCGATTCTTTTTTCTTTGCACTGAGCAGTACAACCTGATGTTGGGCCACAAAATGATTACCATTGACCAGCATGAGATCAGCATCACTCAATAAAGGACGGTAGAGATATTCATTTTTTTCGCTGTGCATATCCACTTGTCGGAAAGCGATCTTATCGATCAGATGGTGGTGTAGGCCGGGCATTTCCGGCGCTGCGACTTGGTGTTCAGCATCGATATATCCGAGTTTGGTGGAAGGGCCTAGATGCTGCTGAATGCCTTCTACCAATTGCTGAATTTTTCCACAAGGAGCTCCCAGTAAGGCGAATTCATAGCGATGAAATTGCCCACCATGGGGCTTGACGAGCTTAGCATGTTTTTGATGACCGTTCTGCTTCATTTTCTCTTTTGGTTTATATCAATCTAGCCGGAGCAAGATACTTAGATTCAACAGTTGGAACAAATTAGCACCCAAAAGGATGAGACAAATCCACATTCTCGTAGCATACTCTTGTCGTCAATAAGCATATTTTAATGTTAATTTAATGATGCTAGCGCTTTAGTACTGTGGGAAAAACTTAGATTTATCCACTGGATAGATCAATAATTAAAAATAAAAAAATATATAAAATGGGCATTGAGGGTGGGCCCACCCTTCCGCCTCCGCCGGTCGACCTTCGCCAAAATTTAGCCGAGTAGGCATAACTCTACTGGCCTTATTGCTGGCGATTCAACCGCAAAAGGTACTCCGAAGATTTACTTATTGATGTTTACATCGGTGAATTCTGAAAAGTAAATCACAACATAGACGCTTTTACCACTAAAATTCCATAAATTTTGGAAAAAAAGTTTTCCACATCCGCTACAAACTACTATCTTTCAAACACTTAGAGCAATAAAAAAATCACTATGCGCTTCTCGCTCTTTCTTGGCTTGGTCTTATTCATAGCTTGTAATCAGACTAATACTAAGTCGCCAACTACTAATCAAACTGAAGACACTATGCATCCCCATTCTACCGATTGGCAAGGCCACCGCGGGGCCCGGGGCCTTTTACCTGAAAACACTATCCCCGCTTTCCTCAAAGCATTAGAATTTCCCATCCAAACCCTAGAACTCGATGTGGTGGTTTCTAAAGATAACCGCATCATTATCTCGCACGAACCCTGGTTTTCTGAACACATTTGTACCAAACCCAATGGTCAACCCGTGGAAAAAGAGGAAGCAAAATCGCTCAAAATATATACCATGGATTATGCTACCATTCAGACTTATGATTGTGGGCAACGTGGAAACCCTCGTTTTCCCGAACAACAGCCCATGGCGGTAAGCAAACCCGAGCTGCGCGAAATGGTACAAGCCGTAGAGGCCAAGGCAAAGGAGTTGAAACGACCACTCCCCTACTATAATATAGAGCTCAAAAGTCAGGAGGATTATTATGGCGACCTCACTCCGCATCCTCAAGAGTTTGTCCAACTACTCCTCGCCGAATTAGAAAGTTTAAACCTTCTATCACGAGTGACGCTCCAATCTTTTGATATGAATATCTTGGAAGCCATTCATCAACAAAACCCGGAGGTGACAACCGCTCAGTTGATCGAAAATGTGGAATCGCTGGCCCACAACCTAAAGCGACTTACTTTTCAACCCGATATCTACAGCCCTTATTTCGAGACCGTTACCCGCAATCTGGTAGAAGAGATTCACGCTCGCCAGATGAAGATCATCCCTTGGACCGTCAATGAAATAGAGGATATGCGACTCTTGTTGGAGTTGAAGGTAGATGGTATCATTACGGATTATCCCAATCGGATCGCAAAGGCTTTGGAGTAACAGAGCACTTTAGCTACTCCAAATCAAAGGAAGCTTCGGCGCGTTTGATGGTTACTTCGGGCGTACTATCCTTTTTTTTCATTCCTGGGCGGAAAGAATTGAGGGCATCATATACTACGGTGTGCATCCGACGGCGGACTTGCTCGCGGAAAAGGCCTTTGTTGTAATAATTTTCATTGATTCGGTTGGTCAGGAAGATAAATACCAATTCTTCGGAAGGGTCCACCCAGATACAGGAGCCCGTAAATCCGGTATGTCCATAAGTCTGAGAAGAGGATTTGGGGGAACAGGCCTGGCGACGCTGGCTTTTATTGCGTTTATCAAAACCTAAGCCTCGTTTACTCTTGGACTGCCTACGGGTAAAATAATCAACCGTTTCTGCTTTGAGGTAGCGACGGCCACCATAGGTTCCGCCATTGAGTAGCATCTGAAAAAGGATGGCCATCTCTTGGCTGTTGGAAAACAGTCCTGCATTCCCTCCTACCCCATTTAGTAAAGCCGCGGTTTCATCATGCACGTAACCTCTGATCACTTGCTTACGCCATTTATCATCATTAGCTGTAGGGATGACTTCTTTTAACGGGAATCGTTCGAGTGGCCGAAAGCCCGTACGTTTCAAATTGAGTGGGGTATAGAACTGTTGTTGGACATAAACATCAAGGTCTTTGCCCGTTTTGGCTTCAATCACCTTTTGCAAAATGGCAAAATTTACATCGCTGTAACGATAGCGTTTGCGGCGACGGGGTTCGAGTTCGTAAACATCCTGCCAAAGGGTGTCCAAGTAATTTTGGTGGAGGTAAAAAGAGTCTGCCACCTGGATGGTATAGTCTCCTCGTTTTTCGTAACAAAAATAGGAAGTACAATCTCGGCTATTCGAATCCCGAGCCATCACGTAGGGGGTAATGGGCATATGCGATTGTAAACCCGATTGGTGATTCATCAGTTGACGAAGGGTAATTTTACGAATCGGAGATTTTTTCCCCACCTCCAAATGCTTTTCCAAACGATCGCCTAATTTGATCTGTCCATTTTCATAAAGCTTCATCATCGCCAAAGTGGTCGCCGCTACCTTAGTAATCGAAGCCAGATCGTAGAGGTGCTGATCAGCCACGGCCCTTCTGCGGTGTATACTTTGGTGACCAAAGTTTTTATCGTAGATCACCTTTCCTTCTTTTAAGACCATCACCTGGCAACCCGGCATGGCCTTTTTGGCAATCGCAGAACGCGCAATCGCATCAATCCCCACGAGTTTGAAAGAGGCTACCCCTACTTCTTCTGGCTCGGCATAGGCCAAGCGGGTATTCGAAAGTCGCCCCTCCTGCCCCAATGGCAAATGCGCTGCTACCGCTACGGGTAGATGGCCGGGAGTATTTCGGCCACCAAAAAGCGCTTGGACGGCGTAGGTCTCGGTTACCGGATGTTGTTCCATCACTTGGATCATGGCCAAGGTGGTATCAAAGAATTGTAAGTTGTAGGGGTTTCCAAAATTGACCAGTGCCACTGCGCTTTTTTCGGCAATGGTATTGATGGAGGCAATAAACGCAGCGTGACGCTCGGCATTTAAGTTTTGTTGACTCAAGGCAATCACCAGCGTCCGACGCCGATAATTCTTGGCATTCAAAGCCGGGATTTCATCTTTACTATCGGTACTCAACCAACGTTCGCGGAATTGGGTATACTGGCCAAATTCTTTACTGAAATACCTCAATTCTTCTGGTCCCACCTGAACGAGTTCAAAACGCTTCTGAGCAATATTTTGAAAAGGCAATAATTCTTGTCGGTTTTGAGCCAAGACCAAAGAGGACTCATACCATTCTCGAATTTCTAAATCTTGTTGTTTATCGCGCAATTCGGCAACGACCTTTTCCCGAGCGCCATAATCGAGAACATTCGCACAGTTGATCCAATTTTTTGCTTGTAAGATTCGTCTTACTTTTTGGTCCAACTCTGCTTCCGTCAATAGATTGCTTTGTAGGGCCTTCATAATCAACGCGTGATAGCTGCGCAAGCTATCTTTTACCAATAAGACCTCCGCTCCAGCCAATAATTGCTCCAAGAGCGATGCACTAGAGTTTAACTCGGCCCATTGTAGGCCATCAAAGTCATAACGGGCTTTGCAATATTGATAGAGGTAATCTTTACCCCGACTTTTTAAAGTATCGGGTTCAAAAAAGGAAGTAAGGCTACGGATTCCCGAAAGCCCATTGAGCGATAATTGACTCAGCGGCAGGGCGGCGAGGGCTTGACTATCGACAGGGCTGGCTTCAATTTTTTCCAAACCACCACCGACGGTTAGAATGTGTTCGTTCTGCAAATTGTACATCAACCGCATAGATTGGCTTTGCTGTACCGCTTGGCGATTATCAAGTACTTGATAATTATAGACTCCTTGTCCGATTTGATTAGCCTCCAAGCTAGGTGCTAAACTAAAATTGATGCCCAAAGCTTGGCAGTAACGGACATAATCGTTTTCGAGCTGTATTAATAAGGTGTCGCGATTGCTGCTGCTGAGGGTGGCGGGAAGGGGAAAACGGGTAACATCGCTAAATTGGCCATTAAGAGCGATCCGCTCTCGGGTACCGACCAAAAGGGGGAGGTCAGTGCTTTGTGCGGTCTGATCAAGGAATATTAAAAAAGAATCTAGCGTCAAGTTTTGCAACAGAAAGCCTCCCAAATGCCCTTGTTGAACCTGATCCAGTAATTGCGTCTCGCTTTGTCCCAAGCCCTTTTGAGGAGCCCAAACTAAGAGTTGCCCTACCTTTTGGGCAGGGCTCATTTGAGCAAGGATCGAATCGGCCCAGGTAGCTCCATCTTGTAGGAAAGGAGCATGCACGACCAATTCAGGCTCGCTAGCTTGTCGACAAGCTAGTGCAGTAAGTAATATCAGTATACCGATAATTCGGTGGAGCATAGTGCTTCAAATTGGCGTCAACAATAAAATCGATCAGCCGACACTCGTGGTGGGCCAATCGCATTGGTTTTGTCGTTGTCTCAACTGTATGCTTAGCGATATAGGAAAATTCCTGAGAGGGTATTACCTAAGTTAAGAACTCTCCACAAAACTTGAAAGTTCAACGCTGTTTTTTAATGAGAAACTTTTGTCGGCGACACACTTTAAAGAAATTTTAAATTTTTTTTCAAAAAAGTGTCGTAGCGACTGTTACTTTTTGTGGAAATGCCATTATGAGTTTGAAACGGTCTTTATGGCGATTAGCTGATAGCCTCCCTTCCACAGTCAGAGACCAAGGTTTCTGGCTGTGGAGATGGCTTTCGCCAATGATGACACCGGAAATTTAAAAAAATTCCGTAAATGTTTTCGAATTTGCAAAGAAGTCGTACCCTTGTAGAAAATCGTGTGCGGATGGAAAAATCCAACAAAGCCGTTTCTGAGGAAGCCATGCAATCGGAATGGGAGCAGATCAAAGCTGCTCAGACCAATCCTGCACACTTTCGTCCAATCTACAATAAGTACTACAATCCGATCTTCCGGTTTGTATTCCGGCGTACGGCTGATGAAGCCTTGACTGCGGATTTATGTTCGCAGGTTTTTCTAAAGGCGCTGCAAAAATTATCGAAATACGAATATAAAGGAGTACCCTTTTCTGCTTGGCTATACCGAATTGCGAGTAATGAAGTAGCGCAATATTTTCGGGAGACGTCCAAGAATCGGGTAGTGAGCTTGGAAACGGAGCATCTGGATCATTTGCAAGATGAAATGGAGGAGCCCCAAGGGCAGCAGCGACGCGAGGCAATGATTAAAGCTTTTGACGACCTGCGAGACTCAGAGGTAGAATTGATCGAGCTGAGATATTTTGAACAAAGACCTTTTAAGGAAATAGCCGATATACTCGGCCTTACGGAAAGCAATGCTAAAATAAAGACGTACCGCACCCTGGAGAAGATGAAGAAAATCATTTTGCGTAACTCCGGCCCGGGGGAAGCCCCCAGCCTCTAACATTATCAGGAAACTCAACTTACTACACACTTTACTTTCTGATCATGTAGGCACAATTAGCAATTTATGGAAAACAAATACAAAGTAATTATCGATCCTCCTAAGCTAAGCGATAAGCAAATCGCCAAGCATCAGGATTTCGATGCCCTGTTGGCCCAGGTACAGCCTTCCGTGGCTGGTGCAGCTCCTGCTGCTGATACGGAAGCTCCTCGTCAGAGGCGACGCTGGCTTTACTATCTCAGTGGTGCTACTGCCGCTGCGCTAATCGGTTTGTTTTTCTATCAAACCAAAGTCGTAGCCCCAGTAAAGGCCGACCAAGGATATTTTGCCGAAAGACCTTTTATCGATCCTCCTTTCAAGCAAATCAAAGCATCGTATACCGAAAAAAGTTTTAACGCCAACCGTGGTGGTGTTTTTGAATACGCCAATGGCTCCAAAATCATCGTTCCCGCGGCAGCTTTTGTAGATAATAAAGGAAATATTGTAGAGGGAGAAGTGGACATCCGCTACCGCGAGTTTCACGATTATATCGACTTTTTTCTCTCTGGTATTCCCATGCAATACGATTCGGCAGGTACTCTCTATCAGCTAGAATCGGCAGGAATGGTGGAAATTTATGCCGAACAAGGTGGGCAAAAAGTAAATGTGGCCCCCGGAAAAGAAATTGATGTTGAATTGGTATCGGAAATGCGTATCCCGTCTAGCGAGCGCGCTACTATGCCGAAGTATAATGTTTACCAACTCGATACCGAAGCTCGCAATTGGGTGTATCGCGATAATGATAATATCGAAGTAATTGACGAAGAAGAGGAAGAGGTCAATAGCGATATTGAAGTAGCCAAATCAAATCATCAGGAAGCACTTGCCGATTTCCGTCAGCAAGAATTGGTGGAGGTTCAAAAGGTGGAGGCTAGTATTCCCCTTCCTCAAGCGCCAGTGCGCCCCAAACGCCAGACGAGCGAATATGTTTTCGACTTTAATATTAATGATATTGCGCCTACTATTTCTAATGATCCTAATCGTACTCCCGAGGAAAATGCTGTGGCTGCTCTTGAAGAACAGCGTTTACAGCAACTCCGTAAGCAATACAAGGGCACCCTATGGCAATGTGACCCTAATGATTACCTTAAGTATACTCAAAATGCTGCGAATAATAATCTGACTTGGGAGGATGTGAAGTACCGCCAGCTAAACAACGGCGACTATGAATTTACGCTCATTAGCGGAGATTTTCGGTCGACGTTAATTGCTAACCCCGTACTGTCTCCTGAAGATTACAAACTGGCTATTAAGGAGTTTAACCAACAGTTTGATATCTATCAGCAAGAGCTTACGGCACGTGAAGCCCAATTGGCAGAAGCCAAGGCTAAGCTGCGCAAGTTCTACAAGGCAGAACGGGATAAGGCGGAGCGGGTGTATCAAGAGGAATTAGCGGAACTAAAGGCCCGTGGCCTTGATCGCGAAGCCAGCGAAAAGATGATTACTCGAAAAATTATCAATCGCTTCCAAGCTACTGCCTTTGGTATCTGGAATTGTGATCGCCCCTTACCTCCTAGCATCGCTCAGGTAAAAGGAGAATTTAAAGACGATGATAATCACCAATACGATAGCCATGTTGCTTTCCTCGTCAATCAAAATCGCAACACCGTAGCTCGCTTTCGGGCTCGTCCTGGAGCACCAGTAAGTTTTGAAACCAATTCAGATAATCTGATGTGGTTGGTGACCCCAGATAATAAGATCGCCTTGTTCCGCCCGGAGAAATTCCGCAAGATCAACCAGAAAAAAGGAGATCATACCTTTGTACTCAATGTAATCGACAAAAAAATCCAAAATGAAGAGGATGTTCGCAAAATTCTCGAATTCTAATTGAATGTAAGTGTAAGTCCTATTATAAATTAACTTTCCTTTCTCTCCAGGTCCCCGATACTGCTCAAGTATGGGGACTTTTTTTATGTTGTTCTCTAGATTGAAATATAAATCTTTATCTTGGCAGCGGAATAGCCATCGTGCTACGTTTTCCTAACCCCGCTCGTTCTTTCCAGAATAGGATCTATCTATGACTTTATCGGATTGGCTCAATGTCCTCCTGTTGCTTGGTGCAGTTCAAGGAGGTTTTATGGCGCTGCTTTTATGGAAAAAAAAGCCTAGCAATGTACTGGCGGTACAACATTTAGTGTATCTATTGATACTCGTATCAGCCTTATTATCAGGCCGGGTGATTTCTCAATATACCACCATCAATGTCTATGCTTCTATCCTGCTCGTTCCCGATGTCATCTTGTTTTTAATCGGTCCGACCATTTATTTCTTTGTTCGATCCCTACTCCATCAAGGCCTTCCTAAACCACGAGTGTATTGGCGGCACTTTATTCCCGCTTTTATCCACGTCTTTATCCTCAATACCTTGGTCGCACTGCATTTGGAGCAGCAATTCGTATTCATGACCAGAAATCAAATCTTTTTACTCTTTTTTCTGGTAGAATTTGGGGCGATGTTGCACATGATGCTTTACCTGATTGGGTCGGTACAATTTTTTCGCGCCTATCAAGGTCAGTTTTATGAAAAATATGCTGCGGAATTCCTCGGGGAGGCCCTGCGGCCCCATTGTATTGCGGGGTTTATCTTATTGGGCATGTGGAGTATTGGCATTGGTGCCAACTTAATCATGGAGACTCCTAATTATACCATGTACTACCTCATCTGGTTTCTCTTAGTTTTTTCTGTCTATTTCCTAGCCTTCCGCATTCTGATGTCGTCCCAGTTATTAGAGCTTCCACCTTTACAGGTGATGGAAAATGTAGAAATCGAGCCGATGCCAGAAGTTCCCGAGGTAATGGATACTCCCATCAGTGATCTACAACAGGAAATGGAAAAACTGGATGCTTATATGCTCCAACACAAACCCTTCCTCAGCTCCGAGATCAAGATTGGGGATTTAGCCAAACAATTGGACATTCCCCGACAGGAGCTTTCCCGTTGGATCAACCAGGGGTTGCAGAAAAACTTCTTTGACTTTATCAATGATTATCGGGTTCAAGAATTTATCCAACTCAGGCAAAGCTCCGAATATTCCAAACACAATACACTCGAACTAGCTTTTCAAGCTGGTTTTAATTCTAAATCCGCTTTTAACCGGGCCTTTCGCAAAGTAACTGGCCATAGCCCTCGTAGTTTTTTTAAAAACGCTCCTCCTAGCAGTTCCTCCGCCAATTCTGCACCTTAGCCCTAGGTCATTTCCAAACCTCCGTTCGGTAGTCCAAATGGGTCATTTCATCGAATCGGGGCTTATTATTTCGTCCCACTTTTAAAAATGGGTCGATTTTATGAGCATTCCACGCTTCTTTTGAGTCATCGTTTCTAAATCTAAAATACATTGACTCATGAAGAAAATTTACTTCCTTCCATTGCTATTGATCCTAGTATGGAGTCTTTCTTTAAACGCTCAAACCGTTACCACCCTTGTTACAACAAGTGCCAATTGTATGAATGATGGGATGGCCATCGATGCCGATGGTAATCTCTATGGCTCTAGGTACGGTGGGGGGCCTGTCTTTAAGTATAATACCGAAGGTGAAATCAGCATTTTTGCCGACGGCTTTTCTGATCCCAATGGCCTCGCCTTCGACAGCCAAGGCCGACTCTACATCGCGGATAATACCGGCCACAAGATCTACCGCAAAGGCTTGGGAGTCAACGATACCCTCGAAGTTTTTGTCGACAGCATTATTGGGGTATCAGGCCTCTTGTTCGAACACGATAGCGATACGCTAATTGCTACTACTTACACCCAAAAAAGGGTATACAAAGTCACACCGGAGGGGGAAGTACTCCCCTTTTTGAGTTCCAACGCCCTCAATGGCCCGGTTGGCTTGTCTTATGACAATTTGGGCAATCTCTATGTCGCCAATTTCAACAACCGGATGATCTTTAAGGTAGATACGGACGAAAGGTTCGACTTTTTTACTCAAATTCCAGGATCAGGTACCCTGGGCTTTATTGCTTGTATCAGTGATACGCTTTATGCGACCATCCTCAATACTAATCGGATTTATTCCATTGATAATGCAGGTACAGTAGAGCTATTACTAGGCGCCGAAGCAGGTGACGCCGATGGTGATCCTTCTATGGCTCGTTTTAGAGGTCCTAATGGTATTTTTCCTTCTTTAGACAATAAAAGCCTCTATATCTCAGAGTTTCTTGGTTCTACGGCCAATAGTCAGGGAAGGCTCCGCCTGATCACCAATCTACAGGGGAATCCCACCACTGCTGCGCCAGAACGCCCGGTGGATCAATTAAACCTAAAACTTAGCCCCAACCCTACTCAGCAGTGGGCTCAATTAAGCTTTCAACTTCAAGAAAGTAGTCAAGTAAAGGCTACTCTTTTGGATCAATACGGGAAGGAAGTCCGCGTCATCCTGCCCGACACTACGCTCGGCGCAGGGCTACAGGAACAACGTTTTGAAGTAGCTGATTTAAGTGCTGGCCTTTATTACTGTACGTTGGAAATCGAAGGCCGGTCCAGTTACGTCGAACGGATGATGATCGTGGACTAGGGGTGTGGCCTTAGCTCAGTAGGCGCACCCCATCTCTTTCGAGCTTTATGATGCGTTTTTTATAGAGAACTCCAATGGATTTCTTAAACATCTTCTTACTCATTTGTAAAGCATCGTAGATGTCTTCCGGGGAGCTTTTATCCGTCAGTGGCAAAAAACCGGCTTGGTTTTGTAGACGTTCCAGGATCAGCTGGGCCGCTCTAGGTATTTGGTTATTAAAACCTTGTTCGTGTAAGCTAATGTCGAGTAAAAGATCTTCCCGGATCTTTTTTACAAAAGCATTTAAACGCTCCCCTAATTTGACCTTTTGAAAGATCTCATTTTCGTACAATCGGCCCCAGTAACGGTCGTCAACGATAACACGATAACCATTTTCTACTTTCTCAGCAACCAAGATTTCGACTGCTTGTCCAGCTTCGAGGTCTTGGTTTTCTTTTTCTACAAAACGGTTCAGACGATTACTCGCCACCATACGGTCGGAATCGGTATCGACATACACTCGTACCAAATGGTATTCCCCGACATCCATCGGGTGAACTTGTTCGCGATAGGGAACAAAAAGGTCTTTGGGTAAACCCCAATCTAGAAAGGCTCCAAACTTATTGACGTCTTTAACCAGAAGATAGGCAAATTCATCTGCTTGAGCTAAGGGCTCAGCGGTGGTAGCAATCGGACGATCATCAGAATCACAGTAAAGGAAGACCTTTAAATCGTCGCCCACCTCGATGTCATCGGGAATATCTCGATGGGGAAGTAAGATATCGCCATATGGGCCCCCATCGAGATAAATTCCCGGTTCAGTAATACGGAGGACCTCTAGTTCAGCATATTTTCCAAGTTCAATCATGCTGTAAAGGTCCAAAAATTTTCTACCGCGTCAAAACAAGTGGCTGTACGAATTGTCCACGTTCGGTTTGTAACCGCAAATAATAGGTTCCAGCGGGGTAATCACTCAGGTCGATAGAACGATCTAACTGATTTCCTTGGTGCTGTTCGGCCCATACTACCCGGCCCAACAAGTCATAGACCCGTAAATCCATCGTTTCGGCCTCCGTGAGCAACAAATGCAATTGGAAAAGCCCCGAACTAGGGTTAGGTGCTAGGCTCCATTCGGCAAGTTCTAATACATCCGCCGTTCCGGTAGTATAAATATTAAAGGTCGCTTCGGTAGAGCATCCATTTTGATCTGTAACAATCACCGAATAAGACCCGGTCGACAAACCATCGATAACTGGCCCGGTGGCTCCAGTGCTCCACAAGTAATTATACGGAGGCACCCCACCTTGAGCTAAAGCAATCGCACTGCCATCATTGATATTAGGATCACTGCCCATGGTATTAATATTCACAGACAATTCCGCAGGGCTTTCGATTAGAATACTTCGCAGGTAAACACAACCCACTGCATCGGTGATCTGAACAGTATAGGTTCCTGGAGCGAGGTTATTAAGACTTGTTCCCATGGCTCCGTGGCTCCATTCGATTTCAAAAGGAGGGATTCCTCTGGTGATGCTGAGGTTTATCCCACCGTCGGTTTCTCCAAAACAAGAAACATTGGTGGTAGTCACTGCTACGTCAATTCCCGAATCCTCTACGGTCACCGAGGTGGAGCCGCTTTGGAGACAACCATTGGCATCGGTGATGGTCACGGAGTAAGCCCCCGGAGTTAGGTTGATGATGGATTCGGTATCGGCGCCTGTGCTCCAGCTGTAGGTATAAGGCTCGGTGCCACCATTAACACTAGCGATGACAGTAGCCAAGCTACCACATTCTCCATTGAGTCCTACCACATTGAGTGTCAGAGCGGAAGGTTCAATAATCGTAGCCATGCCTTGTACTTCACATCCTACCGCATCCGTAACGATTAGCGAATAGGTGCCTGCTCCATCGGTAATGGTACTGCCATTGCCACCATTACTCCAATTATAATCGTAAGGTTCTACCCCACCCTCTACGGTTACGGTAGCTGTTCCATTATTATCGCCAGCACAAAGCACTTCGGTTTCTTCAAAGAGCAAATTAAGCGCGCTACAATCGGGTTCTCCTGGCTCTATCGTTACTTCGCCGTTAGTTTGACAACCTCGGCTATCGGTTACAGTTACCTCATAAACTCCCGGTGCCAAACTACCAATGGTGCTTCCCATTCCGGCAGGACCCCAATCGTAGGTATAAGGTGGCGTACCACCCATTGCAGTAGCCGTAGCCGTTCCATCGTTAAAACCAAGTACCGTTTCATTCGTCGAACTTAACATCAACTCTAATACATCTGGTTCTTCAATGGTTACTTCAGTGATAAAAACACAGTTAGCGGCATCCGTAATGGTCAACATTACCACGCCTGGGGCCAGATCCGTGGCCATTGGGCCTAGGTCTCCATTTTCCCACATATACTCATAAGGCGGTACCCCACCAGTAGCCACCGCGATGGCGGTTCCATCTTCCAAACCATTACAAGAAACACTCTCTAGGTCAAAATCCGCGATAATTGTACAAATCTGCCCTTCTTCGATTGTTGCCGTTTCAAGGCTCATACAGCCATTGGCATCGGTCACTTCGACGACATAGGTCCCCGGAGGAAGGTTATCGACCATTGGTCCCGTTCCGAAGGGGCCCCAATCGTAGGTATAAGGTGGCGTACCTCCCATTGCATTTGCGGTAGCCGTTCCATCATTAAACCCAGCAACCGTTTCGTTGGTTACGGTAATCATAATGGTGATTGGATCGGGAGCGGGAACTTCAATTTCATTAGTGAGCATACAACCTTGGGCATCAGTCACCGTGACCTCTACTAATCCTCCGGGCAAGTTATTGGCAGTTACGCCCATATCACCACTGCTCCAACGGTATTCGTAAGGTGGCAATCCACCAGAGACGACGATTGCCGCAATACCATCACCCGAGTCACTACAGGTCAACCCTACTGTGGACATAAAGCTGGTAAAGTTGCTACAATCGACTTGGCCTGTAGAGATCGTTACGGTGGCCTCCCCGGTACAATCATTGGCATCCGTCACTACTACAGTGTATAGGCCGGGAGCCAAACCAGTACGGCTAGCCGAATTATTGGTACCGGGTACATCGAGCCAATCATAGTTGTAAGGCGGTGTACCACCACTAGCCATGGCAGTAGCGGTTCCATCACTTGCTCCGGCAGTACTTTCATTCATAAAAGTAGTCATAACGTTTAGCGGATCGGGTTCAGCTACCGAGCCTTCAACCTCAATAGTACAGTTCATTGCATCGGTAACGATTACAATGATGGTACCCGGTTCGAGACTATCGGCCATGGCGGTGGTATCGCCATTGAGCCACAGGTAGGTATAAGGACTAGTACCACCAGTAACAAATACGGTAGCGGTTCCATCTTCATCTCCAAAACAAGAAACGGAAGTCGTTTCCATGGTGCCTTCCAGCGTACTACAATCGTTGGTATTGGTTCCGACGGTTTCTTCTGTGGAGACGGAGCAACCATTGGCATCCGTTACGGTGAGGTTATAAACTCCTGGCATAAGGCCATTGCGATCCGAAGGATCATCCGAACCGATGAGGTCCGCCCAGTCGTAGGTATAAGGCGGAGTGCCACCTAAAGCCGCTACGGCGATGCTACCATCACCAGCACCAGCACTACTTTCGTTCATTACCAGCGTATTAACGGTCAAAGGGTTAGGTTCAAAAATGTCAACCTCTTCAATTAGTATACAATCATTGGCGTCGGTAACGGTGACGGTAATGATACCGGAAGGTAAATTGCTAATCATGGGCCCCACACCAAAAGCGCCCCAATCATAAGTATAAGGTTCCAGACCGCCACTAGCTGTTGCCATAGCAGTTCCATCCTCAAAACCAAAACAAGAAACGCCTTCAGTTATAACTTCAAGCTCAAAGTTATCACAGTTGGACATGCCGATTTCCAATTCAAATGGAATGACGGGGCTAAAAGTACAGCCATTGGCATCCGTGATGGTAATTTGATAAGCGCCTGCATTCAAATTGTCAATAGTTGGACCACTCAAGGGTCCAGTATTCGTATTAAACCATTCGTAGGAATAGCTGGGTGTACCACCGCTAGGTATTGCAGTGATAGAGCCATCTCCTGCTCCGGGCATTGATTCTGGGATAAAGGTATAGGTCAGATCCATTGGATCAGGACTGGGGATTTCTACTTCACCGACGAAGATGCAGTTGTTAGCATCTGTAATCGTAATGGTGACCAAACCACCACCTAGCCCATTGGCCATGGCCTCCATATCGCCATTGCTCCATTCATATTCATAAGGCTCTAAGCCTCCACTCGGCACAGCCGTTGCTTCGCCATCATCCGTATCCGAACAAGTAGTACCAAAACCAGTCAATACTGCGGTAAGGTCGGCACAGTCTAAAATGGCCGGTTGGACGATCACGGTATTGGTCACTTCGCAACCATTGGCATCCGTCACGGTGACGGTATAGACTCCGGGGTCGAGGTTGGACAAATTAGCTGCTGCACCAGCGGGGCCCCAGTCGTAGGTATAGCCAGGCGTACCGCCATTGGCCAGGGCGGACACCGTGCCATCATTGGCCCCAGCCGTAGTTTCGGCAGTAGCCGTAGCATCAACCGTCAGCTCTGTTGGTTGTGTAATTTCTATCGTTGTGGTTCCCGAACATCCTTTACCATCCGTTACTGTTCCGGTATAGGTTCCTGCGGGTAAATCTTCTAAGGTTAAGGTCATTCCTCCTCCAACATCTGGAGTCCATTCGTAGGTATAACCAGCATTGGGATTTCCACCAGTGGCAAAATAGTTGATCGTACCACTCAAATCTCCAAAACAATTCAGAGCTGTATCGCCCATAACGAACAGTTCTAACACCTCGGGTTGAGGGATCGTTACACAGCCAGAAGTGGTACATCCATTATCATCCGTAATGGTACAGCAATAAGTTCCACTAACCAAATCGGTCAATGTTCCCGTAGTCATTGGAACGACATCCCAAGCGTAGGTATAATCAGGAGTTCCTCCACTCGGCATTACCACGATACCACCATCTGAGCCTCCAAAACAAGAAACCGTATCGACCTGAGCAAACTCGAAAGTCAAATCTATCGGTTCTTCCACATCTACCATACTAGTGAGGGTACAACCATTGCCATCCGTAACTAAGACGGTATAGGTACCTGCCCTCAAATCAATCGCAACAGGAGTATCTTGAAGATCAGGATCATCCCATTGATAGCTAATCGGCAAGGTTCCACCAGCTACGACAATCCCTGCATTTCCATTGAGTCCTCCCGCACAAGTCACCGTTTCAGAAATGATATCGATAATTTGAAAATTGCTACAATCTACTGCGCTCACTTCGCCTTCGCTGACCGTGGTACAACCATTATCATCGGTAATGGTAACCTCGTAGACACCAGGAGCCAAATCTGTAATCATTGCTCCCATTCCGAAGGCTCCCCAATCGTAAGTGTAATCCGGCGTACCGCCGCTAGCCATGGCCGTTGCGGTTCCATCATCTGCTCCGATGGCAGAAATACTCGTGGTGCTGACCGTAGCCGTTAAAGCATCTGGTTCTGTCACCGTTAGGGTTTCGGTAAAGGTACAGGCATTGCCATCCGTCACCGTATAAGAATAAGTCCCGGCGGACAAACCATCGGGATTCGAACCACTCAGGCCCATTACGGACCAAGCATAGGTATAAGGCATTGTGCCTGTGGGAGCAAGGGAAATCGCACCACTATCATCGCCGTTACATGTAAGATTGGTCACTGCTGCGCCTACCGTAAAATCTGTACAATCAAAAGATTCAATCACTACGGATTCGGTGGCTGTACAATTATTACAATCGGTAACGGTGACCATATAGGTATCGGGAGCCAGGCCGCTGATGGTTGCAGAAGCCATACTATTGCTCCAAGCAAAGGTATAGCAACCGGGAACGCCTCCCATTGGGTCTGCGGTAGCTGTTCCATCATTATTATTTCCATTTGTTGGGTTTACTCCGGTAATTGAAACGGCGAATGCATCCGGTTCGGCGATGATGGCGCGGAATACACCAGAGCAACCATCGGCATCGGTGACGGTGACATCATAGGCCCCGGCACAAAGTCCGACCACGGTATCCGTCGTTGCTCCTCCAGCATTTGCATCCCAAAGAAAATCATACGGTTCGATACCATTGTCGGGGTCGATAACCACTGAACCATCACATTCGCCATTACAACTGGCATCGACGACGCTGCCTTCTGCGGTGATCAAGCAAGCGGGGGTTACATTGATATTATCTAGGTAAATCTTGTTGCCAAAACCGGAGAGATTGATAAAGGCAAAGGTGATATTTTCGGTATTATTAAAAACGCTCAAATCGATGGTTTCGGTGCGCCATTCATCGCTACCAGGGGTAAAAAGGCCGGTGGTTGCGGGTGCCGTGGCCATTCCCGTATTACCATCGCGGTAGAGTTGGTGTTCAAAAGTGGCTCCGCAATCCGTAGAGGCCAGTACCAGCAAGGAGTCAAAAAAGGTATCATCATAAACCGCATAGGCCAGATCAAAACTAAGCTCTGCATCCTCCACTGCGGAGAAATCATAAATCTGGGTTAGGATGGCATCAATTTTTCCACGTGGATCTTCGCCGGGGATAACGGTATAATTATCAAATTCGACGGAACCTCCCATTTGCCCATAAGCGGAAACAAAAGCATTGCGTCGCCAGGCAAAGGTATCTGCATCGGGGTTAAAAGTAAAGACTCCGTTGATCGTAGGATCAAAGGCGGAATCGTCAAAATTTTCGAAAAGGGGCAAATCTTGGGTTACGATGGCTACGCTACTGACCGATAAGGTATCATTGTCCGTATTCTCGTCGGGCATTCCATTGGGCAGAGTGGTATAGCAGGTGAATTCAAAACTACCCGGTGGTGGTAAAAAGGCAGGTAGGTCAACTGTAGCCGAAGCACCTGAGCCAAGGTTATCAATCCAGATAAAACTAACCGGAGTACCATTATCAATTTGGTAGTTGATGGTCAGGGTAGAAAGGGGATCAATCCCAAAATTGGTGATTTGCACCTGTGGGGTCACTAAAGATGTATCACATTCCCGGGTGCCTGGCCGAAGGATTTCGGCTACCGCAGCATCATTATTATTAAAAGTACAAACGGTAAGCACGCCATTGCCCAGCGACTCTCGGCTTGCCCAATTGTATTGGTTCATCCCTCCCGTTAGGACCGCCCGCATAATGCTGATCTGATCATTGGAAAAGGAAGTTTGACAAGCGCCAGAGGCATAATCCATGTAGTTGATGTACATGTGTTCGTTCCCACAAGAAGTGGGTCCGGTGGGGAAGCTGGAATTACAATTTAGAAATCCAAAGCAAGAGGTAGGTCGATCTACATTAGGGGTATCAGCGAGGCCATCGTCCTCAGCGCAGTCCATTTCTCCGGCCATACAGCTATTATCGCCAAAGGGGTGATAAAGGCCGAGGTAGTGCCCCGTTTCATGGGTCAAAGTCCGGTAGCCTGATTGGCCAAAGCCCGGCCCTCCAAACCAACGATAATCAACCACCGAGCCATCACGATTCCCATCCCCTACTGTACCCGGAAAGGGCAAATAGGCATAACCCGTGGTTCCTCCTCCGGCAGTAGTACCGGGAATAGGTAAAGTATAAATATTATAGTAGCGATTAGGGTCCCAATTATAGGCTGGTTTTATTTCCGACTCGATATTGTCATCCCCCATCATGTCGACAGTTACCTCATCCACATGGCGGGTGATCCCATTCGTAGGGTTGCCATCGGGATCGATGGCGGCGAGGCAAAACTGAACTTCGGGATTACCTACCACCGATTGCCAACGTGAAGGAGTGTCTTCAAATTCGGGGTTAGTCGCTGAAAAATCCTCATTAAGGACATCGATTTGGGCCTGAATGCGATCTGCCGAAAGATTTTGTCCACTGCCTTCTGCTTCTCCAGCATTGTGAATGACGTGTACCACTACCGGAATCCGAATTATGGGAGCAGATTGCATCCGTTGGCTCCGAGCATTTTGGGATACCTGAGGTAATATTTTATTTCGATACTCCTCCAACTGAGCGCGCAGTTCGGGATGATCTTGAAACAAGCGTTCTTGCTTGTGGTTAAAGCCACATTGCTCATCAGTGTGAGCGAGGCCAAAGCTTGATTGCGACCAGGAGGCTTGGCTACTCAGCAGCAAACAAATGGACAAAAACAATCCAAGGGTCGATTTCATAACATCTAATCTTTTTGGGGCATAGAACCCCAGCTTTAATGAGTGTTTAACAATTGAATACACCTGATTCTATTCAAATCAGGCCAGTTTTGGTAAATTAATTCAAGGATAGCCGTGAAATACAGCTGTGAAGACGGATTTGTGACAATCGTTGAAGAGAGGAGGCTCCTAGAGAACCATTGCAATCAGGTATGAGGCAAAGATAGTCAATCACTGCAATTACCGCTAAAAATAGTTCGAATTACCGCAGAATTGTCTAAAAACACCTTCAAAATCGACTCGATTTTCCACTTATTGCCCTTAGCGCTGACGAGCTAGGAAAAGTGCCCAGTCCTCCAAACCATGATTTCCGTGACGGGCAAAGGCCTCTATTTCATTTACCGAAAGATCGTACCATTCTGCTAACCGAGCGTAAAAATCTTGCGCAGCAGCTTCATTTTCCAAAATTTGGTCGGGAGTGCTACCTCTTTGCTGTTGGGGAGAGAGCTCGTCTACGAGGCCTTGCACGCGGTGGTAAGTTTGGCGAGCGCCACGTAATAATTGGAGCCAATCATTGGCACTTTCGAGTTGATCGTCGAGTTGATAGCTGTCGCGGATACGGCGATAAAAGCGGACTTCCTCTGCCGATAAGCCCCATTGCTGACCGATCTCACTGGCACTGCCAGTATCTTCTTCGCCATTTTTATAATCGGTGGCCAACTGTCGGAGTAGGCGGTCAACTTCGGCTTGGCTACTGCTGGGCCCGCGCTTGGGAGGCGCCGGTTGATGAGAATCGCGAGGATCAATAAACTCCACTTGCTCCGAACGTTCAAACATCGTTACCCCACCCTTTTGAAAGAGCAGATAAAGCAAAATTCCCATGCCAAACAAAAGGGCCAACCATTCCATCGGGCCAAGCAGTCGTTTACCTTCGCTCATGATCGAAAGGGCTTAGAAATCCATCCGCAAACGGAGGTTGATCCGGCGGGAGGTTAGGAAGTTAGGAATAGCATATTGCGTATTATCAATCGCTTTGATCCAGGTATTGGAAGCGACATTGGCCACTTTCATCAAGTTAAAAATTTCGAGGCTTATCCAAGTATTGCGGGTAAATCGCAAGGGATGGTTGGGTTTGCTTCCTCGGTTAAGGTGATTCCAAAGTTGAACGGAAAAGCCAATATCCACCCGGTGGTAGGCTTGAAAGCGATAGGTGTTACGGAAAACTTCGTTATTACCGCGTAGGCCAAAGGGCAGGCCAGTTCCTACGGTAAAATTGAGGTGCATCTTAAAATTCTCATTTTTGGGCAGGTAATCCTGGAAGAACATCGACAGGGTCATAAATTGGTCGGTAGGGCGAGGAACGTCATTGACAGGAGTGGCCTCGGGTTCGCCGACTTCTCTTTGGAGGTGTTGGACACCATTGAGACTTTCGCGGGCTCGCAAGAAGGAAAGATTGATCCACGATTCCGCACCGGGAACAAATTCTCCATTCAAACGCATATCGAGCCCAGCCACATAACCCGTAGCATCATTGGCACCGGAATAACGAATCCGCACATTATCCACTTCGTAGGAGACCAAGTCCCAAAGGTATTTATAATAAGCCTCGCTAATGAAGCGGAATTTCTTCGGATTCTTTTTACCCAAATAAAAGTCCAGCGTCATCCCTCCTACTACGTGAAGCGATTTTTGAGAACGTACATCTGTGTTGACCTGGCCATCCGGTTGTCTTAGCTCGCGGTAAAAAGGCGGTTGAAAATACAATCCACTAGCCAAGCGATAAGAAACATCTTTCTTCGAATTGGCGGGCTGCCAAAGCAATTGGGCCCGAGGCGAAATGATCAGCTCTTTATTCAAATCCCAATAAGAAGCACGTACGCCCGCAGTGGCCTTTAATTCGCTTTTGCCTTCCCGTCGGAAAGTGTAGCTATCTTGGATCGAGAGGCTAAACCGATTGGACAAAAGTTGATTCTCGGTTTTAAACACCTGACGCAAAAGCACCTGAGTAGTATCATAATTAAGGGAATATCCAGCAGAGTCGAGCCGTTCCCATTCCTTGATCTCATCGTCGATTTGTTCGCGTTGATAACGGACGCTCCACTGAAGGAAGTGGGTATTATCGGCAGAGCCAATTTCTTCATTATTCTTATTGGTCGTAAACTCCATCCCTCCCTTATGCTGAATATTACTCACATTAGACTGGAGGGAGTTACGGACAAACTGTTGTTGAGTTCCTTCCCCAAGGATGGACACAATTTCCCCAAAATCATCACTTCCCAAATCAGATTGCACTTCTCCGAGTAGATAGAAGCCAATGATGTCGAAGTTTTCGTTTTCGTTGGACTGATAAGAGGAAGTCAAAAATTTGAGGTAATAGGGATTGTGATCGCGATCCGGTAGATAGGTCAGAGAAAGCCCTCCCATATAGGTGGTGAAGTCATCGATTTCCTGGCCTTCAAACACCGAAACCAGTTGTAAGGCAAAATTTACCAAACCTAAGCCCGTGCTTCTTTCTACTGGTGTAAATTGATACTCACTCCGGTTAAAATTCCCTAGAAATGCCAATTGCCAGTTGCGCGTCAAGTCGAAGGTAAGATAGGTTTGGATATCGGCAAAATTGGGAATGTACTCCCCTTTGGTATCCAAGCTTCCTAAAAGGTAACGAGTCGTCTTGTACCGTGCGCCGACGAGGTAGCGAAATTTGCGGTAGCTTTCGGTGCCCAGTTTCTTACTGCCTTCCAGATGCGCCGAGCCTCCTAAGAAGCTCAGGCCAATCGAGGCGCGGGTCGAATCGGGGCGTTTGTATTTAACATCAAGTACGGAAGATAATTTATCTCCATAACGAGCGTCAAAACCACCAGAGGAAAAAGTTAGATCGCGGATCAGGTCAATATTAGGAAAAGTCAGACCCTCTTGTTGTCCCGAGCGGATCAACTGGGGCCGATAAATTTCAAAGTCGTTGACGTACACTAAGTTTTCATCATAATTTCCTCCCCGGACGTTGTATTGAGAACTCAGTTCCCCTCCCGTCCCCGAGCTGGTCCCCAGCGCAATGGCGGGCAGCATACTTTCAAAGTTCCCCGAGGCCGTAGGGATCAATTTCAATTCTTCCACTCCTTCGCTCACCATTCCCCCATCATCGATCCGGCTTTCCGTTACTTCTACCACTACATCTGATTCGGAGGGCGCCAAGGCCACATCGATTTTGCGTTGTGCGCCCGTCCGAAGACTTTGTAAAAAGGTATTTCCTTCCTTATAACCAATCCGGCTAAACACCAGAGTATAAGATTTTCCGGTAGGAATGTTGAGTCGATAACGGCCTTTGCTATCCGAGTTGGTAGCAATATTGGTATCCTTTAGAAAGACGGTAACGAACTCTACAGGCTGGCTAGTGACGGCATCGGTCACGGTTCCAAAAATCGTAGCTTGTTCTTCGCTCTGGGCATTCCCATTCAACAGGCCGCACAGCAGCAAAAAACAAAGGTAAAAACGAGTCATATAGGTGGTATTAGACGGTGCTAAGCTAAGCTTGGCTTACAAATTTAGGCGCTTTTTACATCTTAACAACGGGCCTTATTGGCTAAAAGTGTTGTTCCCAATACTTTTCATACGGGAAATGACGTCCAAAGGATGCTCTGCCTTAAAAACACTGCTTCCAGCTACTAAGACCCGAGCACCTGCCTGTAGCAAAGCTTCGGCATTTTGTAAGCCCACTCCCCCGTCGATTTCAATCAGGGTGGATAGGTTGCGTTCTTCAATCCTAGCGCTGAGGCGACGTACTTTAGCGAGGGTTTGGTAGATAAATTTTTGCCCACCAAAACCGGGGTTAACCGACATTAGGCAAACCAGGTCGAGCTCTTCCAGTACATTCTCCAATACACTTACTGGAGTATGAGGGTTGAGCGCCACCCCGGCCTGGGCACCAGTAGCTGTGATTTGCTGGATGGTCCGATGCAAATGAGGACAGGCTTCGTAGTGAACGGTGATTACCTCGGCCCCGGCGTCGCGGAATTGTTCGATATAACGTTCTGGCTCGACGATCATCAGGTGGACATCGAGGGGCTTTTCGCACAGTCCGTGCATGGTTTTGACGATATTCATCCCAAAAGAAATATTAGGGACAAAACGGCCATCCATAATATCGACATGCAGCCAATCGGCTTCACTGAGGTTGACCATAGAAAGGGATTCCCGAAGGTTGGAAAAGTCGGCGGCTAATACTGAGGGAGCAATCAAATGTTTCATCAAGCGAGTTTTGGGCAAAGGTAGTTTTTTTTCGATTTACACCTTAGCGATAAACGCTCGAAGATCATCATGAGAAGAAAGCGCCAGTTTTTTCTTGAGGCGGTAACGAGCCTTTTGTACGCTGTGGTGGTGGATGCCTAGCAATTGGGCAATTTCTTTGGTGGACAATTGGAGGCGGAGGTAGGCACAAAGCCGGAGGTCGTTGGCATTGAGGGAAGGATGGGTCTCGATGAGTCGATCCCAAAAAAGCGGATGTAGCTGGGCGAAGCGCAGTTGAAACTGGGTCCAATCGCTGAGCGGGTCGAGCTGGCGATCAATAGATTGGCTAATGGGTTGAATTTTACTTCGCAGCGAGCCATCCGCCGCCTTATGTAAATCCTTGAGATGGGTACTCAGGTCGTGGAGCATTTTATCCTTTTTTTCCAAAGCCATGGCCGCTGCGGTCAGCAGTCGTTCTTTCTCCGCTAACTTTTCCTTTAAGCCCACCCGAGTTTGAAATTCTAAGTCCGATTGTAGACGCAGTTTAGCTTGCCCTGCCTTTTCCTCCTCTACGATGGTCGCAAATTCGCGTAGAAAAAGTAAAAACAGTAGAGCAAATAGGACAAAGAAGAGTAGGAACAGATTGCGGCTAACCCTATAGAAGTTAAATTGTAAGGGTGCCGAACCCGTAGGACTGGGCAGCACCAACGAAATATCTTCATAATAGATATCGTCGGGTATATCTGGATCGCAAATGGGTGCGACCATTAGTCCACATTGCATGAAACATACAACGAACAGACAAGAACAGGTCAGTATCAAGATATCTCGCATAAAGATCCAACT
>SPJL01005108.1_pt1 | contig 36210 bp, 35 predicted proteins | sample 3741751 | NCBI WGS metagenome assembly SPJL01 (sample SAMN10925998, study PRJNA522277) | cold seep metagenome | isolation source: Elba SIP-enriched marine methane seep metagenome, extraction at timepoint T3 | place: Italy: coast of Elba, Mediterranean Sea | reverse complement strand
ATTATGCTTAACAATATGATTTAAAGCTTCTCTGAATTTTTTTAGTGATCCTGTAGAGCCCACTTTTTTATGTAAATTTTCAATTCCTATATGCCATTTTTTTTGTTTACCGCAATGTTTACGCGCTATCTCATAAATTCGACGTTCTATAGGCTTTCTAAGCCTAAAATAATCATGGTCTATGCTTAAAATTTCTTGACCTATAACCGAGTTATAAAGCCATTCTGAAAGCGTTATCTCAAGCTCAATCATGCGTTTTGTTTTTGGATCATCAATAACAATTTTATAACTATCAATAATCCCAAAACCTTCTATTATTTCTTGTTTATTAGTTTTTATATTTGTTTCTATTCTAGTACCTGCCAGCCTCTCAAAAGCTTTTCTTAATAATTTATATCCTTCCCCACTTGTTTGCCTATTAGTTGTTACAAGTAAATCATGAGCTTTGAAACGTACTTTCCGGCTAGGCATTTCTCCTTGATTAATCCCAGCCATAAGTTGGGAAATACAATAAATCAAAACATCTTTATCATGAATTGTTGCTAAGCCATAAGCACTAGGAGCAATTTTTACAGTATTTCCGTTATGCTCGTAATTTCTTATTGCTGTATCTTTTTTAGTCGAGAGTGTAAAAAGCGGATGTTCCATACTTGCGATATCACTTTTCGGTATCACTTCACCAAAATCACAAATGAATAAGTCCTTTTCAGGGTGGCGTATCGGTAAAAGTGGTTCAGTCATTTTGTAAGCCCTTAAAAAGTCCCTAGAATCTTAATATTACACGTCATTTCAGGGGTAGTTTTCGTCATTTCAGGGGTAAAAGTCAAGCCCTTATTCGTCATTTCAGGGGTAAAATTACACATTTAAAGTAGTTTTCGTCATTTCAGGGGTAGTCTTTTCGTCATTTCAGGGGTAGTCTTTTCGTCATTTCAGGGGTAGTCTTTTCGTCATTTCAGGGGTAGTGTTAAAAGTTACCCACAAGCTAAGTTATTGTTAAATAAAATCAAATTGGTTTTTTGAAAAATCCGTAACACTACTAACACTATATAACTATATATAACACTAGAAAAAGCAAAGCTGTGGATATGTGGATAACAATCCCCTTTTATTTTAAAACCTACCCTCCGCCATCCCTTGCAGACACATCCATGTGTCCTTAATTTAATGAGTTCGCTATCCTTCGGATACGCAAACAACTTATTTTTTTGCGCTCATTGCCGCGCGGCTAGGGTATTTAAACGACAGTGATGTAAGAATTTTATAGCGATTTGCACCAATTCATTAATCTTATGAAAGCATGTAACTATAAAAATCCTATGTCGCATTACGTACCTTTATATTCAACCGGAGATAGACTTGCTTTTACCTTCTTTTTATAGTGTAATGTAACGTAATTACGTAAATACATTACTTTATTACAGATTATCTTTTTTATCTTCCTTGGAGGGTATCTCATGGCTAGACAAGGTGTATCACAAGAACAAATATTTGAAGCCGCTCAAGCCCTGCTTGACGAAGGGCAGAGCGTAACGGTTGCCAGTGTCCGCGATAAAATCGGCTCCGGCAGCTATTCCACCATCAACAACCACTTAAGTAAATGGCGAGAGGCTAACGACAATAAACAGCCTGTCGATATTCCGGAAATGCCTACCAGTGTCGATAATGCATTACGGCATGTTTGGGCACTAGCCTGGAAAGAAGCGCAAATCATGATCAAAACCGAACGGGACGGCTTGGAGGCTGCGCGACGTGAGATCGAGCGCGAAAAGAAAGATATGGAAGTGGAAATAGCCCGCCTTGAGACTGAGAATAGCGCTCAGAGCGATGAATTAAAAAAACTGGGCTCAACCTTAGGCGAAACAGAAAAAGCGCTCAGCGAGGCTAAAAACGCCCTCCATGGACTAGAAAAAGAAAATATCCGGTTAAGTGAGCGGACAAATAATCTGGAACAGCACCGGCAAAATGATACTAAAAGGCTGGAATCCCTTGAAGAAGATATTAACAGTATTCGCAGTGAAAACGCTTCTTTGATTGAGCGTTTAAACCAGGCAAGTAAAGAGCGGGAAGACTTGATTCAGGTGCATACTGAAAAAATCTCGGAACTGGAACGGTTCAGAATTGAAGAAAGGGCGAATTTAAAATCAGTCGAAAAAGAGCTGGTTTCATCCCGTCAAAATGCAAAGGCCACACAAAATGCCAAAGAAAAGGCCGAAAAGAATTTACAAATGCAAGAATTGGAAAATGCCAGGTTACTTGAGCGTATTTCCCAGGCAGAAAGTAGGGCAGGGGAGTTAAAGGAAGAAGTGGACAAATTACACATCCGCTTACACGAATTAACCACCTTGTCAAAATCAACCCGCCGCCAGAAGAAACCAGAAGAGTAAATTTTTAAATCAGGTTTTAAGGAAAAAAATCTCGTAACACAAAAGCGCTTTTGCTACACTCAAATTGCGGTACAGGCTGGGGAGCCGATGACCGCCGACGGTGATAAACCATCGAGGCCGGGCGTGTTGACACGACCCGGCCTATTTTAAAAAAACTGGTAGGTATAGCTAGAACCCCAAAATAAAAGGGCAGGGGGCTGAAAGTAAAAACATCCTGGTTTTTCGATCATCAAAACGGTCTCATCATTGCGCCAGCCTTTCAGGGAAACGGCCAGACCACAGACCGTTTTTTTGAGGATTGCTATTTTTTTGAAAACCAGACATACGCTTCCGGAGGTTTGGGATCAATTCCCATAACCCATCTCATTTGCCTATGAATATAAACAGCCATATTTGGAAAGGTAACCGAAAAATCAAGGTTATCTCTTTTACTCCATTCCAATGCTTTTTCTATGAGTTGTTCTAGTGTTACGGGTTTAATCTCTTCATCCCAATAATGAGGCATCCAATGTAATGTTTTATCCGTAACAAAATCAACGGAACGCCACATAAGCCGGGTATCTGTAAAAGTTACTTTTGACCCATCCTGCATGGTTAACATTCGGCTTTCACTTTCCAGCCATTTTTCTGTTTCGGCTTCTTTTATAAAAAAAGACATGATTTCACCCTAATATAAAAGCTACCTGCCTTGCAAATTTACCGTTCCCGGTCCCCCCGGTCTTTATTCCTTTCTTGCCGATAAAAGTCATCTAGCTCTTTATCGGTCATGGTTTTATAGGGCCTTTTTTGTAAATAATCATCCGCATTGCCATTAAAATCATCACGCATTTTTGCACGGTGCTTGGCAAACAAGTCTTCAATATAGGAAATGCGTTCTTCACGTTGTCGCCGTTGCTGGTCTTGTAATCTTGAGGTGGCTAGGCTATTAGGTAAATATTCAAGATTACGTGTTGGATTACTACGTTCAGCAATTAATTTTTCCAATTCCCTTTTTGTTGCAATTTGTTCTGAAGCTTCCTGCTCCGGTTTTTTCCCTTCAAAATGCTGTTTCAAGTCGGGCGCTCCTTCCGGGCGCCATTCTTTATCACTCATAAATACCCCGATGGATTAAACCAGTTTTGACAGGTAGCCTTTTTGAAATTGCGGGTAGTGGCACAAATGTTCGGGCACTTCTTCACTGACCACGCGTTTTTTGCCCAGTAATCCCTTGCCAACCCTGTCATAAGGCGGATGATAGGGGCTGGGCATGTATTTCAGGCCGTTGCATTGGAAATGATTGATCTTACGGGCCAGAACCGGCGGCAGATCAAATCCGGAAGTTAATGAAATCATCCGGTCATCGGACAAGCTTAACACTTCTTCCGACATAATCAGTCGCCGTCTCATCTTCGATTTTCTGATTTCATGGTTTTTATAATGGGCTATATCCAAAGCCGCCGCATAAGGATCATTGCCAAATAACATCTTGTGTATAGCCGCTGTTTTGGCCCTGCCCGCATCAGCCTGGACTCTCAAATCATCATATTCCAAAGTTTGATCGCCAATCATAGAAGAAATGTAATTGGCTGACTCTAAATCTCTCGTACCCAAATGGATGCGAGTTTGGGAAGAGCCAAGAATGCCTTGCGCTCTGGACGGATATACATTCATTTGTGCTAATGTCTGAAATACGCCGCATACCCTGATTCCGGCACCGCGGCCATAATCGTAAGCCTGCTGAAGCATGGGAAAATACCCAAGTTGTCCAGCTTCATCAACGAGCGCCAAGAGCCTAGGCGCATCTGGGTTACGGTATTTAAGCAGCATGGCCGAACCAAACATCAGGCGTTGCAGAGGAGCCAAATTCTTTGAATATTCCGCCGGGATATTTAAGAAAATATAGGTATGCCCGTTTAACAACGACTCCAGGGAATAATCGCTGCCCGATAACGCCTCTTGTATAAGCGTGTCGTCCATCCAGCTAAAATTCTTATAGATGGTGCCGACGATCGAACCATATTCACGTTCCGCCGACTGACGTTTGTAAAGAATTTCGCTGACGGTGCGCTTAATTTCTTCATCGCCCGTCGTCATCATTTCATGTTTTGCGATGGATGCGAATGTTTCTGGCTCGGTTTCCATCATATTGATGAATTGGTATAAGTCCGGCAGGGTGATTTTTTTGATTTTACCGAGCGTTAAAACCAGGAATTTTAAAAATGCCCCCGGCCATTGTTTGGCTTTCATATCGAAATAATCATCTTTAGCAGCTGAAATGATCAGCATCTCCATGATCGCTTTGATGTCTGGCGTTAATGTTGCGCTATCAGGCGATAAAATCTCAAGTGGATTTATTCTGTGCTGGGGCAAAAACCAGGGTTTGTCCGGAAACAAACCATAAGGGTTAAAACTGATGGCTTCGATACCGCGTTCATGCAAGAAATGCATACAGATAGCAATTAAATCCGCCCGCAAATCATTAATGATTGCCGAAGAATCCCAGCCAGTTTTCCCTAGAATTAAATAGGCTAAGAGGCCGGCCCCCTTGCCACTACCGGCACCGCCGGTGACGGTCATATGCCCATCTCCAGGGATGAACAGGCCCTTATTGTGGTAGGGTGAAAACCCGGCAAACAATGACTGGGGCTTAAACCCCAGTAATTTAGATTTTTTTATCTCCCATGCCTCCGCCCATTTGGCGGAACCATGGGTGTAATATTGATTGTCGTTCACGGGGAAACCTCGGGAATAAAAGTTGCACCGGCTTTAGCCATCCATTTTTCCCAGGCATTGATCAGGTTTTGAGTCTGCTTTAGGGGGAGGGGGTCATTTGTCATCGACAGTCCGTAAAGAGTGACCGTACAGCCTTTAAGAAAGTCCCGTTTGGGTTCTGGTAGCGGCGTGCCTGAGAGCAATTTCCTGCTGGAAATAAGCTCCGAACTTTCAACGCCATCGCTGATAATGAAAATTTCTTCTCCGGCGGCGCAGTTAAACCGCGTGTGCTTCAAAAAAAACAGAATATTGGTTTGTTGTTGCGATTCTATATGCTGTGATGGCGTCTCTGCTATTTTCTGATAAAGGTGTCTTCGTAACTTTTTACGATTCTTGCGTTTTATAACGGCAGAAAATGAATCCAGGTTTTTTAAACCAACCTCACCTAACGAGCGGACCGTTAATTTATCGCCTTTCCCCAATGCGTCGAATTTATCAATGGCCGCAAGTGCCGCTTTTTCGGCGAATTGCTCATTGGTTAGCAGCGGCGTTGATGAAGAATAGTCTTTTACAATACTCAGTGGTTTTGCAGTGACTACCGCAGGGGTAGTCACTGCCAGTATTAAAGCTGGCAGTATATTATTCATGGTAATGACCTTGGATTAGAATTTCAGAATGATGAGGACCGCTTTAGCGTCGATGTCCATAAACGCTTGGCGTTTGGTTTTTAACACCTCTATCGGCATGCTTTTGATTGCCTTCATTTGCGGGTCAGATTTATCGAACAGTATGCTGTAATGATTGTTTTCCGGTGTCTCATCATGCGGATTCAGCTCTTTTTGAGTGATCCAAGTGTCTAGTACGTTAACTGCTTGCGCAATCAAAACGCCGATCCGGTTAGCTGATTGCATCAGCAAGTCCGATTTTTCCTTATCCAGCCGTTTTTTTTCGGCCAACAACGTTAAATATTCTTCTTGCAACTGGTAGATTTGTTGCAGGCAGTTGTTGGCTTTGTCGGCCTTATATTTCAACTTCGTGATTTGACGGCTATTTTCCTTTAGCGCTTTTATCAAATAACTTGAGAAAAATACGCTAAAAGCGGTCATGCCGATCATGCCCACAATCAAAATAATCACCGCATTAGGCAACACCCAGTTTTGCAAAATATCCGCCATTAACGGGTATTGTGCTTTCAGGTTATCACCTTGGAAAAGACCGTCAATACCGCTATCAAAGACAATCGCCGCAAAAAGCGCTCCGGCTCCGACGACATGCACCGGCAACAAAAAAAACACGGTATTTCTTATCATCCTCACAGGGGGCGAGTCGTCATAGTGAATGGATATGATGTGGAAGGTCAGCAATACAACGATGCCCATCATGGCCATCATTGTGCTGCTGATCACCTGATCGTCTTCGTCTTCATTGAGATATTCAAAAATTTCAAAAAAAAGCGCGGCCTCGAAACTGAGGCCGACCAACAGGCCGATAAACTGAGCACTGGAAAAAAATAACAATAACGGAACATCACTGGCCGCATCTTTAAATTTATTGGCAATCTGCTCGCAAATCATGACCTGTTTTGGACTTAGCATGGAATTAGGCAACATCATCACCTCCATTTTTATTTTTTTCGATTAAATTGAGATAAAAAAACGATTGATCGGACTGTCCCGGTTTGGCTTCATCCAACGCCATTAGCGCTGTTGTCGCTGCCGTTATTTTTTCACCAACGCTCATGATTGCCACATCTAATGCAGCGTCTTTTTCATACAGATCGTGCAAACTCTCTGTATGAAATGAACGCATCAGGCTTTCCGACGGCACATGCAATTTTTCAGTGGTGTCTTGAAGCAGTTTCCAGGTGGATACATCGAAAATATTCTTCTTGGCATTCATCTCAATACCTCCTTGGCGCAGATTTATTGAAAATAAATAAATTCAAGAGCATTAAAGTTGATTGAACCAGGAAGTTTGCGACGTTAAAAACCAACAACGGGCAAATAATCATCCAGCCCAGTTCCGCAACATCCATCCAGTTAAAGCCGTAGTGCGTGGCTACCGTGTTGACGATGACCGGCTTTGTAAAACCGTAGATGTGCGGCGTATAAAAGATTGTGAAAATGAACGAGGCGACCAAAGAAAGCTTGGCCAGAGCCTCCATGAGTGGATTGTTAGGCATGACCCCCCCTTGCATTTGTGATGCGCTGTGGGTGAAAAATTCCTGAGTTCACAGGCAGACGGGATTGCCGCCTGGCCGGAGCTCAGACCGGAGTTACCTTTTAGGTTTTGCTCGGAAAAGAATTCTAACAGGGTATTATGAAAATAGCAAAACATTTACTAAATGTTTTGCTATTAATGGAAATTTTTTTTTAAGGGTTTAAAAGTGCTAATTTTGATTCGTTTTTTGCCCTCATTTTTCTCTTGATAACGGTGTTATATGCTTTATGGAGAGTATCCTCTGGTATTTCCAAATCTTTATCTTTCTTTGTATAGTCTGTTTGAATGACCTCAGCGACTTTATCTTTTGGCAGGCGATTAAGCTTGTTGTATAGCGGGTTGTCTAATGTCTTGATTTGCAAACGGGAAATTGCATCAGTTTTTAATTCTGGATGAACGGACGCCAGCCATGGTCCAAAATTTTCCTTAACATGATTCAAGACTTGCTCGACTGAAACGCGGCTTTTAGGGGGGAAAATTTCATTATAGGTTTTCATGTCCATAGCCTGCATTCCCGCTGTGTTAACGGGTAGAGGAGGCGGTTGATAAGCGGGCTTTTGGTTGGCTTTGCTCACAAAATCCTGAAACAAGCTAACGGCTTCTTGTTTCTTATCATCAGGCAGAGCGTTATAGAGCGCCGTTATTGTCTCAATTCTCCGGTCCATCGGCTTATACTGTCCTTGTTCGTCTTCTACCCCTGGCTCAAGTACTGCCAGATCATTATCGACCATAGTTATGCCTGTTTCAATTTTAAAGAGAATATATAAAATCTTTTTGCGATAATGCAAATTTTATATGAATGGTGCAAAATTTTGCGCAGAATTTCAAAAAATTGCACCTTATTGCAAAATTCTGATTCTACGCTTTTCGATAATAATAACAATGCTAAGGAAAATGGATAAACAAAAATCATTAAAAGAATGCGGGGCGCAATTCCGAGTTTTTTCGATTTATCTTAAGATCAAACCGAAAGAATGCAGGGAGCAGATGAAAGCGTTTTTATTAACATTTCCTGATTCCGTTATGCGAAGGTATTCTGATGATAAAGTCGATAAATGGTGGGATAAACGAAATAAACCTCAAGCAGACAGCATCAAAAAACTGAATACGTTTTTCAGAAAGTTAGCGGAAGATCAAAATCTTGTTTGGAAAGATCACTGGATAACTAAAACTCTGGATGAATTAGAAAACGAGAACGAACTCTACGGGCCGGTCAGAAAATACAAACAGCCCTATGCGCTTGCCCGTTTCCACAAGGATTATGTGGATGAGAACCGGTCTATTTTAGACTATACGATCGATAAATATTGTCACCAGTATTTTTATATTTATCATATCCATACCGAAACCGGTATGTTGGTGCGCAATGTTTTAAAGTTCCACGGCCATAGTGAAGAAAAAATATTTTGTAATTTTTACGCTTATAGCAAGCATGTAATAGAAAAACAAAAATATGTGCAGTGGCAAAATATCGAGCGTTGGCACGGCAATATTTTTTTTAATAATTCCTGTTTGAATATTGTGCTCGTGACGCCTGATTTTGATAATGAGCAAGGGCCACAATATAATCAGATTGTCATACCGAGATTGCATAACCACCAAGAAAGAGTAGGGGTTATGATGGGCTTAACGGACCAGTCGGAAAGTCCAGTTGCTTTGCCTGTTCTAATTCAGCGGACGGAATATACGCAAGTTCCCCCGGACGATATGAGTATGCATGTCCGGGAGATTAATGTTGAGAACGGAGATAGCCCGGAAAAAATTGAAGACATATTAAAAAAACTGGGTCCTCAAAAAATTATTATTGAACAACCGGAAAATGCTAACGTAAAGTTATTTAAATTTTAGGCATTGCTTTTACGCCAATGCTCTTGCCCAGTTCGGACAGAGGTAATTACGTTTTTTACTGGCCTTCGTTAAGCAATCCATGTCAACTTAAACTCATCATGGATTTTCAAAGATCAACAAAAATATTCCCCTTGGGCATTGCCCAATTCCATCGCGGGCCAATATTTTTTTGACTTCGATCCCTGAAGGTTTTTTCAGGTTGCCATTCGATCAACGAAACCACTAGAAAAGGAGTTTTACCATGTCTAATCAACCCGCCGCAAAAATCAGAGATGGCGTTTTGAGCGTCACAATCTGGAAAAACGAACGCGAAGATGACAAGGCGTATTATGCAGTCACCTTAAGCAAATCATATAAGGACGGCGAAGTCTGGAAAGAAACCGATAACTTGAATGCAGACGATCTTCTTAAATCCTCAAATTTGCTCCAGCAAGCTTATAATAAGATTCTGGAATTAAAGACGGAATAAGCACTAAAAATTAGTCCCTGGCTTTCTCATGGCCGGGGCTATTATTATTCTCAATAATTTAAAAAATAAAAATCATCGTCGTAGCAATACCCTAGCGGGTGAATTTTTCGCGATTAGCGAAAAAGAGGGGCGGCAATGAGCCCCTTTTTAAAATAGGTTGTGAGCCGTCAGGCGAACGCTATTGCCCCGCGTTAGCGGGGATTTTTCAAAACGGATTTATGGTTATTCGTCTTTTTTTTGTTCATCAATGACTGAATCATTTTGCGTTTCTCCTGGAAGTGGTTCTAGGTTGAATAGTTTACGATCTTTGTCTTTGACCAAGCGGGTTTTGAGGATGTTCGTAATGATGGCATTGAGTTCGGTATTTTGTGCTATTTCATCTAGAACGATACGGCCCAGTATTAGGCTTTTTTTATCCTGAAATGCGGCGGCTTTTTTCTTTTCGGTTTGTTTTGCCGCTCTGATCTTTTTTTGAATTTCGGCTTGCTGAGTTTTGAGCTTGGCGATTAAGGCGCTATCCTGGGTCATAATGGTTCATTTGGTGGTCATGGGAGCGGGTTTATTATCACCAATATTAGCCTGAATGGCAATCTGTGCGCGGCCATGTGGATAATATACGGTAGAATTATTGCCCTAGAATCGGTCCGGAGCGTATCATATGCATTGTTAGGGTAGCAAGATGTGGAAATGTAGCTACAAATATTAAAATATTTGCACCCACATTTCCAATCTTGGCAAGGGGAGCCGCTAGCGCTTTTCCCCGTTGCATCCCCTTTCGGCATTTTCGCCGCTTTGGCATTAATCTCCATTGGAGTAGTTTCGTTATGTCTCCAGAACATATCCAACAGAAAGAGAATAAAGAAAAGATAGCCCATACAAATTTTCTGCCACGTTGCCGCTGTACTGATGAACAGCGCCGTATCATCGAAAATAAAGCGACGAAGGCAGGCGTATCTTTATCCGAATATCAACGCCGGATGTTACTTGAAGGTGCTGTTATAACTCCTCGGCCATTGGTCGATATGAATCTAATAAGAAAACTTGACGAACTGGCCGTACAGATCAATAAGATCGGTAATAACATTAATCAAATTGCACACGTCGCTAATATCCATATGGATATCAATGATGGCATGTTTGAACAAGCTTACCTGCCTTTGCAGAGCCGCCTAAACAGGCTCGATGAACTTCTTGATATTTTAGAAAATGGTTCCTAAAATTCATCGTAGCGGTTCCAACTTTAAAGGTGTAACCGCTTATCTTTCTCACGATCAAGGCAAGGCCAAAACAACCGAGCGCGTGGCCTGGACGATGACGGGTAATCTGCGCACCAATGATATCGAAAAAGCCTCTCGCATTATGGCTTTTACAGCCCTAAATGCGGAAGAGATAAAGCGCGAAAGTGGTATCAGTAGTGCAGGACGTAAATCAGCAGGAAAACCGGTATCGCATCACAGCCTTTCCTGGGGACTGGATGAAAATCCGAGTCCTGAACATATGAAAAGAACTGCGCTCGATTACATCAAATCACAGGGCGCAGAAGATCACCAATATTACATCATTGCGCATAATGAAACTGATCATCGGCATGTGCATATCGTGATGAATTTAGTTAGCCCGTCTACCGGCAAGTTACTGGATACGGGATTCAGTAAAAACAAGGCTTCGAGATGGGCATTAGAGTACGAAAAACAACACGGTATTTTGTGTCAAAAGCGGCTGGATAATCACGAAAAACGAAAGGACGCTGAGTACATCAAACACCAGGAACAAAAACAAGATTACCGTGCGGAAGTGACGCTTTCCTTCCAGCAATCTGATAACGGTAAAAGCTTTATGCAGGCGCTCAAGGAAAAAGGCTTGCAGCTTGCCAATGGGCGCAGAGGGAATGTTTTTTTAATTGTTGATAACAAAGGCGATATCCAAAAACTTTCGCGGCAACTGGACATAGAACAACGGGGCAAAAAAAAGAGCGACGCGATCCAAAAAAAATTGGCCGATCTGGACCGGGAAAAACTGTCCGATGGGGAAAGCCTTGCACGGCAAATACGGGAAGCGCAGCAGACCGTTGAAGTTGAGAAGGAAAACGGGATCGAGGACAAGCGCAAAGAACAAATCCAAAAAGATCTGGACAAGCCGGTGGTATGGGATCGGGACAAGGCCAATCAGGCATGGCAGGACAGCATCGACAAAGCTGGTATCGAGGCCGAGAAACAACGCGATTACAACAGGAAGAAAAAGCAGCAAACGGAAAAAAGTCAATCGACTGGAAGCCAGAAGACGGGTACAGACCAACAAAGCCCTGGCAGCTATGCTGCCTATCTGGATAAGCACCAGGCACGGCAAGCCAAGGAAGACCGACAGCGCTCTCAACTGGATCGGACGATAGATCAGACTTACACGCGCAAGGAAACTGAGGCGAAGTTAAGGCAGGCTATGCGCAGACTTGAGAAAACAAACACCTGGTTCGGGCGCAGGTCCGGAAAATACGCTAAGGCACTCGAAGAGGCGGAAGGCTACCGTAAAACGCTTGATAATATTGCCATGCGCGAAAATGAACTGCGCGGGGCTTTGGAGCAAAAATTACAAGCGCACCGGATAAAAGACCCTGCGCAGGAGCAGGATAATCAACCTTCACCCAATCATCAGTTGGATAAGACATTTAATGCCTCTGGCAACGATGACAGGGACGCTAGAGCCGAGGAGATCGCACCGCAAAAAGATCGTGACCGGGGCGGCTATGAACGCTAGTAATTAGATAAAGTATGAAGGAAGTTTTTTATGATACGTGGGTTAATCTATCTGGTTTTGGTTTTATCAGTGTTATTGTTTGCTTTTCCGCTCAGGGCTGAGATATTGGCCGGGAAAGTTATTAAAATTGTTGATGGTGATACCTTAACTTTGCTTACTCAGGAAAAACACCAGGTCAAAATCCGACTAGCTGAAATCGACACTCCGGAAAAAGGGCAGCCTTATGGTAAAAAAGCCAAACAAAAGCTTGGTAAACTGGTTTTTGGCAAAAAAATACAGGTGAATGTTCAAGAGACTGACAGATATGGACGTATTGTTGGCCGCGTTTATATTGGTGATCTGGATGTAAATGCTGAATTAGTCAAACAAGGGTTGGCCTGGGTTTACCTAAAATATGCCAAGGACAACAGTTTGTTTGAATTAGAAGCAAAAGCCAGGAAAGCATATGTCGGACTGTGGAATATGCCTGAAGCGCAGATAACCCCGCCTTGGGAATGGCGAAAGGGGCAAAGAAAACAATCTACCTATCCACCCTCCCCACCGCAAAAGGGAGTATTTACTCAGACCTGTGGCAGTAAACGTTATTGCAAGCAAATGATAAATTGTCAGGAAGCCCGTTTTTATCTAACGCAATGCGGATTAACGCGGCTGGACGGTGATAAAGACGGTGTTCCCTGCGAAAAGCTATGTAGCTAAATCCATGCTCTTGCTGAGGCCAAGGAACTGGCGGAAAAGAATTTAGATCAGATTTAATCTGACAGACACCTAAATTGATCGAATTATGAAGCCGCTCAGAGGTGCTGTTCAATATCCATGCTGTTGTGCAGAACGCGGATAATCAAAATATGATCATCATTGATGAAATAGACAATCAAATGTCTGCCCTGGTGATGAATGCGCACAGGCGGTGTAAATTCATCCCGCTCTCGGCAAAGCTTTGGGTTTTCGGTGATGAATTGAAAGCTTTGCTCTAATTCTTCCAGATAGTGTTCGGCTTGTTTTAACCCCCATTGGTTAACGCCATAAAGCCATATGTCTTCCAGGTCAAAACGCGCTTTGGGGAGGATTTTATAGCGATTAACCAAGATGTTTGGCTTTCATGTCTTGCAGGAAATCTTTCAAATCAAAATCTTCAGCAATACCGCTTTCCAGCCCTTCTGTAATGGCTTGTTGAAGGCGCTTTAATTTATCTCTTCTTTCCTGATCCTGGCGGATTAAGTCGCGTAAATAATCACTACTGCTAGAGTATTTGCCGGATTGAATTTGTGCCTGTACCCAGTCGCGCATTGGATCAGGTAGGGAAATATTCATAGTCGCCATGGTTTACCTCACTATATGTCTATTATTAATAATGGCAAAATTTGCCAATAATTGTCAAATCATTTGTTGCTATCAATTCATTGAACATCATGCCTAAAAATAACTGGAGCGATAAAAATAAAAAAGGACTTAAGGGGCTTTGCCCCTCGTTCGGGCAAGAGTAAAGCTCCGCCATCTTAAAAAACTTTTCCCCTGCACATTGGTGCATTCCTCGCTGCCAACAAAACTTTTTAGTTCTGCTCTTGCCCTCTCACTCCCCACACTTCGCCAGTGGGTCAAGGTTGCATATGCAACGTTTAACCAGTAAAAGTGAAGAAAGGGAATTTGAGATATGGCACAGGATGTTTATCAAAAAATCACGGATAGAATTGTAGAAAAACTTGAGCAAGGCGTTAGACCTTGGTTTAAGCCTTGGAATGCGGAGCATGCCGCCGGAAAGATCACCCGACCGCTAAAGCATGATTTCACAGCCTATAAGGGGATTAATGTTCTTAATCTTTGGATGGAAGCAGAAAGTAAGGGATATTCCGCCCCCGTATGGATGACTTTCAAACAAGCCAAGGATTTAGGCGGATCAGTTAAAAAAGGCGAAAAAGGCAGCCTTTCCGTGTATGCCAATACATTTAAAAAAACCGAGCAGGACGAAGAAACCGGCGAAGAGATCGAGCAGAATATCCCGTTTATGAAGGGCTACACCGTATTTAATGTTGAGCAGATCGAAGGCTTACCAGAAAAATACTACGAACTGGCCAAAGAACCAGAGATTACCCCGGAGCAGCGCATTGAAGAGATAGAGCAATTCTTTATGAATACAGGCGCAGAAATTAAAGAAGGTGGAAACCGTGCTTATTATGCTATTGGGTCGGATCATATACAAATGCCGCCTTTTGTGGCGTTTGAAAGTGCAGAAAGCTACTATGCCAGCCTTGGCCATGAAACCACCCATTGGACACGCCACCCAAACCGCTTGGATCGTGATTTAGGACGTAAAAAATGGGGCGATGAAGGCTATGCTATGGAGGAACTTGTCGCCGAAATTGGCAGCGCTTATTTATGCGCCGATTTAGGACTTGCGCCGGACGTACGGGAAGAAAACGCGGCTTATATTGCTAACTGGCTTGAAGTCTTAAAGAATGATAAACGGGCAATTTTTAGCGCCGCCGCCCATGCGCAAAGAGCCGCAGAATTTTTGCATGAATGCCAAAATAACCCTGCTCCTAAGTTAAAAAATACCGCAGAATCACAAGCCAAAGCCGGTGAAATATCCGCTCACCTGGAAGCCAAGGAAGATTTTAAGGAACGCGGTATTAAACGAACAAATGAAAATTATCAACTTGATATATTTGATAGTGATTTATCACTGTAGAAAAGGAAAACATGGACAGCTTTACTGTTATGCCTAATGGCATCACCCATCATCAAAGCCCTGCATTTGTGGCGAAATGGTTTTCCGGGGATATTAAAGCCCCGGAAGATAGTTTGAATAGTTTTTACTATGAAGGCAGCGGACAAAATGACCAGATTTTAATTTACAACATTGAATGGCATGACGAATCGCCAAGCCAAGAGCAGTTTAATGGCTTGATGGATGCTGCCATTAGCGTAATTGATCATTGGATAGCCGAGCAGTTTTAGTTTTCAAGCCATTCAATGTTGGAAATTGGGATGATATCTTTGATCACACTAACGATTGGATTGGTCTGTGTGACATAAATGCAACTCTAAAATTGTTTTTATTATAAAAAATGTGTTTCTGCTTGAGCCATTTTTTACCCCATGTATAAGGTAAATGGTCTTAAAAAATCATAAGGAACCTTTAATATGAAAAAATTATTACTCGGAGTTGCCTTTGTTGCTTTAACGCAAGGTGCAACAACCGCGCAAGCTCAAAGTATTTCAAATTCTTATATCTCTGGAAAAATCGGTATTACAAAAACAAGTGATGCAGATTGGAGCGATACAGGCTTAACTGGTGATATCGGCATCGACAACGGAGCAAACTTTGCTCTAGCGTATGGTTTTAATGCCTTGCCTTCGCTTCGTACAGAATTTGAAATTTCATATAGAAAAGCTGATCTTGACGATATTTCAGTCGATGGCGTTGGTACTGCTGATTTGACCGGTGATTTAAAAACATGGGGATTTATGCTCAATGGATACTATGATTTCATGGTAGATCAATCTTTCAGCCCTTACATTTCTGCGGGTGTAGGTGCACTTCGCCATAGTGGAGAAATAACCTCTGTGGCTGGTTTGGGTGTAACTGGTGTTGACGGCTCTGATACTGTTTTAGCCTATCAACTGGGCGCTGGTGCTTCTTATGATATTGGTAATAATGTGGTGTTTGATGGTGGCTACCGTTATCTAGGTAGTGGTGATCCGGACTTTGATACAACTAAAATGGAATATGATGCGCATGAATTCCGTATTGGTCTGCGCTACGGTTTCTAATTCAATCCCAACTTTAAACAATCTTAAAAAAAGCCCGTAAACCGGGCTTTTTTTTAAATATATTCCTGATTACCCATAAGCTTCAGCCAATTTTAAAAGCCTGCTCGGCATGGGCGGCGTTCTCACAGCCACATAACCAAATCGAGGCAGCATATCTTCCAGTTGAAACCTTCGGTTATGTCGATAACAGAATTCTGCAAGATAACGGGGCAAGTGTTTTGGGTTGATCGCATGGTAAGTGCCGGTGATTGCATTTTTGACATTGCCAATCATGGTGTTAATCCAGGTAAATTCTTTTTTAGTCACACTTTCAGGCCCGCCCCCCGTCACAATACTGATATGATTGCAGCCGGCGTCTTTTACCGCTGAAAAACAAGGCAAGCCATCTGAAATGACCGTGCTGTTCGATTGTAAGTGATACTTTGCCCAACGGGCTATTTCAGTGAGTCTAAAACCATTAACGACATTCATGTTCATCGCAATAGGATGACCTTCTTCATTAAGCGAAACAGCTGCAACAAATGGAATTTTATTCGCTGAGCCCCGGCCTCTTTTGCCCCCGCGTCGCTCACCACCCCAATATACGTCGTCCAGTTGGATGACCCCGCTTAACTGCTTGCTGTCGTCTCGCTCTTTCATGACTTGCATGATTTTGTGTTTCATACTCCAAGCGGTGTTGTACGACACACCGATTTGTCGCTTGAGCGCTAATGCGGACATGCCTGTCTTGGATTGCGTGATTAAATGGATGGCCAAGAACCAAGTGGTTAGCGGGAGCTTAGTTTGCTCAAAGATGGTTCCACTGATCAACGATGTCTGATGGTGACAGGTATTACACTGGTAGAGTTTTCTTTTTTTTAAAAAGCAAAATTTATCACATCCACATTCAGAACAACGAAAACCTGAAGGCCAGCGCCATTTAAACAGGGCATCGAGACATTGGCTTTCGGTGCCATAGTCTTGAAATAATTCTATTAAGCTATAGCCAACCTGAAACTGTACTTTATTTTTGCACATGATTCTGCCTCTTTTGTTTAACTATTCCTTTGATTTCTTTTTTCCTTTAAAGTTGCGGAAACTTATACGTAATCAGGAATATATTTAAAAGTTCCTGATTACCGCTTAGACTCACTCTATAAAGATATGGAAACGGCAGGGAGGCCGGAGCATGTATGATCGAGATTATTGCACTAAAGGAGCCGAGCTGATCCGCATTGGTGGCTTTACGGGCGCTGTCTCTGCCACAAAGGACAATTTTAATATTGCCGCCGAGGCTATGGCGAGTAATGAAGAATGGCGCAAGGCCATCGGCGCACAAGGTGGGGTGTTCTGTCTGGTACCTTGGGAGCTGGATATTCCGTTTTAAAACATCCCTGTTTTTTCAATGAGACCTATCTTCACGCGTATGCCAAACCCGTAAGATAATAATCTTTTCGTTGTCGATACGGTAGCGTATGACATATCCATTTTGTCCGAAGGGAATAAAAAGCTGATTAAACTCGGGCATATTTTCCATCGGATGTCCCAAATAAGGGTTATCCAGTAACAGGTTTGCAGCTTTTATAATACATTGCGCCGCATTGGTTGCGGCTTTAGGGTTATGGGGCTGAATGAATTCTCTAAGACGCGTAAGATCATGAACAGCGCCTCGCTCCCATATTAATTCTGGTTTACCGGGCATGAACTTTCCTTGTCTGTTCCCCATGTTTCCAGCCACTCAACAACCGTTTCATGGGCGACACTCTCGCCGGTTTCCTGATAACGCTTCCACCGATCCAGTAATAATTTCTTTTCTTGTTCTTCGGCTTCTTCTCGATCAACAAATTCAGCAATGGCTTTTTTCATGAGCCAATGAGGCGAGCGTTCGCAGCGCTCAGCCAGTGCTTTTAACCGCGCTTGTAATTCATCATCGAGTTTAACGCCAACGGGTTTGGTCATGATGTCCTCTCTTGGGTAATACTTTTAGTTACTTAGTATAACTATAGAGGGAAACGCACACATAAAGCAATAAAAAACGGTGTTGAGCTTTATTTGCATGAGGGCAATCAAATCATCCCATGTTCAGCAAAGGAATAGGTGGTTTCTGCCACAAGCACATGATCAAGGGTTCTGACCTCGATCACTTCGAGTGCCGCCTTTACCTTATTGGTAATTCTTCGATCTGCTTCACTGGGTTCAGCTAATCCGGAAGGATGGTTATGACACAAGATACAGGCAGCGGCGTTATATTCTAGGGCTGATTTTACGACTTCACGGGGATAAACACTTGCGCCGTCTATGGTGCCTCTAAACAGCGCCTCAAAAGCAATGATACGGTGCTGATTGTCCAGCCATAGCACAGCAAACAGTTCATGTTCCTCATGAGCGAGTTCCAGCTTTAGAAATTCATGAGCAGCTTTCGGATCACAAAGCGAGGTTCCTTTAGTAAACCGAGTATTGATAATAGAAAGGGCGGTTTCGATGATCTCGTCTTCTGTAGCTGACCTATAGCGCCCGTTTGATTCCCTGATTTCAAAGTCATGCTTTGCTCTGGGGTTGAACGTCCGTTTCAACATCTCTGAATCCCCTTTTATTGGTTTTCCGTATTAAGGGTGGTGATCCTTTATGACAGGTCGTGTCTTTTTGTCAATGCTGCTGCCCGCGCAAACGTGTTGAGCTATGACAAAACGCCTGATCCGCCCTGTCTTTGTCTCCTTACCCACTTAAGGGAAATTCAACATAACAGGAGATTAAAAAATGAAACTCTTAACCCAAGAAATCCGCGCAAAGTTAATTGAAAACGGGAGAAAGCAAGAAGCCGTTCGCGGCACAAAAGATGAAATCGACTTCGAGCCCGTGGTTAAATTCTTCACGCCTGATGCTAATTGCACCTGGCTGATTACCGAGCTTGATCCGGATGAACCGGATATCGCTTTTGGCTTATGTGATTTAGGTCTGGGCTTTCCGGAACTGGGTAATGTGAGTATAACGGAGCTTTCACAAGTTAGAGGCCGTTTAGGATTGCCGGTTGAGCGTGATCTTGGTTTCAAGGCGGATAAAACTTTAAACCAGTATGCCAGTGAAGCCAGAAATCTGGAAAGGATAAAAGCCTGATCCAACTTCCCCGCTTGGTCTTATCGGCCAGGTGGGTTTTTATTTTGATAATTCAGATTGTGGAAAATATACAAATTAGATTAATTATGCTCAATTACACATCCATCCGTGTTAAAAATTGACTTTACGGGAGATTTGTTCTTTTACCCGTGCTAAAATATCGATATCCGGACCGAAATTAATCGGACTATAATGCATAAAGAAAAAACATGGCACGCAGTGATCTCATAATTAATCTTGTTAAAGCAGGTGTCAAGGGTGATGCAGAAGATGTCCGCGCAACAGCCGAGGCGATTGCCGCTGATGAGCGTTCCAAGAAACAGACCGGCGTTGCCGACAGAATTGCTAAAGCATTGGAAACCACGCGCTCAAACGGAATTAATGGTCACGGTAAGGCTGTTCCGAGAGTAAGGGATGGTTCTGGGGGGATACAGCGTCGTGAGCCTAGGTTGTCTATCAATGATCTTTATTTAGAATCCATTGTTCGCGGTGCCTGTGACGAATTAATAGAAGAGCAGCGCCGGTCTGATGTTTTGCGCGCGCATGGTATGGAGCCGAGACATCGATTGTTATTGGTGGGTCCCCCGGGGAATGGGAAAACGTCACTAGCTGAAGCCATCGCGTACGAGCTGGCCTTACCTTTGTTTACGGTACGATATGAGGCCGTCGTGACTAGTTATCTGGGGGAGACGGCTCAGAGGTTGAAGAGGCTATTTGATTTCGTTCGGACAGAGCCTTGCGTTTTGTTTTTTGATGAGTTTGATGCTCTCGGAAAAGAGCGCGGGGATATTCACGAGACTGGTGAAATTAAAAGGGTTGTTACAACTTTGCTTTTGCAGCTTGATGATCTTCCATCCTATTGTGTGTTGGTTGGTGCAACTAACCATCCTGAGTTGCTTGATAGGGCGGCTTGGCGTAGGTTTGAACTACGTTTAAATTTAGATAAGCCTTCTTCAAAGCAAATGATTTCGTATTTTTCAGACCAATTAAGAAAACTGGGCGATCAGCCCGGATATACGGCAAAACGTTTATATGAAACTGTTTTGCCGACAAGTTATTCGGAAGCGGAAGCATTCTTTCTCGATGTGAAGCGTCGCTATGCTCTTACGCAAGGCGAACGCGAGTTGCGTTCAATAATTGATAGCCGTGTAAAAGTTTTTGCTTCTCGCCGTTATCAGCCGGACATGGAGGCGGAGGATGGTCGATAGGCCAATTTTAAAGTTTCCTGATCCTGTATTGTCTGAGCGACGTACCGGTTCTCCAAGGTCAATGCCACGTCCGCAGGGGCCAGGAAGGCAAAGACAGGGGGAACGATTTCAGGGCACTTTTGATCGTTTGAATAATGCTTTAAATGCAGACAATGCCGAGGTGATCCTTCGCTCTGATCCTGCTGGCATTGCGCCAGAGAGGGCGCTTGTTTTTGTTACAGCTGGAAATGTGCAAAATTTTGCAAAAGCAGCAAAAAATATTGGCCTCGAGGTTTTTGTTGAGAACGAATTGGAAGACACGGATGATTTTCCTGATGGGTTTGAACCCCCGGCCGACTCTGAGAAAATTTCGCGTATGTTATATGCAACCATGCCAACCTTAACGGTATTTCAAAAAATATCATCTCTATGGAATGCCTATCAAAGCGGTGAAAGCGCCCCTACAGGGGCTAGTCCATGGTGGGCTGCTTTTGATCTTCTTATAGAATTGCGCCCTTGGGGGCCAGAGGACAGACTAACCGAAAGCGCGCGAAGCGTAATTGAAGACCGTCTCCCTTTTGACGATGAGGAAGAGGTTTATATCGAGTTAGAAATTTGGCCGGCCGCCAACAATGAAAAAAGGAAGGATTGGCGGGAGGAGGTAGAGCAACGCGTCCATAATTTGGGTGGGCGAGTAATCGATCGCAGCTCAATTGTAGAAAGAAGTTTTATTTACGAAGCTCTTTTGGTTGGGTTGCCCGCTTATGCCGTAAGGCAAATGTTAGATAACACGTGGGATGATGCTGGTTTAGCCACTGTGCAAGGTGTGCAATTCGTTTTACCACAGTCTATTGGGCAGACACTTCCGGACAATACTGATCATGAACAAGAAAAATTCACCGCCCCTGATGCTTTTAACGTGGATTCTCCTGTTCGTGCAGTTCTTCTCGACGGTACTCCGGTTGCAGCGCACGAAGCGCTTGACGGCGGCGTTATTATCGAAGATTTGAATGACATCGTAAGGCTTTCTGAGGTTAATCAGCGTTATCATGCTACTGAAATGGCATCGTTAATTTTACGTGGCGATCTGGACAGTGATGGGACTGCCCTTAAGGATAGTCGATTGATAAGCGTTCCGTTTTTAATTGATAGTGATGGAGGTAATACACGGTCTCCGGAAAACAGACTGTTAGTGGACTTAGTTCATTCCACGCTACTTCAGCTAGTAGCAGGAGAAGAGCCTCTTTCCCCTGATGTTTTTGTGGTCAATTTTTCAGTTGGCATTCGGGATATGCATTTTTCAGGACGGATTAGCGCATTAGCTCGCTTGATGGATTGGTGGGCTTTTACCCATGGAATTCTTTTCATTGTATCTGCTGGTAATATAACTGACCCGCTTGTTTTATCAGAGACAAGTATTTCTGGCTTTGAAGATTCTGACGCAGAGGAACAGCGCAGAATGTTTCGCTCTGCAAGAAGGGCCTTAGCATATGCGCGCACATTGTTGACTCCAGCGGAGGCTCTGAATGTGCTTACGGTTGGGGCTGTATCAGAAGATTTAAATGGCCACGTTCCCTTTGAGCAGGCATGGATAATAAAAATCGAAGAAGATGGTTCAGGTGATCCGCAGATTACAAGTGCTTGCGGCTTAGGATTAAACAGAGCAATAAAACCAGACTTGTTGCACTCGGGCGGATGCATGGAAGTTCGTGCATTTCCTAACGGCGATGATCTTAGATTGAATTGGGTGGCGGGTGAACGCCGCACGGGACTTATTACCGCTGCCCCCGGTAATGAGGCTACCAAAAAATCCAAAGGTACGAGTCATGCGGTCGCATTAACTACACGTGCGATTCTGCAATCTGTAGAGGCTTTGACACAAGAGGGGGGGCCTTATGGGGGTTTGGAATTGCCTCGAAAAGCATTTTCTTTATTAAGCAAGGCACTCGCAGTTAATGCGACGCGGTGGCCCGATGGTGCTCGTTCTTTATACGATGAAGAGCTCTCTATACTAGGGAGCCGCCAGCATGCAAGAGCCAAAGCAGAGGTTTGCAAACATTATGGTTATGGGGTTTTGTCGCCCGAGTTAATGCAGCAGTCTCCCCAAAATGGCGTGACAATGGTAGGATATGGCTCCATTAGAAAAGATCAGGCTAAGATATTTCGTTTGCCTTTACCGCCGTCCATAAGTGGGGATCGGGTTCCGCGCTCGATGCTTGTCACGATTACATGGTTTTCACCTGTAAATCCGGCTAGAGCACAGTACCGTTTGGCAAGTCTAGAGGCTGTGTCAGCTGACGGAATCGATGCAGATGTAGATAAGAAATGGCTTTTAAATTTAAAATCGGACGGGCCGGATTCTAATATGGTTAAAAGAGGGTCGGTATGGTCAAGGCGTATGATGCACGATACGAAAACTGTGCCGGAATTCGACGAAAATGCAGATATTCCCATATGCGTACAATGCCGTGATGCCTCTAATGGCGGACTTAACCAAGATGATGATATTGAGTTTGCAATTGCTGTAACGCTAGAAGTTGAGGCCGAAGTTCAATACGACTTGCATGATGAAGTTGATCAGAAAGTAAGATTGCGTTTGCGTGGGAATGCATGAGTATCTTAATTAACGTCCAATTGCCATAATATACATTGTCGACGTTCCGATCCTCAGTAGGTGGATTCTATTTTGAAGCGCGACTTTTGTTAATTTAAGCCCCTTTCGGGGGCAATAACGGAAGTCGATTAATCGACCAGGCCGAGTTTTTTTAAATACTTTTTCTGTTATTGTAAATCGATCAGTTATAGGCTGACGAAAAATAAGCTATTTTAAAGGAGAAGACATATAGATCAATCACCCCAGCCGTTTGTCATTAATTCTGTAAAATCCCTACGAGACAGCACATCGGAACAGTCACGCCAGTCTTTCTTGGATGGTTCCATAGTTGAGGTGTAACGAAGATCAAATCCGTTTGCCGTTTTTTGAGCATTAATAAATTCGTCCATTTTTTCGCCCATGGTTTCGATATCTTCAATCCATTCATCTTTGATGGTGTCGGGGAGTGAACCAAACAAGTTGTAACGATCTTGCATGCGCTCTGAAAGCTTGTTGTAAACTTTCTCATCAACGGTTTGCTCGTTGACTAAGTTCAGCATGTCGACTTTATCGCGCACCTGACCAAAACGTTTAATTCGACCAATTCTTTGTTCAAGCTTGGTTGGATTCCAAGGCAAGTCGATGTTCATTAGCGTGCCCAGTGTTTGCAGGTTCAAACCTTCACAAGCGGCATCAGTGGCAATCATAATTTCCAGCTGATGCTCTGCAACCATATGCTTTAAAGTTTCACGTTCGATATTTACGCTATCACCTTTCTGATAAAGCCGACTTTTGCCAGCACCTGCGTATAAACCAACTGGCTGATCTGGGTAACGAGCCGCTAATGAATCTGCTACCCATTTCGCGGTGTCGTAATATTGACTGAAGATAATAATGCCATGTTTGAGCCATTGCTCTTTTTCAAGGTAATGGATAATGGCCTGAAGTTTGGGATCCTCTTCAATTCTTTCTAAACGAGAAATCATGCGTTCAAGTACGGCAATCTCATTTGGGCTTTCTGCTTTAAGCTCAATGGTTTGATCATCGTTTTCTTCTTGAATGGTTCTGCCTTCCAATAGTTTTTTGGCGGTATTGAGGCCCGCTGCAATACTGGAACAAATTCTTTGCTCCATGAGGTTTTTCATGAAGCCACTGCCTTTACCACTTTGGGCGAGCGCTTTACCGAAATTGCGAGCCTCTGCATAAGCTTGTCGGAAATCTTCGCTTGTTCTAAGTGCTTTGTCTTCGAACAAGCTATTAAATTTATGTTCTTCTTTTGCTAGATTTCGGTCTGGGTGAACATCGACACCAATTCGTGGAAGTAGGTTGGCATCTTCAAGTGTTACTCGTTTACGTAACACGATATGGCGAATAAATGGATTTTCTCGCTGAAAGAAGCTAGCCCCTGCAATATCTCGCTCTAATTCGTCTTCCAGGTAATCTCTAGAATCCTCAGACAAATCAGTTAGAGGGCTTCTGATATCCCATTTTCTACCATTAATAAGATCTAGATCTTCTCTGATAGAGCGCAATAACTTCCTGGAATTCTGTTCGTTGGAGGAATCAACGACTGGTAGCGGAGAGCGCAATAACTCCCAAGCAAAACTTGTCTCTTGAACCAATTGTTCACCGGCTAATATTGGTAGCACTTCTTTTGGTCGATGCCATTTGGCCAGATCGTTACCTAATACGAAGTTGCCAGCACCCTGATGTAGTATGCCCATTAAATCCCAAAGATCGTCTGGGCGTGTTTGAATTGGTGTCGCAGTACCCAACAAGACATGGTCAGAGCGAGATGCAACCTCACGCATAAACGCGAGTAAATTATTGTGGCTGCCAGCGTCTTTGCCGAAGCCTTGTCGGCTTCTTGCTTTATGCGCTTCGTCCAATATAGTTAGGCCAAAGCGCAAACCTAACAGATAGTCTTTCTCCAGCGACTCCTGCATCATTAGACCGGTAGAAACAATACCAATACGAAGAGGACACTTGGCGATAAAAGACTGCCCAACAGGTGAAATGATCCGTCCATCTGGATCTAGCCAGGCTTTCTTTTGTGTTTGCCAACGAGCACATGGAATACCTAGTTTATCGATCATTTCCGTTTGCCACTGCTCACAAAGCGTAGCAGGTGCAAAAATAATAACGGGCTTTCGCTTTTTATTTTCTTTGTCGCCAAGCAGGCAAAGACTAAGTGCAGCAGTGCCCATAGATAAGGTTTTGCCTAAACCTACCTCATCAGCAATAAGCAGACGAACGATGCCATGATTGTGGTAGTGACGAACACACTCACTAACGAAGCCTTGCTGCCAAGGTTGGAGAGAAAAGCCCTGACGATAAAGCGGTGATTCAATCAAAGCCGCTGGAGCGAGATCTTCATCGTCATCAATTTCATCAAACACTATTTCACGACGATAACCACGACGTTTTACTTCTCGAATTACTGCATCAGGTAGCTGACGTGCTGCGTTCCACAGATATTCAAACTCTTCTTCAATCCATGCAACGCCTTCAGGGGAATCATCCTCCCATAAAATCTCATAGTGACGTTGCCAGCCGCTGCTGGTTTCATTCATTGAGCCCATGAATCCCAATTTGCGGCCATCAGCACACTCAATCACACCTGCCTTTCCATGAAGAAAACCACAAATGCTGTCTGGTGCGACACGAATGACTTGGCCATGTTTGGCTAGAAAACTGTCAAGCCTGCGATAACGGTCACGGTTAAGCAGCGCTTCGGTTTCTATATCTTGCTCGTTCCAGCGCCCAATCATTTTTGATTCGCGTAGCTGAGCTACCTTCAGGTCATCGGGGTGGATATCGACATTGCAGACTATTTTTACTTCCGGGATGGCTTCAATCAGCTCATTGGCGACTTCAAACAGGGAGCTGGTGAAGTAGCCCGCTATGCGCTTATAGCTGCGGGCACCTTTTAAATGCTCTAGCAAAAAGCTACTGTCGAGCCGATGGGTGCGAGAAGAAAACCGTCTAATAGTCATTGTTTATTTGCACCCTTAATTGCCTAAAGCTCTCATATTTTTCAATCGAGCTCCCAGTACTTCCGCGACATCTCGAGTTTCTTTTTCTGGTGCTTTGTTTTCGATAAAAGTCAGCACACCAATCAATAACGCACGCATTTCCATAAAGTCCGGCAAATCGGCTTGTAGCTGGCTAATGACTGCCTGCGGATCTGTCTCTGCTAATAATTGTTGTAAGCCTATGATGAGATGACCAAGCCAGGTTGAGCCAATCTCGTTGCTTTCTGTTAAGTCACGCGAGGCAAATTCAGGAATTCGCTTTAATTGGGCTTTGTTGGCAGCCATGCTACCCATTACGCGTGAGTAGTCTTCAACACGGAAGGCTTTGGCGAAATTTTGGTAATTATCTAGCTTAGCTGCGCCAGTGGTTTCAATATCCATCATACGTAGATAAAAGCGTTGAATACCGCTCAGCTTCTGCCAAGTGTCAGTACTTAAACCATCGGGCACTAACAAACTATTAGCGGCTTCGGCAGCTTGTTGAACGATCTCATCCACAACCGTAATTTCACCTTTAGTGCGAGGGCGCAGAGCAAACGTTGTGACATCTTCTCCACCAATGTGGGTATACGATGTGAGGACTTTAAGTGCCGCCGCGTAACCCGCCATTTGCAAGTCAGAGTCATTAAACACTGGCTCGCCCATCTTATCTTTCACCTCGTCATTAAGGTGCATCATGGTTTCAATTTGGTTTATTACTTCCGCGCGAACGGCTGGCAGTAGGCGCTGTTTAAAGCCTGCATTTTCACCTGCTGGACGTTTGCGTAACATCAGGATAACGGTGCCTTGAACATAGCCACCTTTCTTTAACTCGGTACTCGTTTCAGTAGCGATATACCAAGCGCCTACCACTTGTAATCCTGCAGCCCAGAATATACCAATCATATCGGACCATACGCCGGTATCTTGGTGAGTGAACATTACGCATTGCATGCCGTTATCGGGCATGTGGTCAGCCATAGCTTTGTAGGCACCGACCATGCCTTTTCGGAAATCATCACCGGAACCTTTAATTGCGAGCGCTCTTCTAGAATCCCAAGTCCACTCATCAAAAGGCTTAGGTGGATTTTTACGGAGCCATGCTATGAAATACTCGGTTATCTCGTGATAATGAACGGCGTCAGCATAAGGTGGGTCAGTCACATAGATGTCGTTTTCGACATCCACTTTATTCGCTTCATGATTTTTTATTTCGAAATTTATGTCAGGAATTGGGCTACTTGCAAAACCAAAAGAACGACCCGCTTCATGGCTGGTAAAGCAGCGAGTGCCATAGTTATAAAAGGTATTTAGCGCCTGATTGTAGAAGACATTGTTAGTCTTCTCCCAATGAATCATCCAGTTCGCTATTCGTGAGTTCCAATCAAGAGACTTGGCATTGAATATATAATCTTCAGGGGTGTTATTTTTAAAATATAATGCATACATCAGTAAATGGCGTGCATTAAAAAGATGATGCCAATGTGTCCAGCCTCTAGTTCTGATTGGTTCATCAGTTTTGTCACCCGGCTCAATTGCCATATCAGGAATTAGTCCTTCGTCCTGCCATTTGGCAATATTCTCAGCAACAATCTGATGAACTTTTTTCTCGCACTGGATGTCATGCTGAGAAACGCCGGTAAAGAACGTCTCTTGTCGAGATTGATTTAGGCTTTCCTTGGTTATCCAATGGATTGCATAGAGTCGTTCTTGGAATATGTCGTCTTTACGCGGTGCGAAGTCTTCTTTTTCCCATTTTCTTAATCGGTTTTTGTTGGTCCCGTCAGTATCTTTGTAGTCGCCTCGCAGTGTTTTTACAGGTGTGCGATAAACTTTACCATCTAGCTCATAAACTAAGGCGCCATCCCTCACTGTTCCCTCGTTAGCTTTCTTCATTTCCGACGAAGAAACATTGCTTTCAACTTCAATTTCAAAACGCTTGGCATCATAGTTGGGAATGAGTTTGGCGATGACATTTTTCTGTTTTGAAATAACCCATGTAGGAGACATTGGTATCAGCCAGCCAGTCTCTGGGCACTTCGTTTCTAGGCAGTACAGGTAAGCTTTTGCACGATTACCGTCTTCATCATGCTCGATGCCTAAGGCTGTGATTTCTGCATCAACGGCTTCGGCAACCTCTATCTGTTGGCTTTCTATTTCTGCCTTTCTTTCTGGCGATGCGCCAATAATATTTAGTGCACCCCAAGTAAGCATCAGTGCGATAGGATTAAGGTCAGAGGCATATACGTCACAGCCTAGGCGGGCTGCTTCGAAAGGTATTGAACCTCCACCGCTAAAAGTATCGGCGACTCTAGGTCTATGGCCGTATTTCAGTATGCCCAGCTGCTCTATTAGCTCTTGATGAGAGTTGGCGTTTACACCGAACTCTTGATAATGCCTATTTACTTTTGACCATGCGTGTTCGTATAGCCATTCTTGGTCAACTTCTTCTGGTCGTTTACAAAGTAATGACTTCTCTTCATAGCCATCGATTTGAGCGAGGTGTAACGTTAGTAATTTAATTTTGTCTTGTTCCTCGATATCACGACGCCAGCGTATTTTTAGTCCTAAATTGTCTGACGATATTGGGAAGGTTAAAGTATCAACTTCACTAAAGCGTTCATCGTCTGCTTTAATGTTGTGGGCAAAGTAATCCCAAGGATTGTGCAGACTAACTCGCTCGGCTATGTCTTTTGGTTTAATAGCATTCTGGATTAAAGCTCTTTTAGCGAGACTCGCATCATCAAAAGCCATGAGAAGCTCAAAAATCTCTAAGTCTTTTTCCGTATCATCGGTCTGCGGTAATAGACTACCGAGTACAACTGAACGTACCAGAATTAGAGGTTTACGGCCTTTCCAGTAGGAGCCGAGCCCTGTTAGTGTCTGGCCAAGGTTTGCTTTCCTTTCTTTTTGTGCTTCAAACGATACTTTCTGAGCTGGAAAAACAGCCTCAATTAATGCAGGTGCGTCCTTGAGTGCAAAGGGTGTTAATTCTGCCATTTAATTTTCATCTCCAAATAAATCGAATATTGATATATCACCCTGTTGGTAAGTATCGCTCTGTAATGTATTAGGTACGACTTTTCTGCTCCGAGGTTTTAATTGATCACTTTGTGCTACATCGCCCAGTGCATGACGTAATGCAATTCGCCAACCTTTATCACCGTCTTTAATCCCACCTGTATTCATGGCAGTCATGCCAAAAAGCCACCATCGTTCTTCAGGGCGAAGTGCTAGCCAGTTCCTTACTGCAACCGGGATATGATCCATTTCCATACTCTCAATAGCCCAAGCCAGCACACAAAGTTCTTTGCCAAGCAGTCGGTCAACAACGTTCTCACCAACTTTCCAGGTTGCGGTTTTTACGCCATGACTTTTTAAGCGAGCATTAAACGTGCGCTGTACTTCTGACCGTATTGCAGTCCAGCGGGGGCGCTCAATAATAACGCGATCAATCACGGATAACTCGTCACTTTGTGCTTGAAGGCCAAGGTACTCGCTTATTTGCACTTTGCCACTATTGGCCTTAGGAATAATGACCTTAAAGTGGTGAGGATCACTGGACGCAGGCACACCAAAGCCAAGCGTCGCATATTTGGTCGCTGTCTTTTTGGTGGTTGCCTTTGTCATCAGTCTATCCTCGGTATTTAGTGCTTCGATGGCGGTTGTCCTTAATCTTCTTGGGCGATGTCACCGGGGCGAAGCTCAATACCCACTAATTTGGCAAATTCTTTCGCTTCAAATCCATTTTCAAACTCAATGCCATCTTTCACTGTAATAGTGACCGGGGCGTCGTCTTCGTTGAGCAAATCTCTTAAGCTGTTTACGGTTTTTTCGATCATTGCCGCTGTAATTTGTCGTTCTCCAAAGCGAATGCCGACGGTATTTTCGCCTTCGCCAATCTCAATACGTACACCTTTAAATTGGGTGGAGGTTTGATCTCGGAAGCGGTTGATCACTCCAAAAACCTTGTCGGTGCTATCGAGTGGCACACGTTTAGTGCTATTTAAGCGTGCTGGTTTAGTGTCATCAATTTGAACCGTTTTATCGCCGCTGTGTGGTATCGAGAAATCAGCTGTTTGGGTTGCCTCACCTGATTTAGCGTAAACCAATAGACGCACAGCATCTGATTCAATTTCAAATGGCCCTTCGTAAGCTTTGCCATCTTTTGGGTTCGAACCATCTAGGGTGTACAGCATATCGGCCTTAGGCGTACACTGCAGCGTGACTTTTCGCTTGTCTGCTAATGGTTCTACTTGGTGTCGTATTTTTAAATCGGCTACCCAGCGAGTGGCAGGGCCGCTTTCATATTTACCGCTAGGATCTTTTACCCAAAAATAGAGCGTGCCCTCTGTTGAGCTAAAGTTTTCTAGGTCTTCTACCTGAGGGTCAGTCTCTAAGACTTCTGGCTTGATTGAATAGTGAATCACAGGGCTTTCGCCAGCATTACGCGGTGTGAGGCTAATAATTGATTCACCAGTTTCTGGATGTGCGCCAAGAAGAGAAACGTTGATGCTGGTTTTCTCTTTCGGGAATGGACCTTTTTCAATATAGCCATCTTCGCCTAAACGCCATCGACCTTGTTTAAGTGCTTCTGTTTTAAGCGTATCCATGCCACTGCTGCCTGGCATCCAAGGCCAGCCAGGATTGCATTTGGACCTATTAACAACGTCTTTCCATGGAGTGCGACGATTGCCTGCGCCTGATGGCCACAGTTCCGATTCTGCCATGGCGAAGTATTGGCTAAAGTCGTCTTTTAAGTCGGCCGCTAACTTGTAGTTAGCACGAGGGTCTGCCATCAATTTTTCAATTTGAGCTTCCGCTGATTGATCGCCTTCGCCCACTTTTAGACCGTTGTCGATGGTAACTTTTAGTAGACGTTCAGAGCCATCCATTTCATCAACACCTGGGAACAGTATGGTGTTATAGGCAGCTGATAGCGCTTTGGTAAAACGTCCTTCTGCTTCTTCTAAACGATCGCGAGCTTCTTCGTACAATGTGTCACCCGCTTTTAAACGCTTACTAATTTGTTCTATTGCATAGAGCTCCCGTAACCGATCTTCTACAGCATCAGCCATAAGACTGTCTTGACCTGTAAGAACTAACAGATTGTTCTTTTCTTGCTGAAACATGAAGAAATTGGTGAGCTCGCTAGGAGGTATTTTTCCATCCGGTTTAATGACTATAAGTACCCGTGGGCCACCCAGTTTAAGTTCATCCATGCGAGGCAAGATCTGAACATCTTGGTAAGCATTACGGGTATTGGGTTCCAGGATTCCCTTTAAGCGATTTATAAGTGCTTGATCAATTTTTGGCTGCGGAATGTCTTTAGCATTACGCTCGATCTGGCGAGAGAGATTTTCGGTTTCTTTAATAAAGAAACGTTGATCTTCGCGATGTAGGTACCACGCCTGCTCACGTAGCTTTTGTATCGCGTCTAAGAATTCATCTGCTTTTCTATTTGGCGCTGCTAGAAACTCGATGATTTCACTTTCTGATAACCCTATACGACCACCTACCGCGCGGGATAATGAAGAGGCGAGTAATAGCGTCATTAACTGAGTAGCAGCATCATTGCTTTGCTCTGCATCGATGGTTTCTGAAATGGCGTCACCTTTGTCTGCAATGTCTCGAGTAACTGCTGGTACGAGTTTCGGCGAAATTCTTTCAATTTCATCTTTGACTTGCTCATCATTTAAATCGAGGTGTTGCGTACCAATTAGGAATACGTCATCTGTTTCTCGCTGATCAACGCTTTTAAGTAATCGAGCAGTGAATTGCATCAAGCCGCGCGTTTGGCGGAAGCCTTCGTTTTCCTTAAACAGTGCGACTAAGTGCTTAAAAGAAGGGTGGAACGGATAGGTTTCTCGAACTTGCTCAGCAATCTGTTCAATGCTTGAAGCAATGATGTAACCACCATCTTCAGCTTTTTTAATTTGCTGCGCATATTCTTCCGCAATGTCATTGATGACCTGTTCATCAGGCATTTCGTCGACAAGGCGCTTTTTAAGAATTTCGTAAATTTCATTACCCGAGAGCTGTACCGGAGTAATGGTCATGGATTGGCGTCTGGTTTCTTGTTGAAGGTTGGAGATCGAGTCTGCCAGGGCTTTGGTTTGAGCCTTGTAACTACCAGATAGGTTTGCAATGACGATACAGCAGTTTGGTAGCTCTAAAGCGGCACTCATTAATGCGCTCAAACTGTAAACAACCATATTGGCTAATGTGCCAGAGCCATAAACTTGTGTGCTCGCATTATCAAGGTAGGGAGGTAGCTCATCGATCATAATCAGTGTCGGGGTGTCACCGATAATGTCTTTCCACTTTTGTTGGTCAACAGATTTTGGGCCGTTGATCCAGTAGTCTTTAATTTCTTCAGCTGCACCGAGCTGGGTTGCAATCTCACCCCAAATATAATTGTCTGGATTATTTCGGCCATTGAAGGCAGCAATACGAGCGTTGCCAAAGTCTAGGCGGCTATTTAAGTTTTCTGGTAAAACCTCTGGTCTTAGATGAGCATGCTTCGCGAGCAGACCGAGGGCTATCATCATGTGCGTCTTACCACCCCCCATGGCTTGGGTGAGCTCGAAAACTGCTTGATCAGATTTTCCTGATAGTCTCAGCATGCCTTCACGGAAGAGTTGCTCCATGCCGTGAGTTACAAAGTTGCGTGAGAAAAACTCATTACCATCACCCGCGTCGGTGATTAAATCAGCCAGGTTTTCAATTCCCTGGCTCATTCTATAGTCCTGAATAACAGGATTAAAACGACACGCCTGTCTAATGGTCTTGATCATTATGAACGCTCCCTACATTGATCTGATTCTTGGGATTGTTTTATGGCTATACCGTTTTTCTCACAATGCTCGAGAATCATCACTTCTATCATGTTTGCGATAGAACGATGCTCCTCTTGAGCAGCAGCGCGCAACGCCTCCTTCAAGCTTGGATCGACTCTTATAGTCAGCGTCGCAGTTTTGGTGATAGCCATTATACTCTCCCGAATTGCCTGCAAATGCACTGCACTTTACATTACAATATTGACTCCATCAAGGAATGAATCGTTGCTAGGCGCTGAATTGGCGTAAGGGCTTTAATGCCTTCTAAACTCCTCCCCTTCCCCCCGGCAAATGCCGGTAGAGCGTCGATGGTGCAACCTTTAATCTGGAGGCCACTTCTTCGACCGTGATATTCGGATCGGCCAGCATGGCTTTGGCGGCTTGAATATCTTTATCTGTCAGAGCCGGTGGCCGCCCTCCCCTTTTTCCTCTGGCTTTAGCGGCATTCAGTCCTGCCTTGGTGCGTTCCCGGATGATCGAGCGTTCGAATTCGGCCAATGATGCAAAAATATGAAATATCAGTTTGCCGCCGGATGTTGTGGTATCTATATTTTCAGTGAGAGATTTGAACCCGATTTCCCGCTTTTCTAAATCTTCAACTGTTTCTATCAGCTGCTTGATCGACCTGGCCAGACGGTCGAGCTTCCAAACAACAAGTGTATCCCCTGCTCTGATATATTCGAGCGCTGCTTTTAGCTCTGGCCTGTCACGTTGAGCGCCGGAAGCTTTCTCCGTAAAAACTTTCTCGCACCCTGTCGCTTCTAAGGCATCAGTTTGTAAATCTTGTTTTTGATCTTGTGTTGAAACACGGGCATAGCCAACAAGCATTATCTAATCTCCTAAAACTCATAAAAAGTATGGAGTATTCGGAGATAAGTTTCAAGAGACAGTTTTAGGAATATTCAATCCATAAAAAAGGGCTGATTTTACAGCCCTTCCCTATTCTCTTAAAAACGGTCGTTTTTGAGAATGTCGTTTTAAGACATTGAAAGAGACATGCCCTGTCCTACGGATCATAAACTTTACTTTTTGATACCTTCATTCAGATAATGATGCTCCAATGAATGAAAAGTTTGTCTGCGTATAGGTACGATAGGTATTATTAATATGAGCCAATATTTATATTGGCATTAGTACTGGTGTAAGGCTGTTGTTAGAAAAAGAAGATCCATTTTGTTTATTCACATTATGGGACGCTTGCATATCTTTTTCCTTCTTGAAACCGGCAAGAATCAAGCGATCCCCTATATCTTTTGGGTTCATATTTACAATTTTTTCTAATTGAGCATTATAGGCCTCTCCTTGCCCTTTTTCTGCAAGATAGTGTAGTTTGCTAATGTTTGCAGAGAGGTGATTGGGATCTATTTCTAATACTTTGTTATGGTATTGTTCTGCTTCATCAGGGCGACCTAAAAACGCCAGGTTCACGGCCTTATTTTGTATGGCATCGGTGTTGTTAGGTTCGGCAGAAAGAGTTTTGTCGTAATACTCTATCGCTTCTTGATAGCGCTTTAAACCAGATAACGCATAGGCTTTATCAAATAGATAGTCGGCACGTTCTGATGATCCTTCTAATTGTTTATCAACGATTTTCAGTGCGTTTTGATAATTATGTGACAAAATAGCAGTGTCATATTGGTTGTCAAGGTTAACCCACATGCCAGTGTAAGAATAGTTTTTACTCTGAACTAGAACAAAAGTATTTCTATTATCTTTTTCTTTTTGTTCTGCTTGGAATAGCTCATGCTTTTGTTCTAAGTGGTACTGGAAAACATTTTCCCATGCTTGTATCTTTGGATGCGTTTTTTCCCATGATTCTCTCAAAGGAAGTAGATGAACGCCTATCGCTTTTTCCAGCTCTCTTTGTGTGAATGATGGGATTGTCATTTTATGAACCTTTGTCTTATACCTAATTATTATGAATTATCTCTAGCAATATCATACTCATAAGACCTACGTAAATATATTTCTCAACCATCTGTTAATGGCCTAAACTGGATCAATCCTGTTGGCCACTGACAACATCAGACAGGAGCTATACCAATAGTCAATGACTGTTTCTGCGAAGGAATAAAAGGAGTATTAGCGAGTAGGGTGTAAGGAAGTTCTGTTATTTGCTCACTATCCTTCGTGCCATTGAGCATATTCATCGGGTACCCCTTATTATATTGCGATAATTCTTTTGAAGGAGATTGAAGTTTACCCTTTTTCCACATACCTGTTTGTTTCGTACCATCAGGAAAAGTAAGAATTCCGTATCCATCCTTTCTGCCGTTGTACCATCCCCCTTTGTATTGTCGGCCATCCATATAAGTTTGAGTTACCTGCCGAGAGCCTTTATGCAGCCATGCCGCTTCCCCAGTCAAAATAGAGCCGTCCTCAAAATATCGGGCTTCAACCTGTAACACTTCACCATTTTCCCATTCAGCAGTGTATTTTGTTCCGTCAGGATGGGTATGGATACCTTGCCCGTGCCTTTCGCCATTTTTCCAATTCCCTGAGTGTGTTGTTTTACCATCTGGCCAAATCAATATACCCTGACCGTGGAATTTTCCATTCGAGATCTCTCCTGTATATTGAGTGCCATTTTCAAAAAGTAATGTATTGGCATATATACGTTTATCGTTTCGCCATATGTCTGTATATTTATTGCCATTAGAACTCGTATAGGTACCAAATCCATGTCTGTTACCATTTCGCCATTCTCCGTCATATTTTGAACCATCTGCCCAAGTATATGTTCCTTGTCCTTCTCGGTGGTTCCCACCGAATGATGAAACTTCTCCCACATAGATGGAGCCATCATCATAGCGCCGAAATTTTTCATAGACTTTGCCAGGTTTATCATTTGCCCATTCCATGGTAACTGATAAGCCATTTATATAAGTGATGGTACCTTTCCCATGTTTTTTACCATTCCTCCATTCCCCCGTGTATCGTTCTCCATTGCTATATCTATAAGTTCCATATCCATGTCTTTTATTATTTAAAACCTCCCCTTCATATCGAGGGTCTACAAATCGCTTTCCTCTAGCATAAATATAGAGAGGAGCATTCTGATTTTTCTTACCATTAGTGACTGGCCTTCTCATGTTTGCATTATTGTATGTTGTATTAGACGTAGGAGATCGGTATTTAGATGTACTTCTCGGTTCATCTTTAGATGAGATGGCCGCTATGAAGAAGAGAATCATTAACCCCCCGCCTACAGTCGGCCACCCATTATTTTTTTGTTTACTATTTGGTGTTCGATCGTGTGTTTTACTTGGTCTTGTTTGTTTATGTGGACACGCTGCACATTGAAATGCACCTGTGCATGAAAAACCTTCCCGTCCGTATAAGCAGCTCAT
>SPJL01001595.1_pt1 | contig 36385 bp, 40 predicted proteins | sample 3741751 | NCBI WGS metagenome assembly SPJL01 (sample SAMN10925998, study PRJNA522277) | cold seep metagenome | isolation source: Elba SIP-enriched marine methane seep metagenome, extraction at timepoint T3 | place: Italy: coast of Elba, Mediterranean Sea | reverse complement strand
TCACGGAGCAGTTTGCAGGGTCTGGCGCACCATCCAGTGTGAATTTCGTATTATATTGATCGGGTAATGTAGCAGTAAAGTCACTGTAGTTGATTAAAATATCAATTTGCTTGCTGTTAACATTGTCACCAGCATCTGGGAAGTCATTAGAGAACTGTACTGCCACGCCTTGCGTATTCAATGTATTAGGCCATACGTTTGCACTATCACACTCCTGACGCTTTAACTGGCAGAGGCCATGCCATTGAAAGGTGGTTGTTCTAACAGCAGCTGCTAGCGCGTTGACTGCTGAAACACGAGCATTGCTACTCACATTAATGAATTTTGGCAAGGCTATGGCAGCGAGTATGCCTAAAATGGTTATGACGATGATTAATTCGATGAGTGTAAAGCCGCGTGTGCTATGGGGTAGTTTATACATTTATCGTGTGCAAGGATGATTTACTTTTCCCTCCACTATAAATTAAAAGGGCGCTTGATAAAGCGCCCAAATAGCCTGCCAACTCAGCTTACTTAACTTTTTTGGCGAAGTAAACCATGACTCCTATGATGACTATACAAATAAAAACGAAGGTGTAAATACCTGTTGAACCAAGAAAATCCATTCTAAACTCCCCTGCTATTCAAGTGTTATCGTTAATCATAAACAACACATTCAAGCTTAACAGCATTGAGTCAGTTTGTATATTGCTCCTATCGATCCCGTGTATTAGTTTTTAGCGCTGCGCATTAGTTTTAATAAGATGGCATCTAACTGGTTGGACTGTTGCAAAAATTGATAAAATTCTTGTTCTGATTTATCCAGATTTTCCACTAGTTTCTCGACGCTATTATTTGCCTCCATCAAAGACTCTGCACGTTTATCCAAAGCTGACTTATGCGCATTGATTTGTGTTTCCAGTTCACCAATGACTTGGTTTAACCACTGGGTACATTCGTCTTTAGTTTCTTCAAAAATCTGTTGGATGCTGATGCCAAGTGCCGAGTAGAATTTGCGAATCACATAGCGTTTTTCAGTCAAAATGTTGAGTGGATCACGACAGAATTTATCTGTCTGGATTTCCAACTCTTGCATCTTGTTTAAGAATCCACTCATATCTAACTCTTTAGCCTCAGTTTTTTCAAAGCCGTGTTTGCTCCAGAATAACTGGTACAGATTATCAGCACTTTCTTTAATGACGACTGCTTCTTCGGTGATGTCTTCGGCCAAATCTTTAGCAAGGCCAGTGAGCGCGCGCATATTACGGTTCAAGCCAATCGTCGTCAAACTGTCACCAATTTCTTGTTTGGTATCATCCAGAATGCTATTTAAGTGACCAATGCTTAGGTGGCGCAATAGCTTGCTGCCAATACGTTTGATTTTGTCGCAGCCTTGATTAAAGGTTGCTACAGAGTCCTCATAACGCTTACGTTCTGCCACGACGTTTGCCAAAATGTCACGCGAGCGGTCACGGTTTTGGTTTTGCAGCTCTCTTAATTCAGCAATCTGATCTTTGATATTCGTTAGGCGCATCTGCGAAATCTTGCGCGATCCACGAATCATATTGGAGCATTCCGAGATAATGGCACGGCCTAGCACTTCATGCTTGGCATCGACCAGCAGGTTAGCCAAGGCAGTTTCTAATTCTTCAAAACCACTTTTTGCCAATAGTTCTGGATCGTTTTTGATTTTGGCAATCAATGCTTTTTGTGCAGAGACAGCAAATACGTTGTCAGGTGCTACGCCTAACTCTTCTGCAGTGTTGTTCACTTGCTTTTGAATCAGTGCATCCACTTCTGCTTCAGTTTCCAGCCCATCCCAAAGTGTATCAATTTTGTTGAGCAGCACCATCTGGTGTTGCGCGCGTTGGTTCACATACTCATTCCACATACTCATGTCTGACTTAGTCACGCCAGTGTCAGTGGCAGTTAAGAACAGCACAGCATGCGCGTTAGGGATGATGCCAAGGGTTAATTCTGGTTCAGCACCCATGGTATTTAGACCTGGTGTGTCAACGACAATTAAGCCATCTTTAAGCATTGGATGCGGGTAGTTAATCAGTGCATGACGCCATTGAGGAATGTCAACTGAGCCTTTTTCGGCCAGGCTACGTTTCATGGTGGAATCGCTTTCATCCCAGAAGCCCATGTTTTTGGCGGTGTTGAGATCTACAGATTGCGTTGCCACCAGCGCTTTAAGACTTTCTTTCATCACATCAGGTGAGGCAATGTCTAATTTTACTTTTTTCCATAGATTGGGTTTGGACTTTAGTGCTGATACCGTTTCGTTAGTATGACGTGTATCCATTGGCAAGAGCTTGATGCACGGCTCGTCATTCGCATCCCAAAAAATCTCGGTTGGACACATGGTCGTGCGGCCTGGCTCACTTGGTAGCAGTCGCTGCTTAAAGTCAGCAAAAAATAGAGCATTGATGGTTTCTGTTTTACCACGAGAAAATTCAGCCAAAAAGGCCAGCACCAATTGGTCTTTTCTGAGTACTTCTTGAATGTCTTTCAGGCGCTGTTGTTGACCTGGCTCAATCAAGTCAGCCTGGTGTAACCAGGTTTCATATTCCTGCACAGTAGCAATGAGTTTTTCACGCCATTGTCCATACTCATTGATCTTAATCCCCAGTGGTGATTGTGGTGCAGGGTTGCTGCGTGTTTGTGTCGTAAGTGTCGTGTTCATATTGACTAAAACTCTAAATACTGTGGAGCAACTGCAATTCTAGAGGTAGCAAGACGGTGGTCAATATGAGCTGAGCAAGAATGATAAAGACTAAGGGGCTTAAATCAAACTGACTCACTGTAGGAATGAACTGTCTAAAAACCTGAAGAATCGGTTGCGTTAAATTGTCTAAAACGGGTGCAATCGCTGAGTGCGGGTTAATCCAGCTGAGCACAGCTTGAATTAACACAGCATACATAAAAATGCTTAAACTCGTGGCGACCAGACTAACGAGGGTCGCCAACAGGATTGAAAACCAAATGCCACCGCCTGCTAATGTAAATGGGAAGCCTTTGAGCAGTAGCGTAATCACCTTGAGTAAATACTGGCTGATTAATGCTAGTATCAACGAAGCTAGGTCAATTTTTTTTATGCCGAAAAAATTAACGCGGGCGAGCAATTTGCGTATGGGTAATACGGCAAAATTTGTGATGCCTGTAATCAGCTGCGCAGCAGGGTGCTGAAAAGGCACGCGCGTGAGCAAAAAGAAAAAACGCAACAAAAATGCAAGCGTCAGCAAGCCAAAAAAGGCGGAGCATAAAAATAACATTGCATTGTTGAACATGGGTTAATATTCCTACTTTAAAATGGTTAACTCACTGGCGCAGCTGTCATGACTGCGAGAGCTGGTCGCCTAATACTACGGATTGTGCAGCTGCGGCTTGTGCCGCTTGGTCAAAGATCGCTTTAATGTCTTTGTCTGCTAGTACTGCCAAGCCTTTTTCTGTCGTGCCACCTTTAGAGGTGACTTTTTCTCTTAATGTGGCAACAGGGTCTTCACTGGTTGCGGCTAGTTTGCTGGCACCTAAAAAGGTTTGCAAAGCCAGCTGGCTGGCTTGTTCAGCGGATAAGCCTAGGTTGATCGCAGCTTCTTGTAATGCTTCGATACAATAAAACACATAGGCTGGCCCGCTGCCAGAAATCGCCGTTACTGCATCCATTTTTGTCTCATCACTGACCCATACGGTTTCTCCCACCGCCTGCATGAGCGCTTGTGCTGCTTGTTTCTCTGTTGTAGAAACATCAGATAGTGCGAAGAGTGCAGAAATGCCAGCTTGTACCTGAGCTGGTGTATTGGGCATCACACGAATAATTTTTGTATGATTGCCTAACCAGTTAACAAGCGTGTCAGTCCGAATGCCTGCGGCAATAGAAATTACCAGTTGGTCTTTGATGCTAGGTCGAATCGTCTCGCAGACAAGCTGTAAATGCTGCGGTTTGACTGCCAGTACAATGACTGACTTTTGCGTTGCGGCTAATGCATTGTCACTGACTGCTACACCATAGGTGTGTTGTAGTGCAGTGCGCTTGTCAGCCGAAGGCTCAATCACTAGAAAATCACTGAGCTGGCTGCCGTTTTGTTGCAAGCCTCCAATAATTGCGGTCGCCATGTTGCCACCGCCTATGAAAGCAACGCTGTTTGTTAAATCCTGATCCTTCATCATTGGTCCAGTGGTTATTGTTTGCAGACATTATTCTATACTGTTACCAACTGTAATATTATACCTGTGAATATTAATTTTTTATGTGCGGGCGCCAAATATTTTTGAGCCGATTCGTACCATATTTGAACCTGCTTGAATCGCGATGGAATAGTCATTAGACATCCCCATTGACAGGGTGTCTAGGTTAAAGCCTTTTGCGTTTAATTCATCAAACTGTTTTTTCACTGCGGTAAACTGAGCTGCTTGTTCAGTTAGGTCATCAGTGGGTGCAGGAATCGCCATCAACCCGCGTAACTTTAGCCTTTCAAATGATGAAAACGCGGTGGCTAAGCCTTCTAATTCACCGATCAAAAGTCCGCTTTTGGTGGTTTCATTACTGATGTTGATTTGTATGCAGCATTGCAAGGCAGGCAAGTGATCAGGACGGCCATCATTCAGGCGTTTAGCAACTTTTAGACGGTCTATGCTATGCACCCAGTCAAAGTGTTGGGCAATCGCTTGCGTTTTGTTGCTCTGGATTGGGCCGATAAAGTGCCAGATAATGTCCAAGTCAGTGAGGGCTTCTTGTTTAGTCAGACATTCTTGCAAGTAGTTTTCACCAAAATGTGTTTGCCCAGCGGCAAAGGCCTCACGAATCTGGCTAGCTGGCTTGGTCTTGCTGACTGCGATTAAGGTTACGGTATGAGCGACATTCAGCGCGTCAATTTCGACCTGGATTTGCGCTAAGCGCTCGGCAATAGATCCTTGCATAGCAATGAGTAAGTAGTAGTAAGAAGTTAACTAGCAACAGCAAAATCGCTGTTGGTGATAAGTAAAGCATTATAACAGGAGCATTGTGTGGATATCTCGGACTTGCTGGCTTTTTCAGTGAAAAATAAAGCCTCGGATTTACATCTATCGGCGGGACTGCCGCCGATGATTCGTGTGAATGGTGACATTCGTAAAATCAATATGCCGCCAATGAGTCATGAAGATGTTCATAAGATGGTTTATGACATCATGAATGATGCGCAGCAAAAAACATTTGAAGAAACACTCGAATGTGATTTTGCTTTTGAAATCCCTAATTTATCTCGTTTCAGGGTTAACGCGTTTAATCAGCAACGCGGCGCTGGCGCAGTGTTTAGAGGTATTCCAACTAAGATTCTGACATTGGAAGCGTTAAAATGCCCGCCCATTTTTAAAGAGATTGCCAGGTATCACAGTGGAATTGTGTTGGTCACAGGGCCAACTGGTTCTGGTAAGTCGACTACGTTGGCGGCGATGGTTGATTATGTCAATGAAAACCATTTTAAGCATATCTTGACGGTTGAAGATCCTGTGGAATTTGTACACCAGCCTAAAAAATCACTGATTAATCAGCGTGAAGTCGGCTCTCATACTAACTCTTTCAGCAATGCGCTAAAAGCAGCATTGCGTGAAGATCCAGATGTTATTCTGGTGGGTGAGATGCGTGACTTAGAGACGATTGAACTAGCATTGAGCGCTGCAGAAACAGGTCACTTAGTATTTGGTACTTTGCACACCAGCTCAGCAGCCAAAACGGTTGACCGTATTGTTGATGTGTTCCCAGCGGCGGAAAAAGAAATGGTACGTGCCATGCTGTCAGAATCACTGAAAGCCGTGATTTCGCAAAACTTGCTAAAAACGAAAGACGGTACAGGGCGTGTGGCGGCACATGAAATCATGATTGGTACGCCTGCAATTCGTAACCTGATTCGCGAAAATAAAGTCCCACAAATGTATTCAGCCATCCAAACTGGTCAGGCGCTTGGTATGCAGACAATGGACGCCTGTTTGCAAAATTTGATGAGAGAGGGGCAGATCAGTGTGGAAGAAGCCAGAGGTAAAGCAGCGAATAAAGACAGCATTAGTGTATAAGCGCTAAGCAAGCAGGATATAAATGATGGACCAAATGAAAGCACAGCACTTTGTCTTTGACTTATTAAAGCTCATGAAGGCCAAAGACGCCTCTGACTTATTTATCACGGCAGGGTTTCCGCCTGCGATGAAAGTCGACGGAAAATTGACACCCATCAGTAAAACTAAACTTAGTGCAGAACAGACGAATGAAATCTGTTTTGCGGTTATGGATGAAAAGCAGTCTGCCACTTTTCGTGCTGAAAATGAATGTAACTTTTCGATTGGATTGCCAAGTGTTGCGCGTTTTCGTGTCAATGCGTTTATTCAACGTGGTTCAGTTGGGATGGTCTTTCGTACGATTAACTCAGTCATTCCAAAAATTGATGATTTAGGCTTGCCCCTTGCGATTAAAGAAGTTGCGCTAATGAAGCGTGGCCTGATGATTGTCGTTGGTGCGACTGGTTCGGGTAAGTCGACGACACTGGCTTCAATGGTAGATCATCGTAATACGCACTCTCATGGACACATTGTCACGATAGAAGACCCCATTGAATTTATGCACGACCATGGCAATTGTATTGTGACGCAGCGAGAAGTAGGTGTGGATACTGACAGTTGGCACAATGCACTTAAAAACACCTTGCGGCAGGCACCTGATGTAATTTTGATTGGTGAGATTCGTGATCGCGAAACGATGGATTATGCCATTGCATTTGCCGAGACAGGTCACTTGTGTATGGCGACGTTGCATGCCAATAGTACAAATCAGGCCTTAGATCGGATTATTAACTTTTTCCCTGAAGAGCGTCGGCATCAATTGTTGACAGACCTTTCTTTGAATGTTCGATCCTTTATTTCGCAAAGGCTGGTCCCCAAGCAGTCTGGTAATGGTCGTGTAGCAGCAGTAGAAGTGATGCTAAACTCTCCACTCATTTCTGACTTAATATACAAAGGCGACGTCCATGAAATTAAATCGGTGATGGCTAAATCTCAACAGTCCGGTATGCAAACTTTTGACCAGGCTTTGTTTGATCTCTATGAGGCTGGAGATATCAGCTATGAAGAAGCGCTGAAAAATGCAGACTCACAAAACGAAGTCCGTTTAAAAATCAAGCTTGAAAGCAAACGCGCTGGAGACAAAGGTGATGATGCTGCGATTGAGGAAATGGGAATTGTTTAGTAAATATTGTTTTGATGCTGAATAGCTAAACACGATCAACAAAAAAGGCCGAATCAATCGGCCTTTTTTGTTGTGCTATAGGGCTCTAGTTACTCAATTGCAACCTCTGCACGTCTAGCTTCACGGTAATTGCCATTACCTTCAACATTTTGCGGCTTTCTTAACTCAATTTGTGCTTCTGGCACACCAACTGATAACAGGTGGCGATAAACACTTTTCGCACGGTTCTTTGAAAGCTCAATATTCATGATCTGATTACCCGTTGGATCATGGAAACCTGAGATGACAACCTTGCTATCAGGGTGAGCTTTTGCCCAGTCTGCAATGGGTGCCAGTGTGTCTGGTGCATCTGCAGGTAGTGCATGGAAGCCAATGCCAAAGTAGACTCTGACATCATCAGGTTTTACTGCTTCAGGTTCGTCTACAATTGGTGCAACTACTGGTTCAGGTGTTGCTTCAATTGCAGGTAATGGTTCAACCACTGTTAGCTGGTTATCGATAGTGACATTTGGCCCAAAAAAGGCTTGCGCTTCTTGACCTGCTGCAATTTTTGCAGCTTCGCTGTCAACGGTACCAGTTAAGGTGACATGGTTTGCATCACCAGATAGCTTCCAGTCACTTGCTTTATTTAGCCAGCTTTCCAAATTTGGAATATGGTTAAACCAACTGATGTTGCCATGGTCGCCATCAGACTCAAAGTCTGCGTGGCTACCAGCAGTAAAGCTAAATGGCGTGGCCACAACTGACGCGGCTTCTACAGGCGCTGTTGCAGTACTACCATTACAACATGCTGTATTCGGCCAACGATCATGGTGCCATAACCAGAGTAATGCGATCGCTAATAGCGCGGCGATAAACCACGTCCAAAAGGTATAGCTGGACGGACGATTGTCGTGAGGTTGCTTACTCACGCGATGATATGTTGCATCTGACATAGGAATAAACTCCTTACTATTCTGACAAGATTAAAGTGGCTGAATCTGCGTAGGCGTTTGCCTTAAACGCCATGATCCAGTTCGTCTTGCCAAGCTTTGAGTTCAGCCCATTTGTTTTCTGCGGCTAGCTCTGCTTGCTTAGCCCAAGTATCAGGGCGTGCTAAGCGATAACGCGGGCCTGCATCGTCTAGAATTTTTTGCATCGTATCTGTGTTCATTTTTGAGACTTCTGCGAAGGTATGATAACCAGCGTTGTTAAACAATTGATTGATTTTGGGACCAATGCCTTCAATCACTGTTAAGTCGTTAGGCCCTTTGATTTTGAATCCCGCTGCTTTTGCAGCGGCTTTGTCCAGCACATAAGTTGCAGCAGCAGCTGGGGCAACAGCCGCAGCTCTGACTGGCTCAGCTTTTGGCGCTGGTGCAGGTTCAGCTACCGCTGCTTGAACAGGTTGTGGTGCAGTGTACGTCACTGTTTCGTGTTTGTTGCGACAGCCACAAGTCCACCTACATAAAAACCAGTTTAAAAGCCAACCAAGCGCTGTACCTAATAAAAACCAACCAATACAACATGACCATGTCATAGTATTACCCCCGTTAATTGAAAATGTGTTTTGTTATATTATTCAATACTATCTTAAGCGTCTTATTGAACACGCATGGTTTGGTTCCGTCAACCCCGTTAACGGTTGTTAACAACAAAAAAGCGCTTAATAGGCTTATTTTTATGTGTTAAATACAACATGGCCATCCACAATGGTGGTCATGTTTCTCGCAGCGAGCTCCATGTTGGCAAAAGGCGTGTTTTTCCCTTGACTGCATAAGGCTTGCGGTTGAACGGTCCAATAAGCTTCTGGATTAAAGAGACAAAGGTCTGCAGGACTGCCAATGGACAAGCAATCAGTGTTAAGTGCTAACACCTCAGCAGGTTTATGTGTCACTTTGGCCAGTGCTGTTGTCAGACTAACTTGCTCAGCTTCTGCCCATTTTAGTACCAGTGGTAGCAGCAGTTCCAGCCCAGTGGCACCGACCTCAGATTGCGCAAATGGTACCAGCTTGGCATCCTCATCAACGGGTGCGTGATTTGAACAAATCACATCAATTGTCCCGTCTTTTAAGCCAGCACTGATGGCATCTTTATCGCGATGGGTGCGTAGCGGGGGACTTAAGTGGCAAGCGGTATTAAAGTAGCCAATGTCATGTTCAGTCAGATGTAAATGTGAGATGTCTACATCACAGGTCACTGATAAGCCACGACTTTTAGCTTGGCGCACCATGTCGATGCCTACTGCCGTTGAAAGCTGGCCGATATGTAGACGTGTATTGGTGGCTTCTGCTACTTGTAAAATGGTTGATAATGTAAGTGTTTCGGCGGCACTCGGAATGCCTTTAAGGCCAAGACGGGTCGCCACTTCACCATCATGCGCCACGCCACTATCAGCGAGGTAAGGGTCTTGCGCATTTAAAAACACGGTCAAATCAAAAGTAGTCGCGTATTGCAACGCGCGCCATAAAATCTGAGTATTGCTGATGGCAAAGCTTGCTTGAGAAAAACCAATGCAGCCAGCCGTTTTTAGCTCGTTCATTTCTGAAATATTTTTACCATTTAAGTCACGGGTGAGGGCGCCTAATGGGTATACTTTTGCCAGATTGAGCTGTTTGGTACGGTGCTTCAACATTTCAACCAGTCCTGGTTCGTCTAGAACCGGGTCTGTATCAGGCGGGCAGGCAAGGCTGGTGACGCCACCCGCGACGGCGGCTTGTAGCTCACTGATCAGCGTCGCTTTATATTCCTCACCTGGCTCGCGCAAGCGGGCACAAACATCCACCAGACCAGGTGCAACGACTAAACCAGTCGCATCAATTGTTTGGGCGGCGTTAAAGTCTTTGGGAGCATCACCAATGCTGGCGATAAGTCCATCTGATAAGTAAAGGTTGGTGACTTCATCCAAGCCACTAGCTGGGTCAATTAAACGTCCATTCTTAATCAGGATCTGACTCATCATGCTTGGCCTCCACCCAGCATCGCCATTACTGCCATTCTGACACCAATACCATAGGTCACTTGTGGCAGGATAACTGCTTGCTCACTGTCTGCGACGATGGATTCAATCTCTACACCACGGTTCATCGGGCCTGGATGCAAGACAATGGCATCTGGCTTTGCGAGTGCCAGTTTTTCTTGCGTTAAGCCAAAGGTTTTAAAGTACTCTTGAGAGCTTGGTAACAGAGCGCCACTCATTCGCTCGTTTTGTAGTCTTAACATCATCACTACGTCTACATCTTTTAAACCTTGTGAGATGTCGTGATACACATGAACGCCTAGCTTTTCGACATCCACTGGCAATAAGGTTTTAGGCGCAATGACGCGAATTTCTGGCACACCCAGTGTAGTCAGTGCGTGAATTTCTGACCTTGCAACCCGCGAGTGCAATATGTCGCCAATAATCGCAATGCGTAAATTATGTAGGTCTGGTTTGTATTTACGGATGGTAAAGACATCCAGCAGACCTTGTGTTGGGTGTGAGTGACGGCCATCGCCAGCATTAATTACGTGGATATTGGGCGAAACATGTCTTGCGATAAAATGCGCTGCGCCTGATTCAGAGTGCCTCACGACAAACATATCAGCATGCATCGCTGTCAGATTATCAATAGTATCTAGAATGCTTTCACCTTTAGATTGTGATGAGGTGGCAACATTCAGGCTGATGACATCTGCGGATAAACGTTTGGCAGCGATCTCAAATGTGGTACGGGTGCGGGTGCTGTTTTCAAAAAATAAATTACAGACTGTTTTACCGCGTAGTAACGGGACTTTTTTAATTTCACGGTCGCCAACACCAATGAAGGATTCTGCGGTGTCAAGAATTGCCACCAGGTTCTTGGCTGGTAAACCTTCAATCGAGAGTAAGTGGGTCAGTTCACCATTATTATTGAGTTGCGGATTCAGCATGGATTTATGAAGCGGACTCTGACTGCATATGCCCGCATTCTAACATCAATGCGCCCTCATCGTCTTGCGAGAGTTGTAAATGGTGTGTGTTATCCAGTCGTGTGGCATAAGCTGCGATTTGCGGCTGAATCGGTAGTTGTGCGCCGCCGCGGTTCACCAGCACTGCTAATGTAATACTGGCAGGGCGGCCAAAGTCAAAAATTTCATTCATCGCCGCGCGTGCAGTGCGGCCTGTATAAAACACATCGTCAATTAAAATGATGTGTTTGTCTTTGATATCAAACTTAATATCCGTTGGCTGAACGGTGCGCTTTAAACCACGTGTTGCATAATCATCACGGTGCATGCCGACATCAAGCACGCCAACGGGTATTTGCTGTGCTGCGATAGGTTCTTCTAATATTGACTGTAGCCGCTTAAGCACCATGCTACCACCTGCATGAATACCGATCAGCGCACTGTCTTCATGTAGCTCAACATTCACTTGATCCGCTAAACGTTCGATTAGTCGTTCTGGATCTGGGATGGGCAAGGCATTTTCATCAGTCATCGTTAAAGAGTCCAAGTGAGAAAGTACAGTAGTTTAGCGCAAATTGATGTCAGCTATCACAAAAATAGACACTGAAAAAGTAAGCCACTCAGCCAAATTAAGCATGCTAAGCAATTTGATCAAAATAGCTTTGCAAAATCGTTTGTGCAGCCACCTGGTCCAGTAAAGGCTTCTGATCAATGCCATGCACACCTTGAGATTTCAAGGTCTCACTAGCTTGGGAGGAGCTAAAACGTTCATCTACTAAGATGACTGGTAGGTTAAAGCGGCCATTAAGACGTCGCGCAAATTTACGCGCCAAAGCACATATTTCGGTTTCTTCACCTTGTAGATTCAGCGGCAACCCGACGACTAGTAAGGTAGGCTGCCATTCCTTGATTAAGTCGGTAATGAGGTTGAAACGTACTTTATTGCTTTCATCGTCAATGGTGGTTAGCGGGTTCGCTTTAAGGATTAAATGCGTGCCAGTGGCAATTCCCAGTCGGCGCTCACCAAAGTCAAAGGCCAGCACACTGCCTTGATGTGCGGTTGCTTCCTCATAGACGCTCTCATTGTCAATGATGGTGTGGATGAGTGACATGAAGTTTAGGCGTGGCCTGCCTCATCAGACAACATAGCAGCATCAATGCCTAATAGTTGCAAAGCATGGTCAAACATGGCCTCGTGGTCGGTTTCATAGATCAAGTTACTGGCGAGCTCAGACTCTGTCGCTTTTACAGATAACCAGGCATTTTGTTGTATCTCGTTTTCTAATTGACCTGCTGACCATCCAGCATAGCCTAGAGACAACAACATTTTTTCAGGGCCATTCCCCATGGCAATCGCTTCTAAAATATCTTTAGAAGAAGTTAATGCAATACCATGGTCAACCGCAATGCAGCTGTCCCAGTGATCTTCTTGCAAGTCACTTTGGGTATGCAATACAAACCCGCGTTCTGGTTGCACAGGTCCGCCAAATAGTACACTTTGTTTGGCCACTGACGCATTATCGAGATGAATATTGATTTTTTGATACAACTCATCAAAAGTCATATCCGTAGGTTGGTTGATCATAATACCCATTGCACCGTCTGCATCATGCGTGCAAATATAAGTGACTGACTTGGCAAAAAACGGATCAGACATACTGGGCATGGCGATCAAAAAGTGGCCAGTTAAATTAATGATGTTCTGAGTCATATAGCTGGTTCAATAACTTTTTATTAATTGGGCGATGGGTGCTTAATTGCAACGACAAAATTCACATGAGTGAATGATGTCATGTAAAACGCACGTGAGAAGCGTGTCATTGCAATGTACAACTTAATGGCTTCATTATACTGGATCACAAACGACTGGAAAGCCTGCTACTAATTTATGCTACATAGCTGATTAGATGGCATGTCGTTTAAATTGTCCAAGGTAGTAGTAGAAATGCATACTCCATGGCTATGCGGATACTTAAAAATAGTATTTCAATAACTAGCGAAAGTCTGTCAGGTTGTCGTCAGGTTTGGCGCTTATATTAAGAGGGTCGTTATTCTTATCTAATCATTCGTCCTTTATTTGCTAAGGCACATACATCAAGCAGGGTAACAAAATGCGTAAAACTAATGCCTCATTTCAGCTGATTAACACAAGTGAATTGAATCCAGAGTGGAACTGGTTACACCAAGAAATAAAAGAACCTGGCTTGAACTGGATGCACTGTTCTTCACACGCACACCGGCTTCCCCGATGGATGCCTAAAAAAAAGGCATTAGGATGTATGTTAAGTGCCCAACGCAGTATTCAAGCAGCCAAAACACAACCTTCATTATTAATTTCTCATGGGCCAAGGCCGACGTTTTATAGCGCAAGCTTTGCGTCATTACAAAAGATGGAACTGCCTCATTTGGCTGTGTCATTTACGTTTACCGAGTTGCCCACCGGGATCAAGAGAAAGCTAATGAGCCGATACTATCGGCAAGTTGACCGTTTTTTATCCTACTCAACAATGGAAAAAAAATTATATGCGGATTATTTTGATTTAGATGAATCAAAGTTTGACATGGTGCACTGGTCAGTACATGCGCCAAAAATAGATGCTGTAGGGCCACCTTTGGTGGCTGGTCAATATATCTGTGCCATTGGCAGCCAAGGGCGTGACTATCGTGTTCTGTTTAAAGCCATAGAGAAATTAAAGCATATTAAATTAGTGGTGGTAGTGCATCCTGAAAATCTTATAGGCCTCACAGTGCCAGATAATGTGAAGGTCTATACTAATATTCCTCTGGAAGACTGTAACAATATTGTGCACTATAGTCAGTTCATGGTGCTGCCACTTCTTCATGACAAAGTGCCTTGTGGGCATAGCTCGCTAGTCTCTGCTATGTTCCATAAAAAAGCGCTGTTGATCACAGATGCTCGTACAGTAAATGACTATGTTATTCAAGACGAGACAGGTAGGTATTTTCCACATCGAGATGATGGTGCGTTAAGCCGTGAAATTGAAGATTTATGGGAATCGCCGGCTGATGTGCAGCGGTTAGCACATAATGGTCATGCTTTTGCACATGAGTATTGTACAGAACGCACAATGACAGATTATTTTAGAAGTTATTTATATCAGATGGGTAAGCTAACACCGCCAGAAGTTGACCAACGCAAAGTTGCTTAATCTAGTCTTAGTAACTAGGCCCCGATATTGGTAAAAAGCAGTTAACTTTCGTACCGCGCTGCTTTTTAGTATCACTAAATTCTAATGTTACATGCCCGCCATGTTGCTCAGCGACTTCTTTGACAATCGCCATACCGAGGCCGCAACCGTTTGAGTGGTTTTCTCCGAGAACACGATAGAAGCGCTGAAATACTTTTTGGTGATCTTTCTGCTTAATGCCGGTACCATTATCTTTAACAGACAGTACGGCAAAGCCTGCGCGCATTGTAATGTTAACAGTAATCACAGTCTCTGCCGTATTGTAAGTAATGGCATTATCCAGCAAGTTATTTAAGAGCTCTCTTATCAATAGTGCCTGACCATTTATTTCTAAATGGTCTCTATCGTGGCTGACACCTAGGTCCATTTTTTTACTAATGGCTGCTGGCACCCATTCTGCAGTGACCTCAAGTGCTAGTGCGATCAAATCAAACTTGGTATTTGCCGCTTTTGGGTCAGGATTGTTTTTGCCAGAAAACTCCACAATGGCCAAGTTTAATAATTGGTTATTTAATCGAGTTAACTTGTCTGTACTTACATTAACCTCTTTCAAGGCTTCTTTTAAGCTTGCCAGATCAGTTTCACGTTGGGCATTTTCAAGCTGCAACTTTAAGCCGGCTAACGGTGTCTTGAGTTGGTGAGAGGCATTTGCGATAAAGTTTTCTTTTTCATCAACTATGTGTTTCATGCGTGTGAACAAGTCATTCATGGCCATGACCAACGGGTGAAGTTCCTTAGGCGCACTTTGCGTATTCAGTGGCTCCGTGTCGGTCGGATGTCTTGCCAAAATTTCATTCTTGAATAACTCTAGTGATGACAAACCGCGTTTGATGGATAGGTTAAGTGCTAAGATAACCAGAAGTGTGATAAGCAGTGTCGTAATGACAAAAACCAGCAGAATATCTTCGTGCATCTCTTTACGAAGTTTCAAGGTCTCTGCCACGATAATAATGACATTTGTGTTGCTCACAGGATAGTTAAATGCAACTAGCCGAAGGTCTTTACCGTCGACACTTTTACTATAGAACACACTGTTGCCACTTTTGGGGAGCTCAGCTGGTAATGGTAGATTGGTTTTTCCTATCAGGGCTGTTTGCTGTGGATTAAGTATCGTGTACGAAAAGAAATCACCCTTTAAGTGTTTTTTAAAGGTGCTTAATGCATTTGGTTCCAGATGTAATTCATGTGTGGGCGTAATGCTGATGTCATTGGCAATTGCTAATGACAGCTTGAATAAGGATTGATCATTGGCTTGGTTCGTAAAATACTGGATCGATAAATAGGACCGGAAGGTGATAATCAACAAGGCTGGGATTAAAAACAGCAACAGCCAAAAGCTTAAATGCTGTTTAATCGAATGTAGCTCAAACCATTGTTTAACACGCTGCCATAATGCACTATTCATCTGACTTGTCCTTCAATACAAGTATATAGCCGATGCCACGCACAGTTTCAATCAGAAGATTCTGAGCTAAAAGCTTTTTTCTGAGTCGAGAGATATTCGCTTCGATAGCGTTGTCACTAATGGACTCGTCGAGATTATAGAGGTGCTCAATAATGGCATTTTTGCTGACAACTTTGTTGGCTTTAAACAGTAGCAATTCGAGCAGTGCAAATTCACGCATCGTCAATGGCAATTGCGTATCGTTTGCACGACACATACGACTATCAGTATCAAGCACGAGGTTGCCAAATGTCAGAATAGCACTGCCGCCAGATACGCCGCGTCTGATGAGTGCGCGAATGCGGGCTTCTAACTCAGGTAAATCAAATGGCTTTGCAAGGTAATCATCCGCGCCCAAGTCTAAGCCTTTAACTTTGCTTTTAATATCACCTTGCGCTGTCAGAATTAATACAGGCGTGGTGATGTGTCTTGCTCTGATTTTTTGAAGTACCTTAAAGCCAGTTAAACTTGGCAGGCCTAAGTCCAAAATGATTACATCATAAGCCTCATAGAGAATTAAGCTGACGGCTTGTTCGCCATCAGCAACAATATCTACCGCGTAGCCTGATTGTGTAAAAGAGTGTTGCAAGCCATTTTGCAGTACTAAATCATCTTCTACCAAGAGTAGACGCATGGTAAAACCTATCCCATTAGTTCATTAAACAGTTAGTCAGGCTGGAGTCAGCCTTGGTTTATATACTGACATATAACTAGTCCTTAGCGAAGCAAAAGTAGTCGTCATAAAAGCCTTTTATATTGACTGATTGTGCTTTTGATATGCGGATGATGTAAATGTTAGCGTAGCGAGTTTTGAGGCATGGAATTTTTATTGCAAACACTATATTTTATCTATTTTGTTCCCAACATTACAGATCCACTTATCTGGCTCTTAAGCCAGCAGTTGATCGGGGTGTTGTATGTATTACACGAAACCCATTGAAGTATGACGGTAGTCATCGTCAGGCGTGGCGATCTATATAAATACCAGATCCAGCTGTCTCTATATAACAACAGGATTTCTATGGTCTGAAGGCTATTTGGACAAGCTGTCAGCAACGTGTCAGTTCAGGTTTTTATAATCGAATCAGTGACTAATCCGATATCAATATGTGTTTTTAGTAGGTAAAACGGCATACATATTGACACAAAAGTACTGCAAAAATTTTCTATGAAGATCAATACAGAAGCACTGAATAATCAAGAAGAAATCGTCTCTGATGTCGTTATTGTTGGGGCAGGGCCATCAGGAATTACAATGGCTGATGAGTGGCGCCAATATGGTTACCGCGTGAATGTGCTTGAAAGCGGCAGCGATCAGCCAAGCCAAGCAGTGCAGCAATTAAGCAGTGGTGCATTAAGCGGGCATCTGTATGAGCCTATGGAGTCTACGCATATTAGGCAAGTTGGCGGTACCGCTAACCACTTGATTTTAAAACTGACGGATAAACAATACGGCTATCGTTATACGCCAATGGAAGCGATAGACTTTGAAGAGCGAGACTACATACCACATAGCGGATGGCCGATAACGAAGTCTGATTTAGATCCGTACTATGCACTAGTGCATCACAAGTGTGAAATTGGTGATTATGATTACACGGCTGCACGCTGGAATAAGCAAAACGATGCCTTATTACCCATGCCAAATAACAATGCCGAAACCAGTGTCTTCATGTTTGGCCCAACACGCAAATTCAACCACGACTTCCCACTGAATGTCAGTCAATCCGAGAAGGTTGATTTATACACGAATGCTACGGCAGTGGAATTGATTTGTGATGATAGTGGTCAGGCTATTAGTGCCGTTTTGGTTAAAACATTTGATGGGAAAGAAATTTTATTCAAAGCGACTTACTTTATACTGGCTGCAAACGCCTTACAAACGCCAAGACTACTGTTAAATTCTAGAAGGCACCCTCAGCATCCCAATGGTATCGGTAACCAGCATGATAATGTTGGGCGCTATTATATGGATCATTGCCTGGTGCCATTCGGAAACTTTGTACCCAATGATTTAAAGTATATTAATCAAATGCGCTTTTATGATATGCAAGGCGTAGATGGCGCGTCTGTATTAGGCCGTGTGTTATTGGCTGAGCAATTTAAGCGCCAGCATAAACTGTTGAACACGGCTGTCATTCTATTCCCAATGTCGTGGAATCAAAAAGATTTAGATGCCATGTATAGCCTTGATATCCTAAAAACACATTTCCGGTGGCACTGGAAAGAATATCCTAAGGATCTTGGTAAGCATTTATGGAATGTATTTCAAGGGCGAAATCGATTATTTAGAGCCATTATTGAAAAGATAAGGTTTGGTGTTCCTATTTTAGTAGGGTTGGGCAACGGTGGATGGTCGCGCTCTAATCAGAATGAGAAAAAATACCATCGCTTAGAATTATTGGCTTTAGTTGAGCAATCCCCAAGGCCCGAAAACCGAGTTACTTTGATTGATGAAAAAGATGCCTTAGGTTATCCCAAAATTCAAGCGCATTACACTTGGGCTGATTCGGATATAGAGAACTACAAAAAAACTATTACTCATATGGGTGAAACAATTGAAGCAACCGGGCTTGGTCGGTGTGACCCACCAGAGTCGCCTGTCGAATCAGTGAAAGAGTCCTATGGTTTGCACCATATGATGGGCACAACCCGTATGAGTAAAAATCCTGAAGATGGTGTGGTGGACCAAAACTGCAAAGTCCATGGCGTTGATAATCTATTCATTGCGAGCAGTGCGGTGTTTACGACAGGAAGCTTTGTTAACCCGACACTGACCAACCTGGCGCTTGGGTTACGTGTGGTTGATCATGTGAAAGGCTTGCTAGAAAATCAGCGCTAGGAGTTGACTTTAGTGACTTGAGCGCGGGCTGAACCTTTTGAGAATCGAATGCGCAAGTTGTCATTAGTTGTTAGCTGCGAGGCGTCAGTGATAATTTGCTGGTTTTTAGTCTCTACAATTGCATAGCCACGTGTCAGGACGGCATTGGGATTTAAATGATTAAGGTTTTGTGCTATCCGAGAAAGTTGTTGTTTTTGTATGCTCAGTTGCTGTTGGATAGCATTACTGAGTCTTTGTTGCATACGTGTTATTTCAGATCGTTGGGCGCTAAGTTTATGTTCTGGAGAAATCAGTCGTTTGGCAAGAAAGTCAAGATTAAGCGTTATCTGGTTCAGACGAGCTTGCATAGATTGAGTTAATTGACGCTGCATTTGATGGAGCTGCTTTTTAATGTGCTCTTGTGATTGGCTGACAATTTCTGCCGCTGCTGTTGGTGTTGGCGCGCGAAGGTCGGCGACGAAGTCACAAATCGTGACATCCGTTTCGTGCCCCACGGCGCTGACAACGGGGATTTGGCTATTAGCAATGCCGCGAGCAACGATTGCTTCGTTAAATTGCCAAAGGTCTTCCATACTGCCGCCGCCACGACATAGTATCAGCACGTCACATTCTTGGCGTTGGTTAGCGATGGCAAGCTGTGCAGCAATTTTATATGCAGCTCCTTGTCCTTGAACAGGGGTGGGGTAGATCACAATGGGTACATTGGGCATGCGACGCTTGAGAGTGGTGAGTACGTCTCGTAGTGCCGCGGCATCACTGGAAGTAATAATGCCAATAGTATTCGGGTATTGAGGTAATGGTTTTTTGAGTGTTTGATCAAAAAGACCTTCAGCTTCGAGCTGTTTTTTTAAGGCTTCAAACGCGGCATATAAATTACCAAGTCCAGACTGTTGTAGGAACTCGATATTGAGCTGAAAGTCGCCGCGCGCTTCGTATAGTGTCACTGTACAACGCGCCTCAATTTCATCGCCTTCGGCAGGCAGCCAGTCGAGGTGGCGATTTTGGCCTCGGAACATGACGCAGCGTACTTGTGCATGTTTGTCTTTAAGAGAAAAGTACCAGTGCCCGCTGGTCGCACGGGTAAGGTTAGAGATTTCGCCTTTAATCCACATTAGTGGGAATTGTTGACTCAGCATTCGGCTGACGAGCTGATTTAAGTCACTGATAGAGTAAATTTGTTTATTAGTCACAATGTTAAGGGCGTCTTTCATGGGAGCTTTATTGACAACGTCATGTGTGGATTATAGTCGATATGAATGGTAGAGAAGGGAAGTAAATGGCAAAGGGGTTGATGGCATCAATCATGGTGCGCAACAATGGATATTTATTTGGGTTTATTACTTGCTTTGGCATTGTTGGTTTTGCATTGTATATTCAAACTCAAAACAATCTTGAGCCCTGCCCATTGTGTATTATGCAGCGGATTTTTTTTATGGCGCTTGGAGTAGCATTTCTATTGGGGACTTTAGCTAAACCTAGAAAGCGCTTTCATAAAATCACAACATTTTTGCAAGTGGCTTTAGCATTAGGTGGTGCAGGGTGGTCTGCTAGACACTGGTATATTCAAGCCAATGAAGAGACTATGGCAACTGACTGCGGCGTGGGTTTTGATGAGATGTTTCAAAACTTCCCCTTAGAAAAAGCATTAGGTCTAGTCTTTAAAGGTGCTGGTGACTGTGCAGAGATAGACTGGACATTATGGGGACTAACATTGCCACAACTGGCTTTAATTATTTTCGTGGTTTATGCAGTCTATGCTATTTGGTTGTATGTGATTAACAAAAAAAGCAGTCGTTATATGCATTAATCACAGTAGGAGACACTATAAAACGGTTAACGGTTTTGTAGGCAATACGGCTTAAAACTACAATGGGTAAACCCTAATCTTAGCAATATTATTTTGCTGAAATTGGAGAGAGGTAACCTAGTTGGTTCAGTTAAAAGTCTCAACGTGCTTAATATATAGCATAACTATGACGCGTGCCTCACCCTGTTTAACAGGTTGCCAGTCTATATGACAGTTTTTCTCACTAACATGGCATATTTGATTTGGGCGAGTGAATCTTTGAGTGAAAAGTAACAGTGGCTGCTGGCCGTGCGTGTCAGCAAAAAGCGTTCACCTTTGATCCAGAGGCGCCGATTTATCTGTGCCAAGACGCAGCTTACCTATGGATTTAAGCTGCTAACACTATAAATTTATTTAGTGGAAGAGACCCGCCTATGTATTTATCTAAGAAAAATGCTGGTTTCGCCTGTTGGTTTCTACTGTCATTGAGATTTTCATTTACAATATCGACTACATTATTGTCAATCGACTGAATAGAAATAAGGAAAATAGAATGGCACAAGGCCCCGTCGCATCCATCATGATGCGTAAAAATGGATATTTATTCGGATTTTTCACTTGTTTTGGACTTGTCGGTTTAGCTTTGTGGATGCAAGTGCATTATGACTTGGAGCCATGTCCTTTATGTATTACTCAGCGTATCTTTTTTATGGCGCTGGGTGTGGCGTTTTTACTCGGTGCATTTGCCAAGCCCCAAAGCTGGTTTCAAAAACTGACCACTTTTTTGCAGGTGGTTGCCGCTCTGGGTGGTGCCGGTTGGGCGGCCAGACATTGGTATATTCAGGCGAATAAGGAGAGCATGATTACGGACTGTGGTGTGGGTTTTGAATATATGTTTCAAAACTTTCCACTGGAAAAAGCATTGACCTTATTGTTTCAAGGTACAGGTGATTGCGCTGAAATCAGCTGGACACTCTGGGGGTTATCCATTCCTCAGCTGGCGCTCATTGCTTTTGTCATCTACGCGATTTATGCCGTGTGGTTAATGTTGATCAATAATAAACCTGATCAGTATTTCAGTTAATCAAGCTAGGTAAGAGAATGAAAACAATCAATGATTTTGTTGGCAACACGCCATTAGTCAAACTGCAACGTATGAATCCTAATCCGAGCAATACGATTTTGCTCAAGCTAGAAGGCAATAACCCTGCTGGTTCAGTCAAAGACCGTCCTGCCTATAGCATGATTACGCGTGCAGAAGCACGTGGCGACATCAAGCCTGGAGACACCCTGATTGAGGCCACCAGTGGTAATACTGGGATTGCGCTGGCCATGGTCGCAGCCATGCGTGGCTATAAAATGATTCTTGTTATGCCAGAAAATCAAAGCATTGAGCGCCGTCAGAGCATGAAGGCCTATGGTGCGGAACTGGTCTTGACGCCCAAAGACGGTAGCATGGAACTTGCGCGCGATGTGGCGTTCAAACTACAAAAAGAGGGCGAAGGCATTGTACTGGATCAGTTTGGTAACCCAGATAATCCGATTGCCCATTATGAAGGCACAGGCCCTGAAATCTGGCGTGACACTGAAGGAAAAATCACGCACTTTGTCTCCAGTATGGGCACGACAGGGACAATCATGGGTACCTCACAATACTTAAAAGAGCAAAACCCTGACATTCAAATTGTTGGTGTACAGCCAGCCGAATGCGCACAGATTCCTGGCATACGCAAATGGCCAGAGGAATACCTTCCCAGTATTTATGATGCCAAACGTGTGGATGAATTGCGCTATGTGGGGCAAGAGCAGGCAGAAAACACTACACGTAAACTGGCAACCACTGAAGGTATTTTTGCTGGAATCTCTAGTGGCGGCGCACTGTATGCCGCCATGCAATTGTCAAAAGAGCTCGAAAATGCCGTGATTGTGTCGATTGTCTGCGATCGCGGTGACCGTTATCTATCAACAGGGGTCTTCCCCAGCGAATAAACTGATGGCTGGCGTTCAGCGCAAGATTGGTCAGATAAGGTGTCAGCACTTTTGGGCCGGCTTGTTGTTGCTCGTTAGTCTCAATGGTTGGGCCGTAGAGTCAATCTCGATCACTGTTGAGCGTGTGCAAGCCCCCAGCATAAAAGCTAAAAATCTTAACCTTGAAGTCCAAGTGGATGATCAATCACATGCCAAGTTCAACACAGCGTATCAGCTAGATCAACAAAATGAATGGGCGAAAGCAGCGCTAAAGTGCGAAGTGCCAAGTCACTTGTTCGGTCAGGCATGGGAGTGTGATAGTGGGAAGTTACAATCCAGTGTTTACACCATTCCATTTGATTTGGATTGGCACCTAAATCAATCTCAAGGAAAGTTCATAGGCGCAAATGGCCGCTTGAGGCTTGATGGGGTTGCATTTAGTGATGCAGAAGGGTTGCATGCTGCAGAAGGATTGAAGGGTGTACTCGATTTTTCACTAGTTGATCAAGGTGGTGCATGGCAGTTGCACCCTGAATTGCACTGGACTGCAGGTGAACTGTATTGGGAGCCTTATTATGTTGAAGGCGAAGGTCACCAGTTAGCAGGTGATTTTTTAATCACTGAAGACGAAATGCGCTTTGACAAGCTGAGTCTACAACTCAATAAGGTCGGCACTCTCAAGCTCACAGGTCAGTATGATTTAAACAATTCGCAGTTAAGGCAGCTGAATGCCGAGTTGCCAGACTTGAATTTAAGTACAGCATTTCCTTTGATATTCAAACCTTTACTGGCGCAGTCAATCCTGCAGCAAACGGATTTAACCGGGCGAATTGCTGTAAATGCCAAAGTAGAACAAGCACAACTAAAATCATTTGATTTGCGCTTGCATGATGTCTCCGTCAAAGATCAGCAACAGCATTTTGCTTTTGAGCAGATTAACGCGCATATTCCTTGGGACTATGACGCTAAGCAAACGGTTACACTTAGTTATCAACAAGGCCAGTTGCGCAGTTTGCCTCTAGGCGCTACGCAGGTGACATTAGAAGTGAACCGTTATGCTTGGACTGCCCCCCAAATTACCATGCCGATTTTGGATGGTGTACTAGAGCTGAATAGCCTTTCTGCTGCACGTTTGGGCGGTCGCTGGTATTGGCATTTGGGAGCAGACATTAAGAATCTGGGCATGCCACAATTAAGTCAGGCATTTGGTTGGCCAGCGATGCAAGGCAGTGCCTCAGTGCATATCCCGCTGGTCACCTATGGTGGTGCATCACTGCGTACAGATGGTGAAATGGTATTTAAAGTATTTGATGGTGAAACAACGGTGTCTCATTTGTCTTTGGAAGATCCTTTGGGTAATGTACCGCGATTGTCAGCCGATGTGACAATGCGATCTTTGGACTTGGGGCTGCTAACAGAAACCTTTAGCTTTGGTTCGATTGAGGGTAAGCTGGATGGTGATGTGAGAGGCTTGGTTTTGCAAAGCTGGCAGCCAGTGGCATTTGATGCGCGCTTTATCAGCAGTCCTGGCCGATATCGTAAGAAAATCTCTCAACGCGCAGTGGAGAATATTTCTGCGCTCGGTGGCGCAGGTGCCGTAGCGGCGATTCAGCGCAGTGTGCTGCGGTTTTTTAAAGCATTTAATTATGACAAAATTGGCCTGAGCTGCCGTTTATCTCACGATGTTTGCACCATGGATGGTTTGCCTGATGCTAAGGCCAAGTCAACCGATGGGGGGTATTTAATCGTTAAAGGAAGAGGTATCCCAGCAATTTCTGTCAAAGGGTTTAATCAAGCGGTTAGCTGGGATGATTTGTTAAGCCGAGTGCAACGTATTACGAATGAGAACACAGAAGCGGTAGTCCGCTGACGGTGTTTGGAGACTAAAAAAGGGGGCTGTATGAAATCTGTTTTGACTGCGGGGGTATTCGCAATGTGTTTGGCATTGTCTGCCTGTGTCACGATTAATATTTACTTTCCAGCGGCAGCAGCAGAAAAGGCGGCTGACAAGATTATTGATGAGGTGTGGCAGCTTAAAAAAGAGCAAGAAGCCAATGCTGAAAAAGCGCCCGAATCACAGGAGTAAAGGAATTTAACATGACAACATTAAGGCAAGTAATTTTAAAACCCTGCTTATTTATCTTATTAGCGATGACATTGCAAATCGCGAATGCCGCGGCTGATTTAGAAGTGAATACGCCAGAAATTGCAGCGATTAAATCGAGTATGCAGGCCAGGCATCAGAAGTTAGTTGGCTTTTATCAAAGTGGTGCAATTGGCTTAACGCAGGACGGTAAGATTGCGGTTAAAGATCGCAAAGCAGCTGCATTAAAAGATCGTGCAAGTTTAAGTGGTTTAGTGAGTGCCGAAAATATGGATCGAGTGAAACTCTATACAGCCATTGCCAAAGCCAATGGCCATCCAGAATGGCAGGCTGATATCCAAAGCACGTTTGCCACACGCTGGATTAATAAAGCAAAATCAGGTTGGTATTATCAGAAAGCAGGGCGGTGGGTTAAAAAATAACCCTTTGAATTAGCTAATAAAGTAAACTTTTTTTACCACATTGGCCGTTTGTTGAAAGGGCTACACTGAATACTCAGTAATCTTAAAAAGAGTATTCAGATGGGTAGCGCAGCCAGTAATGTTTTACCTTTTCCACAAATTGGGCGTGCCATTAATGCAGATGATCAGGGTGTGTATTTTGCGGTGCATGCAAAAACTGGTCGGGTTCACAGCATTGTGCGCTTAGACTTTGAAAAAGAATGGTACTTACATCAGTTGCAGCCTTTGGGTAATGAGCTCTATGCCTGGCACTTGATGGCAGAGCATGCCAATGATCCGTTAGTGAGTATGACGCAGCAAGAGATTGCAATCTATTTTGATCGCCCTGAATTTACTGAGCCAGAAGGTGCGTGGCAGGTGTTGTATAACAGCCGTTTTGGTTTTGGTAAATTTACCCCTGCGGATACTCAGCAGCCTACGCGCTATGCGATTATTCCATTCAATGAAGCGCAGATGGGCATGCCCGTATTATTAACGAAAGCGGATGAAGCCGCAGTGGAAGAAGCTAAACAGCAGTTAATTCAGACGTTGCAAGCGGTTTAGCTAGGGACTTTAAAGTCCTAATCATTTGTTTTTTTCTGATACCAGTTTTGTAATCATTTCAATCAGCATGGGTTGGGGGTTGATAAACCTTAACCCTGTTCTAAATGCGCGAATTTCTTTGCTGTAGATGCTATAGATCACCTGCGTTTTAACATCAAATACCTTGTTCGTTAGATGCGATTCTGGCATCTTCAGCCTGACCCAGCAGATTGATTTGGGTAAGCCTTGGACAGGACTAGAGATGCCGACGCCAGAGACTGATAAGTCGGTGGTTTTAACGGAAGCTTGTGGCTCGCCATCAAAAATTGCAAGCGCTGATTTTACAAAAATAATCCGCTCATCTGTACGACTATTTTGTTTTACTTGTACTGCAGTACTCATGTTTTGGTACACTCCTCTTGGTGCTACAACACTCACACTTAGTCTTTACAGGGCTAGGCAAAGACAGTTGATAAACTTACAGAACTACTGGTAGTAAATAGTTTCACGGTCGGATTTTTGTAAACTTTAGTTAACGCATTATTTTAATTGTTGAATGCGTTGCAGCATATTCGAACTGGGCGACAAAAAAGCCAGGCCAACTTTAAAGCCATTAGTGCTTTGACTATAGACACTTGAGATCACAAAGCCTTTTACTTTGAAAGTCTGGTTTTCTTCAGGCGTGATAGGAATGATCAAGTTAAGCCAGCAAGTCGTTTTTTGTTTGGCATGCACTGGGCTGACCACATAGACATCAAAATACGAAATATCCGTTGTTCTCACCTTTGCAGGTGATTTATTTGCAAAAGTAACGAATGCATCTTTGCAAAATATCTTGCGAGCAATGGCTGGCGATGCTTCAACATCGCCAGGCAGTATTTCATTCATGGCTTTTCATACCTCCTCTTATTTTCTTAAAGAGACAAACTGCATGATCAGGGGTGGGGATCATACAAAGGTAAAGCATACAAATAAACAAGTTATATATTTATCGTATTTATAATTTTTATCTTTAGGCTAAAATGACTACATTTTTTAAACTTCGTGAATGCTTGCAGCCATGATCCCTACATTAGTCTTTGATATCGAAACAATCCCTGATGCAGAGGGCTATCGTCAACTGCATAATCTTTCTGTAGACCTTAGCGATGAAGAGGTCGTGAACCTAGCCTTGCATCAGCGTCGCCAGCAGAATGGGACAGACTTTTTACCGTTACACTTGCATCAAGTCTGCGCGATTTCATGCGCGATGCGCGATGATGACGGCTTTCGCATCTGGACACTCGGGACAGCTGAATCTGACGAAGCAGAGATAATTCAGCGCTTTTTTGATGGTATTGAAAAATACTCTCCTCAGATTATTTCGTGGAACGGTGGTGGCTTTGATTTACCAGTCTTGCATTACCGTGGATTAGTCCATCACGTGCAGGCACCACGTTATTGGGATATGGGCGAAGATGACCGTGATATGAAGTGGAATAACTACATTAGCCGATACCACATGCGTCATTTGGACCTGATGGATGTGATGGCGATGTATAGCCCACGTGCCAATGCGCCTTTGGATGATTTAGCAAAGCTCTGCGGTTTTCCTGGGAAGTTAGGCATGGACGGCAGCAAAGTTTGGGATGCTTATAAAGCTGGCAATATCCAGGATATTCGCGACTATTGTGAAACAGATGTGGCTAATACGCATTTAGTCTACTTGCGTTTTCAACTGATGCGTGGGCTCTTAGGAAAAAAAGCTTATGAAAAAGAAGTAGATTTGGTTAGAGCATCAATTGAAAGCTATGAAGGTAAGCATTGGGATGCTTACCTTGCGGCATGGAGTTAGTTTTATTTTATTGATTCATACTCGATTTCTAACTTGTTATAAAGGTTTATCAGCTTAATCTTAACTTCATCTGATTGGTCAATAAATTTAGGGTGATTGGTCTCTTTATGGCAACGGTCAGCCCTTTCTACAAGTTCTGAGTAATATTTTATTAATGCGTTAATGGTATCTAAGCGAGCAGATTTATCTGTTGCTTTAGCTTGCGCTTTAAGTGCTTTTTCAGATAACAGTTGAGCTTCTGCAGCTTTTTAACTCATGTCTAGTCAGCGCTAACTCCTTAGATGAAATAGCTAACTGTCGACTTTGCAATAAAATGGTGAAAAGCAAAGCAATAAATGTTAAAAGCTCAGTAACGGGTTTAAAGTGCCACCAAAAAAATCACCGAATTGTCCCCATACTGCTTGATATGGGCTAAAGCCACTGTCTGCAAAGTGAAACAAATACAACCCTAGTATTTCAACGATAGCTACCATTCCAATTGCCAACATCCAAAGCAATGCCGTACGAAGCATTTCATGATAATTACTGTCAATTTTTTTAGCGTTGTCCGACATAAGGACTGCTCCTTTAGTAGTTTTTATAATCGTACTTCAGTCCTTTCGATATTATCTAGCCCGCATTCTCTAAACCAAGCCATATTTGTTAGTGAGTAATATCTCTGCCAGCATAGATATCCGAGGGTATTTTGGTTGCTAGACCAGCTTCTACCAACTTACTCAAGCGATCGGTCAAATGTTGGTCGAAATTTTTCAGGGCGGCACTGTTCACAGCACAACGCTTTTTACGCAAAAAAATCATGGCATCCGTCATGCGAGGCATGACTCAGTAACTTGACTCAGTGGCCGAGGTGCTTGATCACGCTGAGTTGCTTGACTAAGACAATCTCACAAGCACCATCACCGCTGTCTTTGCGTGAGCGTGATGTGGCCCAGATAAACTCATCTTCATCTTTGATATCGGTTAAATAGCCTACTAGGCTGACGACATCACCGCGTTGCAGGCCTTCGAGCTGCTCAGCAATTTTAGGACTGTTTGGCACCAGGTGCAGATTGGTACTACTCAACTCAATCTCATCGCGTGGAATCGGAAACTCGTTGACATGCCAATAGTAAAACCGATTATTTTGACGAATATTGATTTGTTTAATAACAGAAGGGTCAGACATGCGCTGCCAGCCAACCACCAGATCATAAGGAGCAATGTCGGCTTTAGGGTCGCCCAGATAATGCCGCTTGGATAACACCAGGCCGCGAACGATAAAGGTGTCAGTAAAGCCAAGTTGATAATGGCCTTTTTTGATCCATCTGAAGGTGTTAATACGGTGTTGCTCGGGAGCATCGTAGACTTGCTCACCTTGAGGTAATGCCGCAAAAAAACGTTGCTGGCTGCTGGGGGCATGATTGGCGGGCAATGGCTTATAAAAGTCAATGTTCTCAAGCTGCTTGAGCGGATTTTCTGCCCAAGCAACTGACCATAAACAAGAACACAGCAATGATATCAATAATTGTCGCGCCATCAACACACACCTTGGGTTAAGTCATTTACTTATTCCAGCCGCCTGAACGGGCCGACACAAGTGCTGGTATCTTCTTTATCACACGAGACATAATGATTACCAGCTGGGTGAAACATGACGAATTTTTTATACACTTCGCCTGTGTTATTTTCAACGCTTTCACCACAGTCTTTGCCACCCTTATCGTCCAAGATTTCAAGGCTGACTTGATAAAATCCGTTTGGGGTTGGTTTGTCCGCAATCGTGTATTTGGCGTCGGACTTTTCTTCACCGCTGGAAATATAAGCCGTGTTTTCGATGCCAAAGGTATACACCTCGACACAGCTGTTTTTGATATTGACCCACTCCCATGAACCCTGCAATGGGTTGGGGTCTTTTGCATTGGCCAGACTGGCGATACAAACGATACTAATGGCAAAACATGTTTTGCTCAATGTCATAAGAAGCTCCTGAAAGTGATAAGGAATACTGCTTATTACGCTAGGCTATAATCAATTATGACAAGCCTGTGAACAAAAGTTCAGGTGTTTTACGGACTATTTTGTGGGGTCATGCCTAAAGCCATATTCCAGCACAAAGTACTCAGGGTTCAGTTTGTTTAGCGGCTCACGTAATTTAGCTAGCTCAGCTTCTGCGCCATGCACTTCAATTTTGATCAAGTCAGACACCGTTGTCATTTCTGCCACTATTGGAGACAGGTTTTCAAGATGATCCAGCAACGCTTGTGCGTGTTTAAAGCCCTCTCGGCATAAGGCTAGATTATCCTTAAACGCAAACCCGTAGTAGAGGCAATCTGGCTCAGTGGCAGACGTTGCCACAAAGCGCTCGCAAATGCGTTTAAAGGCCTCCATTTTTCCCGCATGGATTTGAAAATAAGGCGCGACAGAAACACACGTATCATTCGTTGCCATCATCTGTTCCTATTTGGCTGATAATGCTTCACTTGCAAACTTGATGCCATCCCAACCCGTTTGCATAAAGTTACGGATATTTTGATGTGAATCACCCTCTGGGTTACCTAAGACATCTTTGCGATAAAAATCACCAAAGCAGGCTAATGTTTGTGCTTGCGATAAGTTATTCAATAGCCCAAACGCAAAAATCTTACATGAGCCGTTATTGGTGTTGGCAGCATTCTCAGTGTTGCCATTTTTAAAAGCAGTAGGGCTGAAAGTATAGTTAGCTTCTATCACTGCCATTGTGTCGTCAAAGCTGATGCTGTCAGGTGTATCGTTGAGTTGTTTTAAAAAATCATTCAATTGCATTGTTGTTTTATTCCTGTTTTTTTGAATAGCCGTATTTTACGCAATATTTTCGTGAAAACCTATTACGCATGTTTTAGTGCACAGGTAGGCACTTTATCGGTGCGCCGCCGTCGTGTTTGTTCAAAATAATGGCATATATGCATGGAACGCTCTTTGCTGTTTGTTTAAGGTCATTTCAATTCGGTATGGCTAACGGCGGTGATACTGAGGTTAAGACATTATTTTTAATTTCCGAATGGAGTGTAAGATGAGTACTGAACTGTTATTAGCAGCAAAAGAAGAAAAAGGCATGAGCTTTGCCGAATTAGGCGCATTAATAGGCTTAAATGAAGTCGTGATTGCAGCGCTATTTTATGGTCAAGCCAGTGCTTCCGAAGAGGAAGCCAGCAAGCTTTGTGAAGCACTAGGTCTGGGTTCAGAAGTCGCTGCGTATTTGGTTGCATACCCTTCAAAAGGTTTAGGCCCAGTCGTGCCGACTGATCCTTTGATTTATCGTTTTTACGAAATCATGCAAGTCTATGGTTATCCGATTAAGTCAGTCATTCATGAAAAATTTGGCGATGGCATTATGAGCGCGATTGATTTCACGATGGATATTGATAAGGTTGAAGACCCAAAAGGTGACCGTGTTAAGGTCACCATGAACGGTAAGTTCTTACCATACAAAAAATGGTAAATTAAACTGAGTAAAGGTCTTGCAGATGGGCTAAATATTCTGCAAGACTAACGCAATAAACAAAACCGCTGAGATCAGCTGCCAAACCAAAGTAGGGTTGGTGTCGATCAAAGGCGGTTTTCTTTTGGCCAAATATTTGTTGTTAGGGTGTTTCAAGTCATAGATAAATTCTGACACTTCTTCATAGCGTTTTTGCGGGTTCACGTGAGTCGCTTTTTCAATGGCATAATCGATCCAGCCAGGCACTGTCTCATGGTGATCCAGAAGCAAAGAACGATATATCAGGTTGTTTTGGTCTTTTTGCGTTTTTATTAGCGACACTGCATTACCATATGGCAGCTGGCCAGAAAGCATCTGGTAGGCAATCACACCTAGCGAAAATATATCAGCGCGTGGGGTACCAAGCTCACCTAAATAATATTCAGGGGCGGTGAATTGTGCTGTGCCCATAATACCTTCATTTTTAGGCTTGATTTCGCTAATGCCTGCTACTTTGGTTGCGCCAAAATCAATGATTTTGACTGTCCCAGTTTCATCAATCATGATGTTGTTGGGGCGCAGGTCTTGATGCACCATTTCCTGGCGATGAAAAGCTTGCAAGCCTTTTGCGACTTGCTCAATAATGTCTCTGACGGTATCCAGGCTGGGCGAGGGGTTGTCGATCATCCATTGCCCCAGATGTTTGCCCTCGATGTACTCCGTCACCGTATACAGATAATTACGTTTGCGCGTGGGCGGGATGGCCTTCATGACATGCGCATTGTTAATACGCTGTGCAATCCAGTCTTCCATCAGCATGTTCTCTAAGTACGCTTCATCATTGCTAAGCTCTGTTGATGGTAGCTTGAGCACAACATTTTGTTCAGTGTCCAAATCTTTTGCCAGGTAGACATGGCTACGACTGCTGATGTAGATATCGCGGATAATCTGATAGCCATCAAACTGCATTCTGGCTGCCAGCTGGGGTGGTTTGGGCAGGTTAATCGCTTGATCATGCAATTCGTCAATGCTATGTGTTGGCAAAGCGGTGATATGAATAATTTGTATCGTCAGGTTATCATCACTACCAGCATCCAGTGCTTGCTGGATTAAGTCTTCTGCTACTTGGTTTAAGTCATCAAGGCCGCTGTTGATTGCGTCGATGATTGTCTCGTGGGTCAAAAACTCATACACGCCATCAGTAGCAAGAATCATGATGTCGCCTTCAGTCAGATTAATCGTTCGATAATCGAACTCGATGAAGTTATAAAACCCCATCGCGCGGGCAAGATAAGCCTTGCCAGATTCTCCATACTGCTTGTGGTCATTCGTGAGCTGCTCTAGCGACTGCCCCATGACGCGGTAAATGCGCGAGTCGCCACTGTGAAAGATGTGTCCTGTATTAGATTTTAAGACGATGCCGCTAAACGTACAGACATAGCCTTTATTACGGTTCAGGCGGTCTGGATGGCCTTGCATTTGCGCATACAGCCATGAGTTCATCGCCGTTAGCACACGTGTGCCAGCACGTTTCACTGACCAGGTTTCGGGCGTGCAATAGTAATCTTGCAAAAAGCTTTTGACGGCCATTTCGCTGGCAATCTGGCTGAATTGACTGGTGCTGATGCCATCAGCAATCGCGATAGCAATGCCTTTGGTCGCAAGCTGCTGATCCTTAGGCGTGGCAACACCATGAAAGTCTTGATTGATTTTTTTGACGCCAGCACTGCTATGCTGGCCGATATTGATCGATAGATTTTTTTTTGTCATTCATTAAAAAAGCCCCACATAACGTGGGGCTCTCCGTAGTCATTACATCTTTAACAAAAGATTATTTACGCTCTGGGCTCGTTTTAACATGGGTTAAGTATATCGGTAAGCCGACCAGTAGGAAACCGCCGACTAAGTTACCCAACGCTGTAGGAATTTCGTTCCAGATCAAGTAATCAGAGATAGTGAAACCACCGCCCATGATCATTGAGAATGGGAACAAGAACATGTTCACGATAGAGTGTTCGAAGCCCATGAAAAAGAACAGCATGATTGGCATCCACATCGCCATGATTTTGGCAGAAGCGGAAGTAGAGATCATTGCACCAACAACACCCATCGATACCATCCAGTTACAGAGCATACCGCGAATGAAAATGGTGAACCAACCACCTGCACCCCATTTAGAATAACCGAGTGTTCGGCCTTCACCAATACTTGAAACTTTTGCAGCCAGTGCGCCACCGTCACCTTGATAACCAAAGGTCAGAATAAATGATGCCATAAAAGCAACACTTAACGCACCTGCAAGATTACCTAAAAACACCCAGAACCAATTACGTAATAAACCGCCCATAGTACAGCCTGGACGTTTATCAATCAGTGCTAATGGTACTAAAGTGAACACACCTGTTAATAAGTCAAACTTCATTAAATAAAGCATGATAAAGCCAACTGGGAATAGTAGCGCGCCTACTAGTGGTTGACCTGTTTTAACTGCAACAGTAATTGCAAAGAAAGCTGCAAGAGCAAGTATGGCACCAGCCATAAATGCACGAACAAAAGTATCCTTGGTAGACATAAAGATTTTTTGCTCGCCTGAATCTACCATTTTGGTGGCAAATTCCCCCGGTTCAAGATAAGACATTGAATTCTCCTTGTTGTTTAGATTTGACTGGGTTGCGATAGGTATAAAGCAAGCACTGTGCCCGAAAGTAAATTTTTGTGTAGGTTGCAAATTAGTGCGTAGAAAAGGCTAAAAATTGCCAGAATGTATTGAAATGGATATTTGCATATACATATTGTTTATTAATGGTGCGAAAATGTGGTGTATGTCGCACCAAGTTGGGGCTAATATTCGCCTGCACTGTTTTGATGCGTTAAAGCGTTGACCATTGACGGAGCAGGTTATGGTAAATTTTGGATAGATTATTGATCTCAGTAGTGTCTTGCTTCAGTCGCGTCAGGTTTTGGATACTTTGGTCTAATTCATTCAATAGTATGCGCTGATCATGTTGCTGAATCATGCTTTGAATCCAAAAAAAGCTACAGACGCGTGTCCCCGCAGTCACTGGTGTGACTTGATGTAAAGTGTTAGAAGGGTAGACCACCATACTGCCAGCAGGTAATTTAATGGATTGAATGTCTGTGCCGAATTGAAACTGTAATTCACCACCTTCATAAGACTCTGGGGCACTTAAAAACAAGGTAGCAGATAAGTCCGTGCGCATGCTTTGACGGCTGTCTGGGATTTGCATAATGGCGCTGTCAACATGAAAGCCATAATGTTGTTCATCGGCATAGCGATTAAAACGTGGCGGATAGATTTTGTCTGGCAGGGCGAATGAAATAAAGGGCGCTAACGCACCCAGTGTTTTAAGGATGTGATTTCCGAGTGTGATCGCAAGCTCGCAGTGTTCTGATAATTGTGCATTATCTTTGACCTGGCTAGCTAGACTGCCCGCTGTATTGTTTCCACCTTCCCAATGTTCGCTTTGAGCAAGATGGTTTAAAAACTGATCAACTTCTGCAGCTGGTAAGACATTTTCAAAGATTTGAATCATGAAAGAGTGTCCTTATCAATGACACGTGAGGCATTAATGTCTGCGATGGTCGGGCAGCCTGTGAGTGCCATACAGAGTTCTAATTCATCACGTAATAGTTTTAGCAGATGAGCAACGCCATGTGCACCATTGGCCGCCAGTGCATAGAGTTGCAGTCGACCAATACACACGGCATCTGCACCGAGTGCTAGCGCTTTAAAGACATCTTCACCACTGCGAATACCGCTATCGAATAAGAGTGGAAATTGCTCGCCTACTTGTTTGCGGATGTTGGGTAGCATATGAAGTGTTGCTGGGGTGCCGTCCAGGGCACGACCGCCATGGTTTGAAACAATCAAACCTGCAATACCGAGTGTCAGCAATTGATCAATCTCGTCAGGGGCTAATACACCTTTGATGATGATCGGTAGATCCGTATAGTTTTTGAGCCAGGCAATGTCATCCAGTGTTGGTGCAGACGTCATCAAGCCTTGAAAGATCACACTTTCATCTTTGGAGATTTCAATGGCGGGCGCACTAGGTTCAGGTGCCAGGTTGGCTGGGGCAGCATGCTCTGGTAATGCAAAGTTATTCAGCTGTGCGCGTTTGCTAGGCCGTTGTATTGGAGTGTCCAAGGTGACCACAATCGCTTCAAAGCCTGCTGCAATGGCTTTATCCAAAGGCACTTTCGTCAGCGCGCGTGTTTGTTGAAAATACAGTTGAAACCATTTTGTTTGATCAGTAGCTTGCGCAACATCTGCGAATGGTTTGGAGCACAACGTGCTGACAATCATGCCTGTTTCAAAGGCATTGGCCGCTTGTGCCGTTGCGATCTCTCCCATCGGGTTCACTAACGATTGCGCAGCAACTGGTGCGAGCATGGTCGGATGTCGCATTGGTTTGCCTAGCAAGGTGGTTTGGGTAGACGCCTGGCTAAAGTCTGCAAAGGCTCTTGGCATGAGTGAAATGGTTTCAAATGCCTTGGTATTATCACGCAGGGTTTTTTCTTTGCCTGCGCCACCAGCAATATACGCCAGCGCTGCAGGGTCCATGTAGTCATCAGCATGCGTTTCATAATCGCTCGGTGTGAGCATGCGTTTATTGCTTGATTCCATATTCAGCTTGTTTAGTGTGGCGGTGCCTGTCAGATGGTTTGGCAGAGCACCGCCTGAGTTAATTAAAATTGATAAGACACGGTCACTTTGGCATTGCGTCGGTCACCAATATAGGTAAAGGCACCACTGCGATAAGCCGCCAAGTAGTAATCTTTATCCGTCACATTGCCGATAAACACACTGGTTTGCAGTTTCTCGTTAATTCGATAAGTCGCAAAAAGGTCGTAATACGTGTAAGACGGTACTTTGTAGTTATCACCAGCAGCAGTATCTGGTTGACCAGAGTAAAGTGCGCCAGAGTAGGTTGCGGCACCACCAAATGAGAATTTTGGCGTGGCTTGATAACGCAATTGCGCATGCGCACTACTGTTAGCAAAGTTACTCAAGCGTTTACCGACATTATCTTCATCCGTTGATTTCAACACTTCTGAGTCCATCACTGTAAACCCCATTTGAGTTGAAAGCTTGCTGGTTAAGTTGCCGACCAGGTTGGCTTCAAACCCTTTTACACGGTTTTTACCTGTGTTGATTGAGCCAATGCTGGAATAATCAGACCCTCTGGGAGCCCCTTCGAACACATCGTCTTTGGTGATTTGGAAGAGAGCCGCTGTTAACAATAATTTATTGTTATTCAGGTTCCACTTGGTACCAATTTCAATGTTTTGTGTGCGCTCTGGGTCACCTGAACTCAGGTCATCCGCACTCGTACTGTCTGCACAGAGTCCACCATAGCCACAGTTAGCACCTAAGTCAGATTCTCCTCCATTAATATTGGTCGCTGAACCAAAATTAGCATACAGGTTCAGGTTTGGCATCAGTTTATAAATCGCGCCGATATGCCCGTTATAGAGTTCATCAGAATAGCTGTAATCAACGGTGTCATCGCGACCTGTCACTATATTCTCGTAGTTGAAATGATCAATGCGGAAGCCACCAGAAAGCGAGAAGCGATCGGTCAGGTCAATGGTATCCATGGCATAGATGCCAATGGTTTTGATTTCATAATCAGCATCAACATCGCCTTTGG
>SPJL01001989.1_pt1 | contig 36444 bp, 34 predicted proteins | sample 3741751 | NCBI WGS metagenome assembly SPJL01 (sample SAMN10925998, study PRJNA522277) | cold seep metagenome | isolation source: Elba SIP-enriched marine methane seep metagenome, extraction at timepoint T3 | place: Italy: coast of Elba, Mediterranean Sea | reverse complement strand
TATATGGATTTCATTGCCTTAGAATCGATGTATCAATTAGTGTTTGATGACAAAACGGTCACGATAAACTCTAACCCTGAAAAAATGAGGGAGGAATTAACCAAGGCTTTTCCTGACAATATCGACGGATATGATCAATTTTTAGAAAAAGAAAGTAAGCGATTTAGAAAGCTTTATCCTTGCATTACTCGCGATTATTCCGGTATTAAATCTTTTTTTTCCTGGGATTTAATTAAAGCGATCCCTTATCTGGCAATCAATCACAGCGTATTTTCTAATCTTGGGAAATATTTTAAAGAACATAAAATGCGACTAATTTTTTCTTTTCAGTCTAAATATTTGGGTATGTCACCTTGGGAATGTCCCGCGTTATTTACTATGTTGTCCTATTTGGAACATCGTTACGGTATTTATCATGTAAAAGGGGGGCTTAATCAAATTTCGGCATCCATGGCTAAAGTCATAGAACAGCAGGGTGGCTCTATTTATAGCAATACCACCGTCAAATCGTTAGTCATTGATAATAAAAAAGTTACAGGAATTAAGCTGGAGGATGGTTCACTGATCAATGCCGATGAAGTCATTGTTAATGCAGATTTTGGCTATGCCATGACTGAGCTGGTTGAGCCCGGTATATTAAAAAAATACAGCGCTGAAAACATCAATAAAAAAGAGTTTTCCTGTTCGACCTTTATGCTTTATTTAGGATTGGATAAAGTTTACGATTTGCATCATCACAGCATTGTTTTTGCTAAAGCTTATAAAGAAAACATCAATAATATTTTTAATAATAAAGTCTTGTCTGATGAATTTTCATTTTATGTGCAAAATGCTTGTGTCAGTGATGATACCCTCGCCGCTGCAGGGAAATCAACGTTATACATATTAGTTCCAGCACCTAATAATAAAAGTAAACTAGACTGGCACAATGAGCATGCTAGTTTACGTGAAGCCGTATTAGATGCTTTATCAGATAGACTCGGATTAAATGATGTTCGAGAACACATAGAATATGAAAAATGTATTACCCCCGAAAATTGGCAAACCGATGAAAATGTATTTTTGGGAGCTACCTTTAACTTATCCCATAAATTCAGCCAAATGCTGTATTGGCGCCCGCATAATAAATTTAACGAACTGGAACAATGTTACTTAGTCGGCGGCGGAACTCATCCGGGCAGTGGACTGCCAACCATTTATCAATCAGCTCATATTTCTGCTGAAATGATTTGTCGTAAATATGGTGATCATGGATTAACTTTAAAAAACAGTCAATGGATGGATAAATAACGCCATGAATACTATCGATGTATTCAGTCCCATTGACGGAAAATTGCTAAAATCTTACCTTGTCAGTAGTTCAGATGAGATCACTGAGTCAATCCATTTAGCGCGTGATGCGGCTCAATTATGGGCTGATAAAACAGTCAAACAACGGCTTGCCTGTATATCGATTTTAAAGCAAAAGTTAGTCACAGACTGTGACTCTATAACCGATCAGATTGTTGCTGTTACGGGTAAAGTTAAAACCGAAGTGGTCATTGGTGAAATTTATCCGTTGCTGGAAATGCTAAGTTTTTATGAGAACAATGCAACTAAAATTTTAGCGAAGCAGTCAGTTAGCACATCGCCAATGGCTTTTCCAAATGCCAAAGCACATTATCAATATCAACCTTTTGGCGTTGTGGCTGTTATTTCACCCTGGAATTTTCCTTTTCAGCTCACGCTTTATCCTTTACTTTCTGCCTTAATTGCCGGCAATGCAATTATTTTTAAAGTCTCTGAATTAAGTTTGCCTATCGGTGAATTAATTATGCAATTAATTGCAGAACTTGATTTACCTGATGGACTGGTGCATTGGGTAGTTGGAGGTTCGGAAACGGGGGCTTATTTAATAGATCAAAGGCCAGACTTGATTTTTTTTACGGGAGGGCATGCAACAGGTTGTCGTGTGATGGCTTCGGCTGCTCAACACCCCGTTCCTGTGATTCTTGAATTGGGCGGTAAAGATACCATGCTGGTGTTCGCTGATGCCCATAAACAAAGGGCAGTCAATGCAGTTATGTATGGTGCTTTTTCAAATAGCGGCCAAGTTTGTGTTTCAGTTGAACAACTTTACGTTGAACAAACTATTTTTAATAGCTTTGTCGATCAGCTTTGCCAAGCAGCCAATAAGCTTAAAGTCGGGCATGGTGATAAGGGCGATTTGGGAGTGATCAGTTCAAAAGCCCAGTTAGCTTTAATACAATCGCATTATCAGGATGCTATTGCTAAAGGCGCAAAGGCTTCAGGACCACTCAGTATTAATGGATCGTATGTGACGCCGGTTATTTTATGGAATATAACTGATGATATGCGGATACTGCAGGAAGAAACATTTGGACCGTTATTGGTTGTAATACCATTTGATGACGAAACAGATGTCATTGAGCGCATTAATAAGAGTGAATTCGGTTTGAGTGCCAGCATCTGGAGTCAAAACACCAGCAGAGCAGAGCATGTTGCCAATCAACTTGAGGTGGGGAATTGGGCTATTAACGATGTAATTAAAAATACAGGCCATCCCAGATTACCGTTTGGCGGGGTAAAAAACAGCGGCTTTGGGCGCTATCATGGTGCTGAAGGTCTGCGCAGTTTTTGCTACACCGTTTCGGGTTTGATAAGCCAGAGTCGATATGTTCAAGAACCTAACTGGTTCCCCTATTCAAATAACAGTTATCAAGCGATGCGAGCCTACCTTGATACTCTTTTTTCCAGTGACAATCTATGGTATCGATTAAAACGAAACTGGCCTGCATTAAGATATTATCAGAAGTATTCAGCCCTTCATCTAACCCAGCATTGGCAAAACTTTATAATTATCATCCTCAGAAAACTGAATTAATATGAGCAATAGCGAAAAAAGACAGCAAAAAATTGTCGTCATCGGGGCAGGGTTAGGTGGTTTATCAGCAGCCATATCGTTGGCAACGGAAGGTTTTGAGGTCAGTTTATTAGATAAAAATGACAAAATAGGTGGCAAACTGAATGTGATGGAAAAACAAGGCTTTATTTTTGATTTGGGGCCTTCCATCTTAACTATGCCACATATTTTTAGAAACCTTTTCGAGCAGGCGGGCAGAAAACTTGAGGATTATGTTGAATTTCAAACGGTAGAACCCCACTGGCGTAATTTTTTTGAAGATGGAACGGTGTTTGATTTAAGTTCTGATCCTGATTGCATGCAAAATGAACTGCGAAAACTGGATGAAAGATCGGTTGCAGAATTTGAACAGTTTTTGGCTTATGCAAAAAAATTAGGTCAGACCAGTGAACAAGGTTATTTTGCAGAAGGCCTGGATACCTTTACTGAATTGCTGAAACATTATGGCGTTATTAATAGTTTAATGGAATTCGATGTACTTCGTTGCATGGACCAAGGTGTTAGACGTTTTATCAGCAACCCTAAATTAGTCGAAGTTTTAAACTATTTTATTAAGTATGTGGGCTCCTCACCTTATGATGCACCAGCCTTATTAAATTTATTACCTTATATTCAATTCGAATACGGCCTTTGGTATGTTAAAGGCGGCATGTATAACCTGGCTATTGGCATGGGTAAATTGGCTGAAGAATTAGGGGTAAAAATTCAGCTAAATAGCGAAGTGATTCGCATTGATTATAAATATGATCAAGCATCGGCTGTACAACTGGAAAATGGGCAAATTCTAAGCGCTGATATTATTGTCTCAAATATGGAAGTAATGCCAACGGGTCGTAAATTATTAGAACAGTCCGAAAAGCAATTACAAGGACTGAAACGTTTTGCGCCAAGTTGTTCGGGTTTGGTTATGCATTTAGGTGTTGACCGGGTTTATCATCAACTCGCTCATCATAATTTTTTCTATTCTGATCATCCCAAACAACATTTTAATGCCATTTTTCATGATAATCAGTTATCTGAAGACCCTACGCTTTACTTGGTCGCACCGGTAAAAAGTGATCCTGGACAAGCACCGGAAGGTTGCGAAATTATAAAAGTTCTGCCTCATATTCCACATATCGATCCTAATAAACCGTTAAAGCATGAAGATTATATGGCTTTTCGAGAGCGGGTATTGATCAAATTGGAGAGAATGGGGTTGACGGACTTAACAAAACATATAGTCTGTGAAGAAACTTGGACGCCTTTGGATATTCAGGCAAACTATTATTCAACTCAAGGTTCTATTTATGGTGTAGTATCAGATCGTTTTAAGAACCTGGGCTTTAAAGCACCGCAACGTGATCGCATTATTCGCAATCTTTATTATGTAGGCGGCAGTGTTAATCCAGGGGGCGGCATGCCCATGGTAACGCTTTCTGGTCAATTAGTTAGAAATAAAATTTTAGCTGATTTAAACTAATCACAAAAAATTACTTAACACGGCTATTAACAAACCACAGGTTTGAGAAAAATTGGTTCATGAGCTATGCAAATCCTTAATAACCTATTAGGGATTTTTGAATAGATCCAATAGCACCGAACGATTTAATAAGGAGATATAGTGATTTCTGGTGTTTGATGTTATTTGAACGGCAGCGTAACCTGTTAGTTTTTTCTTGGCGGAAAAATTAACTAACAAATGATACGCTATGAACAATAGTAACGTAATCGATTTGCAACAACCCGATGAAATTGTCGATCCACTCACAGACCTCCTGAGAACTGGTGCAAAAGATCTGATTAGCAAAGCGGTAGAACTGGAATTACAAGAGTTATTGAGCCAATACAGTGATTTGATAGTCAATGGCAAGCAGGCAGTGATCAGGAGTGGTTATCTACCGGAACGCAAGATACAGCCACGTATGGGTGCTGTAGAGGTTAAAATACACAAAGTCAGAGATCGTAGCGGTCACAATGTATCAAGTTTAATTCCAAATTGATACCGCCGTATTTGAAACGAGCCAATCGGGTTGAAGGTTTTTGCCTTTTCTTTATCTTAAAGGCGTTTCAACCGGTGATTTTAGTCAAGCCTTGCAAGTATTTCTGGGCGAAGATGCGAAAGGCTTGTCAGCGAATACGATCAGCCGTTTAAAAGCGGATTGGGGTGATGAGCACACAAGCCTGGAGTCGGTGAGATTTATCGCTAAAAAACTACGTCTATCTGTTGTCAGATGGCATTCATTTTAATGTCTGTGGCGATAATGACAAGTCTTGCATTTTTGTTATCATCGGTGCGACAGACAAGGGTAAGAAGGAGCTTGTCGCGATTTATGACGGATACCGAGAGAGTGCAAGTTGCTGGTATGAGATCCTACAGGAACTGCGTTATCGGAACCTGAAAACAGCGCCAAAACTAGTGATAGGCGATGGAGCACTGGCGACATATCCGCACAACGCATCCAATCGAATCGACGTTTTTCGTTCGTTTAAGCACAAGAAAAACTCGAAACTGCGTGAGTCGTGAGAGCATATTTTCGATGGTGTTTAAGCGAGTAGAAAGTGCTGAAAAACGATGGCAGCGTCTACATGGTTCTGACTTGATGGCAGAGATTATTACCGATGTAAAATTTATTGATGGTATAAAGCAGGTTGAGGAAAACAGCAGGAATGTTGCATGAAAATGATTTCGTTAAACACCAGATTTGACAATATCTCATCATCGCCGCAGTAGAATCATCCATCATCCGACAGACCCCTGGCATTTTTTGCGATGAGCATTTGCTGTCTGAACGACGAAGATGGGTTGATTAAATGAACAGGTGGCTGGTAATCAATGTGTGCGCAAGTCGTGAACACAGCGCAGCCCGGTTTGTACATGAATTGACAAAGACCCTCCGGTGTTTGAATAAATAGGAGGGGTGTTAAATGCTTTGGGTTAAACGGATTAAGCTTATCGTTGATATTTAATGACCCAGCCCTTGGAAGGTGGATCCAGTAGATCAGGGTTGCCAAATCTGCTTTCTTCAAAAGAGAAGCCGGAGGCAGACATTTGTATATTGAAGTTGCCTTTTATCTCGTGATCGAACGTCAGGTGAGCAAGAATCTCACCTGACGGCCAGATGACGCCAAATATGGGCCAGCGTGATAAAAGGAATACCCAGCGAATTTGCAATGCTGCCGGCCTTATCATCGTATTGCTGGCGGTCACGGAGTGCTCTTGTGTGAATTCCGTGTCGCCAAACTCGATAGTCTGGTAACGGTATCTAACCAAGTATCAAGTCCGGCACACAGGGTACTTGCCCGGTACTTGGGTACTTGGGATAGAAAGAGCGAGGAAAATGCTTTGATTAGCGGCGTCTTGACTTATGCGCTTTATTAGGTCGATAAGTTTCTACCCTGAGTTGTTTGCCATCAATGCTTTTGTTATTGAGTGCTGTAATTGCAGCTCGCGCTTCATGGCCTTCCATTTCAATCGTAGCAAAGCCTTTGCACTCGCCAGAAAAAAGGTCAGTCACCAGCTGTATTGAATGCACTTTTCCATAAGGTGAAAAAAGAGCTTCCAAAGACTGTTCAGTGGTTGACCGCATAAGCCCGCGCACGGATAGTGTAATCAAATTTTGCTACCTGTAATGGTGTGTAAAACCGATTAAGACCTTGTGCTTATTCGGTATAGAGGAACTCCATGCCAGTAATGGATGGAGTGCAACTGGATGAAGCGGTTTGGTTTAAAGCGGGACGACGTTTTCTGCCTGTGGACCTTTTGCGCCCATAGTTTCTGTAAACTCTACGCTTTGTCCTTCAGATAAAGAACGGTGGCCTTCGCCAACAATTGAACGAAAATGTACAAACAGATCTTTGCCAGACGCTCGCTCAATGAAGCCATAGCCTTTGTCGTTGTTGAACCATTTTACAGTTCCGGATTGTTTGTCAGACATGATTTACCTCTCAAAAAATTTAAATTTAACTACACAGTGCAGAATTAAGATTACCGCGAATCAAAAAAACACTAAGAAACTTGACTCGGGTGCTAAATGAGACAGCAAATAGGAATGAAGAAACTCTAATGAGGTATTGATACGCAAGACTAACGATCTTGCCATAAAATAAAACTAAATGCAAAAATTATTTTATTAGGCAATACCGAACGTGCTTGTATGGGAAAAATCTCTGTGTAAAAGTCTATATTGCATCTAAAAAAAAGGGGAGGGAATGCAGAAAAACCCCGCAGTAGCGGGGCTTTTATCGTTTAGATTTTGCCGTCTAATCCCATTTGGAAATATTTATGGGTAATTTTGTCCTGGTTTTCCAGCAACCAGTCGATGTCCGGCGTGTTGGTCATCGCTTTGTGAATGGCTTGTGCAGTCGCTTTACGATGAATATCAAACAGGATCTGGTGATCCAGGTTGTCATCTTTGGCCACGCTCGGGTTTAACCAGACTGAACAAATAATGCCCAGGTCATTGGCTTTTTCCTTGGGAATGTCACCAGCACGTACCGCATCCAGAACACCATTTGCGATAGCGCCTTGTACGGTTCCCATCAGGATATTGGTGTAACGGTTGTTGTTAACAGTTACTTTACTGACCATCAGGGTCACCGGGCGTACCTGAATATCAGTGTTCAGGATGGCGAAAACTTTAGAGTGACCTTTGGTTTGGTCGCCGGTCAGCGTGGCCAGGGCCGTTCCAACGGGGCCGTCCAGTTCACCGATAACGATTTCAGGTTCAGCAGCAGTACCCGGAGGGCCACCCGCTACCAGGGATTCACCAGTACGCATAACGATTCTTTCGCTCATTTGAATATCCTCTGTTTGTGTAATTAAAGAAGTGTTCAACAATAGTTGAAACATTTATTGAATTATCAGGAAAATCCGCCGTCCGGATTTTCTGCTGGCGGGGTAGAATACCACGTTTTACACGGATTCTTAACAGGCGGTGCATGCCACGTTTGACCACGACAGACCATAATCGCGATATTGCCGGACTCACGTATGTTTATCCCGTCATTTCCAGGCGTGCTGGTGGTTTATCCATCGGTATTAATTTCAACATCAATAATGCCTGCAACTGGCGGTGTGTCTATTGTCAAGTGCCTGATCTGGTACGCGGTGGCCCGCCGCCGCTTGATTTGGCATTGTTGCACGAGGAGCTGGTTTATTTTCTAGAGTACGTCCTAAAAGGCCGTTTTTTTGACGATTACCAAGTTCCGCCCGAGCAACGCGAAATTAAGGATATTGCCATTTCCGGCAATGGCGAGCCGACCAGTATTGATAGTTTTGCTGAGGCGATTGACAGCATTGGCACACTGGCCCGGCAGTATGGCATTTTTCCGGACAGTCATTTTGTGCTGATCAGCAATGGCAGTTTGATGCATCAGGCCAAAGTACAGGCGGGGCTAAAGGGTTTAAACCGGTTTGCTGGGGAAGTGTGGTTTAAAGTGGATCGCGGCAGCGAGCAGGGCAGGGAGGTTATTAATGGTTGCCGTCAGGGACAGGCTCGTTTACTGGAAAACATCAAGACGTCTTCTGATCATTGTCTGACACGTCTGCAGAGTTGTGTCTTCGATTATGCAGCGCAACCCTGGAAAGGGGAAGACATCGCCGCTTATCTTGCTCTGCTGAAGCAAATTCACAGCCAAACGTTTGTACGGGACGTGTTGTTGTATTCTCTGGCACGGCCTTCCTGCCAACCTGAAGCTGGTCAATTGCAAGCCCTGGATCAAGAGCGATTACAAGCCTTGGCAGAAGAGATTAAAGCACTGGGGTTTGCTGTTAAGGTCAGTGTGTGATGAAACGATGTGGAAGAATATTCGAAGTCATTCAGTTGAAAGCTGAAATCCGGGTTCGGCATAATTGAAATAGGCAATGCCGAACACCATTGAGCTATCAAGTTTTGTTGAAAAAAACGGAAAACTCAGCGAAAGTAATGGTTCACATAATCTTTAATGAATTGATTCGCCGGTAATTCCTGTTCATTAAATTCATTAAACAGTTTCACGCTTTCAAACGTATTCAAATAGGCATAGGCACCATAGCCGGTATGCGATAAAAACTCTTCATTTAACTGATCAATAAAAAAAATTCTTTCTTGTACAGTCTCATTCATCTTTCCCTCCTTTGTAAAATCCTTTTCATATTATACAAAATTAGCGGATTTAGCAGTTGGTTTACAGACCAAGTTCCGATAATTCTGCAAAATTATCAGGACGGAGCCCGGAGGGCCAGTCAAATTTTCGTTGGTTTGCATTAATAGCAAGATCATTAATGCTGGCGTAGCGTTTCATCATCAGGCCGTTGGCTTCAAATTGCCAGTTTTCATTACCATAAGAACGATACCAGTTGCCTGAGTCATCACGCCATTCATAGGCGAATCGTACGGCGATGCGGTTTTCGGTATATGCCCATAATTCTTTGATCAGGCGATAATCCAGTTCTTTTTTCCATTTGCGTTGCAGAAAATTGATAATGGCGTCCCTGCCGGAGAAGATCTCGTTGCGATTTCGCCATTCACTATCAGGCGTGTAAGCCAGTGCTATTTTTTCGGGTGTTTTGCCGTTCCAGGCATTTTCCGCAGCGCGCACTTTGGCTTTTGCAGTGTCTTCGGTAAACGGTGGAAAAGGTGGGCGAGATTCTTCAGAGCTCATTGATGATTACCAGGATTTGTAAGGCAGGAATTTTCCATTCATGGTGATGACAACGCGGTCACCTTTGGGGTTTTCTTCTTTATCGACGTTCATGGAAAAGTCGATGGCACTCATAATGCCGTCACCGAATTTCTCTTGAATGACCTGTTTTAATGTGTCGCCATACACGCCAACAACTTCATACAGGCGATAAATAAGCGGGTCGGTAGGTACCGCCTGATCCCAGGTTTTGGTTGGGAATTCCGCAAGCGCATCGGCGACTGCGCTGTCCAGGCCTAAATAATCGGCAATAGCTTTGGCCGTGTCTGGTGGGGCACTGTTCATGCCCAGGCAGGCTGAGGCGAGCCATACCGGGGAAATGTCCAGATCCTTGCCTATGGTTTCCCAACTCAATCCTTTGCTGGCTTTGGCAGTGATTAGGGTATCGGTCATTGCTTGTTTATCCATAGATTTCTCCTGTTATTGATTTACGGTAACTAAAACCGGTTGGTTTGGGGTTGCAAGTTGTTCATCCGACGCCAGCGCGACGGGATCAATTTCAATCGGATGTGAAGCGTCTGCTGCATCTTTGATTTTACGTTCATTGGATCGGGACACCAGAAAGTTCACCAGGTAGTTACGAATTTTGTAATACGCCGGATCTTCGATAACCTCACCGCGTGAACGCGGACGTGAAAGGTTGATTTTTACGGATTCTGCGATGTGTGCATGAGGTCCATTGCTCATCAGCAACACGCGGTCAGACAGCAGAATCGCTTCATCTACATCATGGGTAATCATGAACACGGTTTGTTGTGATTCGGTCCATATTTTGATGAGCTCATCCTGGATATTGCCGCGAGTGAGAGCATCTAGTGCGCCAAAAGGTTCATCCAGTAACAGCAGTTTGGGGCGGGTGGCAAAGGCACGCGCAATACTTACCCGCTGACGCATACCGCCAGACAGTTGTGATGGTTTGCGATGCACCGAACTGGACAGGCCGACCATTTCCAAATAGTTCAAGCTGTGCTGTTCAATCTTTTGCTTGTCCCAATCAGGCCAGCGAGCGCGCACACCAAAATTGACATTCTGCAATGCACTCAACCACGGCAACAGGCTGTAGTTTTGAAATACAATCCCGCGGTCAAGGCTGGGACCGGAAACTTCCTGCTCATCCATGATAATGACTCCGCCACTGGGTTGTTCCAATCCGGCAAGCGCATTCAGAATGGTGGATTTTCCGCAGCCGGAATGGCCAATTATGCAGACAAATTCATTTTTTTTGATATAGAAATTTACATTATCAAACACCACAAGATCGGATTTTTGTTTGGCATCCGGATAGTGTTTGCTGAGTTGTTCAACACTGACAAAACCCTTTGACATGACTTACTCCTGATAGGTGACGAGGTTACTGACCATGGCCAGTGCCATATCCAGCAGCATGCCGACCAGTCCAATCATTAAAATGGAAAAAATGACGCTGTTCAGATCCAGGTTATTCCACTCGTTCCACACGTAATAACCAATCCCGGTGCCACCGACAAGCATCTCAGCGGCGACAATCACCAGCCAGGCAATACCAATGGAAATGCGCATACCGGTCAGGATGGTCGGCGAGGCGGCCGGCAAGATTACGGTGAAGGCAGTGCGTATCGCGCCAAGCTCATGTGTTTGTGCGACACGTATCCAGTCTGAGCGCACATTGGCTACACCAAAGGCCGTATTGATCAGCATTGGCCATATCGAGCAGATGAAGATGACAAAGATGGCCGATTGTTCGGAATCCTTGATAATAAACAAGGCGAGAGGCATCCATGCCAGTGGTGAAATAGGGCGTAGGATTTGAATGTACGGATTCAAGGCCTTGAACATCAATGGTGACATGCCGGTAACAAACCCCAGCGGGATGGCGATTAATGCGGCGGCAAAATACCCTGTCAACACACGATACAGGGAATAGGCCAGCTGAATGCCAATACCTTTATCATTCGGGCCTGCATCATAAAACGGGTTGCTCAGTTCATTCCACGCATGTACCAGTACTTTGGAGGGAGGAGGGACACGGGATTCCTGGTCAGCCCCTCCCATCATCATTTCGTATTCGGTTAAGGCCTCGCTGGCCGGCGGGGGCTGATTCAAAACCTCCCAGATACCCAGTAAGGTGCTCAGTAAAACAAGCGAAAGCGCAATGGCTTTAATTTTTAAACTGGCCAAGATTAACCCCTCTTGATTGCAAAACTGTTGATGTATTCCTCTGGCTTGCTGAAATCAAATTCCTTGCCCATGATGGTATAGTTTTCATAAGTTTTATCCGGTGGCGTATAGCCCAGTTCTGTCATTACCTTCCCTGTGTCGGCAGCCAGATAAACCTGTTCAGCAATGCCTGTGTAATCCACATCCCCGGAGATATACCCCCAGCGTTTCATTTGCGTGAGGATCCATACGGCCATCGAGTGCCACGGGAAAGGGTCAAAATCGATACGATCAGGCACATCTTTTACTTCCTTGACCAGGCCATCAACATAACGGCCAGTTAATACTTGCCTGATGACGATTTCAGGCTGGTTGAGATAGTTTTTCGGGGCAATGGCCTTGGAGATTTCCGCACGATTTTCAGATTTGGCAGAGTAATGTGTGGCATCAACAATTGCTTTAAATAATGCGCCATAGGTATTTGGCATTTCAGTGGCGAATTTCTGGCTACAGGCAAATGCACAGCAGGGATGGCCTTCCCAGATGTCTTTGGTCAGAGTGTGCAGGAAGCCGACTTTTTCGTAAACAGCGCGCTGGTTAAACGGATCAGGAGACAAATACCCGTCGAGGTTTCCGGCGCGCAGGTTAGCAACCATTTCAGGGGGCGGAACCACGCGAATCTGAATATCCTGATCCGGGTCAATACCGTGTTCGGCAACATAATAACGCAACAGAAAATTATGCATGGAGTAATCAAAGGGCACGCCGAATTTAAAGCCTTTCCACAGTTTGGGGTCGCGTTTGTCAATATGCTTGTTATGCAGCACAATAGCCTGGCCGTTGATATTTTCCACTGCGGGCATAATATAGGGCTCGGCTGTGGAGCCGGCACCCATGGTCATTGCCAAAGGCATAGGCGTCAGCATGTGAGACGCATCATATTCACCATTTAGCGATTTATCCCGCGCTACCGCCCAGCCCGCTGTTTTGATGACGTCTACATCCAGTCCGTATTTGCTGTAAAAACCCATTGGGTGCGCCATAATGATAGGCGTCGCGCAGGTAATAGGGACAAAACCGACTTTGAGCTTGCTTTTTTCAAGTTTCCCGGTAGTTTCCTTTACGGCTGCTTTCACCTTGTCCATCGGTAAAATACTGCCGATGGCGGCGGCCAGTGTGCCGCCTCCCACCAAACCGATAAAGCGACGACGACTGGCGTCATGCTGACCAAAAATACCTCGAACAACGGCATTTTCAATCGCTCTGTCGAGCATATCCTCAGCATTATCAAACTGGTTTGGTGTCGTAGCGTATGATGAATCAGTGATGGCCGATTCAGCCTGTTTTTCCATAATGGCGGTACGTTGACGATCCGTAAGTGCTTGCCCGAAAGAGGCCTCTGCCTGGCAGCTTTGGCAGTTACAGCTGGCATCATGGAGTAATGAGTTGTCTTTGCTATACGGGTCGCCGAGGCTTTTAATGGTCATAATCAGTTCTCCAGAGATAAAGTGAAAGGGCAATTGACGTGATGTTGCATTAGTAATTTTCTTACTGCAGCAACAGTGCCAACAAGTCAAAGTAGCTAAGCTGCTGATTTTAAATAAAATAATTTCTGAGTGTTTTTATATGGAATTGCTAAATTTCGTAAATTATGAATTTTAGTAAACATATTTACTAATTATCGTAATTCCATGCTAAGGTGAAGACTTGTCATTTGTTCGGAACACCTATGCATGCTGATATCGGTTATTTGTCTTCCCCATTTGCCCAATGTTTGATTGACCCAGAGCAAGACAAGGTGTTGCTGGCCAGCCTTGAAGCGTGCAGATTTTTTGCACTGGATATTCCTGAAGTGATGCAAACACGCGCCAGCCATTTGTTTAAAGGGGAACTTGCTGAATTTATTGTGTTTACCGAGGAGACCCTGGAAAAGGGCAAGGCGTGGGCACCTAATATGATGCTGAATGGTGTCGATGTGGAAATTTCTTCAAAGTCGGTGATTCAGGGAGATAAAAAACTGCTGCAGATCTGTTTTCAAAACAGTGATGAAATTGCCATCCGGCGTGACCGTGCAGAAGCCCAATATCATTATCGATCCGGGTTGGGGCAATGGCGGCGCATCAATCGTATTTTTCAGGAATTTGAACGCCATAATCATCTGCTGCTGGATGCGGCGGGCGAAGGGATTTACGGCGTGGACAGCGAAGGGCGAACCACGTTTGTCAATGCTGCGGCCGAGAAATTACTGGGGTGGAAAGCCGCGCAGCTGAGCGGCAAAAATATTCACCGGATCATTCACCACAGTCATACTGATGGTAGTGAATATCATGTGGTTGAATGTCCTATTTATCAGGCGTTCAGAGATGGCATCGTACGCAGTGTGGATGATGAAGTGTTTTGGACCCGCGATGGCAATCCGATCAATGTGGAATATACCAGCACACCGATCAAGGACTGTGGCCATGTGATCGGCGCGGTGGTTATTTTTCGAGATGTGACAGAAAAAAAACGTGACCATCAACGTCTGTTGGATGCATTGGACGAAGTAGAGAAATTGAAGCAAAGCCTGGAGATGGAAAATGCCTATCTGCAGGAAGAACTGGATTCCGAATTCAATCACCATCAGATTATCGGACACAGTACGGCGATCCAGCATGTGCTGGAGCGGATAGAGCTTGTTGCACCCAGTGATGTGACAGTATTGATCAGCGGTGAATCGGGTACCGGCAAGGAATTGATTGCCCGTGCTATTCATGATGCCAGTGCACGCAGCCAGAGGTCATTGATCAGGGTCAATTGCGCGGCAGTTCCGGCTGAATTATTTGAAAGCGAGTTTTTTGGTCATGCTAAAGGGGCATTTACCGGTGCAACCAGCGATCGTCCCGGGCGTTTTGAGTTGGCCAATGAAGGCACGCTATTTCTGGATGAAGTGGGCGAGATACCGCTTCAACTGCAAAGCAAGCTGCTGCGGGTATTGCAGGAACAGCAATTTGAACGCATCGGAGAATCACAAACCCGCCATATCGATGTCCGCATTATTGCTGCGACTAACCGGGATTTGAAAAAGCAGGTTGCAGAAGGCTTGTTTCGTGAAGATCTTTACTATCGCTTGAACGTATTCCCGATTGAATCCATACCGCTTCGGCTTAGACAAGAAGACATTCCCATGCTGGCGCAACACTTTTTGCACAAAGCCGCGAAAAAAGCGAACAAATCCGGTTTGAAAATCACGTCTCCTCAATTGGACAAACTGCAAGCCTATGCCTGGCCGGGAAATATCCGCGAACTGGAAAATGTCATTGAGCGGCAAGTCATTCTGGCACGAGGGTCTTATTTGAATTTTGATGATTTAATTGTTCATTCAAGCAATGCATCTTTGCCCCTTGATGAACCGGGTCGCCCCGGTTTATTGACTGAGCAGGAAATAAAAAAGAAAGAAGTATTTAATCTGGTGACGGCATTAAAGCAGTCTCAGGGCAAGGTGTCAGGCAAAGGCGGGGCGGCAGATATTCTGGGAATAAAATCCACCACACTGGAGTCACGAATCAAAAAATACGGTATCGACAAGCGCCGATTTAAAATTTAACTTGGCAGTTACGCGCTGCTGGGTTCAACTGAGTTATGAGCCTCCCAGGGCGTGTTCTGAGGTGTCTTAATGGTAGTCCAGATCGTTGTAAAGAGCCATGAAATAGAATCAGCGCGAGTTGGGTAGTTGAGAACATGTAAACGATATGCCCCCAACAACAAGCAGTCCTGACGCGGGGGATTTATATTCCCACGCCTAAATATTGCTGATTACCCGGCAGCTAACCCGGCGATGTTGTAACCGCAATCCACATAGGTGATTTCACCCGTCACGCCAGAGGCTAAATCCGAGCACATGAAGGCGGCGACATTGCCGACTTCTTCGATGGTCACATTGCGTTTCAGCGGAGAGGTATCAGAGGCCTTGCTGAGCATGGACTTAAAATTGTTAATGCCGGATGCAGCCAGGGTGCGGATGGGGCCGGCGGAAACTGCATTGACGCGAGTGCCTTCTTCACCCAGGGCGGCGGCCATGTAGCGTACATTGGCTTCCAGGCTGGCTTTGGCGACTCCCATGACGTTGTAATTGGGGATAGCGCGTTCGGCGCCCAGATAGCTCAGCGTCAGCAAAGAACCATTGCGGCCCTGCATCATCGGGCGACCTGCTTTGGCCAGCGCGGTAAAGCTGTAGGAGCTGATGTCATGGGAGACCGCAAAATTCTCGCGGGTGGTGGCTTCCACATAATCGCCGTCCAGTGCTTCACGCGGTGCAAATGCGACTGAATGCACGATGCTGTCCAGCCCATCCCAGTGTTTGCCTAGTTCGCTGAATACGTTGGTGATTTGCTCGTCGCTGCTGACGTCCAGTTCTACAGTAATATTAGAACCGCATTTTCCGGCCATATCTTCCACGCGTCCTTTTAGTTTTTCATTCTGATAGGAAAATGCCAGTTCAGCCCCTTCGCGGTGCATGGCCTGGGCGATGCCCCAGGCGATAGAGCGGTTACTGGCCAGGCCGACAATTAATACGCGTTTGCCCTGCATAAATCCCATTAGACTCTCCTATTGATATTATTGTTAGAATAACGGAAAGTATCTATGACCCTATGTGTGATGTCCAGTCTTTTGTCTTATAACTCACCCCGTTTATTTTTGCTGATTATGTTGGGCTGGCTGCTGGCCGGATGTGATGGCGCGCAGCTGAATAATCCCTATCGCAGCGAAGATGACGGTAAAAATATTCTGTATTCGTCGTTTTCCGAGCGCCCGAAACATCTTGATCCGGCAATTGCCTATAGTTCCAACGAATATGCGTTGATCGCGCAGATTTATGAGCCACCGTTTCAATATCATTATTTAAAACGACCATACCAGTTAATTCCGTTGACGGCAGAGAGTATGCCGCAAGTGCATTATTTCGATAAGTCGGGGGCAAGGTTGGCTGATGATGCACCGGTTGAATCCATTGCCACCAGTGAATATCTCATCACCATCAATCCAGGCATTCAATACCAGCCACATCCGGCATTTGCCCGGCAAAATGGAAAGTATGCCTATCATGAGTTGGTGGAAGAAAACACGCAGGCGATTGAAACCCTCGATGATTTTCCGCTGCATGATAGCCGCGAACTGATGGCCGAAGATTATGTACATCAAATCAAGCGCCTTGCGCATCCGAAAATTCATTCGCCGATTGCCGAGGTGATGAAGCAGCATATTGTTGGATTTACAGACCTTGCGGCTGAATTAAAAGATGTGCCTCTGACAGAACTGCGCGACAAGCAGATTGCCGGGGTGCAGGTGCTGGATAAGTACCGCTATAAAATCCGCATCAACGGCAATTATCCACAATTTCGCTTTTGGCTGGCCATGCCGTTTTTTGCCCCCATGCCGTGGGAAGCCGATGTGTTTTATGCGCAGCCGGGGTTAAAAGAAAAAAACATTACGCTGGACTGGTTTCCAATAGGTACCGGCCCGTATTATCTGGCTGAGAACAACCCCAACCGGCGTATGATTATGCAGAAAAACCCACTCTATCATGATGCGTTTTATCCCGCCGAAGGAGAGTCCGGGGATTATGCCAGCGGGCTGTTGGCAGATGCCGGGGGAAAACTGCCGTTTATCGACAAGGTCGTGTATATGCTGGAAAAGGAAACCATTCCGTACTGGAATAAATTTCTGCAAGGTTATTTTGATGCGTCCGGTATTGCTTCGGACAGTTTTGACCAGGCGGTGCAATTTACTGGAGAGGGTGATGCACAATTGACGCCGATGATGAAAGAGAAAGACATTCAATTGCAAACCGCCGTTACAACCTCGATTTACTACATGGGCTTTAATATGTTGGATAAGGTGATTGGCGGCGATTCGGCAAGGTCGCGTAAACTACGCCAGGCGATTTCCATTGCTATCGACTATGAGGAATATATTAGTATCTTTATGAATGGCAGAGGGGTGGCCTCACAAGGGATTATCCCGCCCGGTATCTACGGTTATCTGCCCGGGCAACAGGGTATAAATCCGTATGTGTATGATTGGCAGCAAGAGAAGGTGCAGCGCAAAAGTATTGAGGCAGCGCGTCAATTAATGACGGAAGCGGGGTATGCTGACGGTGTTGATCCAGCGACCGACGAGGCATTAATTTTGTATTTTGATACCACCTCGGTCAGTGTCGATGACCGACCACGTATGAACTGGTTCCGCAAGCAGTTTAAAAAGCTGGGCATTAAACTGGTGATTCGCCCCACCGATTACAATCGTTTCCAAGAAAAAATGCGTAGCGGCAGTGGGCAGTTGTTTTTGTGGGGCTGGAATGCGGATTATCCTGACCCTGAGAATTTTTTCTTTTTGCTCTATGGGCCGAATGGCAAGGTAAAACACGGGGGCGAAAATGCTGTCAATTATGCCAACCCTGAATTTGATCGTCTGTTTGAGCAAATGCGCAACATGCAGGATGGCGATGAGCGTTTAGCACTTATTCTGCAAATGCAGGACATTCTGCGCCGTGATGCGCCGTGGGTATTTGGGGTGCATCCAAAAAGTTTTTCCCTGTATCACGGCTGGTACAAAAACCTGAAGCCAATGTTAATGGTTAACAATCGCATGAAATATATCCGTATTGATGCCGCTGAACGTCAACAAAAAAGGACGCAATGGAACACACCGCAGTGGTGGCCGCTATTGTTGATGTTGATTATATTGGCCGGGTTAGCGATCCCGGCGGTGATCAGTTATCGTCGTCGTTTACATGGAGGCGCGGAATGATTCAATACATTATCCGCCGCATTCTGTATGCCGTGCCGGTATTGCTGTGTGTAAATATCATTACCTTTATCTTGTTTTTCGTCGTCAACAGTCCAGATGATATGGCGCGCATGCAGTTGGGACAAAAGCATGTCACCCAGCAGGCCATCGACAACTGGAAGCAACAGAACGGCTATCATTTACCCTTGTTTTGGAATTCGCAGAAAAATGGCGGCGAGCCATTGACCGAGACTATTTTTTATCAAAAATCTATTGGCCTGTTCGCCTTTGATTTTGGCATTTCCGACAGTGGGCGAAATATTGGCGCAGACATAAAGCAGCGCATGTGGCCAAGTCTGGCGTTGGCCATTCCGTCGTTGATTGTCGGCTTGCTGATCAATATCAGCGTGGCCTTGATGATGGTGTTTTTTCGGCGTACCTATCTGGAGTTTGGCAGTATCGTCATCTGCGTGATACTGATGTCGATTTCCTCATTATTCTATATCATCGGTGGCCAGTTTTTGATTGGCAAGTTGCTCATGCTAGTGCCCATTTCCGGCTATGACACCGGTTTTGAGGCGATTAAGTTTTTAATTCTGCCGGTATTGATCAGCGTGGTGGCCGGTATCGGTTCCGGAGCGCGCTGGTACCGCACCCTGTTTCTGGAAGAAGTAGAAAAAGATTATGTCCGCACTGCACGCGCCAAAGGCCTGAGCGAAACCCGCGTATTGTTCACCCATGTGTTGCAGAATGCGTTGATTCCGATTTTGACCGGCGTCGTCGTGGTATTGCCCTTGTTGTTTATGGGCAGTCTGATTATGGAATCGTTTTTCAGTATTCCGGGGCTGGGCAGTTATACCATTGATGCCATCAACCGCCAGGACTTTGCCATCGTACGTTCCATGGTGTTTCTGGGCTCGGTGTTGTATATTTTCGGTCTGTTGTTGACGGATATTTCCTATACCCTGGTTGATCCGCGGGTAAGGTTGTCATGAGTATTTAAGCGAGGTAGAATCCGGGTGATAAAGGCACCGCATCACAATATATTATGCTTATTCAGGAAGCCGGATAAATGAATACTGAAGATAGCAAAAATGCCATTTTGGGAAATTATGACCTGCCTGTAAGCCACACTAAGGAAACCAGTTTAACCGCACAGCAAAAACTTGAAATTTCGCTGGAATTATCAGGTGTGGCGACCTGGTATCACGATTATGTTGCTAAAGAGCTGTACTGGTCAGACTTAATGTTCAAACTGCTGGGGGTCAAAAAAATCTCCCCGATGACCGTGGATTACGCTTTCGAAGTGCTGAATGATGAAGCCATTCAAGTCATTGAAAATGCAGCCAGTCAAATTACGCCTGATCCTGACCCTTCCGGTTTCTCCTCTTACCAGACGAGTGAATTGTTATTACAACATACGACGGGTCAAGGGGAACATCGCATGTTGGTCAATCAATGGAAAAGCCTGTTCAATGGTGCTGGACAGGAAGTGTTGCGTATCGGTTATGTCCGGGATGAGACGGATTTGATTCTGGCCAGACAAAAACTGGAAAAGCAGGCGTTGACGGATTCCTTAACCGGTATCGCCAATCGTCGTGCTTATCAAATCCGCTTGCCGGAGGAAGTGGCAAATGCAAAACGGGGACAGCAGATGCTTTCCTGTCTCATGATCGATGTGGATTGTTTCAAACTGTACAACGACCATTATGGTCATGATCAGGGTGATGTGGTGTTACAGCGCATCGCGCAGGTGCTGGCAAAAGCCTTACCCAGAAAAACCGATTTTGTCGCTCGCTACGGTGGCGAAGAATTTGTTGTGTTATTGCCTTCTACCGATGTCGAAGGGTCTCGCCACGTCGCACACAGCATTCAGACAGGTATTCAATCATGTGCTATTCCACATGCGTTCTCTTCGGTCACAGAGCGGGTGACAGTCAGCATTGGTATCAATAGCATGTCGCCACAGTCGTTAGAGGCAGATGCCTTGGTAAAACAGGCGGATAATGCAATGTACCAGGCAAAAATGAATGGCAGAAATCAGGTCGTAGTCTCTTAATTATGTTTGAAGACTGACGTGATTATGTCAGCACCCCGGGAATCTCCTTGCCATACGGCAGGCTGTTTACTCCACACGCTAATGCAGCGGTATATAACACATCCAGATGGTTATAGCTGCTTCCTGCTGGCGTTGTATTACCACGCTGGAAGGCACCGCCGCCCCCCGCCAGCATGAAAGGCACATCACTGCCGCTGTGCTTGTCGGCGTGGCCCATATCGGTGGTTTCAACGACCACGGTGCTGTCTAAAATACCGGCAGCGGCGAGTTTGCTAATCAGATAGGCTGTCAAACTGCCGAGATGATTACGCATCTCGGTATAGTAGGGATAATTGGCCTGGCCGTTGCTGCCGCCGTGAATGGATTGATGGTAAATGCCTTGGTAGTTCAGTTCCGGAATACGAAATTCGCATTGGTGATTGCCGAAAGCAATGGAGACTGAACGGGTCATGCTACAGGATAATGCGGCAACAGCAATATCAATTTGTAATCGTGCTTGTTGGCTGAAAGTGTCATGCGTGAGTTCAAACTCGGTTGCATCAGGCGCGCTTGAACAACTGCTGCCGCCCGATAATTCATCCAGTCTGCGTTGGGTATCCGAGATGGCATCCAGGTGATCATTCAGGCGTTCAATTTCATAACCGGCCAATTGATTTTTAATAGCATTGACGGCGTGGGTATGGGCGTCCAGAATGGGAGTTTTTTCATGGCTGCTACCGCTACCAAACAGTAATTTAAACGCGGTAAAGGGGTTGTCTTCAAACGGGATGGTGGTGCTGCCGTCCCGCGTTAAATAGCCTTTGCCATTACTGTGTACACCCAGGTTGACATAGGTAAAGGGCAAGGTGGAACCCAGTTGTTTTCCCATGTAGACATCATAAGTATCCTGTCCGCCCCAGCTGTCAGATAACCTGAGCGGCATACTGCCATGGCCAGCGCTGCCATGCGACATATTGAGCAAAAAGTTGCATTCGGTTTTTACTGCATCATAACCGCTGGACATGGCTGGCATCACCATCGAACTGCCAGAACCACTTGGTGCCCAAAGATCATGGATGGCGCCGCCGGGTATAAAAATAACCACGGTTTTATTGGGTGTGACATCACCTGCTGCTTCCGCATGGCGGTTGTATAACACGCTGGCTATCAGTGGTGAACTGCTGAGTAAAGTATGTGAAATGCCGGAAGCCATAATAGTCTTTAACAGGTTTCGGCGGCTTATAGTGTGCGTATCTGAGTTATCTTTTTTCATGTTATGCCCTTATTCTTGAGTTAATGACGATTCACTGGCGTTGCCATGCTTTTCGGTATCTCACCGCTTGCAGCGAACCGAAGCGCTCCAGCATCTGGCGAGGGCTATTGCTCATTAATGTTTCGGTTAACTCATCAACCGTACAGGCATAAGCGGATTTTTCTTCGTCACTGAATTGCGCTTCATCCGGATTGGAGTTGTCGATGTTTTGATGTCCAATGCCGATGATGTAACGAAATAATTGTTTGGGTAAACAGCGTTGTGCAGACGATAGCCCGGCCAACAACGCGCCCAAGTCTTGAGTGCCGTAAAAGGTTTCCATATTGCCAATATCGCTGTAATTCAATGGCGCATACAGTTCACCAGAGGCATCAATGGGGTTGCCGTTCAGATCTGCGGTTCTTGTTCGCCCAACAGTATCAAAGTCTTCCATACCAAAGCCGAGTGGATTGATGTATTGCTCGTGACAACTGGTGCACGGCGTATCTTCGGTGAGGCGATGATATTTCAAGCGATTAGTAGTGGTCGGGTCTTGTAATAAATCAGATAATTCGGCCAGCTTTTCTTCACGGGCGGCAAAAGTCCCGGCGGGCGGATCGGGCTGATCCTGACACAGCATACGTCGCCTGACCCGTACCGAACGTAAGATAGGTGAGCTTTCCACCGATTCGCCCCAACGCGACATAAATGCGCCGTTGGCTAAAATACCGCCACGGTCTGTGGTATTAACACGTTGGAAATCATTGCCGCTTACGCCGGAGATGCCGTAATGCTGCGCCAGCGTTTCATTCAGATAGGTAAAATGACCCTTATAAAGCGAGGCAAAGCGTTCGCCTTCTTGCAACATGATATGGGAGAACGTTTCATTCAGTTCGCTTTGTAAATGCGGTGTCAGTTCGCTGAAACCTGGCCAAATCACAGGGTCTTTGGCGGCCAGGTCTAAATCAGCCGTGCCCAGCCAACTGCCGACAAAATTGCTCATCACCTGTTTGGCGTTGGCAGCCAATCGTTGCGCATGGGCGATAATGCCGGCTTCGGTTCTTAGTTCACCGTTGGCAGCTGCATCCAGCAAGGTTTGATCTGGCGTTGAACCGGTAAAGGTATAGGCCAGAAAAGTAGCCATTTCATAGCCGGTTAATTCATACGCATCGTTGGCAAGTTCCGGGTTGGCCGGATTGGCTTCACCCAGCTCACTGCGATAGAGAAATTGTGGAGAAGACAGCATACCTTCCAGCGCAAGTCGCATACCGGCTTTAATATCCCCGCCGCTATCACTGCCATCGGCGATGCTTTGATACAGCGCGATTTCACCCTCAGTCAGTGAGCGTCTAAAAATTTTGGGGGCAAGCGTATTAATCAATTGATCGGTGCAATCCTGATTAAACCCAGTGCAGCTCAGTGCCGGGGCAAAATGCCTGTCTGCCGACCATTGGGCGATTTCTTCCGCCACCAGCAGAAAATTACTGTAGGAAGACGGTACAACGGCGGCACGGGTGTTATTGGTGAAAAAACCAATCTGACTATCCGCCGACAAGCCTTCCGCCGCGTTAAAGTCAATGCCCAGCAAGTCCTCAACGCTGTTTTGGTATTCGATACGGGTGAGAATTTTTAATTGACGCGGCCCATAAGCTACCGGAGTTAACGTCGGGTCACAGGCAATTTCCGTAATCCACAGCGTTTCGATAAAGGTGGCGACCTCTTCCGCGCATTGCTGGTCACAGCTGGCCGGATTGTCCATCGGCATAAATTCAACGATGTAGGTAATCAAGCCGTCAAGGTCACGCTCAGTGGTCAAGGCCGGGAAGCTGCCGACGCCTTCGCCATTGTCGCCATGACAACCGGCGCACTGGTTTTGGTAAGTCTGCTGGCCGCGCACCAGCACGTTGCCCTCGGTGACGGTGACGCGCTCACTATTGCTGGGCAGGGACGGCACGCCGGCATTTAAGGCAATTACTTTGTAATCAAACTCACCGCTGTCGGGCAGGGCTTCATCCAGCGCGGAGACATTGGCACTAAGTTCGGCCACGGTTTGCCAGTTTCCATCTACCGGTTTGCGCCTGACTAAAAATTGCGTTTAATTATCGCTGTTATCCTGCCAGTTCAGCTGGGCTTCGGCAGTAGCTGCGTTAAATTCGCCTTGCAAGTTGTCAGGGGCATCCGGGGCCGTTGGCATAAACGCTGGAACCGAATCGGTGTTGCTATTAGCGATATAATTCAAACGAAAATAAATTGGTACCGCTTCGCCAATTGAGCTTAGGTTGGCGACCAGGCGCAAGGCTTCAATGCCCCCTGCCATATCGAATGTTTTCGCGTCAATCAATACCGGATTAAGGGTGGAAACCGTCAGTGCTGTCGCTGATTTTTTACTGATAAAGACTTCGGCGGAAACTGTTTGTCTGATGCCGTGTAAACTGAGTTCGCCGGACAAGATGTCGGTTTTGTAGTCACCCGCCTGCATTTCTGATAAGGCATTGATGTCTAAATGAGCCTGAAAATAAGCCGTGGGTAATAATTCTGTCTCAAATAACAACGATAACAAGCGGCTGTCACGCAATTCGACACCGGTAGAGACATCATTTAAATCCAGCGCAAAGATCACCGTACCATCGTCGGCAATGGTGCTGCTTAAAGCCGAACCTCCGCTGCTATCTTCAAAGGTGGCGATTTCAGCGGTATGATCTTTTTTCATGGAGACATACTGGACAGAAGACGTCGCGTCATCCAGTTGCCAGATCACGTCTGCGTTGCTGGATACCGTGTTTTCACAAATATCACCGTTGACGATAATGTTTGGATCAGCCGCCTGACCGGATTTATTGGCGATAAAGCCGAAGGTATAACGGCTGCCTGAATTGATCACCGGATGCCAGGAAGGTGGCGTGGCCGAACAATTCCCGCCAGAGCAACTATACGTCGCATTCCAGCCATTATTAAAAGTAGTGCCATTGGTAAATGACCAGTTTAGCTGCCAGTCCTGAAGCGCTGCATCATCTGTGTTGATGATGGATATTTCAGCTTTGAACCCGGCATTCCACTCGTCAACAATTGTATATTGGCATTGTGCTGCATTAGCCATTTCGGTCATAAACACGCTGGCGGCCAATATTTGCATGCCAGCACGACAAGCTAAACGGATTATTGAAAGGGTTCCTGAAAACCGGGACAGTGTAGTGAATGTGTTCATTGTCTTTCCTCCCGGCTATTGTTTATTGAAAATCAAGGTGAAATTAACCGGCACGGAATAACTGATCACATCCAGCCCGGCCAAGTCTTTTAATGCTTCGATACCTGTTGCCAGATCGAAGTCTTCAATATTCAACAGCAGCGGTGTGAGGTTTTGTACCACCAGGGTGTCGGCGTTCAATTTAGTGATACTGACCTGGGTCTGCAATGCCAGATCTACGCCGTGCAAAGAGGCGGTTGGGCTGATGCTGTGCTGGCTAACGCCGCCAATCGGGATGGCATCGATCACCGCCATGTCGATATTCAGGGAAACCGTGGCTTCGCTGAACAGACTGGTTTCAAACAATACGTTACGCATGCGTTCATTACGGACATCAATGCCGGTCTCCACACTGTCCAGATTAATACGGACTTGCGCTTCGCCAGCCGGGGATATGTCGCCCGTGATGTCTGTGAAGGTGTGCGACTCAATCACATGCACTTTTTTGGTGGAAACAAAAAATAACGAGGACGCTTGCGCATCCAAGGTGTAAGCATGACTGACAATCGGCGCTTGCGCGGTGAGGGTAAATGTTTGTGTATCCGTTGCCTGCTGGCTATCGGTGAGCGTTAAGGTCACTGTGTAAGCGCCTGCTTCGGTATAAGTATTGCTCGTAACGGCATCTGATGATGATTGACCGTCACCAAAATCCCAATGGAAACTCAATGCATCGCCATCCGGGTCAAACGACGCGTTGGCATCGAAATCAGTTGTCAACGGGATAGTACCGCGATCAGGTGAAACAGTCGCGATAATGTGGGGCGGATTATTAAGTGCAGGGGGGGTACTTTCGCCGCAAATGTCGCCCAGTAGCGGCATCTGCACCGGTGCGTTGTGCGTTGATTTATTGGCATTGAAGCCAAAACTGACCGTGCTACCCGGCTCGATTCGGCCATTGTAGGATGTGTTGCCGGCTTGATAAGGGTTTTGACCGCTGAAATCAGCATTCCACATCTGAGTAATGCTGGCGGAATTTTCAGGAAATGCTATCGACGCTGTCCAGGCGCTGATCGCTTGATCCGCTGTATTGGTGATTTTTATGGTAGAGGTGAAACCAGACCCCCATTCATTAGTAATGATGTATTCGCATTGTGCCGATTCAGGCTCCGGGAGTGTGGCGATAATGTCGAGCGTGGTGCTGGCGCTCAGTTCACCATCGTCAACGGTTAATGTCACCGACTGTTCCCCAACCTCGGAAAAGGTGTAAGCCGGACTGACCTCAGTGCTGGTTGTACCATCTTCAAATTGCCACAGATAGCTAAGCGCATCGTCATCCGGATCGGTGGACTGGGAGGCATTAAAATCTACCGTTAAAGGGATGATACCTTCTAATGATGAGGCGGAAGCGACCGCATGCGGCGCATTATTTCCACTCACATTGCTACAAATCCCCCCCAACATCGGAGCTTGCGCGGCACTGCCTGAGGACGACTTTTGCGTATTAAAACCAAAACTGACCGAACGGCCAGGGGATATGGTTTGATTGTAAGACAAGTGACTGGCCTGATAAGGCGCTTGACCGCTCAGTGCGGCATTCCAGATATGAGAGATGGTGGAGCCATCTGTAAACTCGATGGACGCCGTCCAGCCATCTATCGCGGTTTGCGTATCATTGAGCAGGGTGACAGAAGAGGTGAATCCTGAATTCCATTCGTTGGAAATAGTAAATTCACAGGTCACGGCGAAAGCATATTGATTACATAACGCCGTAATCAACAATAAAAAACGACAGGGTGATATTTTAATCATTGTGTACCCGTACGGTGAGTTTTTTAAAGATAAGATGTTTGCTGGTGAATGCAGCAAAATTCCCTTCTGAACTATAGTTCAAAATTTTGAACTATTTCACAATATCAGGCATAGATTAAAAAATAATTATTCGCCCCATCTATTTCTTCGATTCACAAGCCCTTTGATAACCCAGTACGGTTAACGCCAAATCGCCCACGGCAAGTCCCCGGAATACGAATAACCCGGTAGGTTAGGGAGAGGAACGAACTCCAACATTTTCATAAACAAAAAAACCAAATACCATGCAATATCGACGGGTCCATATTCCGGGCGCGTATTACTTTTTTACCGGGAATTTAGCAGAGCGAAACCGATCTCTTCTGGTTGATCATGTTACCGAGTTACGTTTAGCGTTCAAAAAAACCAAACAAGATCATGCCTTTAATATTGTTGCCAAGACATAGAGGGTCAGGTTCCGAATTACTGACCCTCTATGTGTGCTTTTTTGGTGGTTGTGGTTAGCAGAGGCTCGTTTAGCGCGTTACGGCTCAAAAACAAGCTTGAATCGTCACCCTTGCGGCGGCAACAATCGAAAGTCGACGAATGTGAACGTATTTTTGTCAAAGTTAGGGCAAGCGGGGACCTTGGCCTATCCAGCCGTTATACAAGAGTAAAACTAGCGATTGCAAAAGGCGTACAATGTGCTGAATTGCAGTAATGAAACACTTTGCTTGAAATCCTGAAAAGAATGCTCAATTAATAGAGGAACGCAGAATATCGTTTGAACGTGGGATGGGGGACAGACCACGTTTATTGTTCATTCTTAACTGGTCTCCCTCTTTCCCTGTTAAAACATCCCTGTCTATTATTGCCTCGCTGAAAAATATGTAAAGGTATCTTCGGACAAACCAAACGGGGACGACGTGGCATAAAAAACTGAGGTGAATTAAAATCTGGTGGCATTATATCTCTTAATCATAAAATGAGGGACAGACCACGTTTATTGGCATAAAATGAGGGACAGACCACGTTTATTGGCGTTTATTAGTGATCTGTCCCCTATTTTTGCCTCCTTCACTGGTGGCATGATAAATCAACGCAATAATAATGAACCGTCATGGTACGTGATCCGTATCCCTGGTGGTGTGGGAGGAGGGGCATCGTGAGGTGCCTCCCTATCCCGATTAGCCTTTATGTGAATAGTGGTATCGACATGAAATGATGGTTATATACTCATCAGCAATAGCATAAATAAGTCGATGAGTATCATCTATTCGACGAGACCAAAAACCCGATAAGTTTTCTTTCAATAGTTCAGGTTTACCGATACCTTCAAATGGCTGTCGTTTTACAGCTTCAATTAGTTTATTAATACGTTTGAGTGTTTTTTTATCTTGTGTTTGCCAATATAAATAATCCGACCAAGATTCATCTGTCCAAGCTAAACATCTATTCACTCATTAACTCTCTTTCTTGTACTTTTCCTTGATTAAACTGTTCAATAGATTTTTGTAGATGCTCAGCATTTGCAGGTGATTTTAATAAATATACTGTTTCCATTAGACTATTATAATAATCTAATGACATTACCACTGCATCTTCACTATCTCGTCTAGTTATAACTGTGCAGTCTGCATCATTAACGACTTGATCTAAAACTGCTTTCAGCCCATTTCTAGCTTCTGTAAATGAAATAATACGCATATTTACCTCTCTTTAATTACGTAAAGGGAAGTATAACAAGCAAACGTTAGTTGTACAACTAACAGTACATGTTTTGAGGGGCTAACGACAAGGTAACCGGCCAGCGGGAATTATTTGCACGGACTTACGAAAAATACAAAACTAGAACGAAGCCACAAAGCCAAATTTTCACGTAGATTCCCGCTGGTCGGGTTGAGCGAATGGTTAGAGGAAAATCAAGCTGGCTGACCCCTTGATGTGTCTCCGGCTCAAGCTGCTCTGGTGACCAATGCTTCATATCGTCTATGAATCGTTGTCGTGCCAACGCTCTGATCACCGGCACCACAGAAGTGCCGGAAAGATAAAAACCCGCTGTTTGGCGTCCGGTGTATTAGTTTGTTAGATGCATACACTAGTGCTACACTATTAATACGCATTCATTATACGCACGAATACAAAGGTTGTCGATATGCACCAAATTTATAACCATAACGCCCCTAAAAAACCAACAAATCTAACAGTCAACAGTGACTTACTAACCAAGGCTCGTGATTTAAAAATCAATTTATCCGCCACTCTAGAAACTGCACTCGAAAAACAGGTACGTGATTCTGCCCGTGAAAACTGGCTGAAAGAAAATAAAAAAGCCATTGATTCACTAAATGAACTTGCTGAAAATAAAGGCTTGTTTTCAGACTCATATAGAGAGTTATGATGAAGCAATTTACACTTTATAAAAATGAAAATAAACTCTCAAAAAAGATTTACCCATATTTTGTTGATGTTCAATGTGACTTGCTTAACGATTTAAACTCTAGAGTTGTTATTCCGTTGTCTGCAACTGAAACACTAAACAACTTAAATGCAAAAAAGCTATGTCCAATAATTCAAATTGATGAAGGAAATTTTATTTTATTGACTCATCAAATGACTTCAATACCAGCTACAGCATTGATAAAAGAAGTGACATCACTTGCACGTTTCAGATCTGAGATTTTAGGCGCTATAGACCTATTATTAACAGGCATCTAACGTCGCAAATCACTGGATGATTATAGTGTAAGAGCGAGCATGGGTGATGTTGGTGCCTGCTGGGATAATGCAGTGGTTGAGCGCTTTTTCGGAAGCCTAAAGCACGACTGTAAAATGAGTGTAAAATGAGGGACAGACCACGTTTATTGGCGTCTTCGGACAAACCAAACGGGGACGACGTGGCATAAAAAACTGAGGTCAATTAAAATCTGGCGGCATTATATCTCTTAATCGTGGTCTGTCCCCTATTTTTCTGGTCTGTCCCCTATTTTTCGCAAGAACAACAAATTACAGAAGCTACTATACGAGGCGAAGTTTATGGTAGTAGTGAGTTTCACCATAAGATCAGTCAGTTACTTTCAAGAACAACAAAGCTTACCGCACACGGAGGGGATAGGAAAAGTGAAGATTATAAAAATCAAGCTGGCTGACCCCTTGATTTGGGCAGATTTGTCCTGTCGAACGACTGGTTCGCAGGTAGCGTAGCGGACTGCGGAGCAGGCGGTCGACTGGAATTTTTGGTTAGGCACTTTACAACAACACTTCTAAAAAACCTTAGATGATTTGACTAAATACCTTTGCAGCTTCTATACCTTCTTCAAGTAATAAGTGTTTTAGCTTGGTTCCTTCATTCAATGCAGAATAAACTTTATTTATATTTGAAACACTGACATTAAGCCTCACTTCGGATTTTTTTAAGCTACTTAGCCATTCTTCCGCATCTGCTATTTCATTAAAATTGGATTGAATATATTGAAGACAATCCTCACTTCTTTCTTTTTGAATTGACCACAACTGCTTGGCCTTTTTAATTTTATTATTTGGCTTGAACCAACTATTGCTCCATTTATTAATACACTCCTTGTATTTCCAATCCCAAGACTCTTCTAATAAACCAGAGCATTCTAACCAATTGTTGAATCCTAAGCCCCTATTACTAGGGAAACTAATTCCATATAGATCATTACAAACAATATTTATAGTTGAATAGAAGTCTTTCTGTTTTAGTTCTTGAATAATTAACTCAATAAAAGTTTTTTCATCAGGCACTTCATGAAAAAAAGATGAAATTGGGTTTTCTGATGAATAATATGGTTTATTAAGAATTTGTTCAATAAAATACCTTTTTGATTGATCCTCTTCAAAAACATTAGGGGCTAGCTCATATTTGTATTTTACTAATACAAACCGTGTTTCATATTGGTATTTGAGCAGAACCCTAATGTTATTTTTTGTTTTTGTTGAATTTATATCATTTTTTACAGATGTTAATTCTCTGTTTGCCTGATTTACAATGGTTTCGCGTTCTTCTTGGCTTTTATCCTGTAAATATTCATATTGCATTCTCATTTCTTCAGCACTATTTGAAAAAGAACTAATAAGAATATTTTTTAAATCATCCACAATAATTTTCCTAGTGCCTAATGCCCGAGTTGACAGGCGAATTTGCCCTGATAATGGATGTAGCGTAGCGTAATCCGATTATCAGGGCAGATTTGTCCTGTCGAACGACTGGTTCGCAGGTAGCGTAGCGGACTGCGGAGCAGGCGGTCGACAGGTCTACTGTCAACTCGGGCATTCGGCAGGTTGCGTAGCGATAGCGGAGCAACCTGCCGAACTTATTATTATCAGGCATATTTGCCCTGATATTCTAGATACTGACAGAACAATCAGGCACATTTGACAGGATATTAATATCCTGAACTTTTGCCTTGCTATTCCATGGTATTGGCCGTGAAATCAGGCACGTTTGCCTGCTATGCAATTTATCCTGTCGAATAGCCCTGATAATTGATATTAACCTGGTTACCAATAGCTAACTCGAAGAATAATTCTTTTTTTTGCGTATGTCAACAAACCCTCCAAAACAAAATGTGCTGCAACAAACGCGTGAAATTTTGCCAGTTGTAGATAAAAATTTGTCTGGTGCAGGCATGTGTTTCAGGCGTCGTCAAAAAATAATTTCGCGGGACGGGGGTTGGTGGAAGATGCTGTAGAAATAATCCAAAAATCAGCCGTAGATCACAATTTTGGGGCGAGTGTATGAAAATTGCACAATAATAGTGAGGTACAGGGCTGTGTATTTCATGCGGTTTTCAATTAAATCAAGGGTTTATGCTTTGGTCTATTTAATGCTTACTTAAAGTTCATGATTTAAACCTTCCTGATAACTCACAAGTTTCAGCGATTGAAGTCGCTCTACAAAGAGTGATGGCACTCCACTCATTCCGGCCGGAAAACTGGAGTCCACTGTCAAAGACGGCAGACGTGATGTTTCCAATGGATTCCCGAATTTCAAATATGACGATTAAGAGAGCAATTGTGCGCTAAATGTCTAATCTGGCTGTGATTCATGAGGCATCAGGACGGTTTTTCTCATCGATCTGAAACTAACGTTACGTAAGCCGTATTAAGGGAGCATGATATGAAAACAGCAGACTTAGAACCCGCCACACTTTTTGTTATTAAAACGATCGAACTGGTTGCACTGGATAAACTGGTGTCGATAGATCAGCAGGCATTAAATAAGTGGATTGCCTGTGCTACACAGCGGCATATTGTTATTTTTGCATTAAAAATGGCCGCGGTTGTGGGGACAATCCTGATGTTTATCAATCATGGAGAAGAAATCATTTTCGGCACACTGCAGATTCTTGATGTGATTCAGATCGGTCTGACCTACATGGTGCCATACAGCGTGGCAACGTATTCCTCTGTCAATTCGGAAAGAACAATGGCAGAACTTCGTTCTCACGGGTAAAGCAAGAAAAAAGTGCTTCGATCAGAAGCACTTTTCACATCCATCATGTGTTGTCAGCAATTTCGCCTGATCTATCGCCGATTTAAACTACTGCCACTTAATTTGATTGGCGTGCGGTTGAATCGAGAGCGGTGAAAAGAAGGCTGTCGCATTATCCTTAACCGCCAGCCTTGCAACATGACGACGTCAGGGTCAACGCTTCAACTTCACATAATCCACTGCCGATTTAAACCATAGCCACTTGATCGGCTGGTGCGAAATCACTGCAAATATACAAGCGTCATCACCGACTATTTTAAAGCTGTGGCTGCTACCTGTTTTGCAGACGAAATGGTCGCCGGAATTGTAAATCTGGTTTTTGTCATCGCTGGCTCTGCCTTGCAGCACCAGAATTTCTTCTTTGCCCTGGTGCTGGTGGGCGGGGAAGAATTGTCCGGCGTCCATGTGTACCAACACGCAAGATGCGTTTGCCAGTTTGGCGCCGCCGCTAAAGCCGAAGAAGCGCGTACCGGGAACCAGGGGATTGGTTTGCCAGTTTTCCGGGGCGATCTGGTCGATATTATCCAGTACTTGTTTACTGGCTTCTACGCTCAAGTCAAAGAGTTGGCTGAAGCGATCAAGCAAGCCGTGAAAGCGCGATGCAGGCTGGATGGATGCCATGATCGCATCGCGCAATTCAGGACGCGGTTGCAGGGGAGGCTGTGATAAAGGCACAGGGCTTAGGGTGTCTTGTATTTCTTGCAGTTGCGCTTGAAGTGTGGGTGATTTGTCGATCTTTTTTTGCAGGATACGCGCTTCGTGTTTTTCCAGCGCGTCCAGAGCAAACAGCATCAGGGTTTCTTCGTTTATGGACATGTTTCTGTAACCTCCTGACTGTTGAGTTGCTGGCGCAATGTCTGTATTCCTCGTTGAATACCGGATTTGACGGTGCCCAGGGGCAGTTGGCAATAATTGGCAATTTCCTGGCAGGTATAGCCTCTAAAGTAGCTGAGTTCCAGGACAGTGCGTTGGGTCGTGGGTAAATGTTGCATATAGAGTACGGCTTGCGAATGATCATGGGCCGTGGCGGGATCATGCGAAACTTTTTCTTGCGTGTCTTCGGGGTGTTGCTCGCTGTCGATATGCTGTTTAACGCTGGATAAGGCGCGCAGACGGTCTATGGCGCGACTGCGCAATTTTACGGCTAACCAGCTCTTCAGATTACCGCGTTCGGCATTGAATGTGCCTGCCTTGTGCCAGATTTCGACAAAAACATCATGTAATAAATCCTCGGCATCACGTTGGTTTTGCAAGATGCGCACGGCCACGCCCAGCATCCAACCACTGTGTTTATCGTACAGTTCGGCAAAGGCTTGTTGGTCGCCTGTCTGTACCGATGTGATGATACGCAGATCATCTTCGTTTTCTGATCGATTCACATTAATCTCTGGGTAGAAAAAGGCATAGAGCGTTCTGGTATTTTTGGTTTTCGATGAGTTTAGCGGGTGTCAGTTCATTGCCCCTGAATCCGTAATGGTAATACGGATTCAGGGGCGCTGGACTACACAGCACGTCGTTTTTGCCTGAACAGCACCATCAAACCGCTGGCAAATAACCAGGCGGCTGCCGGGACAGGCACAGGGGCTGCGAACTCAGTGCCACTGAATGACAAGCTGTAGTTGCCGGTCTGGAATAAATCCGGATCATGTTGCCAGCCCGCCAGGGCATTACCGATCAGAAATGGTTCAGTAAACAGCAAGCTGAAACCGATGTAGTATATGCCTTCGTCAAAGCCTGACAAACTGCCCTGGTTGAACGCAGGCAACAGGTCTTCGCCATCGCCGTCATCATCGAATAATACCTGATGTCCGGCAGTGTTGAACAGATAAAGCGTGGCATCATTGTCTTCACTTAAATCGGCACGGCTGGAAACGGCAAACTGATCGCTGTCAACCACCTTGATTTTAAACAAATCAACGTCATCGGTTTGATTGCCCAGGTCAATCAGGCTGGCTTTGAGTGTCATTAACTGGCCTGAACCGCGGGTAACTTGCGCCTGCGCCAGGGTTTCTCCGGCATCGCCTTGTTCCGTAAAGAGGGCGGCCTGCGCCGTGCTGGCTGTCAAACCTAACAAGCATGCGGTTAATGTGTGTTTGACTAAGGTGTTCATGATGAGTCTCCAGTGTTAGATAAATAATTGATGAAGTGATGAGTCCGTAATGCGTTCAACAAGCCAAACTGAGGCCATGGCCACGATCACCCACGAGCCATTGCGTAAGATCAGCGGTCGATAGTATTGCTCTGATTTGACGGCTGACAGTAAGGGCAAGCAGACAAGAATGATGGCCAGTTGACCGATTTCCACACCTGCATTGAAGCCAAGCAAGGCGAGTAACTGGTTGTCCTGTAGTCCCAGCTCGGTTAATACCGAGGCAAATCCCAGCCCGTGTATCAGTCCAAACAAAAACGCCATCAGCCATAATTCGCGGTTTAACCAATTGAAAATATTGTTGCAGGCCGCGATGATGACAGACAGGGCAATCAGCGATTCAACCCATTGGCCAGGCAGGCTGATGATGTCGAAAATACTGAGTGCCAGCGTCAGACTGTGCGCCACAGTAAATGCAGTCACCACTTTTCCGGTATGCCACAAGAGATGTTTTATGGTCTGTTCCTGTTGGTTTGATTTCAGCAGCACTGCCGGCAGCAACAAGGTGAACAGGAATAGAATGTGGTCGTAGCCAATCCAGATATGCCAGATACCTTCGCCAATAAATTCAAGCAATAACGCCCAGCCCCGATTTTTGGGAATGTCCAGTGTCATCAGGGAGGTACGCGCAGATAAAATCCGCGTGTTGACAATAGCGTCTTCAACGCGGACTTTGACAAACTGGCGATGCCCCAGCGGCAGGGTATCCAGCATGGGAGAGCGTAAAACCAGTTGCTCGCCTTGATTTATCGGATAGTGCAAGCGAAAGTGCAGTGCATTGCTGTCATCCTGTTGAATGTTAATGTGTTTTCCTGTCAGGTCCTTGTCAGCTACACTGAGTTGAAAAGCCTGCTGCAACCATTGCTTCAATGCAGGTGTGGCCTGGTCAAGTTCCGCGTCGCTGACAGCGCCATCCATATCGCTATCCAGTTCAATCAGGCTGGCAATATCGGTTTTGGAAAACGTTAAATGCGCGGTGACCTTATTCTGTTGCAGCTGTAAGTCGACCTGGCTAAGTCCCGGATCATGGGCTGCAACGGAACTGCTTATCAGCACGGCGAACAGTGCCAGCAGGTTGAACAGGGGTGCCCTGCAGGGCACCTCCATCAATCCGGGAAGTTTAGTGATGCGCATGGTTACGGCCATTGTGTGGTGTCGCAGCATACGGGAAAACCTTGTTGAAGCTGATGTCGTTTTGTTGCACACCATCATCAACCGCCGCTTTGGCGTCTTCCAGCGGTAACGCACCGCCGACTAAGGCGAGCAGGGCAATGTCCACCACATCATCACCAAAACGGCGCCCATTGGGGAAGCCGCCGGCGACGGTATCGCCATTGGCATTGATCAGGGTATCGTCACCAAATACGCTAAGACGACTGAAATCTTTATCATCCACGGTTCCTGCCAGGCGAGCTGGGCCGGTGGTTACATCGACACGAATCAGGTCTGGGATGAAAATTCCGGCAATATCTTGCCTATCGGTGCTGTCCAGTCCCAATACGGCAGCTAATTGCGGGTTCAATGCATAGGTTTTGAATAAGTGCTTGTCTACTTCCGGTGAGGTGCGGTTGTAGAGGTCCTTATCGGCCAAAAACACCAGGGCCTCGTTAAACAATGGATTGCCCTGACGCCCCACCTGCACCCATTTACCGAAGGACTTATCTTCCTTGTGGGTTCTTAAAATGGTTTTGCGTTGGCGGCTGGTCGTCGCCCATACGCCAACGACGTCGCTATCGCCCAGTTCGTGCACGGGAATGTTGAAGGCGATGGTGTGGACGTTAAAACCGCCTTGACTGTCGAACGGTTTGTTGGGACCGGAAAAGCTGAAGTCCAGATCGAAAATGGATTGAATGTCCGCATAAAAGCCGTCGTCACGTTGTCCGGCAAACACCACATAATCCTGTGGCAGTTGAAAAATCGCCTGACGGGTGAAGACATCCAGATCGGTAAATTTATCGACACCGGGTTTGGCGCGATTTTCTCCATTATTATCCTGATTGTATAACGCAGTCACCAGCCCCTGAT
>SPJL01008489.1_pt1 | contig 36654 bp, 32 predicted proteins | sample 3741751 | NCBI WGS metagenome assembly SPJL01 (sample SAMN10925998, study PRJNA522277) | cold seep metagenome | isolation source: Elba SIP-enriched marine methane seep metagenome, extraction at timepoint T3 | place: Italy: coast of Elba, Mediterranean Sea | reverse complement strand
ACCCTGCATGGCTGGGATATTCGTACCGATGCGGCCAAATATATATTGTATTACCTCAATGCCTTGTTGTTGTTTGTTTGTCTGTTTGGAGCGCAAATAGTACGTAAAAGTAAACTGGGACGGTTACTGGTGGCCATGCGGGAACGCGAAGACCGGGTCAGGTTCTCCGGTTATGATGTGGCCAATTTTAAAATCTTTGTGTTTTGTCTGGCCGCCATGTTTTCTGCAATAGGCGGTGCCATGTTTACTTTGCAAGTGGGCTTTATGTCACCTTCATTCGTCGGCATTGTGCCGTCCATTGAAATGGTTATCTATTGTGCCGTTGGCGGTCGTCTTTCCATTTTTGGTGCGGTGTACGGCACCTTGCTGGTCAATTGGGCAAAAACCAGTTTTTCCGAATCCTTTCCCGAGTTGTGGCTGTTTGCGATGGGCGCCTTGTTTATCGGTGTTGTTATGGCCTTTCCCAATGGCCTGGCTGGCGTCTACAGCAGTTACTTTCACACCTATGTGGAACGTTTTTTTCAGATGCTCAAACAGCAATTTTATCTGAAATTTCTCAGTCACAAGACAGTTTGAGCGAATGGAGAATCATATGACCAGTTTGCATAAAGCAAGTACGCAAGACTTTGTATTGAGCATAGAAGGCTTGACCGTTTCCTTTGATGGTTTTAAGGCAGTGAATGATTTGTCGCTGTATGTCGAAGAGCAGGAAATCCGCGTCATTATCGGGCCTAACGGGGCCGGTAAAACTACCGTGCTGGATTTGATTTGCGGGCGCACCAAAGCGACCGAAGGCTCGATTAAATTCAGGGGGCAGGAACTCACGCGTCTGCGTGAGCATGAAATCGTGCATGTGGGTGTCGGCAGAAAATTTCAAAATCCGTCAATTTATGAAGACCTGACAGTGTTTGAAAACCTGGAAATTTCATTCCCGCGCGGAAGAAATGTGTGGGGGGCGCTGACATTTCGCCGCGACGAGGAGGTCATCAATAAAGTCACTGAAATCGCCGAGATGATATTTCTGGGCGATAAGCTGGATTCGCAAGCGGAATTATTAAGCCATGGACAAAAGCAATGGCTGGAGATCGGCATGTTGCTGATTCAGGATCCTGAACTTTTGATGTTAGATGAACCGGTGGCCGGTATGTCCGTCTCGGAGCGACAAAAGACCGCCAGTTTATTACAGCGAATCACCCAGGATCGATCAGTACTGGTTATCGAACATGACATGCAATTCGTAGAAGATATTGCTGATCGGGTGACCGTATTGCACCAGGGTAAAGTGTTGTCGGAAGGGTCTATGGAGCGGGTCAAAGCTGACCCCAAGGTCGTTGAAGTGTATCTGGGGCACTGACAGGCTGGCGCAGCACATACCGCTAACAGATAGAGGAAAACAATGTTTGAACTTAAAGATTACCACGTGGCTTATGGCCAGAGTGAAGTGATTAAGAATATGAACTTTACCCTAAACCCGAAAGAAATTGTTGCCATTCTGGGACGCAATGGCATGGGCAAGACGACGCTGATGAAGTCACTTATCGGCATGATTCCGTCCAGCAAAGGCAGCGTCACGTTGCAGGGGAAGGAATTGAAAGCAATGAAAAGCCATGAGCGTGTGGCTTCCGGTCTGGGCTTTGTGCCTCAGGGGCGGATGGTTTTTTCCACCATGACGGTACAGGAAAACATTGAAACCGGGCTGACCAGTACTAAGCGGAACAGCGTGCCGGATGATATCTACAGCATGTTTCCGGTGTTGCAAGAAATGAGAAAGCGCCGGGGGGGCAATCTTTCCGGCGGACAGCAACAGCAGCTGGCCATTGCCAGAGCCTTGGCCAGCGAACCCAGTGTGTTGCTGCTGGATGAGCCCACCGAAGGGATTCAACCTTCCATCATCAAGGAAATGGCCAAAACCCTGAAGCAGATCAGGACGCAACGCAATCTTTCCATCATCGTATCGGAACAGGTGTTGAGTTTTGCACTTGATATTGCGGATCGCATTATCGTGATCGAGAAAGGAGAAATCGTACTCGATACCCCGCGGGATGCCGTCGATGAATCCAAAATTGCGGCTTATTTATCGGTATAGATCCAAGTGGCAATGTAGAAAAGTTTTTTCACCCCATCCTTTTAATAGGAGAACGTAATATGACTGAAACCATAATAAAAATAGATTTGAACACGTCGGCTTATGAAAATGAAAATATACATAACCGGTGGCATCCTGATATTCCCATGGCCTGCATGGTCAAGCCGGGCGATGATTTCAAAATTGAATGTTTTGACTGGACAGGGGGGCAGATAAAAAATGATGACGATGCATCCGATGTACGTGATGTTGATCTCAGCCAGGTTCACTTTCTGTCAGGGCCGGTGGGCGTTGAAGGCGCAGAACCGGGTGATTTGCTGGTGGTGGATATTCTTGATATTGGCGCGTTTGATGATTGTGAATGGGGGTTTAACGGGTTTTTCTCAAAACAGAACGGCGGTGGCTTTTTAACGGATCACTTTCCGGAAGCGCAAAAATCCATCTGGGATTTTAATGGCATGTTTACCAAGTCCAGACATGTTCCCGGCGTTGAATTTGCCGGTTTAATCCACCCGGGACTGATTGGTTGTCTGCCGTCGAAAGAATTACTGGCGGAATGGAATCAACGGGAAACCACGCTGTTCAATACCGAACCGGAACGTGTGCCGCCATTAGCCACCCTGCCTTATGGGGATACTGCGCACATGGGCAAAATGGTGGGGGATGAAGCCAAAGCGGCGGCTGCAGAAGCGGCGAGAACTGTACCGCCAAGAGAACATGGCGGCAACTGCGATATCAAGGATTTATCCCGTGGCTCAAAAATATTTTTTCCGGTCTACGTGGAAGGAGGCGGGCTGTCTGTCGGTGATTTGCATTTCAGTCAGGGTGATGGAGAAATTACTTTTTGCGGTGCGATTGAAATGGCGGGCTGGATTCATTTACGCGTCAACCTGATCAAAGGCGGGATGGAAAAATATGCGATCAAGAATCCGATTTTCAAGCCCAGTCCGATTACGCCAAAATATGATGATTATTTGATATTTGAAGGTATTTCGGTGGATGAGCAAGGCAGTCAGCATTATCTTGATGTGCATATCGCTTACCGGCAGGCCTGTCTGAATGCCATCGAATATTTGAAGAACTTCGGCTACAGCGGTGCACAGGCTTACGCCATTTTGGGGACTGCACCGGTACAGGGGCATATCAGTGGCGTGGTGGATATTCCGAATGCCTGCGCCACGCTATGGTTGCCGACAGATATTTTTGATTTTGATGTGAACCCGGGCGCAGATGGGCCGACTGAATTTCTGGACGGAAGTATTCAGGTGCCGCTGGCACCGGATAAGGAATAAGGAGCAAGCGATGCCTGTCTATGATTATAAATGTAAGGAACATGGCGTGTTTTATGACCTGGCGACGTTGGCTAACAGTGCGCAACCTGTTGCCTGTCCACAGTGCCAGCAGCTGTCACCCAGAATTATCCTGCTGGCACCTGAAGTATTGGCCATGGCCAGTGAGAAAAAGCAGGCCATGGAACGTAATGAAAAAGCGCGTCATGAACCGCTGCTGTCCAATCCGGATCAGCGGGCTGAACACGCTGACATGCATAAATCGGGCTGTGGCTGTGCTTCGCAGCAGAGAAAATCTAATCTGATATATACGGCGGATGGAAAAAAAATGTTTCCTTCCATGCGCCCCTGGATGATTAGTCACTAATGATGCGCAGCCTGTTTGCCGCGGGTCTCATTGACGCGCAAGATCAGCACCAGTCCGAGCAGAAAAAACAGCAAGGTTGATAATAGTGATGCACGATGATCGCCTTCGGTCAGGTAATTGACAAAACCATAGCTTAACGGGCCAAGGATGGCTGACAGGCGGGTCACCACGCCCCACAAGCCGAGAAATTCAGCGGACCGGTTGTCCGGGGTAAATTTGCTGACCAATGCGCGCCCTACCGATTGGCTGGCACCCATGGCCAGTCCGATCAAGTTTCCGGCGAGCCACATATGATAGGTTTCGTTGCCGATATATGCGGTAAAAATGGCCAGCACCCAGAACAACAGCGTAATTGACAAGGTCGGGATCGATCCGATTTTGTCCTGCAGATGGCCGCAGGCAAAGGCGCCAATGGCAGCGGTGACATTCACGACCATGATCAGGATGATCAGTTGTTCCTGGGCAAACCCCATGACCTCTTGTGCGTAGATTGCAGCCAGTACAATGACGGTACTGACGCCGGATTGATACACCGCCAGCGCTAGCAGAAAGTTGAACAAATCACGAAAATGGGTAGCACGCTTGAATGTTTCGCCCAAGCGTTGAAAACTGATCAGAATATAGGATAAATCCTTATCAGAGCGCACCGGCTCAGCGCGCTCCTTTAACCATAAAAACGTAGGCAGGCTGGTCAGGGCAAAAATGAGGGCAGTCAGGATCAGGGTATAGGGGATCAAGGTGGTATCGGCCATACCTTGCGCACGCCCCCAATGGATCAAAGCCAGGCAGCCGCCCAGCGTTAACAAGCCGCCAAAGTAGCCGACACTCCAACCATAGCCTGACATCTTGCCCATACTGTCTTTATTGACCAGTTCCGGTAAAAAGGACGCGATCAGGTTTTCCCCCATGGAAAACATCATGGCGGAAAATATAACGATGGCAAAAGCAAACCAGACCGCATCACTTCCTGCAAACGCAAGCAGCAGGGTGGAGCTGATGCACCCTATGCTGGAAATCAGCAGTATGAGTTTTTTGCAGGCCTGGTGGTCGGCAATCGCGCCAATCACAGGGCCAAGAATCATGGTGATCAAATTAGCGATGCCAATCGCCAGAGACCATAAAAAAGTTGCCTGCCCCGGTGACTGGGCATCCAGCTCGCTGGCAATGACGCCCACAAAAAATGCACTGTAAATGGTGGTTAATACGACCGTGGTGTAACCGGAATTGGCAAAATCATAAAATGCCCAGGCAATCAGTTCGCGTTTGCGAACGCCGGGCTTGGCCAGTGTTGATGTGTCATTCATTGGGTTTGTTGCTGTTGCCAGCCAGCAAGAAAACAATCCACTTGCATGGTCACCAGGTTTGCCGTGTCATCTACCCCCAACATCCCCAGTTTACCTGAAAGAGCCAATTGGCAGATACCATGCACGCCCGCCCATAATGCGCGCGCGGAAAGCTGACATTGTTCGGCTGATATTTGCGGCGCCATGCGTTTAAATTCAGCGTCCACGCGGTCAAACATATGATTGGCTTTTTGCTGATACCATTCAGGTATGCTGTCGCCATTTTCACTGCTGGTTTCAAACACCATATGCCAGCGATGATAGTTTTGGCGGGCAAAGTCAAGGTAACGGATAGCCAGGGTTTCGATAAGTTCGCGTGATGCCAGTGAGGTGTCTACGTCATCGAGTTGAGCGGACAGGTCATCCAGCGCTTGTCCCTTTAAATGTAGAATCAGGTCGGCCATGTTTTCAAACACCATGTAAATACTGCCGACGGTATACCCGATCTCCATCGCAATTTTGCGCACTTTCAATGCAGCAAGACCTTCTTCTTTAACTATATTTTCCGCCGCGGTTAAAACCATCGTGCGAATTTCTTCCTGACTGTGCTCGCTTCTTCGTGCCATAAAGAGGTATAAATTTGTACTAGCGCACTACCTTACACGAGCTTGAAGTGGGAAACAAATCAGGGTTGGGAAAGTGCAGGCCACAGGGAAGGGTTGGATGATGCTTGAAAAATGTCATACCCCGGATAAAAGAGTGATCGGGTAATTAATATATGATGTTGTAAGCTTGGGAGACTGTCGGATTATGGATAATTCTACTGCGGCGATGTCCCGCTCGCCTCGCGACGAACCCCATAACCCGACAGCCTCTTAGCGTTTATGTATATTGCTGATATCGACAAAATTTTGCAGGCTGAGCGATTCCGCTCTTAACCCCGGATCAATCCCCAGGCTTTCCAAAGAGTGTTCGGTTATTATGTCTCGCAACGAATTGCGAATGGTTTTTCTGCGTTGGGAAAAAGCCTGGCTGACCACATTATTTAAGGTGTCAATATTCTCGACGGGATAAGGCAGCGTGTCGTGGGGCTGTAGTCTGACAATGGCAGAATCGACCTTGGGCGCCGGGTCAAAGCTTTCCGGCGGCACCTCAAACAGTAATCCAGCAGAACAGTGATAGTGCACCATCACGCTGAGACGGCCATAGGCTTTGCTGCCTGGTTCTGCACAGAGGCGGTTGACCACCTCTTTCTGCAACATAAAGTGCATGTCGGAAATCTGGTCAGCGTAGCTCAAAAGATGGAATATGAGCGGTGTAGAGATGTTGTATGGCAGGTTGCCTATGATTCTGGTTTTTTTACCTTGATTCATTATTGTGGAGAAATCAAAGGCCAAGGCATCGGCTGCATGAATGTTGAAATTCTGTAAATGTGAAAAACGGCCGGTTAAATAGCTGACCAGGTCGCGGTCAAGTTCTACCACATCAAGTGTGATGTCATGACCCAGCAGAGGTTCTGTCAAGGCACCCAGTCCCGGGCCAATCTCCACCCAGTGTTCGCCTTCGCCGAGTTGAATATAATCGATAATGTCTGCAATGATGCGATGATCCTGAAGGAAGTTCTGGCCAAAGCGTTTGCGGGCTTGATGTTTCATGAATGATTTACCATCTCTAAAGCGGTGTCTACAGCATAGATCAGACTGCCGGAATGTGCCTGTCCGGTGCCGGCCAGGTCGAGTGCAGTGCCATGGTCAACAGAGGTGCGCACGATGGGCAATCCCAGCGTGATATTCGCGGCCTGTCCAAAGCCCTTGTATTTTAATACCGGTAGACCCTGATCGTGATACATGGCGAGTACGGCATCGGCCTGTTCAAGATATTTGGGTGTAAACAAAGTGTCTGCCGGTAACGGGCCGGTCAGATTCATGCCTTCCTGCGTTAAGGTTTCAATAAGCGGGATGATGATGTCGATTTCTTCATGACCAAGATGACCGCCTTCACCCGCATGAGGGTTAAGCCCGCATACCAGAATGTTGGGCGATGAAATGTTGAATTTTGACTGCAGGTCGTCGTGAAGGATACGTAATACTTTCTCCAGGCTTTGTGACGTTATCGACTGGGCGACATTCGACAGAGGCAAATGAGTGGTTGCCAGTGCGACTCTTAAGCCTGCTGTCGCCAGCATCATCACCGGGTCTGACTGGGTTAGTTCAGCAATAAATTCTGTGTGGCCACTGAAGCGAATGCCAGCATCGTTAATGACACCTTTATGAACGGGGGCTGTGACCATGGCATCAAACAAGCCATCCTGGCAACCCTTAACCGCTTGTTTGATAAGGCGCAAAACATATGAGCTGTTTTTTATGTTTAATTGGCCTGTAGTGACCGGTTCATTAAGGTTTACAGGTAAGACCGATGTTTCATTGTCCTGTTTGCTGCGGTCAAACAGTGGCAGCTTAATATCAAGGTTTAACTGTTGGGCGCGCTGAGTTAACAGCTCAGGATCGGCGAGGATGATGAGTTGATGGTGAGTAGAATGATGGGCAAGTTGCAGGCATAAATCGGGGCCAATTCCGGCTGGCTCACCGGAAGTTACAACGATACGACGCGTATTCATGTAAATGAAAAATAAATGGTTAATTTACTATTGTAACGATTATTCGTGTGAATCGGCGTGCAAATAAAAACAAACGTAAAATTAATGGTTTAAATGAAATTTATCTTGCCTGCTTAGAAATAAACAGTATAATGGGGGAATATTTTTTATGGTTTTAAAGCCCCTCGCAAGGGGCTTTTTAGTTTCAGGAATATGATGTTTCTGACAGCCGTTGTTTAAGGAAGAGCCGTTGGCTCTTTTTTTTTGTGTTGAGAAAGCTGGAGAACTAATGCGGCAGGCGCCTGCTCATTTACTGAAGATAATCGAACCGGTGGTTGAAGGGCTGGGGTATGAATGCGTTGGCATTGAATACAATCCTCATCCAAAAAACGGCCTGTTGAGAATCTATATTGATCATGAAAACGGCATTTTGCTGGAGGACTGTACCAAGGTGAGTCATCAATTAAGCGGTGTGCTGGATGTTGAAGACCCTATTCAGGGCAATTATCAACTGGAGGTTTCGTCCCCTGGTGCAGATCGTCCCTTTTTTAAATTGAGTCAGTTTGAACAGTTTACCGGCGAAAAGGTGATGGTGACGTTATTTCAGCCGATTAATAAACGCAGAAAAATTATGGGTGTAATTACGGGAGTTGAAGGTGACAACGTGTTGCTTGATGAAGCAGGCGAAGCGCTTGAGATTCCGATTAAAACGATGAGTAAGGCGAGACTGGTTCCCGACTTTTCCAAAGACAAAGGAGTTCAAGGTGGCAAATAAAGAAATTTTATTGGTTGCAGATGTTTTTGCTAATGAAAAAGAAATCGATAAGGAAATAATTTTTGAAGCTATCGAGTCTGCACTTGAAGCTGCAACAATCAAGCGTAATGAAAACCAGATTAAAGCGCGTGTGGAAATTGATCGGGCTACCGGAGGTTATACTACTTATCGTCGTTGGGAAGTGGTCGAGACGAATGAAGAAATTGATGGTGATGTAGAGTTTCCAGGACATCAAATTTTACTGGAAGCTGCACAAATGGAAAGCCCCGAAATTGAAATCGGTGACTTTGTCGAAGAAGAAATTGAATCTGTAGATTTTTGCCGTATTGCTGCACAGGCTGCCAAACAGGTAATTATTCAGAAAGTCCGGGAGGCGGAACGCAGAAAAGTTGTAGAAGCCTACGAACCCAAAGTCGGCGAATTAATCACCGGTGTTGTTAAGCGCATTGAAAAAGGTAATGTTTATCTGGATCTTGGGAGCAATGTAGAGGCTTTTATTGCCCGCGAAGAAATGATTCCACGTGAGCCTGTCCGTATGGGGGACAGAGTCAGAGGATATCTGAAAGAAGTACGGTCTGAACCTAGAGGGCCGCAGCTGTTTGTTAGCCGCACCATGCCTGAATTGCTGCATGCTTTGGTCAGGCTGGAAGTGCCTGAAGTCAGTGAAGGGTTGATTGAAGTGATGGGGGCTGCGCGTGATCCTGGTTCCAGAGCTAAAGTGGCAGTAAGATCACATGACCCAAGGCTGGATCCGGTAGGGGCTTGTGTAGGTATGCGGGGTGCGCGGGTTCAGGTCGTTACCAATGAGCTTGCTGGTGAAAAGGTCGATGTTATTTTATGGAATGAAAACGAGGCGCAGTTTGTCATTAATTCGATGGCCCCTGCCAAAATCGAATCCATTGTTCTGGATGAAGACAAGCATTCCATGGACCTTGCGGTGCAGGAGGATAATCTATCCCTGGCGATAGGGCGTGGCGGACAAAATGTACGGCTTGCTTCGGAATTGACCGGATGGGAATTGAATGTTCTCGATTCTGCTTCGGTTGATAAAACAAACAATGAAGTTGCTGAAAAAATTAAACAAGACTTTATGGATCAACTGGATGTTGATGAGGAAATTGCGGATGTTTTGGTTGAAGTAGGGTTGACCAATGCTGAAGAAATTGCCTACATTCCAGTGGATGAAATGCTTGAAATTGAGGGCTTTGACGAAGAGTTGGTCGAAAATCTCAGAAGCAGGGCCAAAGACGCTGTGCTCATTAACGCGATTGCCTCGGAGGAGAAAATCGAAACATCTGTACCTGATCAGGATTTGTTGGAAATGGAAGGGATGGATTCGGAATTGGCGCATGAAATGGCAGCCAATGGCATTATCACCATGAATGATCTTGCTGAACAATCGATAGACGATATTCTGTCGTTTACAGGTATGACTGAGGAAAAAGCCGCTGTATTGATAATGAAAGCACGTGAACCATGGTTTGCAGATGAGCAGGGCTAAGGAAAGGGGGAAATATGAGTGATAAGACAGTCGAGGAATTAGCCAGAATGGTGGGGATACCACTGGATCGGTTTTTGGAACAACTGATTCAGGCGGGGTTGTCACCCCATAACCCTGAAGATATTGTAAATGAAGAAGAAAAGGTTAAATTGCTGGCTCATTTACGCCAGCGTCATGGTAAGTCGGCCAATGAGGGAGCAGAAGCCCCAAAACGAATTACGCTGAAACGAAGAAAAGTTACTGAGCTGAAGCAAGCAACGACGCACGGTACCCAAGGTAGCACGGTGAGTGTTGAAGTACGTAAGAAAAAAACCTATATCAAACGTAGTGAAACCAAGACCGAAGATAACCAGGCGTTGGTTAAAACCAAGCAAGCCCTGGAAGATCAAAAAAGGTTTTTGGCTGAAGAAGAGAGTAAAAAACAACAGCCAGAACAGGTTGAAGAGCAAAAAGCCGAACAGCAAAGCGTAGTGGAAAATGAAAAGCCGCTTCAAGCAGAAATAGAAAAAGCCACAGAGAAAGATGCTGTGGGTGTTGAGGCTGGTGTGTCTTCGGGCGCTGAGATTTCTCCAGTTGTTGAGGAGGCTTCAACAAAACAAGAGGGTGTGAATGTCTCAGCAGGGCAGCCGACACCGCCTCAGGAAAGCGAAGGCAAGCCCAAAGAAAACGCTGGGTCTGAGACAGTGCTTAGCGCTGAAGAAAAAGAAAAGCAGCGTCTTGAAGAAGAGCGTCAAGTCCGGCAGGAAGAGTTTGTCCGGAAAACAGCTGAAAAGGTTCGCAAGCAGGCTGAAGAGAAAAAGCAAAAAACACTGCACAAGAAAAAACAAGAGACACGGCAAGCTAAACCCGCACCAGCTGCGAAGAATGATTTTTCTGGAAACAAAGGTACGCAGGATCAACGCCGGGGCAAAGGTAAGAAAGGAAAGCATCGCAAGGACAAGCAGGAAGTTGATTTCGCCTCCAACAAACCAGTGGGTAAGCATGGGTTTGAGAAGCCAGTAGCCCCAGTCGTTAAGGAGGTTGCTATTCCTGAAAACATTATGGTGTCTGATTTAGCTCAGAAAATGAGTGTAAAAGCGGCAGAAGTCATTAAACACCTGATGAAGCTTGGAATGATGGCGACCATTAATCAGACGATTGATCAGGAGACCGCAGTCATTCTGGTTGAGGAAATGGGACACCACCCGGTCATGCAAAGTGAGGATGACCTGGAAGATGAAATGCTTTCCAAAGTGCAGGAAACCGAAGATGATCGAGCACTGTCTCCTCGCGCACCGATTGTGACGATCATGGGGCATGTCGACCACGGTAAAACCTCGTTGCTCGACTATATCCGTGAATCACGTGTGGCCGCTGGTGAAGCTGGTGGAATTACCCAGCATATTGGCGCTTACCGAGTGAAAACTGATCATGGCTCCGTGACATTTCTTGATACACCGGGACACGCGGCGTTTACTGCGATGCGTGCGCGGGGTGCGGAATTGACCGATATTGTTATCGTCGTCGTGGCCGCAGATGATGGTGTGATGCCGCAAACCAAGGAAGCCATAGAACATGCGCGTGCCGCAGATGTGCCGTTGATTATTGCGATTAACAAAATAGATAAAGCGGAAGCAAACCCAGATAAGGTGATGCAGGAGCTGGCAACCATTGAGGTCGTTCCAGAAGAATGGGGGGGCGATGTTCAATTCCTGAAAGTGTCAGCGAAAACAGGTGAAGGTGTTGATGATCTGATCGAAGCGTTGATTCTGCAGGCCGAAATTCTTGAGCTTCAGGCACCGGTTATAGGCACAGCTTCAGGGATTTGTATTGAGTCACGTCTGGATAAAGGGCGTGGTGCAGTTGCCACTTTACTGGTACAAAAAGGGACGTTGAATAAAGGCGATATCATTCTTTGTGGGCATGAGTATGGCCGTGTGCGTGCGATGTTTGATGAAAACGGTAAGTCAGTTAAAGAAGCTGAACCGTGTTCACCTGTTGAGGTCTTGGGGCTGTCAGGGACGCCGAATGCTGGTGATGAATTCCTGATGGTAGCCAGTGAACGTATTGCAAGAGAACTGGCTGAACACCGTGAAGACCGCAAAAAATCGACTTTGCAGGCTGCACAGGCAGCGTCCAAGCTGGACGAGATTTTCTCCAAGATGTCTGAGGGGGAGGCAGCGTCAGTTAATCTGGTGATCAAAACCGACGTACAGGGAAGTCTGGAGGCTTTGCGTGAATCCTTGATCAAGTTATCCACAGAAGAAGTCCAGGTTAAATGTGTTTATGGCGGTGTGGGGGGGATCAATGAAAGTGATGCCAACCTGGCGCTGGCTTCCGGTGCGATATTGATTGGTTTCAATGTTCGTGCCGATGCGACAGCCAGAAAGCTGATTGCTGAAAAAGAAATTGATCTGCATTATTACAGTGTGATTTACGATGCCATTGATGAAGTCAAGCGCGCGATCAGCGGTATGTTGTCGCCGGATATTCAGGAAAATATCGTCGGTCTGGCTGAGGTTCGTGATGTGTTCAGGTCGCCTAAATTTGGTTCAATTGCCGGTTGCATGGTTATTGATGGGTATGTAAAACGTAATCTTCCTATCCGTGTATTGCGTGATAACGTGGTGATTTTTGAAGGTCAGTTGGAATCATTGCGCCGCTTCAAAGATGATGTCAATGAAGTCAAGATGGGTATGGAATGTGGTATTGGTGTCAAAAACTATAATGATGTCAAAAACGGAGACCAGATTGAGGTCTTCGAGCGCGTTGAGGTCCGTCGGGAAATTTAATTGATGGCAAAAGAATACGGGCGTAGTGATCGTGTTGCATCACAGATGCAGAAAGAGCTGGCTTATGTGTTACAGCGTGAAATGCATGATGATCGTTTGGGGTTTATCACTATAAACGAAGTCGTGCTTTCCAAAGACCTGGCTGTGGCCAAAATTTATGTCACTGTGCTGAATGTTGATGACAAGGGAAAGCAAACAAATATTGCTGCATTAAATGAAGTGGCGCCAAATATTCGCAGCCTGGTTGCTTCCCGCATGCGATTGCGGCATATTTCGGAATTCCGTTTTTATTACGATAATTCATTCGATACCGGTATGCGAGTGACTGAACTGTTAAGTGAGAAAGATAAAGGGAATGGCGAGACGTAAAAAAGGCCTGGATATTCATGGCATTTTGCTGTTGGACAAGCGAGCAGGCATTTCATCAAACAAGGCCTTGCAGGAAGTGAAGGGGTTGTTGAATGCAAATAAAGCGGGCCATACAGGCAGTCTCGATCCGCTTGCGACAGGGTTGCTTCCACTTTGTTTTGGAGAAGCGACCAAAGTGTCGGCATTGATGTTGGATGATGACAAACGTTACCAGGTTGAAATCAAACTGGGAGAGCTTACTGATACCGGAGATGCGGAAGGCGCTGTTGTGAATACCATGCCCGTACCTGAGTTGGATGAGCAGCTAATTGATCAATGCCTCCAACATTTTACCGGGGAGATCGAACAGATTCCTCCCATGTACTCAGCGCTGAAATATAATGGCAAAAAACTGTACGAATTGGCGCGAGAAGGTATTGAGATAGAGCGAAAGCCGCGCAAAATAAAGATTTTTTCTTGTGAATTATTGGCCTATAAACAGCCTGTTTTAACCCTGCAGGTTCATTGCTCCAAAGGAACATATATCCGTAGTCTGGCTGAAGATATAGGTACTTTTCTGGGCTCATGTGCAACCGTAAAATCCTTGCGCAGAATGACAGCAGGGCGTTTTTCTATTGACCATGCGTTGAGCCAGGAATGTTTGTCTGGGATGTCGAATGCTGAATTACAATCAGTCTTGATTCCGGTAGATGCTCCTCTCGAATTCATGCCTGCCATCAGAGTTTCCAATGAGCAGGCCTGCCGAATTACACAGGGACAGCAACTACAAGTGAATGAACCCGTTATTGGACAGGTTAGAATGTACAGTGATCAAGGCTTTTTAGGTTTGGGAGAAATGCTGAGTGATGGTAGACTAGCGCCACGGAAGCTATTTCATATAACCAGAGGGGCGGCCTGAAGGTTGTCTCGCACGTGTTTTTCTGCGCCCTATTGTGGAAAAGCATTTTTTTAACCGGTCATTGTGACCTTTTTTATTTTTGATAGGGGAAAAAATTATGCCTTTTACAGCAGAACAAAAACAAGCTGTTATTGAAGAATATCGTTTATCTGAAACCGATACCGGTTCGCCTGAAGTGCAAATCGCTTTGTTGACTGCGCATATCACGCATTTAACGCCACATTTTGCCGAACACAAGAAAGATAATCATTCTCGTCGCGGTTTGTTAAGAATGGTTAATCAGCGACGCAAGCTTCTGGATTACTTGAAAAAGAAAGATGTATCCCGATATCGTACGTTGATTGAGCGCTTGGGCTTGCGTAAATAAGTCCGCTATGCAAAAACGGCACTTGAGTGCCGTTTTTTGGTTTTATTCAGATGTAAGCTTTATTAGTCACTTTCAGCTGGCAATCAAGCATTAATAAAGGAATCTTACTAGTGAGTCCTATCAGGAAAGAATTTCAATATGGCGATAACAAGATTATCCTGGAAACAGGAGAAATTGCGCGCCAGGCTCATGGAGCCGTATTCATTGATGTCGATGGCACTGCATTGCTGGTGACCGTTGTAGAGAAGAAAAATGAGCAGGGCGGGGATTTTTTTCCGTTGACTGTAAACTACCAGGAAAAAGCGTATGCGGCGGGGAAAATCCCGGGTGGTTTTTTTAAGCGTGAAGGACGCCCGACCGAGTCCGAGACGCTGATTTCAAGATTGATTGATCGTCCTATACGCCCATTGTTTCCTGATGGGTACACACACGAAGTACAAATTATTGCTACGGTTGTTTCGCTTAACCCTGACGTTGATACTGAAGTTCCAGCGTTGTTGGGCGCATCAGCTGCGCTGGCTGTGTCTGGACTGCCTTTTAATGGTCCGGTGGGCGCTGCACGTGTGGGTTACAAGGAGGGTAGCTATGTGCTGAACCCGACGGCATCAGCCATGAAAGAATCACAGCTGGAACTGGTTGTGGCGGGTACTGACCAAGCGGTGCTGATGGTTGAATCACAAGCGGAGCTTCTTACAGAAGAGGTGATGCTGGGTTCTGTCTTGTTTGGTCATGAACAAATGCAGACAGCAATTAATGCGATTAAAGAATTTGCAGAAGCAGCCAATGCACCTGTGAGTGACTGGGCTACTCCGGAAAAAAATAGTGCGCTTGAATCTGCCGTGGCCTCAGCTGCTGAAGCGGAGATTGCAGCAGCTTATCAAATTGCTGAAAAACTGGTTCGACAAGATAAATTGTCTGAGATACGTGGTGCTGTCATTGAGAAATTGACAGCAGATGAGCAATTTGAAGAAGGCGATATTAAAAACAGCATTGAAAAGCTCGAAAAGAAAATTGTGCGTGGCTCCATTTTAAATGATAGTAAACGTATCGATGGGCGAGAGCTGGATAAAGTACGCCCGATTAGTGTCCGTACCGGCGTGTTACCACGCACACATGGTTCAGCGCTGTTTACCCGGGGGGAGACTCAGGCGATGGTGGCTGCCACGTTGGGCACAGAACGAGATGCGCAGATCATTGATGCCTTGACGGGTGAATATAAAGAAAGTTTTATGTTGCATTACAATTTTCCGCCGTTCTGTGTGGGAGAAACCGGATTCTTTGGTTCTCCCAAACGTCGTGAAATCGGTCATGGTCGTTTAGCCAAACGTGGTGTGAGTGCCATTCTGCCCAATATGGAAGAATTTCCTTATGTCGTGCGTGTGGTTTCGGACATCACTGAATCAAACGGTTCCAGCTCTATGGCATCGGTCTGTGGAACCAGTCTGGCCTTAATGGATGCCGGGGTGCCAACAAAAGCACCTGTTGCCGGTATTGCTATGGGTTTGATCAAGGAAGGTGAACAGTTTGCTGTATTGTCCGATATTATGGGTGATGAGGATCATTTAGGTGACATGGATTTCAAGGTAGCGGGTTCAGAAACCGGGATTACGGCCTTGCAAATGGATATCAAGATTGACGGTATTACTGCAGAAATTATGGAGACCGCGCTGGAGCAGGCCAAACAGGGACGCCTTCACATCTTGGGTGAAATGAACAAGGCTTTATCTTCGACGCGTGAAGAAATGTCTGATTACGCACCACGTATTATTTCATTCAAAATTGATCCGAATAAAATACGTGAGGTCATCGGTAAAGGTGGGGCAACTATTCGCAGCATTACTGAACAGACCGGGGCCAGTGTTGATCTGACTGATGACGGCATGATTAATATTGCGTCAGTTGATAAGGCGGCCGGAGAAGAAGCGCGTCGTATCATTGAAGAGATTACTGCTGAAGTTGAAGTCGGTAAGATTTATGAAGGCAAAGTAGTCCGTTTGATGGACTTTGGCGCGTTTGTGACTATTTTGCCAGGCAAAGACGGCTTGGTGCATATTTCACAGATTTCCAATGAGCGCGTCGAAAAAGTCAGTGACAAACTGGCCGAAGGCGATGTGGTTAAAGTAAAAGTGCTTGAAATTGACCGTCAGGGACGGGTGAGACTGAGCATGAAAGAAGTGACGGAAGAAGAATAATTCTGTGCATTCATGACGATATAAAAGGGTCTGCGGACCCTTTTTTTATAACTGAAATTGTATGAAACCAACGATGTATCAGTCCGGGTGTCGTGACTGCACCCGTCTGGCGAATTTTCTGGATGAAGTGAAGCAGCAATATCCTGAATATCATGCTCGCCCGGTTGCGCCTTTCGGGGACGAAAATCCTGAGTTATTAATAGTCGGTTTGGCTCCTGGTATGCATGGTGCAAATGCTACTGGTCGGCCATTTACCGGAGACTATGCGGGATTACTGTTGTATCAGGCATTGTATGATTTCGGGTATAGCTCTTCCCCTCAGTCTGATCATGCTGACGACGGGTTAAGTTTAACAGGGTGTCGTATTACCAATGCTGTCAAGTGTTTGCCGCCGCAAAACAAACCTACAGGCGGAGAAATTAATCAATGTAATCACTTTCTAAGAGAAGAAATCGCCTCGTTGCCTGCACGGGCAATTATCCTTGCGTTGGGCACTATTGCGCATCAGGCGGTACTTAAGAGTTATCAATTAAAACTCAGCTCGGCCAAATTTGGTCATCAACACTGTTTTGCTCTGCCAGATGGCAAAGTATTGCTGAGTTCATATCACTGTAGCCGCTATAATGTGCAGACCAATCGATTGACAAAAGTCATGTTTGATGATGTCTTTAGACAGATTGAGGTGTTGAAACAAGAGTTTAATGAGTGATGTGGAACAATCATTAGATGTTAAGTCATTTCTAAAAAATCTGACCCAGCGTCCAGGTATCTATAAAATGTTGGATGCCAAAGGAGAGGTGTTATATGTGGGGAAGGCCAAAAACCTGAAAAACCGCGTATCCAGCTATTTTAGAACCCAGTCAGCGTCTCCCAAACAGCAGGCAATGGTTGCAAAAATACGCGCTATCGACGTGATGGTGACGCACACTGAAGGCGAAGCACTGTTGTTGGAAAGTCAGCAGATTAAACGGCTGAAACCCAGGTACAATATTTGTCTCCGGGATGATAAGTCTTACCCTTTTATTTTCATTTCCACAGAACATCCGTATCCGCAAATTACATTCCATCGTGGAGCCAAAAAGCGTAAAGGCACATATTTTGGCCCTTACCCAAGCGCCGGGGCAGTCAAGGAAACATTAAAATTAATCCAGAAAATATTCCCGGTCAGGCAGTGTGACGATAGTTATTACAATAATCGCTCCAGACCCTGTCTGCAATATCAAATAGAAAGATGTACGGCGCCTTGTGTTGGGCTGGTGTCTAAACAAGATTATCAACAGGACCTGGAAAACAGTGTGATGTTTTTGCAAGGGAAAGGCTCACAGCTGATAGACCAGTTGGTTGATAAGATGGAGATGACTTCAAAAAAACTGGAGTTTGAACAAGCCGCTGTGTTTCGAGACCAGATAGTGCGGTTACGTTCAGTGCTTGAGAAGCATTTTGTCGCTGGAGAAAAAGGTGATGTAGATATTGTGGCTTGCGCCAAGCATGCAACAATAGTTTGCGTACAAGTCTATTTTATTCGAGGAGGGCAGCATTTTGGCAGTAAAGTGTTTTTTCCTTCAATTAATAATGATGAATATACACAGTCTGCTATTCTCCAGGCCTTTTTGGCGCAATATTACCTGGAAAGACAATTGCCAGCCGAATTGATTGTGAGTCACCCGCCTGATGATTGCGAATTACTGGCCTCTGTGTTGTCAAAGGAAGCTGGACATAAAGTCATCATTTCAACCAATGTACGTGGAGAACGTTTAAAGTGGCTGCAGATGGCGCAAACAAATGCAATGAGTGCTTTGCACAGTAAGTTGGCGGATAAAAAGGGGATTTATGAGCGCTTTCTAAGTCTGCAAGAAGAACTGGGGTGCGCAGAGGTGCCAAAGCGTTTGGAGTGTTTTGATATTAGCCACACTCAGGGCGATCAGACTGTGGCCTCTTGTGTTGTATTTGATCGGGAAGGGCCGGTAAAGTCAGATTATCGGCGTTTTAATATTAATGGAATAACGCCTGGAGATGATTACGCGGCTATTAATCAAGCGGTATTTCGCCGGTTTAGGCGAATAAAAAATGAAGAGTACCCGGCACCAGATATAGTGTTTATTGATGGGGGCAAGGGGCAATTAAACGAAGCAAATTAGGCTTTAGAGGAATTGCAGTTAAACAATGTTATGATAGTGGCTGTTTCTAAAGGGCCGGATAGAAAGGCTGGAATGGAACAGCTGTTTGTTGTAGAACAGGCGCAGGCAATTGATGTTGCCAGTCATGCGGCAGCATTATTGTTAATCCAGCATATTCGTGACGAAGCACATCGCTTTGCCGTGAGTGGGCACAGGGCCCGCCGGGCAAAGAGTAAAAAAAGCTCTGTTTTGGAAGGAATCTCCGGGTTAGGCCCCAAACGAAGACAGCTTTTGTTGAAACAGTTTGGTGGGTTGCAAGGGGTTTCGAGAGCTGGGGTTGAGGCCTTATCCAGTGTAGAGGGTATTAGTCAACAGCTTGCTCAACGAATCTATGATACTTTTCATTTGAATGATGGCAATTGAATATAATTTACCAACCTGTCTAACCTTATTTCGAATTGGTTTAATTCCTCTATTAGTCATTGCGTTCTATTTGCCCTGGCAATATACCAATGTCGCATGTACGGTAGTTTTTGCAATCGCAGGAATTACTGATTGGTTGGATGGCTATCTGGCAAGAAAAATGAAACTCGAAACAGCCTTTGGCGCATTTTTGGATCCGGTGGCTGATAAGCTTATGGTTGCTGTTGTTTTGGTTTTGCTTGTTCAACGGGAAGCAAGTATTTATCTGGCAATCCCATCGGCTGTTATTATCGGAAGAGAAATCACAATTGCTTCATTGAGAGAATGGATGGCCGAAATCGGCCATAGTGCAAAAGTGAAAGTATCAGTCCTTGGTAAGTGGAAAACTACTTTTCAAATGGTTGCTATAGGCATGCTGTTATATAAGGATGATTTTGTGGGGTTGCCGATTAACAATATTGGCTATATCCTTATCTATCTAGCTGCAATTTTAACATTGTGGTCTATGATCAATTATCTTTCGGCAGCACTATCCGGGGTTGCTGAAAAAGATGACGCGATTAATAATTAATTCATACAAACAATGCAAAATTGTATAGCTAACCGGGGCATCATAAATAAATTTAATGGAAAGATGTCTATTAATTAAGGGAAGAGATTATGGAAAATGAGGCGGCCGAGTTAAAAAAAAAGGGTAAAGATGAGGTGTTGCTAGCCGCATTACAACTGTTTTCTCAAAAGGGGTATTTCTCTACCTCTTTAGCAGATATTCAGGCGTTGTCGGGGGTTAAAACTACTCGAACCATTTATCAGCACTTTCCTAATAAACAGGCAATAGCCAAAGAACTATATATAAATGTGCTGGATAGTTTGAATATCTCAATTGACGAAATTAAAAGACGGAACAGATCACCATCAGACCAGTTGAAAGAAATAGTCGGTTTGCTTTTTAAGTTGGCTGATGAAGCACCTGATGTTATGCGTTTTCTCTTGTTTTTGAATTTTAATGAGGTTTTGCCAGATGAAAAAAACTTAATAAATACACCTCCTTATACTAAGATTATAAAAATATTTCAAAGAGCATCAACGCAAGGTGAAATTTCAGAAGCAAATCCATTATTTGCATTTGCTTCTTTTTTTGGGATAGTGAATCAATATTTGGTAATGGCTTTGAAAGGTGATTTGGAAAACCAGGCAGGTTTTTATCAACAAAAAGTATGGAATAAGGCGTGGAAAACGCTTATCTAATTTATCTGGGCAGTAAAAAAGAGATGTTGCAACAAATGAATATGAAAAAAAATAAAGCGGCAAGATTTTTATACGTTTTAGCTTTTTTGATGGTAACAGCAAGTTGTGATTTGGTAGAGAAAAGTTATGACGATTATTTCAACTCAGCTGTAGAGGCGTTTAATCAAGAAGACTACAAAAAAGCCTCTTTAGAATTTAAAAATGCGGTTAAATTGAATCCTGAGTCGTCCCAGAGTTATTACTATCTGGCTTTATTGAATGAAAAGTCTCGTTTATTTAAAGCAATGGAAGTAAATCTGCAACAGGCGCTTAAGTATGATCCGCAGTTAGTTGATGCAAGAGTCAGGCTTGCAAAGATTGGTCTGTTATTTAATGACGTTGAAAATGCATCAAAAGAAGTAGAATTAATTTTAAGCCAAGAAGAAAAACACCCAGAAGCATTAATCATTAAAGCTCAGATATTAAGTAGACAAAAGGACTATCAGCAATCAATGGCCATTGTTGAAAGTGTTTTGAATGAAGACGAGCAGTTGATTGATGCACTGGCTTTAAAAGCCATGTTATTAGTAAAGCAGGAAAGTATTGACGATGCAGTTTCAACCATTAATCGAGCCATTTCTTTCGACAAGGACAACCCATCGCTTTATTTGTTAAGAATACAGATCTATGAACGTATTGGGAACAACGAAGGCTTAATAAATGATTATCTGACCTTGCTGACGATTCAGCCGAAGAATGAACAAATTAAATACACGTTGGCGTCTTTGTATTTGAAACAAAATGAATTTAAAAAAGCTGAACAATATGTTGTAGATTTAGTTCAAGCAAAGCCTGGAGATATCAAGCCCAAAGTTTATCATTTAAATATGCTGTTTTCCGATGATCAAAAATCTGCCCTGGAGGTATTGCCAGGCTATGTTGAGCAAAGTGGAAACAAAAATAAGTTGGTGCTAGCCAAATGGGCCTTATCCAAACAAGCTACTTTAGATGGGGAAAGGATTCTCAATTCAATGCTTGAAAGCGCTGGTGTTGAAGGTTCTGATTTGCAAGATGTACTGTTTTTGCAGGCAGAACTGAGTTTGAAAAAAAAGGATGTCGAGCAGGCAAAACTGTTGATTGATAAGATTTTAAAAATCAAAGCAGACTACCCTGATGCTAAAGTGATGAAAGCAAGTATTATTTTGTCAGAAGGGAACGCATCAGAAGCAGAGGAAATACTCAATAACCTATTATGGGAAAAACCCCAGCACGAAAAAGCAATGCTATTGTTAGCTCAGCTGTATAACCAGATTGGGGAAAATGACAAGGCATATAATAAATTCTTGGAAATATACAAGTTAAATCCTCAGAACAAGAGGGCTTTATACCCTCTGGTTAATCGGGCCATAATAAAACAGCATTACGATTATGCAAGTCAGTTAACTCAATCGGCATTGTCCGCAAGTCCGAATGATCTCGAACTTCTTACATTATTTGCCCGGGTAAAAATTCTTGAAAAAAAATGGGATGAGGCTGATAGCGTCATCAAATTCCTTTCCAAGAAACAAAATGGGCAATTGTTAGGCGAATTATTGATATCTCAGAAATATGAGGCACTGGAAGAGTATCAAAAGGCGATTGATCAATACAAACATATTCTGTCTGTATATCCATGGCATAGCAAGTCATTAACAGCATTGGCGGATTTACATGAACGGATGAATAAACGTTCGGAAATGTTGGGTTTTATAGAAAGGTTTATTAAAAGAAACCCGCAATTGGTTAATGCGATCCTTCTTAAATCAAAATTGATAGCATTAGATGGAAAGCAAAAAGAATCAATAATGCTTTTAGAATCTCTTAAAGAAAAAAGACCAAAAGCACCAGTGATATATTCTGAGCTGGCAAATGCGTACTATAAGCAAGGTAACCCTAATAAAGCGATAGATTATTTAAAAGAAGGTTTAAAAATTGCTCCTAACAGTCAAAGCTTGTTATTGAAATTGGGTGGGTTCTATGAAAGGTTGGGCGAATTCGCGATAGCTCAGCAGGTCTATGAGGAACTCATCAAGCAGTATCCGACATTGGGCATAGCAAAGAATAACTTAGCCATGATTTTGGTCAATTCAGAGAAAGATGAAGATAAAGTGCGCGCTGTAGAGTTAACCAAAGCATTTAAAAAGTCGGATGACCCTTTTTTGCTTGACTCATATGCATGGGCATTATTTCATACCAATAAGCAAAATGAAGCCTATTCAATTTTGAAAAAAGTGGTGCTTGTGGCTCCTGATATTCCAGTATTCAGATTTCATTTGGCAGTTGCCTTGGCGGAAAGGGGCGATAGAACAAGTGCGCTTCTCGAGCTTGAGCAAGCCATTGAATTAGGTAATAAACAGTATTTTGCAGAAATTAAAGAGGCTAAAAAAATGTTATCTGATTTAGAAAAACAATCATTGTTATAATCTTTTTATACTAAAATGTTCTTAAGCGGTCATCATTTACTCATAGAGTACTAATTTGAGGTCTTTAAAAATAATGAAAAGATATCCATTCCTTGTTTCTTTTTTGATAGTCATGCTTTCTGGGTGTGGTCATCCTCCTTTGGAAGATATTGATTTTACATCTGATTATACATATATCATTGGCCCTGGCGATGGTTTGGAAATATTTGTTTGGGGTAATCCAGATATTTCCAGAGGCGTTACTGTTCGTCCCGATGGCAAAATTACCACGCCTTTGATAGATGATTTTGTTGCTACCGGAAAAACACCTCTTGCACTGGCCAGGGAAATTGAGGGGGAATTGGCAAAATTTATCCGTGACCCTCAAGTTGCAATTATAGTAGGTGGATTTAGGGGTATCTATAGTCAACAAATCAGAGTCATTGGTTATTTTGGTGGAGGCAGTGGCGGTGGCAGTGGCGGCTCTGGAGGAAGCCAGGCAAGCGCAAGGTCTTTTCCATATAGTATCGAGATGAGTTTGCTTGATTTGTTAATTCAATTAGGTGGTGTTAGCGAGTTTGCTGATGGAAATCGAGCCACTGTGATTCGAGAGATTGACGGAGAACCTCAGCAATTTAATGTTAGGATTGATGATTTACTGGAAGATGGAGACATGACTGCAAATGTCAAAATGTTTCCAGGCGATATTGTATTGATTCCTGAAGCGTTCTTTTAAACTTAACACTTTTTTATACTATGCAAGAGCAATTTGCTGAAATATTAGGATATATAAAGGGCGTAGTCAGCTATAAATGGCTGATTATGATTAGTGTTTGGGTTTGTAGTCTGATTGGATGGGGTTATGTGTTTAACATGCCAAACCAATTCAAATCTGAAGCTAAAGTGCATGTGGATACCAGAACAATGCTCAGACCCTTATTAAGAGGTATTGCCGTGCAAGCGGATGTGAGAGGGTTGATTGCTATAATGCAAAAACTGATGCTCACCCAACAAAACTTGATAAAAGTTGCAGAGCTTGCAGGAATTGAAGGTGATTATGATAGTGAAGATGGTAGATACCAAATAGTTAATAAAATCAAAAACCATGTAGGCATATCAGGTGGAAGAGGGGAAATCTTTTCTATAAGTTATAAGTCATCAGATCCTTTACAGGCTCAGAAAGTGGTTCAAGCAGTATTATCTGTCTTTTCCGAACAGACCCAACAAACAACATTGGGAGATATGGGAACAGCGCAACGATTTATTGATGACCAAATCAAAGAATATGAACAACGATTGAGGATTGCAGAAAAAGCAAAAGAAAATTTTAAAAGAAAAAATCTAGGCTTGCTTCCTGGTCAGGGAAATGACCAGATTTCAAATATTCAGAATATTCAAAATCAAATTGAAAATATCGAAACCAAAATCGCTGAATATTATGCAACAAAAAAAGTATTGAGCGTTCAATTGAATGAAGCATTGGAGTCTGATGAGGAATGGGGTCTAACCCAGTCACTAGATGAACAATCAGAAGATCAAGGGCGTATCGACGGTTTATTATCCCGCAAAGATGAGCTGTTAATAAAATATACTGAATCGCATCCTTACATTACTGCAATCGATGACACTATTCGGGTTTTAGAAGAGAGGGCGGATGAGGAACAAGCAGAAGACTTTGGCAATGATGGTTATTTGGAAGCGTTGTCAAATCCTTATGTGCAAACTATTAAGTCTGACTTAAATAGAGTAGATACTGAAGTTGCCGTCCTTTCGACCAGAGCAGATCATCTAAGAAATAAGTTATCAAAAGCAGAAGCAGAATTAAATACGCGGCTTTCTATTGAAACCGAAATGCACAATTTAAATAGAGATTATGAGGCGATTAAAAAGAATTATGTGCAATTGTTACAGAGAAGAGAAAAAGCATCTCTGTCTGAAAAAGCTGACAATCAAGCGGCGGCGCTAAAATTTAAAGTAGTTGATCCTGCAAACCGTCCAAAATCGCCCTCTTCTCCAAACCGTGTAATGTTATATTCTGCTTCATTGGGAGGCGGGCTCGTCATTGGCATAGGCGTCGCTTTATTATTAGTATTGATAAGGCCTGTATTTATGAGTGTTAAGAACTTAAGGAGCGTTACTGGGTTACCTGTTCTGGGAAGTGTCTCCGTATTCAAAAGTGAAGAAGAGGTAAGAAAAACACGAATCAATAATGTTTATTTCGGGCTGACAAGTTTGGTTTTATTAATAGGCTATTCTAGTATTATGGCTTTTGAGTTGATGGGTTAAGGCCCTGATTTTTTTTAACTAATTATCAATTAGCTATGAGTACAATTGAAGATGCTTTGATTAAAGCAGAGAAGCAAAAAAAAGAATCAGATCCGTCGGTTCAGGATGTTCAACACATTGAAGAGAAAAGTTCAGTTGCAATTAATGATTCCGAAAGTATAAATACTGCGTCTGATCGTTTAGAACCCGTGGTAGAAAATGATGAGCAGCCTGTACAGTTTTTTGATTGGGACAAATTAAAGAAATTAGGCTTTATTTGTCGTAAAGATACCCATTCCAAAATCGCTGAAGAATATAGAAGCATAAAACGACCTTTAGTTATTAATGCATTAGGAACAAGAAAAGACGAAATTGAACGGTCAAATTTGATTCTGGTAACGAGTAGCGTACCCAGTGAAGGAAAAACATTTACTTCAATTAATTTGGCATTTAGTATCGCAGCTGAACTTGATAAACGCGTATTATTAATTGATGCAGACGTTGCGAAACCGTCTGTGCATGATGTTTTGGGCATCACTCAGGAGCCAGGACTAATTGATTTCTTGGAAGGAGAGGTTCAAAGTCTATCCCAAATTATGCAGAGAACAGAAATCGAAGGTCTAAGAGTGATTCCTGCCGGAGGGAGACATAAATTCTCAACTGAATTGCTTGCCAGTAATAAAATGATTGAGCTTGCGAGAGAGTTAAGTGAGCGCTATCACGATAGAATTGTAATATTTGATACCCCTCCTTTATTAGCAACAACACAGGCAGAAGTGCTCGCTGGATTAGTCGGGCAAGTCATATTAGTTGTTGCAGCAGAAGAAACGCCTCAAAATATAGTAATGGAGTCAGTGAAAAAATTGGAAAGTTGTTCTGATGTTGTATTGACATTATTAAATAAGACTCGTAGAACACTGGATACAAGCTATTATGGATATGGCAAGTATTAAATTAACGCGGGTTTTTTTTTGTTTTAATATTCAACGTCTTTTTTTTGTAATTTGTTTGCTTTTTCCATGGTCTGCATATGCATTTAACTGGACAGTAAATCCAACATTGAACCTTGAACAGACCTACTCTGATAACATAAATCAGGCACAAGGCAACGAAAAATCGAGTGCGTTGGTAACCGAGTTATCACCCGGAATATCAATCCAGGGGCGTTCATCAAGAAGCCGGTTGGATCTTAATTATAGAATGCAAACGCTGTACAATGCCGGCGGCAGTTCTGGAGTTGATATAAATAACCAACTAACTTATACCTCTCATTATGAGCTCTTCAAAGACAGGTTTTTCATTGATTCATCCAGCTCAATCAGTCAACAAAATAATTCCAATCGTGATTTAGCTACAGATAACTTAACGAACAGTTCAAATGATAGCACGATTAGTACATTCAGTTTTTCACCTTCCTGGACACCACACTTTAAAAATTATTTGGATGCAGTAGTTAGCTTTGATTATCACAGGGTTTCTACGCTTGAAGGAGAAAGTGCGTTATCTGATTCGAATAGTTTTAATCAGAATATTACACTGACAAGCGGGCGCGCATTCGGGCGGTTTTCCTGGTCTGCAAACTTTAATAACCGGCAAGAAAGCAGAGAAGGTGGCGAGGACGTGAAGTTTCAAAGCTCCTCATTTAGTTTAAGTACGTTTTTATTTAATAGAAAATTTAATGCCTTTGTTAACCTGGGGCACTCTGAAAATGACTTCAACTCAAATTCACAAAGTAACCAAAACGGCTTCTTTTATACGTTTGGTGCGTCCTGGCGTCCGAGTGAGAGGTTTAGTGTTGAAGCAGGGTACGGAAATAATATTTTTGTCACTGTAAATGTTATGCCGATCAGGCGCATAAACTGGAGCCTAACCTATAGAAATAATGATATAGGGACAAATGTAGGAGATACATGGGAATCAACTTTAGATTATTACACAAGGCATTCCAAGTGGCGGTTTTCTTATGCCGAAGATACGGTCAGCACGCAAGAACTTATTAGGCTGACAGGGCAAGAACTTGTTAGGCGGATAATATTTCAAGATATAAATATAAACAATATTTTTTTTGATAGATTCGGTAATATTACTGAACTGACGGATGAAGTATTTATTACTAAAACGGCCAATTTGTCCTATTCTTATAGCAAAGGCAAAAGCGAATTTTCTGTGAATGGTTTTTATATAGACCGTGATTTTGAAGAAAGTCTGGAAGATGAAAAGGTATATGGATTCAGTGGTTCTTGGAATTGGACATATTCTCAAAGAACGAGTACCAGATTAGGTGCCAGCTGGCAAACGACTGATCGACAGGACAACATCCAGGATGATCGCTTTGATCTTAGTTTACGGTTATCGCGAAATATATCAAGATATGTTGATGCGAATATTAACTATCGATTCATAACAGAATTATCGGATGATCCATCTGATGAGTTTACTGAAAACCGAGTTACTGCCGGGTTATCAATGAGATTTTAAATGTATAAAGGCTTTTATAAACTTTCAAGAAACCCCTTCCAATTAAATGCCGATCCGGCATTTTTTTTTGATAGCGCCAGTCATAAAAGAGCGAAAGCTTATTTGCGATATGGATTAGCTCAAGGTGAAGGGTTTGTCGTTGTGACGGGCTCTCCCGGCGTGGGCAAAACGATGTTGGTAAAAGAGTTAAGTCAGTTTCTGGAAAACGATAAATCAGTCATTATTGGCACCTTGGTGACTTCAAATGTTGGCGCAGAAGATACACTTCGGTTATTCACATCAACGTTTAATATTTCCTATGAAGTTGATGATAGCAAAGCCGTATTGCTCAATCGGATAGAAAGCTTTTTTAAAGAACAAGCCAAACAGGGTAAGCGTGTATTGCTGATTGTTGATGAAGCGCAAAATCTGCCAAAGCAATCCATTGAAGAATTAAGAATGCTGTCCAATTACGAATGGGAAGGTAATATTATTTTTCAAACGTTTTTAATGGGACAGGATGAGTTAGGAAAACGTATATATGCACCTGATATGGAACAGGTGAGACAAAGGATTGTGGCAACCTATCAATTGAAACCAATGACACTCGAAGAAACTCGGGAATATATTATGTTTCGATTGGAAAAATCTGATTGGCAGGGGAACCCAAAATTTCATGATGAAGCCATACAGGAAATTTTTAACTATACCAAAGGGGTTCCTCGCCGAATCAATACGGTATGTGATCGATTATTACTGTTTGGTTTTCTAGAAGAATTAAATGAAATTGATGAAAGTTCTACCAAGAAAGTCATCAGTGAAATTAAAGAAGATTACAAAAATGTAAACTCCTTAAAAAAAGGTGATTCAGGGTTAACTTTGCCTGTTTCCAATGAACAGACGATGGCCGTGAGTGGAAACCTTGAGGAGCGGGTGGATAAGCTTCAACAATCGGTTGCTGAACTGAATGAAAAGTTAAAAAAAGAACAAGCGCTGTTAAGAAAAGCAATTTTGATTCAGTTAGATATGGAAGATGTTTTTGCTGATAAAGACTAATTAAATCCTTAAAAGAGAATAAAATGCTGAATGCAATGTCGGTCGATGTCGAAGATTATTTTCAGGTTTCTGCGTTTGAGCCCTACATCAACAAAAATGAATGGGATCAAATCCCACATAGAGTAGAAAGAAATACAAACATCATTCTGGATTTATTTTTACACGCTGAAATAAAAGCAACATTTTTTACGTTGGGATGGGTGGCAGAACGTTACCCTGCTTTAGTCAGGCGCATTGTTGATGAAGGCCATGAGCTGGCATGCCATGGTTATGAGCATATTCGAGTCACTGAGCAGAATGAAATTGAATTTAGACAGGATATTGTAAAAAGTAAGAAGATTTTAGAAGATCTTTCAGGGAAAAAAGTCATTGGCTATCGTGCGGCCAGTTATTCAATTAATAAAAGTAATCTATGGGCGCATGATGTGCTATTGGATGAGGGATTTTTATACAGTTCCAGTATATATCCTGTAAAGCATGATCTTTATGGTATTCCAGATGCCCCTAGGTTTTCATATCACCCGATAAAAGAGAATACGTTTAAAGAAATTCCCATTACAACCCTGGAATTATTTAACAAGAATGTGCCGTGTGGTGGTGGCGGGTTCTTTCGTTTTTATCCTTATGCATTTTCCAGATGGGCTCTATCAAGAGTTAATAATAATGAAAAACAATCCGCTGTTTTTTATTTTCATCCTTGGGAAATTGACCCGGACCAGCCTAGACAACAAGGCTTAAATGCTAAAACCAAATTTAGACATTATGTCAATTTGGAGCACATGGAAAACAGGCTTAAGGCATTATTGAATGATTTTCAATGGGATACGATGGAAAAAGTCTTCTTATAACCATCCACACATAACTAAATTTAAACGAATACACCTATGCAAATTAAAAACCTAGATCAGAACGGGTTTGAGCAATGGAATGATTTTGTCTTTTCATCTGATTCTGCAACATTCTTTCATCGAGCCGAATGGAAAACAGTAATCGAAAAGTCATTTGGACATACTACGTATTACTTTTTTGTCGAAGATCAAGGCAAAATAATAGGTATATTGCCTCTGGTTCATATAAAGAGTCTATTATTTGGTAATTCCTTAAGTTCTTGCGCTTTTTGTGTATATGGAGGAATCATCGCTAAAAATGAACAAGCGTATAAATTATTGGATGATAAAGCTTGTGAATTAGCTAAAGAATTAAAGGTTGATCATGTTGAAATGCGCAACAGAGTTCAGCTTACCCCAGAAAGGCCGTATAAAAAATTATATGTCACGTTCCGCAAAGAGCTGGCAGATAATGATGATGCCAACATGCAACAAATTCCACGCAAGCAGCGTGCAATGGTCAGGAAAGGTATTAAAGCAGGCTTGCAAAGTGGTGTTGATTCAGATGTGGAGCGTTTTTATGCCGCATATTCTGAAAGCGTTCGAAACCTAGGAACCCCCGTCTTTCCAAAAAAATATTTTCATATTTTGATGGAAACGTTTCAACAGGATTGCGAAGTTCTCACCATTGTTAATTCAGAGAATCAGCTGGTCGCTAGTGTCATGAGTTTCTTTTTTAAGGATGAGGTGTTGCCTTATTATGGCGGGGGTACGTCTCTGGCGCGCTCGGTACAGGGTAATGATTTCATGTATTGGGAAGTGATGCGCCGCGCGACAGAAAAGGGCATAAGGGTTTTTGATTACGGGCGAAGTAAAGAAGGTACCGGCTCGTATAAATTTAAAAGGCACTGGGGATTTGAGCCAGAACCCTTATTTTATGAGTTTCACCTGGTAGAGTCTGATGAATTGCCTGACATCAATCCATTAAACCCTAAATATCAGATGTTTATTGCGGCATGGAAAAAACTACCTCTACCCGTAAGTCAGATTGTAGGTCCGATCCTGGCAAAGGATCTTGGGTAAATGGAGAAAATTCTATTTCTGGTACATCGAATCCCTTATCCTCCAAATAAAGGAGATAAAATTCGTTCGTTTAATTTTCTGAAAGCGTTATCCAGTAATTTTGAGGTTTATCTTGGGACATTTATTGACGATGAGCATGATTGGAATTACGTAGAGCAACTCAATGAATTTTGCAAGGAAAGCTATTGTTTACCTCTCAACCCTCTTAAAGCCAAAATAAAAAGTTTATCGGGATTGATCAGCAATGAAGCCTTGTCTTTGCCTTATTATGCCAGCGATAAAATGCAGCAGTGGGTGGATGAACAGATAGGCCAATATCATATTAAAAAAGCGGTGATTTTTTCCTCGGTGATGAGCAAATTCCTGATGCATCATCCTGTTGAAATAATATCCGATTTTGTAGACGTGGATTCTGATAAATGGCGTCAATATGCTGAAAAAAAATGTTGGCCTGAAAGCTGGATATATCAAAGAGAATCAAAGAAGCTACTGGAATATGAAAAAAAAGTTGCTGAACGCTCTAAAGTTGCGTTGTTTGTCTCCGATAAGGAAGCTGAATTATTTCAACAATTTCTTCCTGAGCTGAAGCACAAAATCAAAGGTGTGAATAACGGCGTCGATGCCGACCTGTTTGATCCTGAGCAAAGTTATACCAATCCCTATAATGAAAATGACCAAGTGATTGTGTTTGTCGGTGCAATGGATTATTGGGCAAATATTGATGCTGTCATCTGGTTTGCTGACGAAGTCTTTCCATTGATCCTGCAACAACATCCAACGTCCAAGTTTTACATTGTCGGCTCCAAGCCTGGCAATGAAGTTGCCAAGCTTGGTGACAGACCCAACATTACCGTCACCGGCAGAGTTGAAGATGTGAAAGATTATTTGTTTTTTGCAAATTTTGCGGTGGCTCCGTTAAGAATTGCTCGTGGAATTCAGAATAAAGTGCTGGAAGCGATGGCGATGAATAAAATAGTTATTGCTACATCGGCAGCCATGGAAGGTATTGAAGGATATGAAGGAAGAGATGTACTTAAGACAGATGAAGCCAAAGAGTTTAGTGCTTTTGCATGTGAACTTCTGAGGTCACCATCAAACAAGAATACATCGAAGAATAACCGTCAGTTTGTACAGGATAATTACAGTTGGAACAGTAATACGGAAAAGCTGATTAATTTTATTAAAGCCTAAGCTATGTCTAAACAGAAAATTCTAGTAGTTTTTGGAACGCGGCCTGAAGCAATCAAGATGGCACCCGTGGTTAAAGCTTTTAAAGCGGATGAACGCTTTGAAACCCAGGTGTGTGTGACAGCGCAACATAGAGATATGCTGGATCAAGTGTTGCAACTATTCAATATCGTGCCGGAATTTGATCTTGATATTATGAAACATAATCAAGGACTAACTGGCATTACCTGTTCAATTTTAAATGGGTTGGAGCCTGTGCTGGAATCTTTCCAGCCGGATCGGATTTTGGTGCATGGTGATACGTCCACGACATTTGCGTCGACATTGGCGGCATTCTATAAAAAAATTCCAGTGGGCCATGTAGAAGCTGGCTTGCGTACCGGTAATATCTATTCACCCTGGCCGGAAGAAGCCAATCGGAAATTGACGGGGGCCTTAGCGGATTTGCATTTTGCACCTACAGAAACTGCAAAGCAGAATTTACTTAAAGAAAACGTAAATGAATGTCAAATTGTAGTAACAGGGAATACCGTCATTGATGCATTGTTTGATGTACAAACTATTATTCGGCAAGATTCTGAATTAATCCAGACGCTGGAAAGCAAAATTCAGTTTTTGGAGCCTGAAAAAAAGACGGTATTGGTTACCGGCCATCGCAGAGAAAGTTTTGGTGACGGCTTTGAGCAGATTTGTCAGGCATTAAAAGAATTGTCGCAAAGGGAAGATAGTCAAATCGTTTACCCTGTGCACTTAAACCCAAAAGTGAGAGAGCCGGTTAATCGGATATTGTCTAATATTAATAATGTACATTTAATTGAACCTCTGGACTATCTACCTTTTGTTCATTTGATGAGCAAATCGGATATTATTCTGACAGACTCTGGTGGCATCCAGGAAGAAGCGCCATCATTGGGTAAGCCCGTGTTAGTCATGCGGGATACCACAGAGCGTCCAGAAGCGGTGACGGCAGGAACGGTCAAACTGGTGGGCGCAAATCAACAGCGAATTGTACAAGAGGTCAATCTGCTTCTGGATGACCAGCAGGCTTATCAGGCCATGAGCGTGGCACATAACCCTTATGGTGACGGTGCGGCTTGTCAAAGAATAATTGAAGGCGTAATCAATGCAAACTGAGTTGAACTTTAAGCGAGTCTCTGTCGTAGGGCTGGGATATATTGGCTTGCCCACAGCCGCAGTGATTGCATCACGTGGAGTGGATGTGATTGGTGTGGATGTCTCTGAATATGCGGTAAACACGATAAATCAGGGAAAAATCCATATTGTAGAACCCGACCTGGATATGCTGGTACAAAGTGCCGTAACCACTGGGAAATTAAGAGCCACAACTCAACCCGAGGTCGCAGATGTGTTTATGGTCGCTGTGCCGACCCCCTTTAAGGAAGGGAATAGACCTGATCTTTCCTATATAGAAACTGCAGTAAAAAATATTGCATCGGTCCTGGAAAAAGGAAACTTGATTATTCTGGAATCGACATCGCCTGTAGGCACGACAGAAAAAATGTCGCAATGGATGAGTGAAGTGAGGCCCGACCTGACTTTTCCTCATGTACAAGGGGAACAGGCAGATATTCAAATTGCACATTGCCCAGAACGTGTATTGCCGGGTTATGTTATTCAGGAACTCGTCAGTAATGATCGCGTAATTGGCGGTATTACGCCTCGTTGTGCTGAGCGCGCCAAACAGTTATATAAAATCTTTGTAAAAGGTGATTGTTTAATGACTGATGCCAGAACGGCCGAAATGGCTAAATTGACTGAAAACTCGTTCCGTGATGTGAATATTGCTTTTGCCAATGAATTGTCGATGATTTCAGACCGCTTAAGTATTAACGTCTGGGAACTGATCAAACTGGCAAATCGACATCCTCGGGTCAATATCCTCAACCCGGGGGCGGGTGTCGGTGGTCACTGTATTGCTGTTGATCCTTGGTTTATTGTTGATTCTGCACCGGAACAGGCTCGAATCATTCGCACAGCCAGAGAAGTCAATGATAGCAAACCGCACTTTGTGCTTAATAAGGTACGTAAAGTCGCTGCAGAATTTAAATCACCAAAAATTGCCTGTATGGGGCTGGCTTTTAAAGCCGATATCGATGATCTCCGAGAAAGCCCGGCTGTCGAAATTACTCAACAGATTGTTGAAGAACAGCTTGGAGACGTACTCATCGTTGAGCCCCATATCAATCAATTACCGGACAATTTGACTGCTGACCATGCGGCTTTGGTGCAACAAGCTGAAGCGCTGGAGCAGGCGAATATTATTGTTACGTTGACTGATCACAGTATTTTCAAACAGGTTAAGCCTTCCATATTGAGTGAAAAAGTAATTATTGATGCCCGCGGCATTTGGGAAAAGGATTAAGTATGATTGACAATGCGAAAATTGCACTAATTGGGTTGGGGTATGTAGGATTGCCCTTGGCGGTGGAATTTGGGAAGAAGTATCCTACAGTAGGGTTCGACATAAATCATCAGCGGATTCAGGAACTAAATTCCGGGAAAGACCATACGCTCGAAGTTGAAGATGAAGAACTGGCAGCCGCTAAACAATTAATATTTTCTTCAGATGTGAATGATCTGGCCGCATGTAATTATTATATTGTGACGGTGCCAACACCCATTAACATGCATAAACAGCCCGATTTGACGCCACTGAAAAAAGCAAGTGAGACGTTAGGCAAGGTTCTGTCCAGGGGGGATATTGTTATTTATGAATCGACTGTCTACCCGGGGGCTACAGAAGAAGATTGTGTTCCCATTTTAGAAAAAGTCTCCGGTCTTGTGTTTAATCGCGATTTTTTTGCTGGTTACAGCCCAGAAAGAATCAACCCCGGAGATAAGGAACATCGTGTTACCACAATATTGAAAGTCACTTCAGGGTCAACTGAAGACGTGGCCGACAAGGTTGATCAGTTATACCGTTCAGTAATCACTGCAGGCACACATAAAGCAAGCAGCATAAAAGTTGCGGAAGCGGCCAAGGTGATTGAGAATACTCAGCGCGATGTGAACATTGCATTGATAAATGAACTTGCATTGATATTTGACAGACTGGATATCGATACCGAAGAAGTGTTGCTGGCTGCGGGAACCAAATGGAATTTTTTACCGTTTCGCCCGGGACTGGTCGGCGGCCATTGCATAGGGGTTGACCCATATTATTTAACGCACAAGGCTCAGGCGATTGGTTATAATCCAGAAATAATATTATCCGGTCGAAGAATCAATGATGGGATGGGTGAATACGTGGTCTCTCAGTTGGTCAAAATGATGTTGACCAAGCGCATCCATGTTCAAAATGCGGATGTACTTGTGATGGGCCTAACGTTTAAAGAAAATTGTCCTGACTTGAGAAATACCCGCGTGGTTGATATTGTTGATGAGTTACAAAGCTATGGTGTAAACGTTGATGTGTATGACCCATGGGTAAAAATTGACGAGGCTGTAGAAGAGTATGGTATTCGCCCGGTGGAGCAACCTGAATCAGGCAAATATGATGCTGTTATTCTTGCCGTTGCGCACAAACAATTTAAAAATATGGATATCAGTGAGGTGAAGATGCTAACCAAGCAGGATGCTGTAATATATGATTTAAAATACATTTTCCCTGCAAACCAAACGGACGCAAGATTATAACGATGAAAATTCTGGTTACCGGAACTGCCGGATTTATTGGAAATCACGTAGCTATCCAGCTTCTGGAAAGAGGTGATGAAGTCATAGGCCTGGATGTTGTTAATGATTATTATGATGTCAATCTCAAACTGGACAGATTGGCTCGATTAAAGGATTTTGATAAATTTACCGATGTCAGAATGGATTTGGCTGACAGAGAGGGAATCGAAAGCCTCTTTAAACAACATCAACCGCAAAAAGTAGTAAATCTGGCGGCCCAGGCCGGGGTGCGCTATTCCATAGAAAACCCTCATGCTTATATAGATAGCAACATTGTTGGGTTTATCAATATACTGGAAGGGTGCAGACATAATAAGGTTGAGCATCTGGTTTATGCATCCAGCAGTTCAGTTTATGGGGCGAATGAAAGCATGCCTTTTTCCGTGCATGACAATGTCGATCACCCGTTGAGTTTATATGCGGCATCCAAAAAAGCGAATGAGCTGATGGCGCATACATATAGTAATTTATATGACTTACCCACCACAGGATTGCGATTTTTTACTGTTTATGGCCCATGGGGCAGGCCGGATATGGCATTGTTTTTATTCACCAAGGCCATATTGAACGGGGAAAAAATCAAAGTATTTAATTATGGAAAGCACCGTCGTGATTTCACCTATATTGATGATATTGTGGAAGGGATAATTCGTACGATGGATCATACAGCGCAACCCAATCTGCACTGGAGTGGAAAATCACCTGACCCGGGAACAAGTAAATCACCCTGGCGTGTTTATAATATTGGTAACCAGAGTCCTGTTGAGCTAATGGATTACATCCAAACCTTAGAACGGTTTCTTGGTAAAACCGCGGACAAGGAACTATTGCCATTACAGCCAGGGGATGTACCAGATACCTATGCAAATGTTGAAGCTTTAATCGAAGATGTGGACTACAAGCCAAGTACAACCATTGACACAGGCATTAAAAACTTTGTTGAGTGGTATTTGGAATATTACCGATAGAGAGGCTCTTTGATATTAGCCTTTTAGCCAGATTGCAGCGTTAAATGATTGTCTCCGGTTGTTATTTATTATGCATACTTTCTCGAAAAACTATCTCTCTTTATCTCGAGCGGGGACTTTGCTCATTAGAGTTATCCAAGCGTGTTAAGCCCCGTCCAAGGCAGGGAAAATCTAATCTGCCTTGTCCTTTTCATCCTGGTATTGAAAACATCTACAACAAATTCATACGTTACGTTTTAAGTTGATATACTTTAGGAACCTCTGATCAAGTCCAATTATTTTTAGCTTGCTAAAACTGTCGCTATTTTCCACGAAGATCGGCGCAATAGAATGACTATTACTGCTCACTTCGCGAAAAATAGCGACAGTTTTTTCTGCGCTAAATTCTAACCAACTTAATCAGAGGTTCCTT